>Ga0153956_1000887_pt1 | contig 30107 bp, 21 predicted proteins | sample TSFL040MetaG_FD_104704 | JGI IMG/M metagenome (GOLD analysis project Ga0153956, IMG submission 104704) | Attine ant fungus gardens microbial communities from Florida, USA - TSFL040 MetaG | ecosystem: Host-associated > Fungi > Mycelium > Unclassified | place: USA: Florida, Wekiwa Springs... | reverse complement strand
GGCGGGCGACTGGGGCCGCCCCGAAGACCTCGGCGGCGCCGCCGTCTTCCTCGCTTCCGACGCCGCACGATATGTCCACGGACATATCCTCGCCGTCGATGGCGGATGGCTCGCAAGGTGACACGGAGCACATAGCAGGAGAGGGGCATGTCCGAGGCAGGGGGCTGGAGCAGGCGCGGCGTGCTTGGGGCGGGCGCGGCGGCATGGCTGACGACCGGAGCGCGGGGCGCGGGGCGGGCGCCGCTCGTCGATGCGCCGGCGGGGCGTTTCGTGGGCACGGCGCAGGGGGGCGTCACCGCCTTTCGCGGCATCCGTTATGGCCGCGCCGAGCGTTTTCACGCGCCGCGTCCCGAGCCGCGCACCGGACAGACCATCGCCGCGCGCGCCTTCGGCCCCGTCTGCCCGCAGCGCGACACGCGCTACCCGACGCAGGCCGAGGACTGCCTCTTCCTCAACGTCTGGACGGCCGACCCGCACCCGTCTGCACGCAAGCCGGTGATGCTCTATATCCATGGCGGCGCCTATTCGAACGGCAGCGTCACCGATCCGCTCAACGACGGGCAGGCGCTCGCCGCGCGCGGCGACGTGGTGGTGGTGACGGTCAACCACCGGCTCAACGCGTTCGGCTATCTCTATCTCGCGCGCTTCGATCCGCGCTTTGCCGACAGCGGCAATCTCGGCCAGCTCGACCTTGTGCTGGCGCTGCGCTGGGTGCGCGACAATATCGCGGCGTTCGGGGGCGATCCGTCGCGGGTGATGGTCTTCGGCCAGTCGGGCGGCGGCGCCAAGATCGCGACGATGATGGCGATGCCCGCCGCCGACGGCCTCTTCCACCGCGCCGCGACGATGAGCGGCCAGCAGGTGACCGCCTCCGGCCCGCTCCATGCGACCGAGCGGGCGCGCGCCTATCTGGGCAAGCTCGGGGTGGGAGAAGCCGATCTTGCACCGCTGCTCACCATGCCCGTCGGGCGGCTGGTGGAGGCGCTGGACACGACCGACCCGATCCTTGGCGGCGGCCTCTATTTCGGCCCGGTGCTCGATATGCGCTGGCTGACGCGCCACCCTTTCTGGCCGGACGCGCCGCCGCAATCCAACGCGCTGCCGATGATGCTCGGCAACACGCATGACGAGGCGCGGGCCTTCATCGGGCTCGATTCCCCGCGCGTGCGGGGGCTGAACTGGGACAATCTCGCCGCGCGGGTGGCACCGGAGCTGAAGGTCGACATCCTGCCCGAATGGGTGGTGGCGCAATATCGCGCGCACTTCCCGGACTGGTCGCCGCTCGACGTGTTTTACGGCGCGGTGACGGCCGGGCGAAGCTGGCGCGGGCAGGTAATCGAGGCGGACGCGCGTGCGCGGGCCGGCGCGCCGAGCTGGGTCTATCAGGTGGACTTCGCCTCGCGCACCGATCCGCGCTGGGGGGCGTTCCACACCATGGACATCCCGCTGGTGTTCGGCACGCTCGACGCGCCCGGATCGCAGACCGGCACCGCCGCCGACGCGCGCGCCGCCTCGGCCGCGATGCAGGAGAGCTTCGTCGCCTTCGCGCACGCGGGCGATCCCAACCATCCGGGGCTGGAGCGATGGCCGACCTACGGCCTCGCCCGCCGCGCGACGATGCTCTTCGACGCCCGCTCGCGCGTGGAGGACGATCCGCGCCGCTGGCAGCGCGAGCTGTTCGCGCGCGTGCCCTATATCCAACCGGGAAGCTGACCTCTCAGGGGCATATTGACACGGATGCCGGTTGGCCACATGTTCGTGACACCGGTTACCAAGGCAAGACGGGAATCGGTGGGCAGGATCGCAAGAGCGACCGCCGAGGGGGAATGGAAAGCCGGGTCGCGTAGGGCGGTCCACTCTCCCGACAGGAGATTCAGGTGCCGTTACGGGGTTTGTCCCCCTGGCGATGCAACCGGTATCATTGGCCCGAACGGGGCGAAGGGGAGTGGGATGATGAGGCATTCGGAAGGCGCCGCCGCGCGGCGCATCGCGCGACGTTTCAACGGAATTTCCACGGGCGCGCTCGTGCTGACGCTGGGGATCGGCATCCCGGCGGCCGGCCATGCGCAGACGGCGCCGGCAACGGTCGCGCCGGCGCAGGCCGAAGCGCCGGGCGCGTCCACCGACTCGACGCCCGCCGCCGCCGAGATCGTCGTCACCGGCTTCCGCCAGTCGCTCGACGCGGCGCTGAGCGTCAAGAAGCAGTCGGTGTCCGCCGTCGACGCGATCGTGGCCGAGGATATCGCCAAATTCCCGGACCAGAATCTCGCGGAATCGCTCCAGCGCATTCCCGGCATCGCCATCCAGCGCGACGCGGGCGAGGGGCGTGCGATCACCGTGCGCGGCCTCGGCGCGCAGTTCACCCGCGTGCGCGTCAACGGGCTGGAGACGGTGGCCACCTCGACCGACGGCGCCTCGGCCAACCGCGACCGCGCGTTCGATTTCAACGTCTTCGCCTCCGAGCTGTTCAGCTCGATCGTCGTCCACAAGACGGCGGAGGCCTCGCTCGACGAGGGCTCGCTGGGCGCGGTGGTCGATCTCAACACCGGCAATCCGCTCGCGGGCAAATATGGCTTCACGATCGTCGGCTCGGCGCAGGGCAGCTACAACGATCTGAGCAGCAACTGGGGGCCGCGCCTGGCCGGGCTGGCCTCCTGGAAGTCGCCGGACGGGACGTTCGGCGTGGCGGTCTCGGCGGCCTATTCCAAGACCAACAATCTGGAGCTGGGCAACAACAGCGTGCGCTGGGCGCAGGCGCGCTTCGATTCCGTCGACGGCACGCCCTGCTTCACCACGCCCAACACCGGCGGCACCTATATTCCGAGCGCGGCGTGCGATCAGGCGTCGCTGTCCTTCCATCCGCGTATCCCGCGCTATGGCGAGGTGCGGCATGATCGCGAGCGGCTGGGCCTCACCGGCAGCGTCCAGTGGGCGCCGAGCGACCGGACGAAAATCTCCGTCGACGCGCTCTATTCGCGTTTCAAGGAGACGCGCGAGGAGAAGTGGGGCGAAGTCCTGCTGCGCAGCAACGAGCGCTCGATCGACGTCGTGAACCCGACCTACGACGACAATGGCAACATGATCTCGGCCACGCTCAACGATGCGTGGGTCCGCACCGAGCATTATCTGCGCAAATCCAAGACCAGCTTCTATCAGGTCGGCGCGACCTGGGATCAGGACGTGACGGATCGTTTCCGCTTCACGGCGCTCGGCGGCTTCTCCCGCTCCGACGCGAAGATCCCGGTCGAGACGACCTTCGTGCTCGATGATCGCGACGCGCAGGGCTATCAGTACGATTACACCGACATGCATCATCCGGTGCTGAGCTTCGGCACCAGCGTCACCGATCCGGCCAATTTCCAGCTCGCCGAGATTCGCGATCGCCCGTCGGATACGCTCAACAAGTTCCGCACCGGGCAACTCCGCACCGAATGGGACGTGACGGACGGCTTTCAGGTGAAGGTCGGCGGCGTCTATCGCCGGTTCGAGTTCGACACGGTGGGCTATACCCGTGACGCGGTGGTCTGCCCCACCGTCAAGACGCCGACGCCGGACGTGGTGCTGGGCACGATCAGTTGCTCGCCTTCGACGGTGTTCGGGCCGAACGCGGTCTATGGCTTCCCGGCGACGGGGCTGACCGACGCCTTCCATCTCGGCAATGCCGGACAGCCGGCGGGGACGACCACCGACTGGCTCGTTCCCGATATCGACGCGGCGGCCAAATATACCGGCCTCTATGGCCGCGCGCTGGCGGTGGACGCCGGCAATACCCGCAGCGTCGTCGAGGAGGTAACCGGTGGCTATCTCCAGTTCGACGTGAAGGGCGAGCTGTTCGGCCTGCGCTATGCGGCGAACGCGGGCACGCGCTTCGTCCACACCAACCAGCATTCGACCGGCCTCTCCAACGGTCAGGCGGTGACGATCGGCCGCACCTATGACGACTGGCTGCCGGCGATGAACGTCGCGCTCTTCCCGACGCGCAACATCATCGTGCGCGCGGCGGTGTCCAAGGTGATGACGCGGCCGACGCTGGGCAACCTGACGCCGGGCGGCTCGGTCGACGGCTTCAACTACAAGATCAGCTTCGGCAATCCGCGGCTGGAGCCGTTCCGCGCGGTGGCTTACGATCTCTCGGCCGAATGGTATTTCGCGCCGCAGTCGATCTTCTCGGTGGCGCTGTTCAAGAAGGATGTGAGCAGCTTCCCCGTCTCGGTGACGACCAACGGGACGTTCGCGTCGACCGGCCTGCCGCTGTCGGTCATCACGCCGAGTTCGCCGGCCGCCTCCAACCCGGAAGGGCAGATCTGGCAGATATCGACCGTCACCAACGGCACGGGCGCGTCGCTCAAGGGCATCGAGGTGGCGTTGCAGGCGCCGTTCCGCTTCCTGCCGGGCTTCCTGCACAATTTCGGCGGCATCGTGAACGCCACCTTCATCCAATCCAACGCGCGTTACACGCAGAGTGGGCCGGCGGTGACGCCGGGCGGCGGCCTCGTCAGCGAGACGCGGACGACGACGCTCTACGGCCTTTCCAAGCGGACGTTCAACGCGACGCTCTATTATGAGGACAAGAAGTTCAGCGCGCGCGGCTCGGTGAGCTATCGCAGCCCTTATGTCGACGCGGGCTCGGGCACGGGCAATGTGTTCGAGGGCTATGAATCGAGCATCAATGTCGATGCCTCGGTTCGCTACAAGCTCACGCCGTCTCTGGAGCTGTCGGTGGAGGGCACCAACCTCACCGACGATTATCGCGGCCGCTACACCGACATCGATGCGGATCGGAACTACGAATATAACCACTTCGGCCGCACCTTCATCTTTGGTGCGCGCTTCAAGATGTAACCGTCATCCATCTGGCGACTGGGGCGCGTCCTTCGGGGCGCGCCCTTTTTTATGGGCGAAAAAAAAGCCGAGCCTCCGCGAGGGAAGGCCCGGCCAGGAGAGAGCCGGTCTGAAAGGGCTTAGCGGGCGGAGTCGGTGCCGGTCGTGCGGCATCCCCAGAGCGCGTAGAAAAGGGTGTAGAGCTCGCAGGCGGCGGTGAGCAGGAAGCTCCACTGGAGGCCGTAGCGATCGGCGAGCCATCCCTGCACCACCACCAGCGCACCGCCCGCGATCGCCATGACGAGCAGGCCGGAGCCTTCCTCGGTGAGCGGGCCGAGGCCGCGGATGCCGAGCGTGAAGATGGTCGGGAACATGATCGAGTGGAACAGCCCCACAGAGATCAGCGCCCACATCGCCACCGGGCCATGCGCGAAGGTGGCGACCAGCATCACCGCGCAGGCGGCGGCGCTGGCGAAGGCCAGCACATGCTCGGCGGCGACCGAGCGCATCACCGAGCTGCCGACGAAGCGGCCCACCATCATCCCGCCCCACAGCAGGAACAGGTAATGCGAGGCCTGCTCATGGCTGAGATTGCCGATATCGGGCTGCGACACGAAGCTGATGAAGAGATTGGAGACGCCGATCTCCGCGATCAGATAGATGAAGATCGCCGGCACGCCGAGCACGAGGTTGCGATGCCGCCACAGCGAATGGTGGCGCCGCTCCTCGGCGGCGGCGCGGCTGGCGGCGCCCATGGCGGGCAGTGGATAGCGCGCGATGATGACCGCCAGAACGGCGAGCGTCGCCGCGACCAGCAGATAGGGGAGCTGCACCGACTGCGCGTCGGCCAGCCGCTGCGCCTGGGTGAGCGTCGCGCCGCCGAGCTGCGTGCCCGACACGCTGCGCCCGAGGATCAGATAGCCGCCGAACAGCGGCGCGAGCGTCGTCCCCATCGAGTTGAACGCCTGCACCAGATTGAGCCGCGCCGGTGCCGACTCCGCCGGCCCGATCACCGCGACATAGGGGTTGGCCGCGACCTGGAGCAGCGTGATGCCGCTGGCGATGACGAACAGCGCCACCATCACCACGCCATAGGAGGGGATGCGCGCCGCCGGGATCATCAGCAGCGCACCCGCCGCCATGATGACGAGGCCCGTCACCATCGAGCGCCGATAGCCGATCCGCTCGATCAGCTTGGCCGACGGGATGGAGGCGAAGAAATAGGCGATGAACCACACCGACTCGAGCAGGGTCGTCTGCCGGTAGCTCAGCTCGAACACGCTCTTCAGATGCGGCAGCAGCGTGTTGTTGATGACCGTGATGAAGCCCCACATGAAGAACAGGCTGGCGAGCAACGTCAGCGCCGGTCGATAGGACGCCCCCGGTTCGTGGCCCTGTGCGGCGAGGCGGGTGCTGGTCGTGACCGGTCCGGCCATGGGAATTTCTCTCCTTGCGTCCGTTCGTGTGGGTGCGGGCTTGTTGTTCTTATTTTTGTCTGAGTATAAGGAGGGCGTTGCCCCGTCAACAGGATGGGGCTTTCGCAGATCAGGAAGCGCGCCCACCCATGTCCGATCCCGCCACCGCCCGCCCGCTCCGCTCGCGCGCGTGGTTCGACAATCCCGACAATATCGACATGACCGCGCTCTATCTGGAGCGATACCTCAATTTCGGCCTGAGCCTTGAGGAACTGCAATCGGGCAAGCCGATCATCGGCATCGCCCAGACCGGTTCGGACCTCAGCCCCTGCAACCGGCATCATCTCGTGCTGGCCGAGCGCGTGCGCGAAGGCATCCGCGAGGCGGGCGGCATCGCCATCGAGTTTCCGGTCCATCCGATCCAGGAGACGGGCAAGCGGCCGACCGCCGGGCTGGACCGCAACCTCGCTTATCTCGCGCTGGTCGAGCTGCTCTACGGGTATCCGCTGGACGGCGTGGTGCTCACCATCGGCTGCGACAAGACGACGCCCGCCTGCCTGATGGCGGCGGCGACGGTGAACATCCCGGCCATCGCGCTGTCGGTCGGCCCGATGCTCAACGGCTGGCACAAGGGCGAGCGCACGGGCTCCGGCACCATCGTCTGGAAGGCGCGCGAGATGCTGGCGGCGGGCGAGATCGACCATGCCGGCTTCATCAGGCTGGTGGCCTCCTCGGCGCCGTCGACGGGCTATTGCAACACGATGGGCACGGCGACGACGATGAACAGCCTTGCCGAGGCGCTGGGGATGCAGCTTCCCGGCTCGGCGGCGATCCCCGCGCCCTATCGCGATCGGCAGGAGATTTCCTATCGCACCGGCCTGCGCATCGTCGACATGGTGCGCGAGGATCTGAAGCCCTCCGACATCCTGACGCGCGAGGCCTTCCACAATGCGATCGTGGTGAACTCGGCCATCGGCGGATCGACCAACGCGCCGATCCATCTCGCCGCCATCGCGCGCCATATCGGCGTGGACCTGCCGATCGACGACTGGCAGGCGCAGGGCCACAAGGTGCCGCTGCTGGTGAACCTCCAGCCGGCGGGCGAATATCTCGGCGAGGATTATTATCGCGCCGGCGGCGTGCCCGCGGTGGTCAACCAGCTCATGGAGCAGGGCTTGATCCACGAGGGCGCGATCACCGCCAACGGCAGGACGATCGGCGAGAATTGCCGGGGCGTGGCGATCGAGGACGAGAAGGTGATCCGCCCCTTCGCCCGGCCGCTGGTCGAAGATGCGGGCTTCATCGTGCTGCGCGGCAATCTGTTCGACGCGGCGATCATGAAGACCAGCGTGATCTCGCCCGAGTTCCGCCAGCGCTACCTCTCCAATCCCGACGACCCGGAAGCGTTCGAAGGGCCGGCGATCGTGTTCGACGGGCCGGAGGATTATCACCACCGCATCGACGATCCGGCGCTCGGCATCACGCCGCAGACGCTGATGTTCATGCGCGGCGCCGGGCCGATCGGCTATCCAGGCGCGGCCGAGGTGGTGAACATGCGCCCGCCGGCCTATCTGATCCGCGAGGGCATCCATGCGCTGCCCTGCATCGGCGACGGCCGCCAGTCGGGCACGAGCGGATCGCCCTCGATCCTCAACGCCTCGCCGGAAGCCGCCGCGATGGGCGGCCTCGCGCTGATCCGCACGGGCGATCGGGTGCGGATCGACCTCGGGCGCGGCACCGCCGACATCCTGATCCCCGACGAGGAGCTGGCCGGGCGCCGCCGCGCGTTGGCCGAGGCGGGCGGCTATCCCTATCCGGCCTCGCAGACCCCCTGGCAGGAGATGCAGCGCGCCGTCATCGGCCAGATGGACACCGGCGCCATCCTCGAAGGATCGGAGAAATATCAGCGCATCGCGCAGACGCGAGGCCTGCCGCGCGACAACCACTGATCGGTCAGTCGTCGAGCGAGAGCTCGGTATCCTCCAGCGCGAGGCGGACGAGTTCCGTCATCGCCTGGCGGGCGGCCTCGGGATCGGCATTGGCGATCGCGTCGAACAGGCGGCGGTGATCGGGCACGGGATCGCGCGGTAGCTTGCGCTTGCGCTGCTTGAACACCGTGGTCCAGCCGACCGCCGCCTCGATCGAGCTGGAGAGCGACATCAGCGGCGCGTTGCGCGTCGATTCGAGGATGCTCTGGTGGAAGAGGCGATCGGCGGCGCGGCCCGCCTCGTCGTTGAGGCCATGGCGCGCCATCTCTTCCAGCGCATGGCCCATGCGCGCGAGATCCTGCCCGTCGCGGCGGCGCGCGGAGAGTTCGGCGGCGGCCGGCTCGACGATCATGCGCAGCTCGAACAGGTCGCGGATGAAGTCCTGGCTGGGCTCGGCCTCGAAGGTCCAGGCGAGCACGTCGGGATCGAGCAGGTTCCAGCGCCGCCGCTCGGTGACCCGCGTGCCCGTCTTGGGTCGGCTCTCGACCAGCCCCTTGGCGGCGAGGATGCGTACCGCCTCGCGATAGGCCGTGCGCGAGACCTGCAATTGCTCGGAGAATTCGATCTCGCCCGACAGCACGTCGCCCGGCCGATACTGGCCGGTGACGATCGCGACGCCGAGGTCATGCGCGATCGATCCGTGAATCCGTCTGGACCCGGACGGCCCGGCCATCGGCCCGAACTGTGGCTTGGCTGTACGCGTCACGCCCGTTGTCCCTGCGAAATGATGGTGTGCGTTATGCGGGCGGGGCGGGAGCTTGTCGAGACGGAGGCCATGTCCACCGCTTAGAGCATTTCCACCCGGATTGGCGAGGCATCCGTGGTCGCAATCGGCGTGATCGCGATCGGATTGCGCGGCGGATGGCGGAAAGGCGCGGTTTCGATTTCGATCATGCCGCCCCTTTCCGCTTCATGCCGTAACTCAGACAAATATTATGCGATCGAGATGGGAATGTCCATGAACGCGTCGCGTCAGAAGCGTTCGCCGACCATCCGTTCGCTCAGCGCCCAGAGCGCCCCGGCCCGCTCGGCATCGAGCGCATAGGAACGCACGCCTTCGCTCGCCGGAGTGATGAGCCCCTCCGACACGGGCGAGACATGGCAATTCTCGCAATAGCGCCCGCCGACGTCGTCGCCCGACGCCACCACCCCGGCCCAGATGGAGGTCGCGGCGCCCTGCGGCACGGTCTTGAACTCGAAGGGCGCCTCGCCCGCTTCCGCGAGCTGGGCGTTGAGGCTGTCGATCAGCGCTCCGATCATCTCCGGCGACATATGGCGCGCCAGTTCGGTGTGGATGGCGCCGGGATGCACGGCGGTGGCGCGGATGCCGCGTGCCCGGTGGCGCCGGTCGAACTCGACGGCAAACAGGATATTGGCGGTCTTGGAGCGGCCATAAGCGAGCATCGGATCATAACCGGTCCGCTCGAAGCCCGGATCGTCGAGATCGACATCGGCATAGCGATGCCCGGCCGAGGAAAGGGTCACCAGCCGGCCGCCCGGCGCGATCAGCGAGGCGATGCGGTTCACGAACACGAAATGCCCGAGATGGTTGGTGCCGAACTGCGTCTCGAAGCCGTCGCTGGTCTGGCCGAAGGGCGTCGCCATCACGCCGGCATTGGCGATCACCACGTCGAAGGGGCGCCCGTCCGCCACCAGCCTGTCGGCGGCGGCGCGCGCGCTCGCGAGCGAGGCGAGATCGAGCTGGATCAGCTCCAGCCCGCCGCCGTTCGCAGCATCGGCGCGCACCTGCGCGGTGGCGGCTTCCCCCTTGGCGAGATCGCGCACCGCGCCGACCACCTGCGCCCCATGCGCCGCCAGCGCCCGCGCCGTCTCGACGCCGAGCCCGGCCGAGGCGCCGGTGACGAGGATGCGCTTGCCGCGAAGATCGACGCCGTCGAGCACCTGATCGGTCGTCGATGCCGCGTTGAATGAGCCTGCCATGTTGATCGCTCCATGATCCGTGTTCGGCGGCCATGTCGGTGCGCCGATGCACCGCCGCAAGGCCTCTTGCGGCGGTGCGGTGCGGATGACGGAGGGGCCGCCTTATCGCAGGTCGAGAACGACCACGGATTTGGAGGGCAGCGTCACGTTCAGCACGTCGCCGGTCGCGCTGGCGCCGGTGAAGGGCTGGGGCGTCACGCGGTCGGGCTGGTCGAAGCTGTTGATCGCGTTCATCGCCGGCGCGGTCAGGATATGGCCGGAGACGCCCGCGATCGCCGCCCCCGCGAGCCTGGCCGAGATGGTCACCTCGTGGTTGGGATCGAGATTGGCGAGCGCGACATGGATCTTGCCCGCCTTGTCCCGCACCGCGGAGGCGCTGACCGCCGGCATCGTCCACTCGTCCTTGCTGTACCGGGGCGACTGGATATCGATCGGCAGGCTCGTCGCGTCGTGCCACGGCTTGTACATGGCGAAGACATGATAGGTGGGCGTGCGGACCATCTTCGGCCCGTCGGTGAGGATCATCGACTGGAGCACGTTCACCATCTGGGCGATGGCGGTCATCTTCACGCGATCGGCGTGCCTGGTGAAGATGTTGAGGTTCACCGCCGCCACCACCGCGTCGCGCAGCGAGTTCTGCTGATAGAGGAAGCCGGGGTTCGTGCCGGGCTCGACATCATACCAGGTGCCCCACTCGTCGACGACGAGCCAGACGCGTTTGGCCGGATCATATTTGTCCATGATCGCGGCGTGCTTGCTGACCAGCTCCTCCATCTTGAGCGTCTTGGCCATGGTCTTGGCCCATTCCGCCTCGTCGAACTGCGTGGCGGAGCCCTTGTGCTTCCAGTCGCCGGGGACGGTGTAATAATGCAGCGTCAGGCCGTCGATCTGCTTGCCGGCCTCCCGCATCATCACTTCGGTCCAGTTGTAATCGCCGCTGTCGGCGCCGCTGGCGAACTTCAGGATCTTCTCGCCGGCGGGCGCCTTGATGAAGGTCGCATAACGGCGGGTGAGGTCGGCGGCATATTCGGGGCGCATATTGCCGCCGCAGCCCCACAGCTCGTTGCCGACGCCGAAATAGGGGACTTTCCACGGGGCCGGATGGCCGTTGGCGGCGCGCTCCCTGGCGAGCGTCGAGCCGGTGGGGGAGGTCATATATTCCACCCACTCGGCCATCTCGTGCGGCGGCGCGTCGCCGACATTGCCGGCGATATAGGGCTCCGCGCCGATCTGGCCGACCAGATCCATGAACTCATGCGTGCCGACCGCGTTGGGCTCGGTGACGCCGCCCCAATGGGTGTTGACCTTCACCGGCCGCTTGGCGGGCGCGCCGATCCCGTCGCGCCAGTGATATTCGTCGGCGAAGCAGCCGCCCGGCCAGCGCACCACCGGCACGTCGAGCGCCTTCAGCGCCGTCACCACATCGGTGCGGAAGCCGCGGACGTTCGGAATCTTTGAGTTGGGGCCGACCCACAGCCCGCCATAGATGCCATGGCCGAGATGCTCGGCGAACTGGCTGAAGATCTGCCGGTTGACCTGCGCGCCGGGCTGATCGACGTGGACCGTCATGGTCGCCGTCTCCTGCGCGGCGGCGGGGACGGCCTCGACCGCCAGTGCCATGGCCGCCGTCGCCAGCATGATTCGACGGATACGCCCGATCATTCCATCTCTCCCTGCAATTTTGTCAGACAAGTTGCGGAAGGGAGTGATCCTGTCAATATCCGAAAGACGCCGGCCGGCATATTATCAATATTCCATAATGTGGAACTAAATATTATTTATTGAATCGAATCGGACCTCGGGCGACATTTGGTTCGGGAGCGCTCCGTCATGAGGGCGCCTCGACAGGGAGGGCCTGCCATGCTGCGTCGCTGCCATCTGATCGCCTTGCTCGCGGCCGGATCGATGTCCGCCGGGGCCTTGGCGCAGGTGGCCCAGCCGCCCGCACGGGCGGATCGGGCCACGGCGTCGATGGCGCCTTCGCCGGCCTTCGACTCGGCGAATATCCCCGATCCGCAGCGGGTTCTCGCGGTCCTTGATGAGAGCGCCGCCGCGCAGGTGGCGCAGCTTCGCGCCATTCCCATGGGGCTCATCAGCAATGGCCCGCAGGTGACGGCCAACTGGATATCCGCCGCCTTCCTGACCAGCCTGACGCGGCTCACGCGCCTGTCCGATGCGTCGGGCGGGGCGGCGCTGATGCGCGACGTGGCGGATCACTTCAATTTCGGCTTCAAGGGCAATGCCTCGGCGCACGGGATGCTCGACGCGGACAATCTCGCCATCGGCGAAATGTATGAGGAACTCTATGCACGCAGCGGCGAGAAGGGGGAGATCGCGCCGCTCCGCCAGCGGCTGGACGCTCAGCTCCCCTATCTGACGGTGACGCCCGCGCCGCATCCGCTCGTCTGGTGGTGGTGCGACGCGCTGTTCATGGCGCCGCCGGTGTTTGCCCGCGCTTCGGTGCAGATGCACGATCCGGCCTATCTCCGGGCGGCCGACGTCCAGTGGTGGCGGACCTATGACCGGCTCTGGGCGCCCGGCGAAGGCCTTTATCTGCGCGACGAGCGCTTCGGCGAGCGGCGGACGCGCCATGGCAAGCGGGTCTTCTGGTCGCGCGGCAATGGCTGGGTGATGGGCGGCATCGCGCGCGTGCTCGAATCCATGCCGGCCAATTTCCCAAGCCGGCAGCGTTATATCGATACGCTCCGCACGATGTCGGCCAGCATCGCCAGGCTCCAGCGGCCGGACGGATTGTGGACCACCAACCTGCTCGACCCGCAAGACCCGCCGGGGCCGGAGACGTCGGGCTCGGCCTTCTTCGTCTATGCGATGGCATGGGGGATCAACCATGGCGTGCTCGACCGACGGACCTATCTGCCGGTGGTGCTAAAGGGCTGGGCGGGGCTGACGGCGGCGATCCAGCCGGACGGGCTGCTCGGCTATGTCCAGCGCCCCGGCGACCAGCCCGCGCCCACCGCTGCCGCCGATCATGCGCTCTATGGCACGGGCGGGCTGATCCTCGCCGGGCTGGAGGTGATGAACCTCGGCAAGCCCGCGACCGCCCTGCCGCTCGCCGAGCCGCCGCGCGACCCGAACCACAAGACGCGCCTGCCGATCGAACTCGACAATCGCGTCCCCGCCACGCCCGAGCAGCGCGCCGCCCGCGCCCGCGCCGCGGCCGAGCGGCAGGCGATGATCGACCTCGCCTTCGATCCCTCCCGCGACATGCCGGCCGCATCGCGCTGATGGTCGATCCGGCGATGATCGCGGATGTCGCCAAAGACGCAGACAATAGCCCCATGACCCTGAACGTCACGCCGGCCGAGCAGCAGCCCCGATTTCCACGATGAGGCATCCTGGGGCTCCGACGGTGCCAAGCAAAACCCGGCTTCGCGGTGTCGCACTGACGCAAGAGTCCACGGAATTTCGTGGCAGGACAGCGGGATAGACGGGTTCCGGGAGAGCGAGTTGCTCGACGGAGCCTGCGTTCTACTCCGCTCGGCGCTATTGTCTGATTTTTGGGCTACCCAACGACTTGCTTCCATGTATGATGTGGATGGTCATGCCATAATATGGGAGTCGCCTTGAGGCGCTCCGACCAAGGAGGGGAGTCGGATGAAAACCAAAATTGTGGGTCGTTCGTGCGCGTGTGCGGGGGCTTCGGCCCTGGCGCTCGCCATCGCCATGGTGCTGCCGTCGCCGGGTCGGGCGCAGGCGGTCGCGAGCGGCGCGGTCGAACCGGGCGGGCAGGCGGCCGATGCGCCGACCGCCGCGCAGGAGATCGTCGTCACCGGCTTCCGCGCCTCGCTCAACAGCGCGCTCGGCCAGAAGCGCAAGGAAACCGCCGCCGTCGACAGCATCGTGGCGGAAGACATCGGCAAATTCCCGGATTCCAACCTCGCCGAATCCATGCAGCGCATTCCGGGCGTCGCGCTGGCGCGCGGCGATGGCGGCGAGGGGCGCAACATCTCGGTGCGCGGCTTGGGCGCGGGCTTCACCCGGGTGCGGCTGAACGGCATGGAGGGCACATCCCAGACCGGATCGTCCGACATCTATGGCGGCGGCAACAATGGCCGCAGCTTCGACTTCAACGTCTTCCCGACCGAGATCTTCTCCGAGCTGACTGTGCGCAAGACGCCGTCGGCCGATGTCGAGGACGGCTCGCTCGGTGCGACGGTCGACCTGATGGCGCCGCATCCGTTGTCGCAGAAGGAGGATTTCGTCCTCTCCGCGACGATGCGCGGCGTCTATGGCGAACTGTCCAAGCGCGTCGATCCGCGCGGCTCGGTGCTGGTGTCGAAGAAGTTCGGCGACGGCCGCTTCGGCATCCTCGGCTCCTTCGCCTATCAGAAGCGGCATATCCGCGAGGTCGGCTATTCGGCGGTCGACATCCTGTCCGCCAACACCAACGGCTTCTTCTGCTCGCCTGTGGGGGTGACACCGGTTAACCCGGCGCTGAGCCCGGCCAAGGGCACCACCGCGACCGATTGCAGCACCGGCAATCCGCGCACCAGCTCGCTGGACGCCTATCAGGCGCTCTACAACGCGCGCCGGGCGGATATGCCGAACACGCCGGGCAGCGGGGCCTTCCTGCCGCGCATCCCGCGCTACACCAACTCGACGCAGAACCAGGAGCGGATCGGCGGCACGCTGAGCCTCCAGTTCCAGCCCGACGACAAGACGGACATGTCGCTCGACCTGCTCTATTCGCGTTTCCATGTGAAGCGGAACGACAATTACATCGAGGCGATCTCCTTCGGCCGATCGGCCTCGAACAACGGCCAGCCGATGACCTCGGTGCGGGATATCGATCTCAGCCAGAACGGATCGCTGCTCTATGGCCTGTTCGACGGCGTCGACGTCCGCTCGGAGGGCTTGCGCGACGATTTCGTCACCACCTTCAAGCAGGCGAACTTCAACTTCCGCCACGATCTGACCGACCGTCTGCGGCTGACCGCGATGGTGGGGCTCAATGAGTCCAAATGGGTCGAGCGCGAGCGCCTGCAATATTTCATGGATGCGATCGACACCGACAATTTCTCGATCGACAGCCGTAACGGCAGCACGCCGGTGCTGGGCTTCGGCTTCGACGTATCGGACCCCAACAGCTTCCAATATGCGCCGTCGCTCGCGGACGGCACCGTGCTCGGCGGCTTCAGCGAGCAGGGCAAGCCTTCGGTGAACAGGAATCTCGGGCTGGCCGGCGAGGCCAATCTGGAGTGGAAGGCCACCGACTGGATCATGCTCAAGGCCGGCGCCCAGTATCGCCGCAGCGACTTCACGCTGAAGACCACCAACTACTACACCGCCGACACGCTGGTGACGCCTTTCCCGGCGGGCACCAGCCTCGCCGACATCACGCGCGAGATCACGGGCGTGGACAAGCTCTGGGGCCATGGCGCGCCGTCGAGCTGGGCGGCGATCGATCCCGACAAGCTGACCCAGGTGTTCAACCTCGACGCCGGCCGCCGCTGCTATGTCTCGTGCGGGGCCACCTCCAACCGCGTGCTGGAGGAGGTGTCGAGCGCCTATGCGATGGGCACGTTCGATCTGGGCGACCGTTTCGGCTTCGGCGTGCGTGGCGATGTCGGCGTGCGCTATGTCCACACGGCGCAGCTTTCATCGGCCTATATCCCGCTCGCCGATGCGACCTCGCCGACCGGGCTCGGCGGCCAGTACAAGCAGGTCACGCGCAGCTATGACGACTGGCTGCCGTCCGCCAACATCGTCATCGAGCCGGTGCATAACCTGCTCGTCCGCCTGTCGGGATCGAAGGTGCTGGCGCGCGCCGAACTCGCCTCGCTGGTGCCGACCAGCAGCGTCAACCCGATCACGCGCAGCGGCAGCGTCGGCAATCCGCTGCTCGATCCGATCCGCGCCAACACGTTCGACGGCGCGCTGGAATGGTATTTCCGCCCCGGCTCGCTGCTGTCGGCGGCCTTCTTCTACAAGGATATCAAGACCTATGTTCAGAGCGTGAACAGCCTGATCCCGTTCAGCCAGCTCGGGCTTCCCGACGCGCTGCTGAACGGCAGCAACACGCAGCCGACCGAGCTGTTCGCGATCGCCCAGCCGGAGAACACGCCGGGCGGGCCATTGAAGGGCGTCGAGCTCAACGCGCAGGTGCCGCTCACCTTCCTGCCGGGGGTGTTCAGGAACTTCGGCGTGCTGGCGAACTACACGCACGTCATCTCGAAGATCCAGTATATCCTCGCCAGCGTGAACGGGGTGCCGACCGTCACGACGACGGCGGACCTGGTCGGCCTGTCCAAGAACACGGCGTCGGCGACGCTCTATTATGAGGACAAGAAGTTCAGCATCCGCGGCACGGCCAATTATCGCGACGGCTTCATCCGCGGCATCCCGGCCTCTCCGGGCAGCGATCTTCAGGGCAACAGCTCGACCATCTATGTCGATGCGTCGATGTCCTACGACATCAACGATCGCCTGAAGGTGATCGTCGAGGGGCAGAACCTCACCGACGAGCAGAACCGGCTCTATACGGACAGCGTGCGCAACGACACGCTGTTCCAGACGCGGGTGGGCCGGACGATCACGTTCGGCGTGAACTTCAGGATGTGAGGGTTTCGGGCGCCGGGGAAGTTCCGGCGCCCGATCCGGTCAGGCGGCGAGCATGTTGCCGTAGCCGATGATGATCGTGGCGATCACCAGCAGCCCGACGCCGCTCCACACCATCGCGCGGACGCGGGGGGCGGCATCCTTCCACTCGCGGAAGGCGAAGCCCCAGAGCGTGCCGAAGATGATGATGCTCGCCATGTGCAGCGTCCAGGACGAGAAGCCGAAGCGCCCCATCTGGCTCTCGCCCATCGTGTAGAAGAAGAACTGGAAATACCATGCCGTGCCGCCCAGTGCGGCCAGCAGGTAATTGCGGAGCAGGGGCGCATGGCCTTCGCCGCGCCGGGCATCCGCATCGAGCCGTACGGCGCTGCCGCCGAGCCACTGCGCCGCCGAACCGTTGCGCCAGATCAGGATCGCGCACCAGATCGCGTTGGTGACGAGCCCGCCGGCCATCACGAGGCAGAGCGTCGGCAGCCCCGTCCACAGCGGCCCGGTGCCGGCGGCGGCGGAGAGTGCCTTGATCGGCTCGCCCGCCGCCAGCCCGAAGGCGAAGCAGGCCGACATGATACCGGAGAAGATCGCGACGAGGATGCCCTTGCGGAAATCGAACTCGGCGACGGCGGCGGTCTTCTGCGCCTCGGAGAGCGCGCTGTCCTTGCGCGCGCCCGCCATCGCCACGACGGCGATCCCGGCAAGCGTCACGAGAAGCCCGAGCAGGATCATATGTCCCGAGGTGCCGACCAGCAGCTTCTCGCCGAAATCCCCCTGGAAGATCGGCGGGATCAGCGTGCCGAACACGGTGCAGAGGCCCAGCACCACCGCCATGCCGAGCGACAGCCCGAGATAGCGCATGGTGAGCCCATAAGTGAGCCCGCCGAACCCCCAGAGCATCCCGAAGAACACGCACCAGCCGACGATCGGGCGCGGCACCTGCGCCAGCACGCCGGTGAGGTCGCTGGTCTGCAACCACGCGAACAGCCACGGCGCGAACAACCAGGAGAAGAGCCCGCCCGTCAGCCAGAATATCTCCCAGTTCCAGCGCCTGATGCCGCGATAGGGCACATAGAAGCTCGCCGAGGCGAAGCCTCCCATCCAGTGGAACACGACGCCGAGCAACGGATTGCCACCCATGCTTACAGCTCCAGCCCGAGGCGGTAGACGCGGTTGGCGTTGCGCCCGAACATGTCGCGCCGTTCCGCCTCGCTATAGTCGGCGGCGAAGGCGTGATAGGTCTCCAGATAGGCGTCGAACGGGGCGAACAGCTTGTCGGTCGGGCTGTCGCTGGCGAACAGGCAGCGGCCGGGGCCGAACACGTCGATCACCTCGCGCAGCACCGGGGCGATGCTGTCGAGCGTCCAGTGGCGGTCGACGAAGCCCAGCCCCGAAAGCTTGATATGCACGTTCGGGCAGGCCGCCAGCGCGCGGATGCCGTAGCGCCAGCGGGTCATGCCCTCGCGCTCGGAGATGATCGGCATCCCGAGATGGTTGATGATGACGGGGACGTCCGGGTGACGCTGGATCAGCGGTGCGAGGCCCGCCATCTGCGGCGCGTAGCATTGCAGGTCGAACGACAGGCCATAGCGCCCGAGCCGCCCGAAGCCGCGCCACCAGTCGTCGTCGAGCGTCACGTCGGTGGGATTGTAGGTCCGCATCGGATTGACGTGCCAGTTGACGATCTGGCGGATGCCGCGGACGTGCGGGTGGGCGGCGTGCGCCTCCAGCAGCGCGTCGACATTCGGGGCCTGGAGGGGGGCGAAGGCGACGATGCCGTTGGGCATCCCGTGCCGCGCGGCGAGGCCCTCCAGCCATGCCGTCTCGTCGAGCGCCTGATCGGGTTCCGCGCCGGCATCGATATGGACGACGCCACGCACATTCCAGCGCGCGGCGTCCTTGCGATATTCGTCGATGCCATAGTCGACCGCGATCGCCTCGGTGCTGCCGTTGGGGCCGCTGTCGTCGAAGGGCGGGCTGAGCCACGGATAGCGGATGTGGCTCAAGTCCCAGAGATGGACATGCGCGTCGACGAAGGGAATCGCGTTCAAAGGCCCTCTCCCATGGGCGGTGGAGGCGGTGTTCCTTCTTGGCCGGGAACTTCCGCCTTCACAAAGATCAGAAGGTGGTGCGGCCGCCCGAGGTGTCGAAGGTCGACGCCGTGGTGAAGCTGCATTCCTCGGATGCCATGAAGCAGATCATGGCCGCCGATTCCTCCACTTCGCCGAGACGCCCCATCGGGATCTTGGAGCGCATGTAATCGACCTGGCTCTGGGGCAACTGGGCGAGGATCGGGCTCTCGAAGGTGGCGGGGGTGAGGGCGTTCACGATCACGCCCTTGCCGGCCAGCTCCTTGCCGAGGCTCTTGGTGAGGCCGATCACGCCCGCCTTCGATGCGGAGTAGGCCGAGGCGTTGGGGTTGCCCTCCTTGCCCGCCACCGACGCCACGTTGACGATGCGGCCATAGCCGTTCGCCAGCATGTGCGGCACCACCTCGCGGCAGCAGTAGAACAGGCCGTTCAAGTTGATGTCGATCACGCGCTGCCAGCTATCGACCGGGAATTCCCAGACGGGCTGCGTCGCCCCGGTGATGCCCGCCGAGCAGACGAGGATGTCGACCTTGCCGAGCGCCTCCGCCGTCTCCTTCGCCGCGGCCGCGACCGCCGCCGGATCGGAGACGTCGAGCGCCACGACATGCGTCGCGCCGACTTCCTCCCTGGTGGCGGCGAGCGTGTCGGCGTTCAGATCCCACAGCGCGACGGTGCCGCCCTCGGCGACGATGCGCCGGGCGACTTCCTTGCCGAGGCCCGAGGCGCCGCCGGTGACGATCGCCGCGCGGCCGGCATAGCGGCCCTGATAGACGCTCATGCCAGCACCTCGTCGCCGAGGTGGCGCCAGGCGACGACCTTCTGCGTCTGCGTGCCCAGCTTCGCGATCGAGAGCGTCATCTCGTCGCCGGCCTTGAGGTAGATGGCGTCCGGCTTCTTGCCTTCGCCGACGCCCGGCGGGGTGCCGGTGATGATGAGATCGCCGGGGAACAGCGTCACATACTGGCTGAGATAGGCGATGATCTGTCGCACGGTGAAGATCATCGTCTTGGTGTTGCCGGTCTGCATCCGCCGGCCGTTCACATCGAGGCTCATCGCGAGATCCTGCGGATCGCCCACCTCGTCGGGCGTCACCAGCCATGGGCCGACCGGGCAGAAGGTGTCGTGGCCCTTGCCCTTGCTCCACTGGCTGCCGCGCTGCTTCTGGTTGAAGCGTTCCGACACGTCGTTGGCGAGCACATAGCCCGCGACATGATCGAGCGCGTCCGCTTCCTCGACATAGCGGGCCGTCTTGCCGATGATGACGCCGAGTTCGACTTCCCAGTCGCTGTGGGTCGAATCCTTCGGCAGCATCACCTCGTCGTTCGGGCCGGTGAGGGCGGAGAGCGCCTTCATGAACATCACCGGCTCGGTCGGGATTGGCAGGTTCGATTCCTTCGCATGGTCCTCATAATTGAGGCCGATCGCGACGATCTTGCCGATGCCCTTCACCGGCACGCCATAGCGGGGCGAGCCCTCGACCACGGGCAGCGAGGCGATATCGGCGGCGCGCGCCGTGGCGAGGGTGGCGGGGGTGATGTCGTCGACAAGGCCGGAGAGGTCGCGGATGCGGCCGTCGGCATCGACGGCACCGGGCTTTTCGAGCCCACGCGGGCCGTAGCGGCAGAGCTTCATGAGGGGCGTATCCTTAGTGCGTGTAGGGGCGGTGGAGGGGAATGTCGCGGTTCAGCTCGACGCCGAAGCCGGGCTTGTCGAGTTCGGTCACACGGATGCGGCCGTTGACCGGCACCGGCTCGCCGAGGAGCTGCGGCGCGAACATCGGGACCACTTCGGTCGGCCCCGGATGCATCATCAGGAACTCGGCGAAGGGCGAATTATGCCGGGTGATGACGAAATGGTACGAATAGACCGACGAGCCGTGCGGCACCATCATCACGCCCTTGCTGTCGGCATAGTTGGCGATCTTGATGAGTTCGGTGACGCCGCCGCACCAGCCCACGTCGGGCTGGATGATGTCGCAGCATTCCATGTCCATCAACATGCGGAAGCCCCAGCGAGTCGCCTCATGCTCGCCGGTGGTGACGAGCAGGCCCTTGGGGGCGTTCTTCTTCAGCGCCGCATAGCTCCAGTAATCGTCGGGCGAGAGCGCCTCCTCGATCCACTTGAGCCCGCATTCGTCCCAGGCCCGGTGGGCGAGGCGGGTGGCGTAATCGAGATCGAGGCTCATCCAGCAATCGAGCATCAGCCAGAAATCCTCGCCGCAGCGCGAGCGCATCTCGGCGAGATCGGCGATATTCTTGTGCAGCCCCTCGATGCCCTCCGCCGGGCCGTGATGGAGGGGAAGCTTGCCGCCGATAAACCCCATCTCCTTGGCGAGATCGGGCCGCGCGCCGGTGGCGTAGAATTGCAGCTCGTCGCGGACATTGCCGCCGAGCAGCTTGTAGACCGGCTCCTGCCTGAGCTTGCCGAGCAAATCCCAGAGCGCGAGATCGACGCCCGAGATGGCGTTCACGACCAGGCCCTTGCGTCCATAATATTGGGTCGAGAAATACATCTGGTCCCAGATCTTCTCATAATCGGCCGGATCGCGGCCTTCGAGGAAGCGGGCGAGATGCTTCTCGACGATGAAGCAGGCGGGCTCGCCGCCGGTCGTCACCGCGAAGCCGATCGTGCCGTCGGTCGCCTCGATCTCGACGACCAGCGTGCCAAGCACGTTGATGCCGAAGCTCTGCCGGCTCTGCCGATAGTCCGGGTAGCGCGCCATCGGCGTGGCGATGTGGTCGTCGATCCAGTGGCCTTCGCCCTGATCGTGATAGTCGGCGCCCCCGCCGCGCACCACGAAGGCGCGGACATGGGCGATTTTGGGCAGGCTCATCGGGCGTCCTTCTGCGCAGACGGGGAAAAGGGGGCGGGCGCGCGGCCGCTATCGCGGCATCTCAAAATATGAAATGCACGGCACATGTTGACCGGATGATGGGATAAGGTCGGGTGCATGGATGCCGGGCCTCTCCGCTCGGAAGGGATTTACTTTCTCACTTTATGGGATAGGATGTTATTTGATGAAACAGAAATCGTCAAACGAGAAGTTGGATGCCCCCGCGCCGGAGGAGCGTTCCGGTCCGCAAGGGAGCCAGACGCTGCTGCGCGGGCTCGACATGCTGGATCAGGTGATCGACGGCCCGGTGGCGCTGGCCGAACTCTCCGCGCGCATGGGCCTGACGCGATCGACCACGCATCGCCTCGCCAATGCGCTGATCGATCGCGGCTTCCTCACCTTCCAGCCGCGCGAGGGGTATCAGCTCGGGCCGAAGCTGCTCCATCTGGGCTTCCTCGCGCAGGCGCAGGTCGATCTCGTCCACACCGCGCGCGGGCATATCGAGGCGCTGGCGGCCTCCACGGAAGACACGGTGCATCTGGGAAGGCTCGACCATGAGCGCGCCCTCTATCTGGACAAGATTCCCGGCCGCCGCCGTGTCGAGATTTCCAGCCGTGTCGGCGATCGCCATCCGCTCACCAGCACGGGCCTCGGCAAGGCGCTGCTGCTCGATACGCCCGCCGGCCAGTGGCGCCGGCTGTTCGAGACGGATCATGAGGCGGGCGGGATGCCCATCGACTATGACGTCTGGGCCGATCGCATGAAGGGCTATGTCGAAAGCGGCTGCGCCTTCGACCTGGAGGAAAACGAGGATCAGATCCGCTGCGTGGCGGCGCCGATCCGCGATGCGTCGGACAAGATCGTGGCGGCGATCAGCGTCTCCAGCGCCGCGCAATATATGGACGACGGCCGGATGCGGGCGCTGCGCGAGGAGGTGCTGGCGACGGCGCGCGCGATCAGCGCCGATCTCGGCTGGCAGGAAGGCACCACCGGCGCGGTCCGCGCGCAGGGAAGACGACGGAAATAGCAGCAAGGAGTTCGGCAGAGTGAGGCTTCTCGAAGGCAAGACCGTGCTTGTCACGGGCGCGTCGACCGGCATCGGCCGGGCGATCGCGATCGGCGCGGCGCAGCATGGCGCGGTGGTGGCGATCAACTATGCGCGTGATACGGCGGGCGCGGAAAGCTGTGTCGCGGCGATCGAGGCGGCGGGCGGCCGCGCCATCGCGGTGCGGGGCGACGTCGCCGAGCCGGCCACCGCGACCGACTTCATCGCGCGCGCGGTCGAGGCGTTCGGCAAGGTCGACGTGATGGTGAGCAACGCCGGCATCTGCCCGTTCCACGCCTTCCTCGACATGCCGGTCGAGACGTTCGAGCGGACCATGCGCGTCAACATGCATGGCGGCTATTTCATGTGTCAGGCGGCCGCGCAGCAGATGGTGAAGCAGGGCCATGGCGGCTCGATCATCGCCGTGTCGTCGATCTCGGCGCTGGTCGGCGGCGAGTTTCAGACGCACTACACGCCGACCAAGGCGGGGCTGCACTCGCTGATGCAGTCGGCGGCGATCGCGCTCGGCAAGCATAATATCCGCTGCAACTCGCTGCTGCCCGGCACGATCCTGACCGAGATCAACAAGGACGATCTCGCCGACCGGGAGAAGCGCGAATATATGGAGAAGCGCACGCCGCTCGGCCGCCTCGGGATGCCGGAGGACATGGTCGGCCCGGCGGTGTTCCTCGCTTCCGACATGGCGGCCTATGTGACGGGCGCGGCGCTGCTGGTCGACGGCGGCATGTATGTGAATCTCCAGTGAGCGGGGTCGAGCTGGACCGGCGCGGGCTGCTCGCGGCCGGGGCGATGGCGGCGCTCGCCAGCGGCGCCCGCGCGGCGCTGCCGCCGCCAAGGGACTTCGATCGCCTGGCCATCTGGCCGGGGGCTGCGCCCGGTGCGCCGCATGTCCTGCCGCAGGAGCTGGAGGTCCGTCGCCGCCCCGACGGCCCCGCCGAAGACACCGCGATCACCCATGTCGCCCAGCCGACGCTGACCCATATCCGGCCCGCCAGGCCCAATGGCGCGGCGCTGCTGATGATCCCCGGCGGCGGCTATGTGCGCGTCGCGGTGGGCATCGAGGGCTATGCGATCGCGCGGCGCTTCGCGGAAGCCGGTTATCATTGCTTCGTGCTGGTCTATCGCCTGCCGGCCGACGGCTGGGCGGCGGGGCCGGACGCGCCGTTGCAGGATGCGCAGCGCGCGATGCGGCTGATCCGGGCGCGGGCGGCCCGCGAGGGCTTCGATGCCAAGCGGGTGGGGGCGATCGGCTTCTCCGCCGGCGGGCATCTTGCCGCGCGCCTCGCGACGGTGCGGGAGCCGGTTTATGCTGCGGTCGATGCCGCGGATGCTGCACCCTTCCTGCCGCAGGTGGCGGGGCTGCTCTATCCAGTGATCCAGATGGCGGGGCCGTTCACCCACAAGGGCTCGCGCGACCAGATGTTCGGGCCGTCAGCCGATCCGGCGAAGCTCGCGGCCTATAGCGTGGAGCAGCATGTCCTGCCCGGCACGCCGCCCACCTTCCTCGCGGCGGCGGCGGACGACAAGGTGGTGCCGGTGGAGAACAGCCTCGGCATGTTCTCCGCGCTCAAGGCGGCGGGCGTGCCGTCGGAGATGCATATCTTCGAGACGGGCGGCCATGGCTTCGGCCTGAAGAGGCCGGACGGGAGCGCGTCTCCCTGGCCGGACCTCTTCCTGCACTGGGCCGGAACCCACGGCGTCTAGGAGCCGACGCGATCCACCGCGAGCGCGGACAGGATCGCGTCGCCCTTCACCGGCACGAAATCGAGGCGGAGCGGGCCGTCCGCCACCTTCACCATGACGCTCCGCTGGAGGGCGCGGAAGGCGCCGCCGCTCTCTTTGGCGACATCGATGCCGGTGGCGACGACCCGGCCTTGCGCGTTCACGTCGAACAGCCGGTCGCCGGGTTTGGTCGAGGCATCGGGCTCGAAGAAATGGAGCGTCACGCGGTAGCGGCCCGGCGATACCGGGATGGCATAGGAGAAGCGGCCGCTCCGCCAGCTCCCATAGGGCGTCTGGTCGGCCGTTCCGGCGACGGCATGGACCGGCCCCGGCTCTCCGCCTCGGCTCTTCGAGGGCTGATCCCGGAAATGGCCTTCACCACCCGAGACATGCACGTCCGACGCCCAGAGCGTCCCGTCCGGTGGAGCGCCGCCCGTCAGTGTGCCGCTGCGGATGCGCCAGCGGTTCGCGGCGCCCGTGAAGCGCCATGCCATCGCATCGTCCGCGGCCCCCGCGGCGCTCGCCACGAAGCGGTTGTCGCCCGGTTGCAGCGCCACATTCTCCCAGCGGCAGATGCCGCCCGAGCAGGGCGCAGTACCCAGATCGCGGCCGTTGAGGCTGAGCCGCGCGCTCGCGGCGTTGCTATAGGCCTTCACCTCGGCCAGCGGCGTCGCGCGATCGGTGTAGCGGCGGCCGACAAGATGGACGAACGGCACCTTCGACCAGTTCGCCTTGTAGTAATAGAAGGCGTCCTTGCGCGTCTTGCGATCGAAGGTGACGAGGCCCTTGTCGTTGGTGTCGGTGAGGTCGCCCTCGTTGCGCTGCTCGTTCGAGAAATCGGTGAGGTTCCACACCCAACTCGCCCAGACATAGGGCAGCGCCGCGATCTGGGGCCAGGTGCGCTCCAGCACGTCATTCTCCACCTCCTCGGGGTGGGGGCGGCCGAAGGCGGCGATGGGGCCGCCGCGCGGATCGTCGCTATGCTGCGTGAGCGCGCCGCCCGCGCCATATTCGCTGATCGAGATGGGCTGGTACGGATAGAGCGCGTGCAGCCGGTTCAGCTCGGGGGTCAGATCCTCCGGCGTCTTGGCGTACCAGCCGAAATAGCGGTTATAGCCGATCACGTCGGTGATGCCCGCCACGGTATCGAGGCCGGGCCGCGCCTCCGACGGGATCGAGCCGCAGCAATCGGCGAGCGTCGCGGGGCGGCTCGGGTCTTCCTCATGCACCACCGCGCGCAGCCGTTCGAGCAGCGGGCGGGCGTGGGAGGTGCCGCGCCCCTTGGCGGCTTCGAGGTTCACCTCGTTGGCGATCGACCAGACGACGATCGAGGGATGGTTGAAATTCTGGTGGATCAGCTCACGGAGCTGCTGCTCGGCATTGGCGGCGAGGCCGGGGGACGTCTCGTCCTGATCCCAGGGCGCGGAACGGTCGACCAGCGGAATCTCCGCCCACACCGCGAGGCCATCACGGTCGGCATCGGCATAGGCGCGGTCGGCGTGCTGATAATGGGCGAGGCGCACGGTGTTGGCGCCGATCTCGCGGATCAGCGCGAAATCCTCGTCGATGTCGGCATTGGTGATCGCCCAGCCCTTGTCCGGCCGGTCCTGATGCCGCGACACGCCGCGCAGCAGGACGTGGCGGCCGTTGAGGAAGAAGCCCTTGTCGGGATCGATCCGCACCGTGCGCAGGCCGAGCGGCTGCTCCACCTCGTCGATCGCCACGCCCGCCGCATCGCGCAGCGTGACGCGCAGCCGGTAGAGGCGGGGCGCGTCGGTGCCGTCCCAGAGTGCGGGATGATCGAAGTTGAGGCGCTGCCGCACCGCGCCCTTGCTGCCTGCGGCGAGGGCGGTGGTGCTCGATGCCGTCGCCGCGACCTTGCCGGAAGGGTCGATCGCCTGTGCTTCCACCGTCACCTTCTCGGGCCTGGCGGACATGTTTTCGAGGCGGGTGAGGAGCGAGGCCTCGGCGCCCTTCTCGTCGGCTCGGGTGACGGTGGCGTAGGTGCCGGGGCCGCCGAAATCGGTCATCGCGATGTGGACGGGGGCCGTCAGGACCAGCGCCACAGGGCGATACAGGCCGCCATAGATGGGGAAATCACCGCTCATGGGGATGATGTCGCGCGTCGGCGAGCCGGGCGTCTTCGGGCTGCTGTTGTCGACGCGGACGACCAGCACATTGTCGCCGGACGGATGGAGCGCCCTGGTCGCATCGAGGCGGAAGCGCGCGAAGCCGCCCTTGTGCTGGCCGAGATAGGCGCCGTTCAGCCAGACGTCCGCGATCTCGCTCGCGGCATCGAACTGGAGCCACGCCTGCCGCCCATTGAGTGCGGCGGGGCTGGCGAAGTGCAGGCGATACCAGCCGGCGCCGTGGACATCCTGATAGTCCGCGCGGCGTTTCGCGCTGCCGCCCATGCGGTTCCAGCTATGCGGCACCGAGACGGCCTCCCAGCGGGAATCGTCGAACGCCGCTCCCTCGGCCGCCGCCGGCGCATCGCCGAGCTGGAAGCGCCAGCCGGTGGCGAGCGGAATGTCCTCGCGCGGCGCGGCATGGGCGACGGTGGCGAGGACGCAGGCCAGCGCCGTGGCGCTCCAGCCGAGGGGGGTACGCATCATTCCGGTGTCTCCGTCATCCGCCGCGGCGGTCAGCTTCCGAGCAGCTTGCCGATCAGTGCGATATTCTGGTCCGCTGCCAAGCCCCATTGCGCGGCGTCGTTGGTCGAAATCTGGCTGATCTCGTCGACGGGCTTCAGCACCGCCGCGCCATCGACCCTGTGCGCGACGGCGTGCTGGTTGCGGCCTTCCTTGTCGCCGGTGCCGAGGAACTCCGTCCAGGCGCGCCGGGCAAGCGCCGGGTTCTTGCGCTCGACGGCGGCATAAGCGGTGTAGCGCGAATGCGCCTGCCGCAGCCCGCGCCCCTTGCCCGGCGCCCCCACCTTGGCGCGGAACTCCGCTTCGGGGGCATTGTAATATTGGCAATAGTCCAGCCAGCACTCGCGATAGGCGGGCACGTCGAGCAGGGTGAACAGCTCGGCGGTCGTCTCGAACACGCCGAACACGCCGTTCAGGTGGCTGATGCTCACCGTGTCGCCGGGGCCGAGGAAGCGGCCCGTCGCGAGATCGAAGGTCGCGCCGCCCGCGAACCATTGCTTGGGCAGCGCCGCGATCGACTGCATCCCGTTGACGATCCGGTCGCGCCAGCGCGTGTCGCGCGTGCGCTCCCACTCGGTCAGCCAGGCCGAGAGCAGCGAGCCCCAGCTCGTGCCGAATTGCAGGAAGATCTGCCCCTCGGGCAGCGGCGCGGCGGCGCTGACGGCGGACGCGCCGCCCGGCGGAAGCGAGCCCGGCGCCCGCGCGCCGACCTTGCGGCCGATATCGATGGTGCGCAGCATCGCCTCGCTGCCCAGCAGCTCGCGCATCAGATCGCCGCAGCGTTCGTCGGCGGCGAGGTAGTAATAGAAACGGCGATAGGCGGCATTGGAGATGCGCGGCTGCTTGGAGCTGTCGCCCCAATGCTGCACGCCATGGCGCGTGCCGAGCCCCTTGAAGCGCCCGAGATGATAGACGTCGACCTCGCCGGTATGGCGCGTCATCGCCTCGGCCATGCGGAAGATATCGGCCCGGCCGGTGCGCAGATAGCCGTACCAGAGCCACATGTCGCTCGACAGCTCGCTGTTGTCCCACGCGAAACCGCCGATGTCGTAGCGCCAGACATGGCGATCGTCGTCATAGCTGTGCATGACGTCGCCATAGTTCCAGAAGCCGTACCAGCGGCGCTGATCGACCTGACCCAGATAGAAATCCAGCTCGCGCTCAGCCCGGTCCTCGATGGCGGCGAGCATCGGGGTGGAGCGATCGGGGAAGCTCCAGATGCCGAACAGGTCGCACGCCTTGATGCGGGCCGAGGCGGCGATCAGGCGGGGCGGCCGGGCGACCGTCTCCGCCATCCGCACCAGCCGTTCGCGGGCCGGCGTCGCGGGGAGCGCCCAGAGGCGGAACTCGGTGGTGCGGGCGATGCCGCGCGCGTCGCCCCAGCCGGGCTCGAAATCCTCATAGGTGATGTCGAGGCCCTGATTTTGCGTCGCGTAGTCGGTCATCCCCATGTCGTCATGGTAGAAGCGCAGGTCCATCGCCGGGGCGCTCGGGGAATGGTGCCAGATCGTGAAGCGCGCGGTGTCGGTGGCGGCATCGCGGATGTCGAGCCGGGTCGGGCAGCGCTGCCAGAAATCGTGCATCCCGAAGGCGACGCCGCCCGAGGCGCCGCCGACATAGCCGAGCCCCGGCGCCCGCCCGGCGGTGTCGACGTCGATCCAGCCATGGCCGGCCTTGGTGCGCTTGACGATGGTGAAGCCGTCGCTGTTGGGCTGGGAGAGGGTGATGTCGCCCCATGTCGGGATGAAGGGCAGGCCCTCGCGGGCCGGCGCCGGCATCTGGTCGAGCGGCGGCACGGCGAGCCCGGCGATCTGCGCCGCGCGGAACGCCTTGCCGGTGTCGCGGCGCAGGCCGGTGAGCGGCTTGACCGCTTCGCCCCACAGCCCGCCCTTCTCCCCGGCGAAGCGGAGGTGGCGATCGTGCGGGGCGTCCGTCATCGGCACCGCGCCCGAGAGGCCGAGGCCCCGGATGAAGTCCTTCGCCGGATCGCCGTCGAACACGAAGCTGTGGACGATGCGGACCGATTCCGAGCCGGCGTGGAAATACAGCCGCAGCGAGAAGGGCAGCCACGCCCGCCCGCCGCCGCGATGCCGGCCGTCGACCTTCAGCACGGCGCGGACCGGCCCGCGCTGCTCGATCGTCACCGTTTCGATGGCGCTCTCGTAGCGCGAGAGGGTGGGGGCGGGGCCGTCCTCCTCGTCCGGGCGGTCCTGCGCGGTGGCGATGAGGCGGACATCGCGCAGCACCTCGCGCTGGCCGTTGCGGGCGGAGAGGATGATCGCCGGCCCGGAGCGGCCGATCCGCCAGCGCAATGGCCCGCTGGAGACCTCGATCGCATCGCCTTGTTCGGTGACCGCCACAGGCGCGGCGGGCGCCGCCGGGCGGCCGGGCTCGATGCGCAGGCCGTCGGTCAGCGCCGTATCGGCGGGAATGGCGTGGCCGGTCCATTTGAGCGACCCGTCCGGCCACCAGGCCATCGGCCAGCTCTGGAGCGGCACGGCCTTCCCGTCCGCGCCGATCATGCGGAACGTGGCATGGGCGCGCTGCGTGCCGCGCGGCCAGGGATAGCCCCAGCATTGCCCCTCCTGAGTCGCGGGCGGCGTGCCGTCGAGCCAGTGCGGCCCGTCCTGCGGCAAGGCTGCGCGGGACGGTGCAGCGGCTGTGGCCGGGGCGGCGAGGGCTCCGGCGGCGGCCGCGCTGCCCGCGAGGAAATCTCGACGGCTGACGGAATGTTCGGTCATGGACATCCTCTCGGCATTGGGCCGGGCCGATCGCGCCGGTCTTGGTCGTCAGCCTAGCCGGGGTGCGATAGTCGTTGCAATAGCTGGCACACTATCCCATGATATGGTCATTCACGGCCCATGAGGCCGCCCGGCGCGTCCGGGGAGATTCGAGAAGGCGAGAGAGCGATGTTTGATCGGACGTATTACGCGACGCACCCGGAGATGATGGAGGGGGTGTCGAACGAGGCGTTGCGGGATCGCTATCTGATCGGGGGTCTGTTCCGGGC
>Ga0153956_1000886_pt1 | contig 30160 bp, 28 predicted proteins | sample TSFL040MetaG_FD_104704 | JGI IMG/M metagenome (GOLD analysis project Ga0153956, IMG submission 104704) | Attine ant fungus gardens microbial communities from Florida, USA - TSFL040 MetaG | ecosystem: Host-associated > Fungi > Mycelium > Unclassified | place: USA: Florida, Wekiwa Springs... | reverse complement strand
CGAGGGAACGCCACCGTCATGGTTATGTTCACCGGAAATAACGTCGCTCTTTGCGACCCACTCCGGCATGTGTCTAACGCGGCGGCTGATCTCCTCGTCCAGCGCTAACAACTTCGCTGCAAGGCGGCGCGGCCGTCGAAAACGATCCCACGCCCACCATCCTATAGGGGCTAATAGCAGCACAACGCCGACAGCAGTGAGCCATCCGTCCACCGCTTTGGGCCAATTGGGCAAATGTCCTGAAACCGCCGCATACCATTTCGCGGCATTTGCAGAGACTGTCTCCGGGGAAGTCTGCAATCCTACCACGACGGCACCTCCCGCCGCCGACGTGCCGATCTGTGCTGCTGATTTGATGCACCCCATCGGGTATTGCTACTAGGAGTTGTATGCCTTTTCCACTTACTTGTCGGAAGGGGATAACCGCCCAGTATTGGATACGCTTCACCGAAGCGGATCTCGTCCACCCTTAAAAAGGAAGCCGGGAAAGACACACGACGATCCGGCGGATTCTTTTTCGCTTTTTCATGCGCGATCGGCGCGATTCCGGTTCGCCACCGTCACGTCGCATGCTAGTGTCCCGATTCGGGACAAAGCGCGATGCCGTGTCCGGGACGGGGGAATTTCGAATGGGAGGTGACCGGGCGCTCAGCCTGCTCAACGACATGTTGTGGAACTGCCTGCTGGTGGCAGGCCCGGTGCTGATCGCGACGTTGCTGGTCGGGTTGGTGATCAGCGTGTTTCAGGTGACCACGCAGCTTCAGGAAATCACGTTGAGCTACGTGCCCAAGATCCTGGTCGCGGCGGTGATGCTGATCGCGATCGGGCCGTGGATGCTTGGCCGCGTGACCAATTTCGCCACCGCGCTCTACGCACTGATCCCCACGCTCGCCCGCTGATCCGCGATGATCGCGTTGACCGATCAGGCCACGGCGGTGCTGCTGCTGACTCTCCGGCTGATGCCGACGCTGGCGTTCACGCCGCCGTTCACCCTGCTGCGCGTGCCGGCGGTGGTTCGCGTGATGCTGGGCATCGCGCTCGCATCCTGGCTGGTCGGCGCCGATCCGGCCGCGACGTGGCAGGGCGATTTTCGCGCGCAAGGACTGCCATGGACGGCGGCAAGCGAACTCATGCTCGGCATCGGCCTGGCGCTGTCGCTGCAATTCGCGTTCGCCGCCTTGCTGACGGTCGGCCGCGCGCTCGACATCCAGGCCGGGTTCGGCCTGGCGGTGCTGATCGATCCGACGACCAGGAGCCAGATGCCGCTGATCGGCACGATCTTCGCCCACGCCGCGGCCGCGATCTTCTTCGCGACCGACGGGCCGGCCGACCTGCTCGCGATCTGGGCGGCATCGGTCCGTGCCGTGCCGCTCGGCCATGGCGCGATCGGCGGCGATCTCGGCGCGATGCTCGGTTATCTGTCGAGCGCTTTCGTCATCGCCTGTGGCCTGGGCGGCGCGATCATGCTCGCACTGTTCCTCGCCGACCTGGCGATCGCCTTCATGTCGCGCACGCTGCCGCAGATGAATGTGATGCTGCTCGGCTTTCAGGTGAAAAGCCTGATCGTGCTGGCCTTGCTGCCGGCGGCGGTGGCGCTGGCGGGCGGGCTGTTCGTGCGGTTGCTGCGCACCGCGATCGAGGCCGCGCCGCAATTGGTGATGGCGCGCTGACATGGCCGAGGGGCAGGAACAGAACCGCACGGAGACCGCAACGCCGTTCAAGCTCAAGAAGGCGCGCGAAAAGGGGATGGTCGCGCGCGGGCTCGACCTGGGGTTCGTCGCCGGGCTGATCGGACTCGCCGCCTTCGTGATCGTGGCCGGCGCCGAACTGCTTTCCGTGCTGGCTGTGGCGATGCGCCGCGCGCTGACCGCCGGGATCGTCGGCGCGGCCGATCCGGGCGCGGCGACCGCGCTCGCCGCCGGATCGCTCTGGCCGGTGCTTCGCCCGGTCGCGCTGTTCGGCGGCACGGTGATCGCGGTGATCCTGTTGGTCGAGATCGTGCAGCTGCGCGGGCTGATGTTCAGCGCGACGCCGCTCAAACCCGATTTCTCGCGGATCAACCCGGCCAAGGGGCTGAAGCGATTATTCTCGGCGCACATGCTCAAGCAGGCGGCGAAGAGCATTCTCAAGATGGCGACCTACGCCATCGTCGCGACGCTCGCGATCCGCGCCGCGCTGGCGGGTGCGGGCACGCGGATCACCGACGCGCCGCGGCTGGTCGAGGCGATCGACCATGCGGCGATGCGGCTGATCCTGCTGTTCATCCTGGCCGCCGCCGGGCTGGCGGTGCTCGACCAGGTTCTGGCGCGCGGCGAGTTCGCCAAGCAGATGCGGATGAGCCGTCGCGAGGTGACGCGCGAGCATAAGGAGCGTGAGGGCGACCCGCGCATCAAGTCCAAGCGCAAGCAGACGCATGCACAGTTCGCCAGGCAGGCGCAAGCGCTGGGTAACCTGCCCGGCTCCGACATGCTGATCGTCAATCCGCGCCATTACGCCGTCGCGCTCGCCTACACGCCCGGCGCCGGCGGCGCGCCGGTGGTGACGGCCAAGGGGACCGACCGCCACGCGCTGCAACTGAAGGCGGCCGCACGGCGACATGGCATACCGATCGTCGAACAGCGCGGCCTCGCCAGCGCGCTGTTCCGCGACGGCGAGATGGGGCGCGAGATCGCGCCGAAACACTATCACGCGGTCGCCGAACTCTATTTCAAACTGGGGGTAACCGCGCGTGCTTGACCGCTTGCTGCGCAACAATCGCGACCTGTTGCTGGTCGCCGCGATCTTCCTGATCCTGGTGATCCTGTTCGCGCCGATCCCGCCGGCGATGCTCGACCTGTCGATCATCGCCAATTTCGGGCTGGCGCTGACGATCCTGCTGCTGACCTTCTATGTCGCGAAGCCGGTCGAGTTCTCGACCTTCCCCTCCCTGCTGCTGGTCGCGACGCTCTATCGCCTGGCGCTCAACGTCGCGGCGACACGGCTGATCCTGACCGGATCGAGCGCCGGCCAGGTGATCGGGTCGATCGGCACCTTTGCCGTGCAGGGCAATTTCGTCGTCGGGCTGGTGGTGTTCGCGATCCTGGTTGTGGTCCAGTACATCGTCGTCACCTCGGGCGCGCAGCGCGTGTCGGAGGTCGCGGCGCGCTTCACGCTCGATTCGATGCCCGGCGCGCAGATGTCGATCGACGCCGACCTCAACATGGGGCTGATCGACCAGACGGAAGCGGTGCGCCGCCGCCGCGAACTGGAGCGCGAGGCGAGCTTCTACGGCGCGATGGACGGCGCGTCGAAGTTCGTGAAGGGCGACGCGATCGCCGGGATCATCATCCTGCTGATCGACATCATCGCCGGCTGGATCGTCGGCGTGCTCCAGCTCGGCATGGAGTGGAACGAGGCGCTGCAGCACTTCACGCTGCTGACGATCGGCGACGGCATCGCCGCGCAATTGCCCGCATTGATCATCTCGGTCGCGACCGGCATCATCGTCACGCGGTCGTCGGCGGACCGTGAATTGTCGACCGAGGTGTTCGCGCAGCTCGCCTCGGTCCCGCGCATCCCGCTGATCGTGACCGCGGTGCTGATGGCGCTGCTGTTGCTGCCCGGCATGCCGAAATGGCCGATCCTGGCGATCGGCGGGCTGGCGTTTTTCGCCTGGCGGCGCGCGCGGCAGAGCTTCGCCGGCGCCGAGGCCACGCCCGACGAGCCCGCGGCCGAAACCGCGAGCGGGCAGTCGGCGATCGACATCCGGCTGGGCAGCGCGCTCGCCGAGGCGTGGGCGCCGCAGGAGGCCGTGCTGCTCGACCGCATCGAGAGCCTGCGCCAGATTCAGGAGCGGCGGTTCGGCATCGCCTTTCCCAAGGTACGCATCGTCGATGGTCCGGCGCTGGGCGCGCACGAATATGAGATATGCCTGTTCGGCTCGCGCTTCGCGACCGGTGAGGCTCGCCCGGATCAGTTGCTGGTCGTCGGCGCGCCGGGCAAGCCGCCGGCGATCGACGGCGTCCCGACGACCGATCCCAGCTTCGGCCTGCCCGCCAAATGGATCGAACCGGCAGCCGAACGGGCGGCGCGCGATGCCGGCCTGACCGTGATCGACCCGCCGACCGTGCTGATCACGCAGTTCGGCGAGGTGGTGTCGGCGGAGCTTGCCACGTTGCTGACGCGCCCGATCGTGACGCGATTCATCGAAGACGTGCGATCGCGCCAGCCCGGACTGGTCGAAGAACTGATCCCGACGATCCTCGGCGTCGCCGACGTCCAGCGCGTGCTGCAGAATCTGCTGGCGGAAGGCGTGTCGATCGCCAATGTGGACCTGATCCTCGAACATCTTGCCGATGTCGGCCGGACGCAGCGCGATCCGGCCGAGCTGACCGAGCTGATCCGCCAGCGGATGAGCCACGCGATCTGCAACCAGTTGCGCGGCGAGCATCCCGACCTGGCGGTGCTCAGCCTCGATCCGCGGATCGAAAACCAGATCGCCTCGGGCATGGGCGCGGCGCAGCAAGGCGGCCTGCCGATCGAGCCCGGTCTGGCCGAACGGCTGATCCGGCGGCTGTCGGCGATGGCGGAAGCGATGCACAAGGAGGGCCGCACGCCGGTGTTGTTGTGCGGCGCCGACCTGCGCCGGCACATCAAGGCCTTCACCCGGCGCAGCATTCCCCGGCTGGCGGTGGTATCGGTCAATGAGATTCCGATGCGGATCAACCTGAAGTCGTTCGATATCGTGAAGCTGGAAGGACAATGATGGCCGATCAATCCACCGGTATGGCGGCGCTGGAGCGTTTGCGCGGCTATCTCGCGCACGACCCCGACAATGCCGCGCTGTTGGTCGATACGGCGGAAGCCGCGATCGACGCGCGGCGGCCGGACGAGGCGACCGCATTGCTCGACCGTGCCGCCGCGCTGACGCCGCCGGGGCCGCGCGAACGCAACCTGGCGGGGTTGGCCGCGATGCAGGCCACGCGTTTCGACCAGGCCGCGACCATCTTCGCCGAATTGCTGGATGCCGGGCGCGACGATCCGTCGCTGCGCTTCAACCTCGCCTGGTCGCGCGCGTCGTTGAAGGACGAGGACGGCGCGCTGGCCGCACTCGACGATGCGACCGCGACGGCGATGCCCCAGGGCGCGGCGCTCCGCGTCCAATTGCTGCACGCCCTCGGCCGGTTCGACGAAGCGTTCGAGCGCGGCCGGCACTATCTGACGCTCCATCCCGACGCGCGCCAGCTCAACGCGGCGATGGCCGTACTGGCGATCGACATGGAGGATGAGGGATTGGCGGCGGCGTGCGCGGCGCGCGCGCCCGACCATCCCGATGCGCTGGCGACGCTCGGCACGCTGGCGCTGGAGGGCGACGATCCCGCGGCGGCGGGCGCGTTGTTCGACCGGGCGCTGGCCGGCAATCCGAACGTACCGCGCGCCTGGGTCGGACGCGGCCTTGCGCATTTGCTGGCGGGCGACAGCGCCAGGGCTTTCGCCGACATCGACCACGGCGCGGAGATGTTCGGTACGCATCTCGGTTCGTGGATCGCCGCCGGCTGGGCGCATTTCGTCGACGGCGACTATGCCGGAAGCCGCGAGCGGTTCGAGCGCGCGCTCGCGATCGATCCGACGTTCGCCGAAACGCACGGTTCGCTCGCGGTGCTCGATATTCTCGACGGCAATCTCGCGAGCGCGCGCGAGCGGACCCAAATCGCGCTGCGGCTCGACCGCGAATGCTATTCCGCGGCGCTGGCGCTGGCGATGCTGAGCGCGGGCGACGGCGACGCGGCGAAGAGCCGGGCGATCATCGGCCGCGCGCTCCAGACGCCGCTCGACAAGAATGGCCGGACGATCGCACAGGCGATGGCGCGAATAGGCGCGACGCAGCGCGGGTCGGTGCATTAGGGCATCACGCGCGAAATATGACCCGTTCGTCCTGAGCTTGTCGAAGGACGGCGTGCAACAGGCGATCGTTCGCCTGCTGAGAGCCGCCCTTCGACAAGCTCAGGGCGAACGGTCCGGTACGTGACCCCAATTTAAGGCACGTTGCTCTAACCGCGGACCGCGATCACCCGCCGCGAAAGTCCTTCGCAACGCGGTCCAGCAACGCGCGCGTCTCGTCCGATTCCTCGATCAGCTTGAGCACCTCGCCTGTGACCGCCTCGAACGCCGGATCGGCTACAAGGTCAGGCCCGAGCCGCTCACTCAGCAGCCCACGCACCAGGGCGCGGCGGAAATCGCGTTCCGGCAGATCCTCGATCGCGGCGAGCACCTCAAGGCGTTGTTGCGGCGTGGCCGGTCGGCCGTCCTTGCGCGCCGCCGGACGGCCCTTCGCCCGCTCGCTGCGCTGCAATTGCTCGCGCAGCAGCAGGACGATCTGATCGGTGGCGCCGATCCCGGTCATCGTCAGTGCGGCCGCCCGCCGAACTGGCCGAGCAGGAGGCTGGTGGCCGACTGGGTGTCGTCGCCGCGCGCCTCGACACCGATCTCGCCGATACGGTCGATGATCAACTGGATGTCGCGATTGAGCGGCGCATTCTCCTCATTGGCGGCGATGCCGATGCGCAGTTGTTCCATCGCTTGCGGAAACTCGTCGCGGATGAGGTAGGTGAGCCCCGCGACGAACGCGCGCAGATAATGCCCGTCCGGCAACAACGCCAGCGGACCCCAGGTCGACAAGGCGTCGGCGGCCTCCCCCGACGTCAATTGGAAGAAACCGAGCTGGAACCGGGCGATCGCGAAGTCCGGCGCCTGGTCGACCGCGGTCTTCAGCGCCGCCAGCGCCTCGATCGGCCGCCCGATCCCCGCAAGCACCGAACCACGCAGGAAATGCAGCCGCGGGTCCTGGGGGAAATCGGCCAGCGCGCGGTCGATCAGCGCGAGGTCGTCGGCGTCGTTCGACGCGATCGCCGCCATCAAATCCGCCAACCTGGTTTCGTCGCACAACGTCATCGGCGTCAATTCCTCTCATGATGCCGCAACCGCCTGCGCAAGCGGTCGACGGCGCTCTTGTGGAGCTGGGATATGCGGCTGCGGCTCAGCCGCAACAACTCCGCGATCTGCGCGAAGCTCAAGCCAGTCTGGTAATGCTGGCGGATCACGGTGCCTTCGGCGTCCGGCAGCCGCTCGATCGCATCGGCGAGCGCGACTTGGGTCTGGGTCCAGGCGAGTCCCTCATAGGCGTTCGGGCGCGTATCGACGCCACCGGGACTTTCGACCATGCCCGTCCCTTCGAGCATCAGTCCGATGGCGAGTTCGACCGCAAGATCGGCCAATGCCGCCAGCGGGTCGGCGGGCCGGCCGCCGGCCGGCGCGAGCGAGCGCAACCTCTCCTGCCGCAACCGGCGGCGTTGGCCGATCTGGGCATCCACGTCGGTCAAATGGCTCAGGCCGTCCGCGACGCTGCCGGAGATGCGCGGCCGGGCATAGGCGCCGAACGGCACACCCGTCAGCGGATCGTAGCGGTCGAGGGCATCGAGCAGCCCCTCATAGGCGAAATGCTCGGCATCGGCGCGATCGGCGGCGGGGCCGCGGCGGCGGCGGAAATGCCGCGCGGCGATCGACCGTGCCAGCACGACGTAGCGGTTGAACAGCGTTTCGCGCGAGCCCCGGTCATCCTCGAACCGCGCGCGGCGCCACAACGACGCCTCGGCACGCGACGGATCGAGCACGATGTCCAGCCCGCTCTCGCGCGCACGCTTCATCCGAAGCTGCCCAGCACACCCTGGATGACCAGGCTCCAACCGTCGATCAGCACGAACATCAGCAGCTTGATCGGCAGCGAGATGGTCGCCGGCGGCACCATCATCATGCCCAGCGACAGCAGGATCGCCGACACGACCAGGTCGATCAGCAGGAACGGCAACAGGATGACGAACCCGATCGTGAACGACACGCGCAACTCGTTCATGATGAAGGCGGGGGCGAGCTTCAATATCTCGACCTGCTCGGGCCGCGCCGGCACCGGCGTGCGCGCGATCGCGTAGATCGCGGCGATGTCGGAGTCGCGAGTCTGCGCCAGCATGAAGGTGCGCAAGGGTACGCTGCCCGCGTTCATCGCCTGTTCCGCGTCGATGCGGCCGCCGAGGAATGGCTGGAGCGCCTGGCCGTTGAGCGCGGTCAGGGTCGGACCCATCGAGAATGCCGTCAGGAACAGCGCCAGGCTGAGCAATACCGGGTTGGGCGGGGTTTCGGGCATGCCGAACGCATGGCGCACCATCGACAGCGTGATGACGATCCGCACGAAGCTGGTCATGCTGATCAGGATCGCGGGCAGCATCGCGAGCAGGGTGAGCAGCATCGTCGTGCGGACGACGTCCGATGTCCCCGCCGCCGGGGCCGCGAAGGCGGGAGCGGCGACGAACAGGCTCGCGACGGCGACGATCGACGCGATCCGCTTCATGCCGTCCGCTCGTCATCCGCCGAAATCGGTCCTTCGCGGAGGACGCTGGGGCGTTGGGCGTGGAGCAGCAGCAGGAATTCCCGTCCGCCATAGCGCACGACGCCGATATCGGCGTGCATCCCGACGCGGCGCACCTCGACGATCTCGACCGCCCCCTTGCCCGGCGCGACCCGGCGCAGCCAGCCGTTCAGGTCGCCCTTGCCCATCCGCTGACGGATCAGCAGGATCGCCAGCGCCGCCACCACGATGCAGAGCAGGAACGCGAAGACGATCCGGCCGAGCGGCACATCGACCGCGCCGCCGCCGCCCAGACGCCCCGCCACCTGGTCCGCCAGCAGGATCACGCGGCCAGCTCGGTCAGGCGCACGCCGAACTTGTCGCCGACCGCGACCAGCTCGCCATGCGCCACGGCGACTCCGTTGAGCCGCAATTCGACCGCCTGATTGAGGGCGGCGTCGAGCGTCACCACCGAGTCGGCGACGAGCGAATTGAGTTCGGCGACGGTCATGCGGGCGTTGCCGACGAATGCTTCGATCTCAACCTCGACATCGTCGATCATCCGGGCGGCAAGCGGGCGCGCGGTGGTTGCGGGATTGGATTGGGCCACGGGCGTTGCTCTGCCTTTGCTGGAGTTCATAGGACGACGAGGCGCAGTCGCTCGTCATGCTGGTCGATGGTGCAGCCGAGCGGCTGCGGGCGGTGGTTGACGGCGATGCGCGCCGGATCGGCCAAAGCGGTGTCGAGCACGAGCAGATCGCCGACGCCGAGCGCCGCGACTTCGCTGGTGGTCAGCCGTGCGGCGCCGACCCGCGCGGACACGCCGACCGATTGCACGTCGAGCGCGGCGTCGAGCGAGCGCGGCGCCGCGCGCGATGGTGCCGGCGGCAGACCGGCGCGGACGCACCGGGCGACCAATGCCTCGCTGACGACGATCCACAGCATGGCGCGCGCACCCGTCGCGACGCGAAACTTCCACCAGGCATGCGGCGCGGCATTCCCCGTCACGGGCCGCCACGGCTGATGCAGCCCGACCGCCTCGCCCAGCCGCGCCCTGAGGTCGGCAAGGCATGTGCCGGCCGCGTCCTCCAGCGCCGCGCGGTCGGCGGCGGTCGGCGCATCGGCCTCCGGCGGTGCGCCGAACATCAGCGCGGCGACGGCGAGCGGCGTGTCATCGTCCACCACCAGCATGAGACCATCGTCGAGCGACCAGGCGATGCCGGACTCCAGATCACGCGGCGCGACGTGTCCGTGGTCGCCGGAGACGTCCGCGCCGCCCTGCGCGAACCATTTCGCGGACCAGCCGCGCACCGCCGCGCGCAACGGGAGGTCGCGCAGCCCGCGCGCGATCGCGTCGGCCGGCAGCCAGGATCGGTACAATGTCATCGTTCAGCCCCGCTCTCGCTCAACCCTGGCCGCGAATGCCGAACAGTTGCTGGATCATGTCGTTCGTCACGCTGATGATCTGCGACGACGCCTGGAATCCGCGCTGGACGAGGATGAGTTCGGAGAATTCGAGCGTCAGGTCGACGTTCGACGCCTCGAGCCGGCGCGACAACACCTTGCCGACGCGATCGTCGCCGCTTGCCAGCAAGTCGCGCTGCGCCGTGTCCGGCACCGTGAACAGCCCGCCGGGCTGTTGCGTCAGCAATGAGGGGTCGCGGAAATCGGCGATCGCGACCGTCCCCAGCTGCTGCTTCTGTTCGTTCGAGTATGAGATTTCGACCTGCCCCTGGTCGTTCACGGCGAGCGACACGAACGTGCCGGTGCCATAGCCGTCGCTCGACGCCGCCCGGAGCGTCGACACTTCGCCGCCCGAGAAAGACGTCACCCCCGACGAGAAATCGAACGCGACGGCGGTCGAGGTCGCGGCGTCGGTGAAGGTCAATGTCGTGGTCGACGGATCGATGACGCCGCCCGAAAACTTCAGCGTATCGGTCCCGATCGTCGCATCCTTGTCGTCGGTGACGGTGACCGTCCAGCTGTCGGGCAGCGCGTCGTCCGAGACATCCTTGGCGAACTTGGCCTGCCAGACGTGCTTGGTCCCCATCGCGTCGTAGACCGCGATGCTGCCGACGGTGACCGGGTTCGTCGCGCTCGACGACAGATTGTCGGAGAATGCGACCTTGGTCGTGGCCTTGGGCGGGCTGGTGCGCGACACGTCGACCGACAGCGATTGCGGCAGCCCGTTGGCGTCCAGCGTCGTCAGCCGCCAGTCCGTCCCGGTCACCACGATGTACCCGTCCTTGTCGAGTTCGAAGCTGCCGGTGCGCGTATAGGCGACGTCGCTGCCGCGCCTGAGCATCATCAGCCCGTTGCCCTGGATCGCGAGGTCCAGGTCGCGATCGGTCTGGCGCAACTCCCCTTGCGCGAAATCGAGCCGGCTCGCAGCGGTGCGCACGCCGTTGCCGGCGGTGTCGCCATAGCCGCCGCGCGACCGGCTGCTCGCGCCCAGCACGTTCTCGAAACTGACGGTCGATCCCTTGAACCCTTGCGAGTTCAGGTTCGCCACGTTGTTGCTGATCTGCTGTAGCCCCCGCGAATAGGCGGCAAGCCCGCTCAGCCCGATATAGATCGATCCGAACATGTCAGTTTCCTTCGCGAATCTGGGAGACGGCTGCGAGCGACAGGCCGGAGATCGTCCGCTGGTCGGGTGTCGTGATGGTGATGCGCGGATCGCCGTTTTCGAAACTGATCGCCGTGACGGTGCCGGTGACGATCGCTGTCCCGGACGGGATGTCGACGGTCCGGCCGAGCAGCCCGGCCGCCTGCACGGTCGATTGCGCCGATACCAGCGCGCCGAGCTTGTCGTTGGTCGTCTGGCCGAGCTGGATCTGCGAGAATTGCGCGAGCTGCGACACGAATTCGAAATTGTCGACGGGCTTCAGCGGGTCCTGATAGGTCAGCTGTGTCAGGATGATCCTGAGCAAGGATTCGAAGCTCAGCCCGAACGCGCTGGTCGCCGCGTCGGCGGCGCCGGTGTTCGATGTCCCCGCCGTGACCGGCGCGGTCGCGGATATCGCCTGCATGTCACCCTCTCCTGGCATCGGCGCCGGCGCGCCGGTTGACCCGTAATTCGCTCAAGACCAGCCCGTGCCGCGCGAGCATCCGCGACACCGCGTCACGGACACCGGCGTCGTCGACCGCATCCTCTGCGTCGGTGGTTACCGACACCGAGACGCCGCCGGCGCCATGATCGATCGCGACCTTGAGGCGGGACGCCGCCTCGGGCGCGGACGCTTTTGGCCGGATGCCGGATGCCGGCGCGGGCTTCGCCGGATCGGCGATGCGCGGGCGTCCCATGGCCGTCGCGAATGGTGCGCGCGTCGCTGTCTCGCCGGTCGCCATCACGGCCGGTGTCGCCATCGCATCGGGTCCGGCCGCTAGGCGGGCGCCGATAGGACCGGTCGCAACCGATCCGATGCTATTGTCGGCGAGGAGCGTTTCCGCCGCGACAGCTGGCGTCTCGATCGGGCGGACGGATACCACCGGGAAGGCCGCGACCGGCGAAGGGTCGCTGGCGACGAGCGCCGGGTCACGCGGCCCCGCCGCCGCGTTGCGCGCAAAGAAGCCGTGTTCGTTGAACATCTCGACCGAGCCACGGTCGCGGCCCTGATCCAGTGCATGGTCGAGCAGGCCGACCAGCGCGTCGGCGAAGGACGGGCCGGCATTCGTCCCCGCCCCGCCGGCATCGCGCTCCGGCGACAGATGGGGAATGATGCCGCGAGTGGTCGCGCCGACGCCGGTCATCAACGCTTCCAGCCAGCCGTGACGCGATCAGCGGTCGCGGCAAGCGACGCTTCGTCGTCGGCGCGGGCGACGCGGCGCGCGAGGTTCCGCGCGACCTGGTCGGCGGCGCGGACATGTGCGTCCAGCCCGCGCCATCGCTCGATCTCGGCATCGTGACGCCGCGTCGCCTTCGCCGCCGCATCCGCCTGCACCCGCGCGCCGGCTTCGGCGTGGATCAGCATCCGACCGATCGCGGCGCTGGTATCGGGGTCGAGCGCACCGCCGGCATTGGCGTCGTACCACCGGGCCGCGAGAGCGCCGACACGGTCGGCCGCCGCCTTCGCATCGGCGATCGCGCCCTGCTCACGCGTGCGCGCCTCGGCGACGTCGCCACCCGCCGCGTCGCGCTCGGCACGCCGCAGCAAAGCGAGATCACGGACCTGGCTCAATCGGCGCCGATCGGTCATGTCGCCACCGTCTTCAACGCGGCAAGCATCGCCGCCATTCCCACCTGTTCGTCATTGCGCTGGCGCAGGAAACCGGCGAGCGCCGGACGCGCCGCGATCGCCGCGTCGATCCGCTCGTTCGACCGCGCACGATAGACGCCGCTTTCGATCATCACGCGGTTCTCGTCATAGACCGCCAGCAAGGCGGTCGCGGTCCGCATCATCGCCAGATGGTCGTCCCCGACCAGCCGCGCGGCCTGGCGGCTGACGCTGCGCACGATATCGATGGCGGGAAAATGGCCCTGCTCGGCCAGCAGCCGCGACAGCACGATGTGCCCGTCGAGCAGCGACTTCATGACCTCCACGATCGGGTCGTCGACTTCGTCTGTCTCGCTCAGCACGGTCATGATCGCGGTGATGGCGCCGCCGCCCCTGACCGCGCCGCACCGTTCGACCATGCGGGGCAGCGCGGCGAACACGTTGGGCGTATAGGCCCGCACCGTCGGCGGCGCGCCGGCGGCCAGCCCGATTTCGCGCAACGCCATCGCGAGCCGGGTGACGGAATCGATCAGCAGCACGACATGCTCGCCCCGCGCGCGCCAATATTCGGCGAGCGCCAGCGCCTGTTCCACCGCACGGGCGCGCATCACCGGGCTCTCGTCGGACGTCGCCGCGACCAGGGTGAAGCGGTCGGGTTTCGCGGCCCCCTTCGCCATGTCCCACAGGCCGGACACTTCGCGTCCGCGCTCGCCGACCAGGCACAGGATGCAGCGATCGCAGTCGATCTGCCCCGCGAGTTGCTCGACCAGGCTGGTCTTGCCCACGCCGCTGGCGGAAAAGATCCCGATCCGCTGGCCGACGCCGAGCGTGAGCAGGCCGTCGATCGCGCGGATGCCGGTCGCCATCACCGTCGACGGGCTGACGCGGTCGAGCGCGGAGATATCCTCCGCGACATGCCGGACGCCACCGGCGATCGGCCCGGCGCCGTCGATCGGCCACCCCAGCGCGTCGACCGCGCGGCCCGCGAAACCGTCGCCCACCGCGATACCGCGATCGTACGGCGTGGCGGTGACGCGCGCGCCGAGCGCCGGGCTGGCGTCGAGCGCCAGCGGGATCAGCGTGATGCCGCGCTCACCGACCGCGACGACCTCCGCCGGAGTCGTGACGCCGCCATCGAGCGCGACATCGCAGAGTTGGCCGAGCCGCGCCGCCGGGCCGCTCGCGCGTATCAGCCCGGCGCCGAGCTCCTCGACATGGCCATAGAGCGGCGCGGTCTCCACCGCGCGCAACCGATCGAGGAAGGGATGCGGCTTCACGCCTGGCGCTCCAGCACGGCGAGCGCACCGTCGAGCACGGCCCATTGCGCCGCCGGGTCGACGTCGACCGTGCCGAGCCGCAGGTCGATCCGCGCTTCGCCCGCCGCGAGCGCCGGGTCGATCGCAATGCGGTCACGCGCCGCGTCGAACCGTTCCCCGGCGACGTCGGCCGCGCTGACGCGAATGCCGATCACCGCCTGTTCGCCGAGCCGGGCGCGGTGATGCGCGATCGTCTGCACGACCCGGTTCGCGCGATCGTCGTCGTCGCCGAACACCTTGGCGAGCGCGATACGGGCAATCGCCGCCGCCACGCCGTCGAGTTCCCCGAGCCGCGCGTCCCAAGCCGCCAGGGCATCGGCCAGCGCATCGGCGACGGCGGCGGTGCGCGCAGCGTCGTCAGCTACCGCCTCGTCCCGTCCTTCGCGGCGCGCCGCGACGACAGCCTCGGCCGCCGTGCGTCGCTCATCATCCAGGGCCGCTTCAAGCCGCGCGATCTCCGCTTCGAATGCGGCGATTCGGGGATCCGGCACCGGCTCGCGCTCGGCCACCGGCGCCGCCGGGAGCCGTGGCAGGGGCATGGCGGCGTCTCGCGCCGCCGCGCGCTTGATCAGCCCGCTCATCGCGCCCGCGCGCCCATCAACAGGCCGCCCGCCGCCTGGAGCAATGTCCGGCCCGGCACGCGGGCCGAGGTCTCGTCATTGCCGAGCGCGTCGAGCAATGCGGCGCGAGCGGCGGGCGTCGAACCGTCGGATTGCGGATCGCGCGCCGTGGCGGCGAGCGCCGAAAACCACATGGAATGCCGCGTCCCGGCCGGCTCCCGCGTCGGCCCAGGCCCGCCGCGAAGTATCGCGTTCAACCGCGTCCGTTCGTCCCGGTCGAGCGCCGCAAGGATCGCGCGGCGATCGCGTCCCGACAACAACGCAAAGTCACGCGCGACGGCGGCGGCGTCAGCCGGCATGCGCCGCGTCCTGATCGCCGAGCGCCGAACGGATGCGACCGATCATCGCGTCGCGTTCCTCCCGGCTGAGCCGGACACGCGGCGCCATGAGGCGCGACATGACCAGGGCGATGACGAACAGGACCATGGCCGCCGCGGCCAGCCAATACATCCAGCCGCCATGATCGCTCGCCGGCGTCACCGGGGTGGGGGCGACGCTCCCGCCGGCGGGTATGTTGCCCGGCAGCGGCGGACTTGCCGCGTCGCCGGTCGGGATCGCGCCGACCGCGAACACCAGGTCGTCGCCCGCCGCTTCGTCCAGCCCCGTCGCCGCCGTCACCAGCCCGCGCGCCGTCGCGGTCTGCTCGGCATTGAGCGGCGACGCGGTCGCGACGACGATACGCAATTTGAAGCTGCGGGCCGCCGGCTTGACCTCGGCAGTCTCCGAAGCCGCGGCGGCGGTAGGCGCCGGTGCCGGCGCGGCCGGAATTTCCGCCTCGCGCTTGCCGAGCACCAGCACCTTCACATCGACGGCCAGCCCCCGGAAAGCCGGTTCGAGCGCGGCGCGGACGCGGGCGCGATAATAACGCTGCACGCCCTGCCGTTCCTCGGCGTCGGGCGACAGCATCGCGTCTTCGCCGCTCGACTGGCTGAGCACGCGCCCGTCGCTGTCGAGCACGACGACATCGGCAGGAGCCAGGTCGGGCACGGCGAACGCGACCAGCCGCTGAATCCCGGCGACGCGATCGCTATCGGGCTGGCGGCCCGGCTTGGCGATCAGCTCGACCGCCGCCTTGGCCGGCGTGCGCTCGCTGCGGAACAGCGCGCGTTCGGGCATGGCGAGATGGACACGCGCGGTCTCGATCTCATCCATCATCATGATGGTGCGCTCCAGCTCGCCCTGCAACGCGCGCTGATAGTTGATGCGCTGGGCGAAGTCGGTCAGCCCCATGTCGGACTTGTTGAACAATTCGAACCCGACCCCGCCCTTCAGCGCGACGTCGGACCCGGCGATCGCCAGCCGCGCCTGGTCGGCCTGGTCGGCGGGAACCGCGATCGACGTGCCGTTGTCGCCGAGCCGATAGGCGATGCTCTTGCCATCCAGTTGCGCGACGACCGCCGCCGCGTCGGCGGGACGCAAATTGCCGAACACCGGGACATAGGCGGGTCGCAGGAACAGCACATAGCCAAGCGCCAACAGGCCGAAGATGCCGACGAACAGCATCGCGACCAGGCGAACGGGCACACGCCGGGCGGGATTTTCCTCACTCACGCGCCGTCAGCCGTCAAAGCTGCATGTTCATGATTTCGCGATAACCGTCGAGCAGCCGCCCGCGCACCTGCATCGCCAGCTCGACCGACAGCCGCGCCTCTTCCAGCGCATAGGTCACCTGGTGGACCGGCACGCTCGGGTCGAGCGTGAAGCGCTTGACCAGGTCGTCGGCGGTCGCGAGCCTGGCTTCGACCCCCCGCATCCCCGCCGCCAGGATATCGCCGAACCCGGCGCCCGCAACCGGCTGCGCGGCGGGCGAGGCGACGGGGCCCAGCGCGACGAGTTCGGGCGCGGTCGCCAGCACGCCGTCGATGGCCGCGATCGCGTTCATGACGAGCGCCCGAGATCGAGCGCGCGCGAGAACATCTGCCGTTCGATCGCGAGCGCGGTCAGGTTCGCCTCATACGACCGCGACGTGCGGATCATCAGCGTCATTTCGGATGCCTGGTCGATATCGGGCAAGCTGACGAAGCCGTCCGGCCCCGCGGCCGGATCGCCGGGATCGTAGACGCGGCGGACCCCGCCCGGCATCGCTTCGACGCCCATGACGCGGACGGCGCTCGCCCTGGCCGGCGCGCCCTTCGCCGCCAACGCCGCGGCGAACGTCTGGTCGGGCCCCGATACCAGCCGCAGCGGCCGATAGGGGTCGCCCGACGCCGTCCGGCTGGTATTCATGTTCGCCAGGTTCTGGGCGATGATCTGGAGCCGTTGCCATTCGACATCCAGGCCGGACCGGCTGATCGCCATCGCGTCGCTCACTTACTGGCCTCCCTTGATGACGGTACGCGCGATATCGAGTTCGCGCCCGAGCATCTCGATCAAGGCCGAATAGCGGCCCGCGGTCGCCGCCGCGGTGTCGAGGTCGAGGTCGGTGCGCGGTTCGTCGCCGAAAGCGCCCGCGGGCAACGCCTCGACGCGCGGCCGGACCGCCGCGATGGCATCGACGCCGCGATCGGCGGCCACGCGCAGGCTGTCCTCGAAGCTGACGCGCGACGGGCGGAAGGTCCGCGAATTGGCGTTGGCGATATTCGACGCCGTCACGTCGAACCGGAGCGCGAGCCCGTCGAGCGACTTGGTGACCAACGCGGCGGAAACTGGATCCAAGGGAACGGCCTTTATTGCACGAGGATGGCGGCGTGGAGCGCGCCGGCGGCCTTGATCGCCTGAAGCACGCTGATGATGCCGCGCGTGTCGACCTTGGCGCGCGACAGGCCCTGGACGAGGTCGGCGACGGTGGTGTTGGGAAAGCTGACCACGGTGTCGCGCTTGCGGTCTTCGACGGTCAGCTTGGTGTTGGTGACGACCAGGCTGGATACGCTGGGCAGGTCGCTGGCGAAGCCGCCGGTGAAGCCGGGCTGCGACGCGCCGCGCTCGCCGGTGATCGTGACCTTCAGGTCGCCCTGCGCGATCACCACGCTGGAAATGCGGACGTCGCCGCCCGCGACGATCGTCCCGGTGCGTTCGTTGATCACGATCCGCGGCGCCCGCGCCGGTTCGACCGCCAGGGTCTCCAGCCGCGCCATGAACGCGGCGAACTGGCCACGGTCGCCGCGGAACGCGATACGGACCTCGTCGGCGTTCCTGACCGACGCCAGTCCGGGCCCGACCTGCATGTTGACCGCTTCGGCGATGCGTTCGGCGCCTTCGAAGCTCGGTTCGCTCAGGACGAACCCGATCGTGCCGTCGGAACCGAGCAACTGGGCGTCGACCGCGGTTTCGACCGTCGCCCCGGCCTCGAGCATCGCGGTGGTCGGGTAATTGCGCTGTTCGCGGTTGAGGTCGCTCTTGAAGTCGTAGCCCCCGGCGAGCAGCGGCCCCTGCGCCAGCGCATAGACCTGGCGATCAGGCCCGAGCAGCGGAGTCATCAGCAACGTGCCGCCGGCCAGGCTGCGCGCGTCGCCGATCGACGACACCGTGACGGTCAGCTTGTCCCCGACATTCGCCGAGGCGGGCAGCGTCGCGGTGACGATCACCACCGCGACGTTGCGGCTGTTGATCTCGTCGTCGCCGACCGCGGTGCCGAGGCGGCCGAGCACATTCCTGAGCGTCTGGCGCGTGACGGCGTTGCGGCGCGTGTCGCCCGACCCGGCGAGCCCGGTGACGAGGCCGTAGCCGATCAGCGCATTGTCGCGCCAGCCCTGGAACCGCCCGAGCCCCGACAGCGGAACGGTCGCGGCCGCCGCCGCCGCGCACGGCACGATCGCGGCGGCGAGCGCGATGGCGGCGATCGTGACGGAAGCCCCCCGGCGCATCGTTCAGCCCAGCCCCAGGAAACGGAACACGCGCGCGACCAGGCCCGGCTTGGCGCTGCGCGCGACGAAGCCCTTGCCGTCATAGATGATCCTGGCGTCGCCGATCCGGCTCGACAGGATGCGATTGTCGCTCGCAATGTCGTCCGCGCGGATCCGCCCTTCGATTCCGATCAGCGTGTTCTCGCCGTTGATCTTCATCGTCTGCTGCCCCGACACGAGCATGTCGCCGTTGGGCAGGACTTCGCGGATGCGAACCGTGATCTGCGCGATCAACTTGTCGCTGCGCGTCACGCCGCCGCCGCCGGTATAGCCGCCGCCGATCTGCAGGTTGCCGCTCTCGTTGAGCGTACCGCCGGCGACCGTCCCGCCGAGCTGCGTGCTGCGGCGGGAATCGCTCCTGGTCGTGTTGCTCGATTCCGAATTCTCATAGACCACGACGGTCAACAGGTCGCCGACATTGCTGGCGCGGCGATCGGCGCTCATCGCCGACCAGTTGTTGCGCTTGTAGAGGTCGTCGGCGCCGGCATGGACCGGCAACGCCGCGAGCCCGGCAAGCAGGAACGCAATCCGCTTCACCGCGCGCCCTCCCCGACCGCGGCGGCGAAGACATGCCCCGCGGCATCGCGGACGAACACGCGGCGGCCGGGGAAACCCGGCTGCATCGCGGTCACGGCGCGCGCGACGGTCACCGGCCCGGTGCGAAACTCGAGCGTCATCGCATCGCCGCGCGCGATCGATGGCTTCGGCGGAACGGCCACGGTCGACGTCACCGCGCCGGCGGAAGCGCCAGGCCGCGCCGTGAACGTGACACGCCGCTCATCCCCCGTGACGCTCAGCCCCGGAACGGCGCGGCGGACCAGCGTCGCGATGGCGGCGCGCGTGAGCATCAGCCGCTCGGCCCCCGCCGGGACATGCGCGATCACGATGCCGGCGGCCGATCCCAGCCTTTCGCCCCGGCCCACGACATCGCCCAGCCGGATCGCCCGGCCGCGCACCGCGATCGTCTCGCGATCGGTCAGCACCACCGGCGTGCCGCCGGCGACGGCAGCCATCAGGGCGAAGGCGATCATCAGCGCCGCAGCCCGTTCGCGATCGCCATCAACTGATCGGCGGCCTGCACGATCTGCGCATCGGCGGCATAGGAACGCTGCACCATCAGCAGTTCGACCATGACGTTCGACAGGTCGACGTTGGAGCGCTCGATCGATCCCTGGACCAGCGCGCCCGCCCCGTCCTCGCCAGCGGCCGCGTCCTTCAACCGGGTCTCGTCGGCGGCGCGGTAGAGGCCGCCATCCGCCGCCGCCAGGCCGCTGGCATCGTCGGCGACGACCAGCCCGATCCTGCCGATCTCGACCGGGTCGGCATCGGTCGAGGTCGCGGCGCGGACGGTGCCGTCACGGTCGATCGTCAGCCCGGTGGCGTCGCCCGGCACGGTGATCCCCGCCTTGAGCGCGAGCCCGCTGTCGGCGGCGGCGAGCAGGCCGTCCGCATTCACCTTCATCGCGCCGCCGCGCCACAACATGGTCTGGCCGTCCGGTCCCATCAATTCGATGAAGCCGCGCCCCTGGATCGCCAGGTCCATCGCCCGCCCGGTCGATTGCAGCTCGCCCGCCTCATCGACCGCCGGCGCCGCCGAGGCCATCACGCCCGCCGCCGCGAAGGCATCGTCGGGGTTGCCGATCGCCGCGACATCGGCGTCGTTGCGCGCCGCGAGCATCGCGGAGAAACGGACGTCGGTGCGCTTGAACGCCGGCGTGTTCACATTGGCGATGTTGTTCGACAGGATGTCGAGCGCCCGCTCCTGCGCGCGGAGCGCCACCGCGCCGACATGGAAGGCGCCGTTCATCGTCCCACCTGCCCGAACGTGCCGATCGCCTTGCCCAGCAGGTCGTCATAGACCTGCACCAGCCGCGCGCCCGTTTCCGATCCGCGCAGCGCGGCCATCATCGACGTCATTTCGTCGCCCAGCGACACGTTGGACGCCTCCACCGCGCCCTGGCGCAGCGACGCGCCGGCCAACGGCCCCGCGGCGGCGTCGGCGATCGTGAACAGCGACCCGTCGATCGGCACCGCGTCGTCGGGCGTCGCGCAATCGACCAGGGCGACGCGGCCCAGCGTCCGGTCGCCGTCGCGGACGGTCCCGTCGGGGTCGATCGTCACCGCCTGGGTATCGAGGACCAGGTCGCCGCCGTCCGCCTGTTGCAGCACATAGCCCTGTGGCGTGACCACCTTGCCCTCGGGATCGAGCGCGAAATCGCCTTGGCGCGAATAGAGGATGCGGTCGCCCGCGCGGAGCTGGAAGAAACCCGGACCGCCGATCGCCAGGTCCAGCGGACGCCCGGTCTCGATCAGCTTCCCCGCCGCTTGGTCGACCCGCACCCGCCGCAGCGCGGCGCCGAAGCCGGCATCGGCCTCCGCCACGCGCAACTGCCGCTTGAAACCCGGGGTCGATGCATTGGCGACATTGATCGCCGCGCGATCAACGCGTACTGACGACGCACGCATCACCATTGTCGCGGAATCGATCAGACCCGACATACACCCCCCGTTCTGTCCCATTATGGGACACAATTGGGGCGATTCGGTCAAGCCCCTAAATGAAAAGATTTTTCGTCAGGAGGGCGCGGCCCGATTTTCCGGCGCGAATTTGTCCTGAAACCGATCGACATTCCCTCTAATCCTCCTCCTGGCGGGGGAGTGTTTACAAGGGGCTCGTTTGGGATTCATCCTGTTGGGAGGAGGGTCTCGAGTAGTTGGGGATGGATTGCCGCGGGTGTGGTGGTTCGGGCTTGATGAAATGTGGGCGCAAGGCGGGTCGTCAGCGCCGTCAGTATCGAGAATGCGGACGGCAGCACGGACAGCGAGCCGAAGTTCAGTGCGGGGCCAAGGCAGCACCGACCGATACCGGTGTCGCGGACATCATCGAGATGGATGAAATCTACACCCACGTCCAAAAAAGCCCGGCGGGCGGTGATCTGGACCGCCCATAGCCGTTGGCAGCGACGGGTCATCGCTTACCATATCGACGATACCGGCGCGCGGCGCGGTTGTCCGATCTCAGCGCGTTGGGATCACCTCACTCGGATGGCTACTGGCCACCGTCTCTGCCGCGAAGCGCGCTTCGGGAATGTCGGTGGCACCGGTCGGCGACGCGACCCTGTTCAGCAGATTCAACGATAACGAACGCGGGGTTCTGTCGGGCAAGATGCCCTGACGGAGCCCATCGCCATGAAGAACGAGCGGAACGAAAAAAGATTCTGCTAAACTATCGCTGATGTTTCCCGACATAGCCTGTGGAAGACGGAGAATATCCGCTTCCGATGGTCAGGGAGCGGGACGATGGTGGCAATTTTTACCGGCGCGGGCACGGGTGCGGATCGCGGGTCGCGAAGCGTCCTGGGGGCCGCCGGCTTGCTGGGCAGCGGCACGGTGGGGCGCTCGGGCGAGCAAGTGCTGCTCAACGCCGCGACCGGCAATTTGATGATCCAGCAACGCGACGAGATGCTCGTCGGGCGCGGTGCCGATGCGATCATCGCGCGCACGTACAACAGCCTGGGCAACCTGTCCGATGACAATCACGACAATTGGCGGCTCGGCGCCCAACGGCTGCTCAAGGGGTTGACGGGCACCGCCAACACCGCCGGTTCGACCGTCACTCGCGTCACGAGCGACGGGTCGGAGACCGTCTATACCTACGACGCCGCCAAGGGCGTCTATGTCTATAACGACCTCAGCGGTGCGACGGACACGCTGACCAACCAGAGCTCCTGGATCTGGAAGGACGGCGATACCCAGTCGACCGAAGCATACGATATCGACGGCGACCTGCTCACGAGCATCGATACCAGCGGAAACATCACGAGATACCGGTACGATACGTATAACGGCCATTACCGGCTGACGTCGATCAGCACCGCCGACGACACCGAACGGGTGGAATTGTCATGGTCGGGCGACCTGCTGACGCAGGTCACGGCCAAGACCGGCGGCACGGCGACCCGGACGCGGTACAGCTATGACGGCCTCAACCGGCTCGCCGCCGTTACCGTCGACCTGACGCCCGACGACAATTCGATCGCCGACGGCAAGGTCTATGTCACCAATTATACCTATGACGGCACGTCGACCCGGGTGGCGTCGATCGCCCAGACCGACGGCACTTTGGTCGAATTCGGCTATGCGCTGATCGGCGGCAGCTATCGCGTCGTCACCGTCAAGCAATGGGTCGACGACACCACCACGCGCACTACGCGGATCGATTACGACACGGCGCACAACACCACCGTCATCACCGACCCGATGGGGGCGGCGACCAAGCTGGTCTATGACGCCGCGGGCGAACTGCGCGAAGTCTGGGAGCCCGCGCCGCAGCCCGGCAAGGGCCAGCCGATCACCACCTATGATTATAATGCGCAGGGCAAGGTCACCGCTGTCCGGCTGTTCGACGGCTATGCCAAATATGCCGCCAACACCGCGATGTCGGTACAGACGTTTTCGTACGATGCGCAGGGCAATGTCGTCGGCGAAACGCGCCCGAACGGCGAGACGGTCTCGCGCACCTATGACGCGAAGAACGCGCTGCTGACCGAAACGATCACCGGATCGACAAGCGGCTCGGCCGCCGCGGCGCTGACGACGCGGTACGTCTACGACGACTATGATCGCCTGCGCTATTCGGTCTCGGCGCAAGGCACGGTAACCGACTACCGCTACGACAGTGCCGGTAATCGGAATGGCGTCGTCGTCTATCGCAAGACCTACGATGTCAGCGGCTTGGCGCCGTCGACGGCGATCACGGAAGCCAATATCAACGCCTGGTATGCGGCACTGACCGATCATAGCGCCAACTCCCATTATTATGAGTTCGACGCGCGAGGAGACATGGCGCGGGACATGTCGTTGGTGTTCGACACCAGCGGCAACGTCGATTACGCGTCGGGATATACCGACACGTTTTATACCTATGATCGCGCCGGCCAGCTGCTCAGCAAGCGCGTCGCCACGCAGAATACTGAAACCTATATCTATGACGGGCTTGGCCGCGTCATCGCGGCGACCGACCTGACCGGCGCGACCACGCTGACGCTGTATCGCGACGCGGAAGGCAAGACCGATACGGTCACGATCCCGGCGGGCGGCAACCTGGTTGCTCAAGGCGATTATCCCGACTCAGGCGACGGCGCACGCGGACCCAACATGGTCGACCTGTCGCATTGGCCGGGCGAAGACCGCGGCGCCAATTTGGTGGACCTCAGCAACTGGCCGCCCAACCCTGACGCATTGCCGTCTGGCGCGATTTCGTTGTCAGGGTGGTACACCTTCGCATCAGCAGCGCCGGAGACGGCCTGGGCGAAAGCGATCGGGCCGGACGGCCAGCAGACGGCGGTCATTCATACCGGGCAGACCGACAACGTCGATCCGGGCGGCGGAGCCTATACCAACACCTTCACCGTGGACACCAGCAAGGCGTACGAGTTCTCGCTGACGTTTCAGTGGACCGGCGCGACGACACAAAGCACCTATTTCGGGCTGAACGGGTCGGTTCAGGGCGCGGCGGACGGCGTCGCTAACGGCAATCCGTACTTTTTTATCGCGACGCCAGGCCAGGGGGGACTTCAAGTCGGCCGCTGGTATCGTGTCGTCGCCTATGTCCTGCCTGGCGGATCGCCGCTGGTGCCGACCGGACAGCTCGGCGGCGTGTACGATTGCCAGAGCTGCGCCCGGGTAGCCAATGTCGGTAACTTTCGCTGGACGACGTCATCGGGCGGGGCGAGCGCGAGTACCCGGTTCTTCAATTATTATCACCCGGATAATCCTGGCCTCTTCACCAACTTCGGCAAGCCCGAAGTGCACCAGCTGAACCTGTCGAACGGCTATGCCGTGGTGGATGGCTGGCTCGTCAACGGGGCGGTCGCCGACGAAACGCGATGGGCGCGGACGATCGGGCCAGACGGCCAGCCGATATGGGCGATGCAGGCTGGACAACTCGATGGGACCGAAGAAGGCGGTGGCGGATACACCAACGAAGTCAAGATCGACGGCAACAAGACGTACGAATTCACTTATTACTTCCAGAAGTCGGACCTGTCGAAGGACAGCATTTTTTTCGGCACCAGTGGATGGGGGGCGACCGACTTCGTCAAGCGCGCGGCGACCGGCGCGTCCGAGATCAACCCGTATTTCTTCTCCGCCGACCCGTCTTGGCAATCTGCCCATCTGCAGGTGGGCCGTTGGTACAAGGTCGTCGGATACGTTTACGCCCAGGGCTCCCAGTTAATTCCATCGGATAGTGCGGGCGGCGTGTTCGACATGACGACGGGCGCCAAGGTTTCCGGCGTCACCAATTTCATCCTGAAGGAGGATCGGCCGAGCGACACGCTCTATGCGCGTTTCTACGATTATTATTCCGCCGGCCAGGTCGGCTATACGACCTATTTCGGCAAGCCGGAAATTCGCGAGTTCAGCTCGACCGTCCCCACGCCCGGCGGCATCGCCACAGTTCCCGGCTGGCAGAACACCAGCACCTACATCAACGAAAGCAGTTGGGCGCGCGTTATCGGCCCCGACGGCCATGAGGTGATCGCGGCCAAGACCGGCCAGCTCGACACGCTCGATCCGGGCGGTGGGAACGTCACCAATTCCTTCGTCGCCGACACGTCGCAGACGTACGAATTCTCGATCTATTTCCAATGGACCAGCACCAGCGCCCAGCGCACCTATTTCGGTCTGATCGGCAATGTCGTCAACGCGGCCACTGGCACCGCCGACAGCAACCCCTATTTCACCTTTCCCAGTCCTTCGAGTGCCTATCAGATCGGGCATTGGTACAAGATCGTCGGCTATGTCATGGCGGCGGGGTCCGGCAACGTGCCCGTTGGCCAGATGGGCGGGATCTACGACGTCGCAACGGGTGCGAAGGTCGCCGACGTCACCAATTTCCGCTGGAGCGGACCGGCTACCTACGCCTCGGCCCGTTTCTTCAACTATTACGGACAGACGACGCAGGGCCAGTTCACCTATTATTACGGCGCATCGGCCCGCATCGTCGGGGATACGCGGCAACTGATCCTCGACCATGTCGGGTTGATCCAAAGCTCGTCCTACAATCGCGCGGGCGACCTGATCGGCTATCGCGAAACCGGCCAGGACGTGGTCGGCGCCAACGATACCTACAAATATGATCGCGACGGCCGCCTGCGAATGCGCACCGATGCCAACGGCATCAATACCTATTACGTCCATGACCAACTCGGTCGGCTTACCGCCCAGGTCGACCATAATGGCGGGATGGTCGAATATCGGTACGACGCGGCGGATCGCCTCGTCGCGACCATACGCTACACCAACATCGTCAACCATTTCGCCGATCTCCCCAATCCCGACATCGACTGGGAGTTGAGCGCCTGGCAGCCGGCGGCACATGCCGCCGACATCTGGTCGTGGACGGTCTATGACCGTGAAGGTCATGTCATCGAGACGATCGACGGCACCGGCACCGCGGTGGGCTATGACTATGACGCCGCCGGGCGGCTGATCCGCACGACCCAGTTCGCCAACCGCATCGCCGCCGCGACGCTGACGACCTTCCACACGACGCCGGCGATCGCGACCTATCCAACCTCAAGCACCAACGACCGCATCAACCGCAGTTTCTACGACGCCGACGGCCGTCAGATCGGCGCATTGGACGCCGAAGGCTATCTGACGCGCATCGGCTACGATTCGAGCGGCCACGCGATCGAGACGACGGTGTTCGCGACCGCGACCAACGCGACGTATCGCGCCAGCGGCACGTTCGACCAGCTCCTGGCGACCACCGCGACCTCGACCGCCGACCGCACCGCCCGCAACGTCTATGATTCCCGTGGGGCGTTGATCTTCACGATCGACTCGCTGGGGCATGTGACCGAGCGCGTCTACAAGTCGAGCGTGACCTGGGGCGCCACCGGCGTCGTCCGCTCGACCATTCAATATGCGGGTGCGATCGGGACGCTTGCCGACTATAGCGTGGCGACGGTCCGCAGCGCGCTGTCGTCGGCCGGGTTGGTCGGGAACAGCGCGAACCGCGTCAGCTGGGCGGTTTATGACGCCGCCGAACGCCTCGCTTATACGATCGACGCGGTCGGCGCGGTCATCGGCTATACCTATGACGCCACCGGCAACGTCGCGCGCGAAACGGCCTATGCGTCGCTGCGGTCGACGAGCACACTGCCCAGCGTCGCCGATATGGATGCATGGGCCGCGAATACGGTCGCTGTCAAAAACCGCGTGACGCGCTATTACCGCAACGATTGTGGCGATTTGCTCTACACCGTTGATGCTGAGGGCTATGTCACGGGCAACCAGTTCAACGCGGATGGCTCGCTGGCGTCGACCTCGCGCTACTGCACCGCGATCGCCGTGACCGACTTGACGACGACGCAGGCCGTGGCCGCGCTGATCGGCGGCGATTACGCGCGAACCGATTATGCGTACGATCCGAACGGGCGCCTGGATCACGTTCAGGACGCGGCTGGTGGCCTGCATTATTACATCTATCTCGCCAATGGCGAGTTGCAGTGGGATATCGAGTGCCGGTACGGCGCCGATGAAACGCGGACCTATTACCAGTATGACGGCGCCGGCCGCGTGGGCAATAAATACACCGCTTATGGCACGGCCGAGCAGGCGCTGACTTCATATGCCTATGACGCGTTCGGCGACGTGCAATATGCCTGCGACGAGAACGGCAACACGACCAGCTATACCTACGATCACGCCGGTCGCCTGCTGACGGAAACCAACCCGCTGAGCGGCGTGACCACCTATCAGTACGATGCGTTCGGCGATCAGGTGAAGACGGTCGATGTCAACGGCAATGCGAGCTACGCCTATTACGACAAAGCCGGCCGCGTCGTGTCGGCGCGCGATGCCGGGGATTACGTCACCGAGACCGGTTACGACGTGTTCGGCAACGTCGCCAGCGTCACGCGGCGCGCGAACAAGGCGACCAATACGGCAAGCGTGTCGACCCCGCCCGTCTATACCACGAGCACCGCGGACGCGGTGACCGTCTTCGGCTACAACAAGCTCGGCCAGGTCACCTCGATCACCGATGCGAGCGGCGCGACCGAGACCACCTGGTACAATGCGTTCGGGCAGGTCAGCCAGACCCAGAGCAAGCTTGGGCTGGTTACCACCTACGCCTATAACCCGACGGGCCGGCTCTATTACAGCTACGTCAATGCGCCGGTTTACGACGCCGCCGGCAACCAGGTCGCGGTCAGTCATTATGGCGATCTCTACATCTACGACGCGCGCGGCAATGTCATTCAGCATACCGAATCCTACGGACTGTCGGAGCGGCGCGACACCAACTACTATTACGACAAGCTGGACCGGGTGATCGAGAAGCGTCTGCCGACGGTGGACAACGGCAGCAACTCGGCATTGGTCCGTCCGATCGAATATTACAAATACGACGCGCGCGGGAACCTGATCCAGGTGACGGACGCGGCGGGTGGGCGGACGCTGACCTATTACGATCATCTCGACCGGGTGATCGCGACGATCGGGCCGACCGGCACGTACACGCGGATGACCTATGCGCTGGGCGGCGGCAGTTCGGGGGGCAGCGTGACCACCCGCGTCTATGCGGCGCAGGTGACGCTGCCGGCGACCGCGGGGGGCACGCCGCCGGCGGCGCCCGCCGGCGAGTATCGCGAGACGGTGGACAGCTACGACAAGCTCGGGCGGCTGGCGACCAGCAGCATGGCGAACGTGCGGACGGGCGCGTGGAACGGCAGCGCCTATGCGACGAGCGTCGGCACGCTCACCACCACGTGCGTCTACGACGCGCTGGGCAATGTGGTGCGGACCGTGTCGCCGGGCGGCGCGACCGTCTGGAACTATTACGACAAGATGGGCCGCAGGACCGCGCAGGTCGATGCGGCGGGCTATCGCACCGACTGGACGTACGACGCCGAAGGCAACGTCCTGACGGAGACGCGCTATGCCAACCCGGCGTCGGGCTGGACCGCGAGCGCGCCCGGCTCGGTCACGGCGGATGCGGCGCGCGACCGGGTGACGGCGTTTACCTACGACAAGATGGGGCGCCGGCTGACCGAGACGCGGTCCGGGGTCACGGCCTATACGATCAGCGCCAGCGGCGTGCTGAGCACGGCCACGACGACCGCGCAGGTCGTCTATACCTACAATGCGCTGGGCGAGGTGCTGACCAAGCGCGAGGCGACCGGCGACACGACGACCTACGGCTATGACACCGCCGGCCGGCTGACGACCGAGAGCCGGGCGAGCTACGCCGATGCGGCCGGCGCCACCGTGACCCCGACCGTGCGCTATTTCTACGACGGGCTCGGCGAACTGGTGCGCACGACCCAAAGCGGGGCGACCGCGTCGGGCAGCGACCGCGTGACGACCTACACCTATGTCGGCGGCCGCATGGTCGGCATGACCGACCCGGCGGGCGCGGTTCACGGCTATTATTACGACCTGGGCGGCCGCAAGATCGGCGAGAGCTGGGACCGGCTGAAGTCCGATGGGACGACGACCGTGCATGAGGGGCTGTCCTACGGCTACGACCTGGCCGGGAACTTGGTGCGCCAGGCGTTCGCGACCGTGTCGGGCGGCGTGTTCAGCGACGCGGGCGACGTCACCACGCTGGCGTACGACGCCTATGGCGAGGTGGTCAGCCGCAGCCTGAACGGGGTGGTGCAGGAGAAGAACCGCTACGACAATGCCGGCCATCTCGAAGCGTCGAGCGCGGGCGACGGGGTGTGGCGCTATTACCTGTACGACGCGAACGGCAACCGCACGCTGGAACTCGACAATGAGGGGCGGGCGGACCTGGTCGACCAGAGCCTCGCCAGCGTGCTGGCGATCGCCACCGCGAACGGCGCGTCGACGGTCGGGGCGACCTATATCGACGGGATCAACGCGACCGCGACGGTGTACGACGCGCGCGGCCTCGCGACCAGCGCGATCCAGTTCAAGCGCCAGCTCACCGCGACCGGCGCCCCGGTCGACCTGACGACCAGCCGCACCTACAACGCGTTCGGCGAGACGGTGACCGAGACCGATGCGCATATCGTGGGCGATCAGGGGCACACCACCACCTACACCTACAGCACGATGGGCCGGGTGACCCGCAGCGAGGGGGCGACGGTGCTGAACGTGCTGGCGGACGGCTCGTCGCAATGGGTGAAGCCGGCGCAGGATTATTATTACGACCTGTCGGGACGGCTGATCGGGCAGCGCGACGCGAATGGCGGCTATGCGGCCGGCGGCACGAGCACCAACGGCGGCGCGAAGACGGCGAATACGGGCTATCTGACCACCCGGCTGCTGCTGGCCGGCACCGGCTATGGCGACGCGGCGGCGCTGGTGGCGAAGGAGTTCCACCCCGACGGCGGGGTGATCGCCAACGGCTATGACGGGTTCGGCGACCTGGTCAAGGAGACCGACGCGGTCGGGCGGGTCACCACCAACGCCTATGACGCGATGGGGCGGCTGATCCGGGTCGATCATGCCGGCGGGCTGATCGATTATTACGCCAACGACGTGCTGGGCCAGCGCACGCGGCATTCGAACAACGCGGCAAGCACGACCGAGCGCACCGATTACGACGTCCAGGGCCGGGTCACGCAGACCGTCGCGTTCGGCGGCGACACCACCACCACCGGCTATGCCTGGAACGCCGGCCTCGCCACCACCGGGCTCGGCACCTACGGCGGCTATGTCCAGACCACCACCTATGCGAATGGCCGCAGCGCGATCGACAAGGCGGATGCGTTCGACCATGTGATCGCGCATACCGACCTGGGCGGGCGGG
>Ga0153956_1000885_pt1 | contig 30186 bp, 26 predicted proteins | sample TSFL040MetaG_FD_104704 | JGI IMG/M metagenome (GOLD analysis project Ga0153956, IMG submission 104704) | Attine ant fungus gardens microbial communities from Florida, USA - TSFL040 MetaG | ecosystem: Host-associated > Fungi > Mycelium > Unclassified | place: USA: Florida, Wekiwa Springs... | reverse complement strand
GCGGCGCGCATGATCTCTTTCGCGAAAGGCTTGTCGCAGGTGGCGACGATCGACGCCGGACCGCCGCCCGTATAGCGAAGGCCCATTTGCTCCAGATAAGCAGGAGCCACGGCGGAAAGCTGATCCTGGCCCAGCGCGTGCTCAACCATGTTGAAGACGATGTCCGGCTTCACCTTGGACACTTCTTCCACGAATTTTTCGTAGTTCGCTTCGAACGGCGCCAACTGAACGAAGTGGCCCCGCTTGGTAAGCGTTTCGCCAATCTGCTTCGCCGTGAGGATCGAATCCTCAATCTCCGGCGGCGCCTGCGAATCGGCGTCGAGATGCAACACAAGAACACGCATGAATTTATTAAGCCGCGACTCGGCGTCCTGGCGCAAGAGCCGGATGACGTTTCAGAAACGATCCCATGATTCGATTGATCAGTTCCGAATACGTGATGCCTTCATAGTTCGCGATCAGACACAGGTCCGAATGATCCGGCCGCATGCCGGCGATCGGGTTCACTTCGATGAAATGCGGCTTGCCGTTGCCGTCGCAACGGATGTCGATGCGCCCGCCATCGCGGCAGCGCAGCGCGCGCCACGCGGCCAACGCCACGGCTGCCGCGCGTTTGGCTTCCGGCAACTGCGTCACGCTTTCGATGGTGACGCGCTCTTCCCAGCCTTCGCTTTTGTTTTCGAGGCCATAGCCATCGCCTACCCAACCGGCGAGCGGAACAATCTCGGTCACGCCCAGCACTTTTGCATCTTCGCCCGTGCCGGTGATGCCGACGGTGAATTCGCGGCCCGCAAGGAACGTCTCGACCAGAACCGGTTGGTTGAACTTGCGGAGCAAGTCTTTCGCGGTTGCGGCCAGAGCCTTCTTGTCATTGACCTTGGACTTCGCATTCACGCCCTTGCCGGAGCCTTCCGCCACCGGCTTGAGGAACAGCGGGAACGGCAGATCGATCTTGGCGATGTCCGACGACTTTTCGATCAGCGCGAATTCGGCTGTCGGCACGCCCTGGCTGCGCACGACATGCTTGGTCATCGCTTTGTCGAGCGTCAGCGCCATGGTGAGCGCATCGGAGAACACATACGGGATCTGATAGGCGTCCAGCAGCGTCGGCACCTGCGCCTCGCGCGCCAGCCCGTACATGCCTTCGCAGAAATTGAACACCGCATCCCAGCGCTCGCCGGCGACAAGCGCCTGCGCCAGTTTCTTGATGCCGCCGATCTTCACCGGTTCCCAACCGAGGGAGGCCAGCGCGCCGTGGATGGCGTCGATGGTGACTTCCGCATCGAACTCGGCCGTCTCTTCCTCGCTATAGCCTTGCGCGAGGTAGTCGGACTTCAGGTCGTAGCAGATGCCGATGCGCATCATTCGGCCGCGAGTTTGTGCTTCGACTTGCGCTTGTCGGCGCCGAGCGTGCCGCCCGGATCGGGATAGGAGTAAACCGCGCCCTCGAAGTTGCGCAGCAGCAGGTTGTCGCCGTCGCGGCCGACCACACAGTCGGGCGCGAGCTGGATCTTGCCGCCGCCGCCCGGTGCATCCACCGCAAAGATCGGGGTGGCGTAACCGGTGGTGTGGCCGCGCAGGCCTTCGATGATCTCCAGCCCCTTCTCGACCGTGGTGCGGAAATGGCCGGAGCCTTTCACCGGATCGGGCTGGTAGAGGTAATAGGGCTTCACCCGGCGCTTCAGCAGGCCATGCATCAGCGGCTTCATGATGGAGATGTCGTCGTTGATCCCCTTCATCAGCACCGTCTGCGAGCCCAGCGGGATGCCCGCATCGGCCAGACGGTTCAGGGACTCGGTCGTCTCCGGCGTGAATTCGCGCGGATGGGTGACGTGGATGGAGAGGAACAGCGGATGATGCTTCTTCAGCATCTTCACGAAGTCCTTGGTGATGCGCTGCGGCAGCACCATCGGGATCTTGGTTCCGAAGCGCAGGAACTCGATGTGCTTCATCTTGCGCAGGCGGGTGAGCAGGTAATCGAGCTTCTCGTCGGCAATGGAGAACGGGTCGCCGCCGGACATAAGGACGTCGCGAACCTCGGTGTGCTCTTCGAGATAGGCCAGCGCCTGTTCCCACTGCTTGGGAGAGAACTGGTACTCGCCGCCCGGATTGCCCACCGCGCGGGCGCGGGTGCAGTAGCGGCAATAGGTCGAGCAGGTGCCGGTCGTCAGGAACAGCACGCGGTCGGGGTAGCGATGGACGATTCCGGGCGCGGCGGTGTCGTGATCCTCGGCCAAGGGGTCGATCGACTCACCCGGAAGCACGATGTCTTCCTTGGTGGTGATGACATGGGTGCGGCGGAGGGGTTCGTTCGGGTCCTCGCGCCCCATCAGGCTCGCATAATAAGGCGTGATGCCGACCGGCAGCGGTCCCTTATGACGGGTCGCGGCGGCGCGCTCCTCCTCCGACAATATAAAGACCTTCTCGAGGTCGGCGGCGCTGCGGATGCGGGACCGGAATTGCCAGTGCCAGTCATTCCATTCGGCCGTGGTCGTGCCGGGATAGAAGCGGCGGTAGAACGCGCGGGTCTCTTCGCCCACGGGAAAACTGAGGCGCGGCTTGGACTTAGCCTTGCCGATCCGGTCTAGCAGTTTCGCATTCTGTGCCTGGAGGACGGTACTGGCGGCTGGCTTCTCTTGGCCGGCTCGCGGCGAGGACTTGGCAGTCTGTCCTCGCAACAGTTGGAGACTCATTGCGGTCTCAGAACGCTCCTGCGAACACCTCGAAGATCCCAGCGATCTCAACCGGTGAAGCTATACAGAGCGATATTTAACGCGTTAATCCTCTTGTCAAGTGTAGGTCAGCGAATACTGGAATTCGCACCCCATTCTTCCAATAAAACATCCAAGTAAAACGGATGCATTATTGAAGTTTATTCAAGTAAAGACGGCACGATATGCGCACATACGGTGCGTTCTAAATTTCCATGAATGTTGCGCGATGCAAGACGAAACGGCGAACACGCGCGCGATCATTCGCGAAGCTTTGCGCATGGAAGCGACTCACATGCGATGATTCGCGTTTGCCATTATCGAAAAGTGATTCAGGACTGACTCGCGCACATCACTGCGAAGTCTGTGGACCACGATAGTCGCGCGCATCATAGAGCTGCGTGACGCGGATATGCCGTCCGCCGATCGGGACCGTGACGGTGTTCGCAAGCGTGTTCGAATCGAATGTCTCAAGCACCATCGGCGCTTCCTGCGGTGAGACCACCATCAACACCCGATGCGCGGGCGCCGTCAGACGCAACGTCATCTGGAAGTGGTCGTCGTCATGCAGGTCCCTGTCCCACATGCGCACAAAGGCGGTGCGCGGCGCCGCGTAGTAGAGCAGCTCCGCCATGATGCTGCGATTGGCGGCGGAGATGAGCGCGTAATGACCCGACTGTGCTTCATCTGCCACAGCGGTTCCCAACTCGCGCCAGCCTTCCATGCGCTTGAACGCATTGCCCAGACCGATGCCGTTGGCGAAGGACGGTGACAAAAGGATGAGCCACAGCACGACCATCACCAGACCATCGAGTGCGAAGGACGCCCACAGGAGACGGGAATCCCACAGCCCCACCAATGCCGCCACCGCAAGCGGGGTCGCGGCGACATACGCCGTCGCCGCCCAATTGGCATTGGCTTCGGAGATGAACGACTGGATGACGATGAGGATCAGCGGCGGTGCGCAGAACGCCGCAAGAACAAGGCTGTCCTGCGAACGCGCGGGACCACGCACCAATTTCCAGAACATCAACAGCAGGCCGACCATCAGGATCGGTCCGAAGACGCCGAACTGTCCGCCGATGAACGACGCGGTCTCCGCCAGGCTGTAATGGGCGCTGCCCCAGTCGGCATTGTGTTCGGTGTGGGCCACGGTGGGGAAATGGCGTGCCGCGTTCCACAGCACGTTGGGCAGCAGCAGCAGCAAGCCGATCACCAGAATGGTGATGCCCCGCCCGCTCAGGACGACCTTGCGTGCCCGCGGGGAGAGCAGAGCCGCGAAACCCGCACATAACAGGAAGTAGAACATCGCGTATTTGGCCTCGAGGCCGAGGCCGAAGGCGATACCGGCCAGGATGGGCCAGCGCCAACGCGGATCATCCATCGCGCGGATGAAGGCATAGAGCGCGGTTGCCCAGAAAAACAGCAACGGCACGTCCGTCGAGATCAAGCCGGAGGAATAAGACGCGCCCGGTGTCGTCAGATAGGCGAGCGCGGTGAACATGCCGATGCGGGCGTCGAAGCTGCGCCGCGCGATGCCGAACAGCAGCAGCGCCGTCACCGCATGGAGCAAGGGCGATCCGATGCGGATGGCCCATTCGGCCTGGCCGAACACACCGGTCGTCAGCCAGATGACCCAACCGATCATCGGCGGCTTGGAGAAATAGCCCCAATCCGGATTCTGCGACCACCACCAATATTGGGCTTCGTCCGGGTAGAGATCGAGCGGCGACAGGATCAGCACCGCGACGCGAATGGCGGTGATGGCGGCGATAACGGCAAGTGCGATGTGGAAATAACGGCGGTCTTCGGCGCTCATTCCGGCGGCGGCTCCGTGATCTGCTGGGTGGGCGTCACGCGATAAACGGTGATGTGCTCATGGCGGCCGCGCGAATAATCGAAACCGGATACACCATCCAGCGGCTTGGCCTGCGCATCGAGATCGCCCAACCGGGTCAGGAATTTGGTTTTCTCCTGATCTTCGATGAGCGCCAGGCCGCCCTGCTGCGCCACGATGTTCGCGGCGCGCGTGCCGTTCTGGATCTGCGTGTCGGTGCCGAGAAGGAAGACGAGGCTGGGCTCGACATAGCCGCCGAGCACGACCGGCGGATCATCCGGCTCTTTATATTTCGCAACCAGCGCCGCGGCCTTCGGACTCATCCATATCTGATCGACCTTCGGTGCCACGCCCCAGCCAATCAAGGGATAGAAGATGACTGCCGCCACGACCGCGAAGAGCGAGGCAAGCATCGTCCTGTGCACGACGAACAGCACGACCGCAGACAAGCCTATCGCGCCACCAATCAACGCGCCCACCACAAGCCATGGATCGATACCTTCGCCGAAATATTTCGGCGCGAGGATCGGCACGATCGTGAAAGCGGCGACGCCGAGCGCAAATTGCAGCGCTGCGAGATAGCGCAGCACTTTCTCCCATGTCGGCTCATCCACCGATTTGGTGCGCACCGCCCACAGCGCACCAAGAAACGCCACGGCCGGATAAGCGGGCAGGATGTAATGCGGCAGCTTGGTGGGCACGATCTCGAACAGCAGCCACGCCGCGCCCGCCCATGCCAGCAGATAACGGACGGCCGGATCGCGCCGCAGCACGATGCCGCTGCCGACACCGGGCAGCGCGAACAATGTCGCCGGCCACAAGGTCACGCTCGCGAGCAACAGATAATAGCCCGGCGGCGCACCATGGGTTTCCTGCCCGCCGAGGATCTTCGCCGCGAAGTCATGGCCAAGCGCCTGTTCGTAGAACTCGCCATGCGTGGCGAATTCGATCGCGAGACCCCATGGCAACACGATCACGGCGGTGAGGAGCAGACCCCAGCCCCAATGGATCGTCTTGATCCATGTCCAGTCGCGGTCCCACAGCGAGATCGCGATGACGGTGACGGCCAGCACCGCGATGATGATGGGCCCTTTGATGAGGATGCCGATCGCGAAGGCGACCCAGCCGCCAAGCGCCACCCATAAAGACGGCGGCGTCCGTTCCAGTCGCGCCGCGAGATAGGCTCGCAAGAGCAAAGCTTGGGAGCCCAGCACCGTGCCCAGCAGCACCGCATCGGTTTTGGCGATACGCGTCTCCGCCGTCAGTCCGACCGTGAATCCTATGAGCGCGGCGGCTATGAGCGCCGTCTCGGGTGGCCCGACTGCCCGCGCGCACCAATAGGCCAACAGCACAGCAATAAACCCGCCGATCAACGACGGCAGGCGATAGGTCCAGATCTGGTTGTAAGGCGGCTTGCTGAACGCGAGCGTGGACGCGGCCTGCATCCAGTAAATGCCGACGGGCTTCTTGTAACGCGGGCCGACGCTATAGCGGATGTCGACATAGTTTCCCGTCTCGATCATCTGCTTGGAGGCTTGCGCGAAACGGCTCTCATCGCGATCGAGCGGCGGCAAGGTGAAAAAGCCCGGCACCCACGCGATCACGCAAAGCAGGAACAGCACCGCCGCCGGCCAGCGCGCCAGCAAAGCCAGAATCGGGGAGCCTTCGCTCTTCTCCGCCACCGCCTCGCTCATATGGAACGCCTCTTGAAGGTAACCCGCCGAATGACGGGGATTGTTAACGGATGGCACTTGGCTTGCCGAGCCACGCGGCGTGGATATTAGCCCGCTTCCGGCTCTGGAACCTGACTCCGGTCGCGCCCGGCGCGAATGCCGGGGTGCGCCGCATTGGCACAGGCCTGTTTCCCGGCGGTACGAGCCTGTATAAGGCGCCCGCCGCGCGCGGCCGCATGTTTTCGTTCAACCTGTTTCATCGGGAAGCGGACTGTGCCCCAACCACTCTATTGCAGCCAGGGATCGAACGGAACCTCGCCATGACGGTCACGCTTTCCGTTGTTGTACCCGTGAAGGACGAGGCCGAGAACGTCGCGCCGCTGGCGCTGGAGATTCTGCGCGCCGTCGGCACCGAAGCGGAGATCATCTTCGTCGATGACGGCTCGCAGGACGACACCGCGCAGGTTTTGAAAACGCTCAAATCGGAAGTCCCGTCGCTGCGCGTCATCACCCATGGCCGCAATATCGGGCAAAGCCGCGCCGTGCGCACCGGCGTTCGCGCCGCCCGGGGTGAAATCGTTGCAACCTTGGACGGCGACGGACAAAACGATCCCGCCGATATTCCGAAGATGGTGCGTACCCTGCGCGAAGCCGCCGAGAGCGAGCATGTCGGCATGGTCTCCGGCGTGCGCCAGCACCGCAAGGATCAGGCAAACAAGCGTTACGCATCGGGTTTCGCCAACTGGTTCCGCAACGCGATGCTGCACGATGGCGCGACGGATTCGGGCTGCGGGTTGAAAGTCTTCCGGCGCGATGCGTTCCTCGCCCTTCCCTATTTCGACAACATGCACCGCTTCTCGATCGCGCTGATGCAGCGTGAGGGCTACAAGGTGCTGTTCGTCGATGTCGAACATCGCGCCCGCGCCCATGGCGCATCCAAATACAAAAACTTCCAGCGCGCATTGGTCGGGTTCTTCGACACTTTCGGCGTGCGCTGGCTGCAGCACCGCTTCAAAGGCGCGGTCGAGCCGAAAGAGATCTGACGCATTTGCGCGGTTCCGTACCGGGGAAATCCTCGAATTCCCGCGGCGGCGCGGTTCCCTCTTCGCCGACGGCTTAACCATAGCCGTCACAGAGGTGTCGCCCGCACGCCCCTTTTCCGCCCCAATATGATACAAGGCTGATCAGGTATTGGGTTTACCGGGGGAGTTTGACCGATGTTTCGCCTTTTTCCGCTGCTCATTATTCCGCTCATTATCTACAACCTGTTTGCGCTGGGTGGCGGTGTTATCGGCCACTACGACATCCAGGATCTGCTCAGCCTCAATCATTCGGTTTCGATCCGGATGTTCTCCGGCGAATCCTGGAAGTTCAGCTTCGGCGATCTTCTGATCCTGATTTCGCTGCTGCTTCTCTTCGTTGAAGTCGTCAAGGCAACGCGCACCACGGCGCGCGAGATCATCAATCATGGTCTTTCGATGCTGGTGTTCGTGGTCGCCCTGATCGAGTTCATCACGCTCAAGGGTTTCGCCACGTCGCCGTTCTTCTTCATCATGTGCATGACGCTGTTCGACGTGATTGCCGGCTACACGATCTCGATCGTCGCCGCCGAGCACGATCTGGGACTGGGCCGCGCCGGCACGGACTGACGCCGCCGATAGCGGGCTTATGGCGGGCGGGGCGCGAGCCTCGCCCGCTTGTTTTTGGGCTGTCCGGCAAAGCGGCTTGCCCGATGGCTCCCAAGGCTATATTCCCCGCACCGCCCCGCTTACCTTGGGCAGACGGACAGGTGGCCGAGTGGTTTAAGGCGCACGCCTGGAAAGTGTGTAACGGTTAATAGCCGTTCGAGGGTTCGAATCCCTCCCTGTCCGCCACCCTGCGCTCCTTCGGAGCTTCGGGTGGCAGGCCACTTCCGCAAATTGGATTTCAGGAACTACTCGGCAGCGATGCGCGCAGCGTCTGTATTGGCGGGCGCGACGGCGTGCGCTTTGGCGAACTCCATCGTGCCGTCATCGATCTTGCTGTAGCGCAGCGTGAGGATGTCGAGCGCGTAGTTCTGATCGAGCTTCCACGGCTTCTTCGTGCCTTGCTTGGGCAGGATCTCGAGCGCGCGCTGCACATAGCCCGACGAGAAATCCAGCCACGGCGCTTCTTCCACCGAGGCGTCGCGGCGCGGCGTGGCCATCTGCACGCCCTTGCGGTCCATGTAGTTCAACAGGCGTGTGACGAATTCGCAGGTGAGATCGCATTTCAGCGTCCACGAGGCATTGGTGTAACCGAAGCACGACGCCAGGTTCGGCACGTCGCTATACATCAAGCCCTTGTAGCTCATGGCCTTGGAGAGATTGCGCGCCTCGCCATCCACCGTAACTTGCAGGCCGCCAAGCAATTCCAGCTTCAGGCCCGTCGCCGTGACGATGATATCCGCTTCCAGTTCCTTGCCGGACTTCAGCTTGATGCCCGTGGGCGTGAAGGCTTCGATGTGATCGGTGACGACGGATGCCTTTTCGTTCTTGATGGCCTGGAAGAAATCGCTGTCCGGCACGAGGCACAGGCGCTGGTCCCACGGATTGTAGCTCGGCGTGAAGTGCGTCTTCACATCGTAATCCGCCGGAAGCTCCTTCTTCAGCATGTCGATCAGATAGTGCTTCACCTGCTTGGGGCTTTTGCGCGACTTGTTGAAGAAATACATGCCGAACAGAACATTGCGCCAGCGGATGAGCTGATAGGCCAGCATCGCGGGCAGATGCGCGCGCAGCCAGTTCGCGGATGCATCTTCCGCCGGGCGCGACACCATGTAAGTCGGCGAACGCTGCAGCATGGTGACATGCGCGGCGTCTTTCGCCATTTCGGGGACGACGGTCACGGCGGTGGCGCCGCTGCCGATCACCACGACCTTCTTGTTCTTGTAATCGAGATCGCTCGGCCATTGCTGCGGATGAACGATGCGGCCCTTGAAGGTCTCGCGGCCCGCGAATTCCGGATCGTAGCCGCCCTTGTAGGAGTAGTAGCCGCTGCACATGAAAAGGAAATTGCAGGTGTAGCGGACGATCTCTTTCGCGCTGCCGCGTTCGGCTTCCACCGTCCAGCGTGCCGTCGCGCTGTCCCATGACGCGCGCTTCACCAGGTGATTGAAGCGGATGTTCTTGTCGATGCCGTTTTCCGACGCGGTGTCGCGCACATATTTGCGGATGGAGGGGCCGTCCGCGATGGCTTTGGCTTCGCGCCACGGTTTGAAGTTATAGCCGAGCGTGAACATGTCGCTGTCGGAGCGGATGCCGGGATAGCGGAACAGGTCCCACGTTCCACCGATCGCCTCGCGGCCTTCGAGGATGACGTAGCTCTTCTTCGCCGCTTCGGTTTGCAGATGATACGCCGCGCCGATGCCCGAAAGGCCCGCGCCAACAATCACGACGTCGAAATGCTCCATGACTTTCCCATCCCGATTTTGGGGGCCGAGTTTCTGGCCGATTTTTCAGGATCGTCTCACAGAAAAATATGACTGACAAGTTGTCAGTTCTAGAATCGCCAGAGGGCAAGGATTGGCTGGATTTTGGCAGCGTCCCGGTCCATGGCTTCCCGGCAATCCTTCGGGGTCATCCATGCTGCGACTCGGTTTTCCGGTTTTCATCCTCGCCCTCGCCGCCACGCTATCGCTTGCGGGCTGCGGTCAGAAGAAAGAGCAATCAACGATGTCTTATGATCAAAGCGCCGCCTCCAACGCGAAATTCCTCGCTGACAACAAAGCCAAGGACGGCGTGAAGACCACGCCCGATGGTTTGCAATACCGCGTCATCAAGAGCGGCAGCGGCAAGGGCGTGACGAGCGGCGCCGACATGGTGACCGTCACCTACAAAGGCTGGACCATCGACGGCAAAGTGTTCGATCAGACACCGGCGGGCCAGACCGCCACCTTCCCGGCCGGCCGCTTGATCCCTGGTTGGGTCGAAGCGTTGCGCATGATGCATGAAGGCGATGAATGGCAGCTCGTGATCCCCGCCGATCTCGGTTACGGCGCGAACGGCGCCGGTAGCGCGATCGGCCCGAACCAGACGCTGGTGTTCGACATGGCGCTCGTTTCCGTCCAGCCGACGCCTCCGCCGCAGCAATAAGAATGAAGCAGACGCTCGACATCGGCGGTGTGACGATACCCGGTCGCGTTCTGACCGCGCCGATGACGGGCGTCTCCGATCTTCCGTTCCGGCGGGCGGCGTCCAAACAGGGCGCCGCTTACGTCGCGACGGAGATGGTCGCCTGCGATGCCTTCGCGCGCGGGCGGCCGGATGTCGTGCGCCGCGCAGCTGTCGGTGACGGCTTGCCGCTGATGGTGATCCAGCTTGTCGGCCGCGAGCCGCATTGGATCGCCGCCGGGGCCAAGCTGGCGGAACAGGCGGGCGCGGACATCATCGACTTCAACATGGGATGCCCCGCGAAAGAAGTGACGGGCGTGTTGTCCGGTTCGGCGCTCATGCGCGAACCGGAATTGGCATTACGCCTGATCGAAGCGGCGGTGACCGGCACATCACGGCCCGTGACATTGAAGATGCGCCTTGGCTGGGACGACAACAGCCGCAACGCGCCCGAAATCGCCGCGATGGCAGAGCGCGCGGGCGTGAAGGCGATCACTGTGCATGGCCGCACACGTTGCCAATTTTATAAAGGCATCGCCGACTGGCGCGCCGTGGCGGATGTGAAGGCTGCCGTGTCCGTTCCCGTGATCGTGAACGGCGATATCGTGGATGCGACGACCGCCCGCGAAGCATTGGCGCAATCTGGTGCCGATGCGGTGATGATTGGGCGTGGCGCATATGGAAAGCCATGGATCGCGTCGGCCATCGAACGGGCGCTTGCGACCGGCGAAGCGATGATCGAACCGGGTATCGAAGACCGCCTCACCATCGCACTCGATCATCTACGCGACAGTTTAGCTTTTTACGGCGAGAAGCACGGTCTCAAGATATTCCGCAAACATCTCGGCTGGTACATCGAAAACGCGCCGCGCCCCGAAAGTGCCGAAGACCGTCGCGCCGCGCGATCGCGCTTGTGCCAGATGACGGATGCGAAAAATGTGGAGTTGGCGTTGACGGAGTTGTGGTTAGGCGAGGGCTTGAAACTCGCCGCTTAACCCAACGCGCCGTCATGGCCCCCCTCGTGGCGGCCATGACGTTTGTGATATAGAACTTACCGCTCCAGTTCCTCGCGCAGCATTTCGAGTTCCAGCCAGCGTTCTTCAGACGCCGCCAGCTCAGCCTGCGCTTTTTCCAGCTTCGCCGAAGCATCTGCGAACTTCTTGGGATCGCGCGAATAGAGCGCGCTGTCAGCCAACACGTCGTGCAGCGCTCCGATTTCCTTTTCCAGCGCCGTCATGCGCGCGGGCAAGGTTTCCAGAGCGTGCTTGTCCTTAAAGGTCATCTTCGCAGGCGCATCGGATTTCACCCGCGGCTTCGGTGCGGATTTCTCTGTTTTCGCCTTCGCAACCTGCCGCGCTTCCACGCCTTCGCCCCGTTGCGCGACCATATCGCTGTAGCCGCCCGCATATTCGGTGAAGCGGCCTTCGCCTTCGGCCATCAGCACACTGGTCGCCACGCGATCGAGAAAATCGCGGTCGTGACTGACCACCAGGACCGTGCCCGGATAGTTCGCGATCATCTCTTCCAGAAGATCGAGCGTTTCCAGATCCAGATCGTTGGTCGGCTCGTCCAGCACCAGCAGATTCGACGGCGCGGCCAGCACCTTCGCCAGCAACAGCCGTGCGCGTTCGCCGCCGGACAAGACCTTCACCGGCGAACGCGCCTGTGCGGGCGTGAACAGGAAGTCTTTCAGATAGCTCGTCACATGGCGCGGCTCGCCGCCGACGAACACAGTGTCGCTCGATCCGCCGGTCAGCACCGCGCTCACCATCGTCTCCGACTCAAGAGGCACGCGGTTCTGGTCCAGCGCGGCCATCACAACATTGGTGCCGATCTTCACATTGCCGGTATCGGGCTTCAGCTTGCCGGTGAGCATGTTCAGCAAAGTCGTCTTGCCCGCGCCGTTCGCGCCCACGACACCTACGCGATTGCCGCGATGGATGCGCACGGAGAAATTGCCTACGATCAGCCGTTCGCCGAAGGATTTGGAAATGCCCTTCGCGTCGATCACCCGCGTGCCGCCGCCTTCCGCTTCGCTGACCGTGAGATTCACCTGCCCCGCGACGCGCAACTGCTCGCGGCGGCCCTGGCGCAGCGCGCGCAGATCGGCCATGCGCTTGACGTTGCGCTTGCGCCGGCCACTCACGCCATAGCGCACCCAGTCTTCTTCCATCGCGATCTTGCGGTCGAGCTTGTGGCGTTCGATCTCTTCCTGCTCGAGAACCTGATCGCGCCAGTTTTCGAAATGCGCGAAGCTCTGCTCCAACCGTCGCGTCTCGCCGCGATCCAGCCACACGGTCGTGCGCGACAGATCTTCCAGAAAGCGCCGGTCATGGCTGATAAGCACCAGCGCGCCGCGCTGCGATTGCAATTCGCCTTCCAGCCATTCTATCGCAGGAAGATCGAGATGATTGGTTGGCTCATCCAGCAGAAGAATATCCGGCTCCGGCGCCAACGCGCGCGCCAATGCCGTGCGCCGCGCTTCGCCGCCCGAAAGATGTGCGGGATCTTCGTCGCCCGAGAGCCCCAGTTTGCCGAGCAAATAATAAGTACGGTTGGAGTCGTAGCCTTCGCCCAATCCCGCTTCGACATAGTCACGCGTGGTCGCGAAGCCCACGAGGTTCGGCTCCTGCGGCAGATAGCGGATCACCGCGCCCGGCTGCGCGAAGCGCACGCCGTCATCCGGTTCGATCAGCCCCGCCGCGATCTTGAGCAAGGTCGATTTGCCCGAACCATTGCGGCCGACGAGACACAACCGCTCGCCCGCGCCAACGGATAGCTCCGCGCCATCCAGCAACTGCGTGTTGCCGAAGCGAAGCTGGATGTTTTGCAGGGTCAGAAGTGGGGCGGCCATCGGGGCCGGTTCTTATGTCAGCCGCCGCGCGCGGGCAACCGCTCAGATATTGCGCCCGATTTCATCGAGCTTGCTGAAGCTGTGATGGGCCAGAGGTTCCAGATCGCGGATGATCCTGGGTAGGTCCTCCACGGTTTCCATGATGAACTCATAGCCCGTATCGCGCTGCTGCTTCAGTGATACGACGCGCCCTTCTAGATCGGGACGCGGAAAGGCGCCCGCATCGCGCAGCGAATCCTGACAACGGATAATTTCGTCGCTGGTGTCGAAAATTCCTTCGAGCGGCATGGTGATACGAATGATGAGATTCTGGATTCGCGCGCGCAGATCGCCATGACGCAGATCGAACAGCGTCTCGCGGTTGCGGTCGTAGATGTCGATCTCCTTGCGCGCGGATTTGAGCATCCGAAGCGTGATCGGCCCGAAGGGATCGCCGCGGCCATGCGTGTTGTTTGCGTGAAAAAGAATGATCTGCAGCGTCGTCAGCAATTCGCCGAAGAACAGCGCTGCATTCCGCTCGCGGCGGCGATGCTCGACATAGCGTTCCATCTGGGTGGCCACGAAGCCGCCCGCCGTCGCCAGAACAGCGCCCAGAATGACGGCCCACACCGCGCTCTGGTTTGCCGCCGCGTCAAAGATTTCGCCGGTCATGCCCCGCTCCGATTTCGGCCCTTGCACTATTGCACACTCCGTTGCGTCAGGCGCTATGGTCCGCCCGCCGGATAAAGACAGGTGCCTCATGCGGGTTTGGGAACTGAATGCCGTCGGGATCGACAATTTGAAGCTTGTCGAGAAGCCTGACCCCAAGCCGGGCGCGGGACAGATCGTCGTCGGCATGAAAGCCGCATCGCTGAACTATCGCGATTTGCTGCATGTCACGATGGGCGGCACGCCTTTGCCTCTGATCCCCTTCTCCGATGGCGCGGGCGTGGTCGAAGCCATTGGCAGCAACGTCACGCGCGTGAAGGTGGGCGATCGCGTGTGCCCGACCTTCTTCCAAAGCTGGGTCGGCGGACCGATAACGGCGGAGGCGCGCAACCTCGCGCTGGGCGGTTCGGTGCCGGGTGTGTTGCAGGAGAAGATGCTGCTCGATGCGGACGGCGTGATCGCCGTTCCCGACCACCTGTCGTTCGAGGAAGCCGCGACGCTGCCTTGCGCGGGATTGACGGCATGGCGCGCGATTGCCGTCGAAGCGCCCATCGATGCGAAGAGCACCATTCTCGTGCAGGGCACCGGCGGTGTTTCCATCTTCGCGCTGCAATTCGCCAAGGCCATCGGCGCCAAAGCCATCGTCACCTCCAGCAGCGACGAGAAGCTGGAACGCGCGAAGAAACTCGGTGCGGATTATCTCATCAACTACAAAACGACACCCGAGTGGGGAAAGAAGGCGCTGGAACTCACCAATGGGCGCGGCGCGGATGTCGTCGTGGAAGTGGGCGGCGAGAACACGCTGGGCAAATCGCTGGAAGCGGTGCGCGTGGGTGGCAGCATCGTGGTCATCGGCGTGCTGGGCGGCTTCACCAACAACATCTTCATTCCGGCATTGTTCGGAAAGAACGCGAAGATGATCGGCATTTCCGTCGGCAGCCGCGAACAATTCGCCGGCATGAACAAAGCCATCGACGGTTGGAAGCTGAAGCCGGTGATCGACCAGACCTTCAAATTCGATCAGGTTCCCGATGCCTTGCGCGCAATGCAGGCGGCGGGGCATTTCGGCAAGATCTGCGTGACCTACTAAGTCTAAATTTTCGGGCAATCGAGCCGGCGGTTGGCGAAGCGGCAAACCTTCTCGATGGAGCCGTCCATTTTGTGAACGTCGATGCGCCAGCCGCCATGCTCATGCGTCATGAGCAGGAAGCCGAAGCCGCCGATGGACAGGCCGTCCTTCACACGGGTGCCGCTGAGATTGACGCCGGAAAGATCGGCCGGCGCCGCATCCAACGAGTCGCCGCCAAAGCCCGCGATGATCTGCGGCGGCAATAGTTTGTTGTCGTAGTTGAGCGCCTCGAAGGTATGGATGTGGCCGCCCAGCATCAGCGACGTGTTTGCAAGCCAGCCTGGATCGCTCAGCGCGGCAATCAAAGTGCGGTTGCCGCCGACGTTCAGGCCGTACAACGTCACCGCGCCCCAGATCGGGCGGTGCGCCACCAGCCACAGCGGGCCCTTGCTCCTGGAGAGTGCCGTGAAGTCGGCCTCGTATTCGGTGCGCAGATCGCTATCGATGGTGGTGTCCGGTGCATCGGCATCGTCCATCACCGCCAGATTCACATCGCCCAGCGGCACGGTGTAGAGCGGGATATGTCCCGTGCATCCCGCGACGGGGTTGACCGGATCGGGACCGAGCAACCGTAACCAGCCCGGCCCGCTGCGTTCGCAATCCTCATGATTGCCGCGCACGATCGCCCACGGTGCGACAGCCAGAAGCGGCGCTGCCGGTGTGAAGAAATCCGCGTCCCAAGCCGGCCAGTTATCGCCCCATGGCGTTCCCGCGCAGCGCTTGTCGCCATCCGGGCATGGAGATTCCCGGTAGAGATAATCGCCGACATGGACGACAAGATCGGGTTTCAGTTTCGCGGCCTGCGCGGCGATCTCGGGAAATGGCCACTGCCTGGGATCGTTGCAGTTCTGGATCGCCTTCCCCTTGATGCGGCAACCCGTGTCGCCGAACACCAGAATGCGCTGCGGTGTTTTGGTGACGAGCGGAAGTGCTTTGCCGTCCAACGTTGCCGATTTTGCATGTGTCGGAAGGATGAGACTGCACAGCCGCACCGGGAAATAGGTGCTGGGCGGCGCACGCTCCGCCATCGCAACAGCGGCGCCATCGACGGTGATGGACGGACAAGCCGCCGCCGCGGTGACGGCGCGTGCTTCCTGTCCGCCGCCGGGTGCGAACTGGACCCATTGCGCAAGCGTCTGTTCCTGCGCCGCAGCGGGCACGGCCAGAAGCATCGTTGCAAATGCCAACGCGACGCAGCGCATGGTCTCTCCTTCAGGGAATGAGCAGAACGCGGCCGACGGCCTTGCGGCTTTCGATGTATTCATGCGCCGCGGCCGCTTCCTTCAGCGGGAAGGTGCGGTCGATGACGACTTTCAATTCGCCCTTCGCCACGTCGTTGATAAGCCGCTGGATATTGTTGTGCGCGCGGTCGGTCGCGATCTCCGCGCCGAGAAACACACCGGTCAGCGAGCGGTTGCCTGCCATGAGCGATGAGACGTCCACCTTCGTCGGATCGCGCCCCGCCTGCCCTACCAGCGAGATGCGTCCGCGATACCCGAGGCACGCGATAGAGGTTTGCAACGTCGAGCCCACGGGATCGACCACCACATCGACACCGCTGCCGGTGATCTTCATCACGGCCTGCACGACATCCTCGGTCGTATAGTTGATGCCGTGATCCAGACCGAGCGGCTTGAGCTTTTCAAGGCGTTCATTGCTCGACGCGGTGGCAAGCACACGCGCACCGGCCCGCTTGGCAAGCTGGATCGCCGCAACGCCGACACCGCTGGCGCCCGCCTGAATGAGAACCGTCTCGCCTTTCTTGAGGCGGCCGAATTCGAACAGGCAATCGTCTGCCGTGCCGAACGGCACCGGCACGACCGCGCCTGCCTTCACATCCATGCCGGCGGGGAGCGGCCACGCGACACGCGCGGGCACCGCGCGCAATTCGGCATGCGAGCCGTAAGCATTGGTGGTGACGACCTTCTGGCCGACTTTCAGATCGGTGACGCCCTCGCCCACTTCGACGATCTCCCCCGCCGCCTGATAACCGACGACATGCGGCTTACTCATCAGCGCGCCGCCCAAACGGTTCAGCGTATCGCCGCCTTCGATGGCCACGGCTTCCACGCGAATGAGGACGCCGCCGGGAAACACTTTCGCATCCGGCACGTCTTCATACTTCAAAACGCTGGGGGGACCGTTTTCGTAATAGACAGCGGCTTTCATGGCGATTTCCTCGGTGCGATTTCTGTTAGCGCGCAGTCTGCGCCAGCGCCGCGCGCAGGAGAAGGCGGTAAAACCTGTCCGCCATCGTTTTGGCGTTATCGAAACCCATGCGCTGCAGGGCGTCGCGTCCGCCGGGCACATCCGCCGCGAAGAGGCCGGACAAAGCCATGCCGGCCAACTGCGACATGGAAGAAGCCTTCAACGCGCTCAGCGCGGGCAGCAAACGCTGCTCTGTTTGCGTGAAATCGGTACCGAAGGGGAATTCGGGAAGAAGCCCACGATCTTTCAGCGGCTTCAGCATTCTTTCGATCCGCAGCGGCGTGTTGTCACGATGGGCGGCGGGAATTTCATATGAGCGCGGAAGTTTGCCCGCATCCTTCGCTGCCTGCATCAATTCCGGCTGGAAACGGGAGTCCGCTATCGAAAGCATCGCCGCGATCACATCCTGATCCGATTTGCCGCGCAGATCGGCGAGACCATATTCGGTGATGATGATGTCGCGCAGATGACGCGGGATGGTCTCATGCCCATAGACCCAGCGGATATTCGATGTGGTCTTGCCGCCCGCCGTACGCGTGGCGTTCATGGTGATCACCGCGCGCGCGTCCGGTAGCGCGAACGCCTGCTCGATGAAATTGTATTGTCCGCCGACGCCGCTCACCACCCGGCCATCTTCCAGACCGTCGGAGATCACCGCGCCCATCAGCGTCGCCATCAAGGCGCTGTTGACGAAGCGCGCACCGACGCGGGCCGCGCTCTTCTTCTTTTCGTCGCCGTAAAGCTGGTTGGTAAAGGACACCGCCGTCATCTGGATTTTCGCAAGCTGCTCCGGCAGCAACTCCCGCAAACGGCGATAAAAGCTTTTCGGCCCCAGGAAGAAGCCGCCATGCACCAGCACGCCATCCACTTCGCGCTTCAGGACTCCCGCATCCATCAATGCCAGGAAGGAATCCACCAGCATCTCGGTGGAGGCATAGAGACCTCCATCGAACGGCGCGTGCTCCAGGAATGCAGAGTTGGTTTCATCGGGCGCCAGCGCGCGGATCGCTTCGCGAAACGCCGTGTTCTCGCGGTGGCGCAGGATCAGCGCATGCGCCGCGGCGTCGCCTTCCTGCCCGATGCCGATCTGCAGGGTGCCGCCATCCGGCACCAGCCGCGCGACGTGGAAGCCCGCCGCGTATTCATGAAGATCGATCGGCTCTTTCGGCGGCGCGAACAGCGGGAAGTCATATGCCGGCGCATCGAGGACGGCGTGGAATTCGTCCGCGGAGATTTCGCCATCGCCCGGCATGAACGGCATTTCGGAACTCACCTGCCCCACGAACAGGAAATCCGCGCGGCCTTCGCGGCGCGCTTTGAGCAGATCGACCATGATGTCGGTGTTGCTGGAGAGGCTGTAGCGGTCGCCGCGTTTGGCCACCAGTTGCGCCACGACATTCACCTTCATGTCGAGGATATAGCGCAACGCGTGGGTGTAGTTGGCGGAGATATAGTTCTGCTGCGCGTGCGGATTGTTCAGCCAGCGGCCGGCGAGGAAGAAGAATTCGTTGACTTCGATATTCTTCGGCATCGTGCCGCTTCGCAGCGCCTGCGCGTAAGCCAATTCGGGATAGCCGCCGAACAAGCGTTCGATCACGGGGCCGAGAAACCGCTTCTCCAGTTCATTCGCATAGCGCGGCTTCTCCAGCGTCAACGCGGTGAAGATCTTCAGATCGAGTCTTTTGTCCGCGGCAGCGCGGGCGAATATTTCATTGGCGATATGGTTGGCCTTGCCCAGGCCCAGCGGCAGCGCCAGAACCACGCGCGATCCCAGCGCGGGCATGGTCGCGTCGCACAGGCTTTTGGGGTCGGAGAAGATTTGCGCCATTGCTGACTCGCGGAATGCGCCGCATATTGGCGCGCCACATCGCATGACGCCAGATGAGCGCCGAACCCCAAGACCGCGACACCATTGCCGCATCCCTTCACCGCATGGGCCTTCTCGCCGACGGGCAGGCTTTCACCGTGAAGGTGCTCGCGGGCGGTGTCTCCTGCGACGTGTGGCATGTGAAAACAGCCGATGGCCGCGAAATGGTGGTGAAGCGCGCGCTGCCGCGCCTGCGCGTCGAGGCCGATTGGCGAGCGCCCGCGGAACGTGCGTCGACCGAAGCCGATTGGTTTCGCCAGGTCGCCGAATTCGATCCGCGCCTTGTGCCGGATGTTCTGGGCGAAGATCGCGCGCATCACATCTTCGCCATGGAATATCTGCCGGCAGAAACACACAAGCTCTGGAAAGCCGAGCTTGCCGCCGGCCATGCCGATGCGGATTTCGCGGCGCATGTCGGCGAAACGCTGGCGCATATCCACGCCGCGACCGCCAACCGCGAAGACGTGATGCATAACTTCGCGCATGACACGCAATTCCATGCGCTGCGACTGGAGCCTTATCTATTGCACAGCGCGAAGAAGCATCCCGATCTCGCGCCGCGCATCCGCGCGCTGGCGGACAGCGTGGCGAAGGCCCGCATCGCCTTGATGCAAGGCGACATCAGTCCCAAGAACATCCTGATCGGTCCGGAGGGACCGGTGTTTCTGGATGCGGAGACGGCCTGTTACGGCGATCCGGCCTTCGACCTTGCCTTCTGCCTCAACCATCTGCTGCTGAAAGGCGTGTGGCACAAGAAACATCGCGACGCTTATCTGCAATCCTTCAAGGCGCTCGCGGATGCCTATTTCGAGAACGTGACGTGGGAAGAACCGGCCGATATCGAGCGGCGCACCGCGGCGTTGCTGCCGGCGCTTCTGCTGGCGCGTGTCGACGGAAAATCCCCGGTGGAATATCTCACAACGGAAAAAGACAAAGCTTTCGTGCGTGAGAAGGCGTTCGCGCTGTTTGCCGCCAAGCCCGCCTCCCTCGACACTCTCGCCGCGCAATGGAGCGACGGCGCAAAGAAATAACGGCCACTGCATTTCAGCGGCCGTTATCCAGATCCGTCAGCGGCTAATGCGGCGTGCTTTTGGGAGGCGATTTCGACTTCTCGCCGCGCTTGTCCGGATCGTTCTTGAATGTCCCGGGCATGCCGTGTTTCTGCTCGCGATCGGAATCCTGTTGCGCCTTCCTGGTGCGCTCATCATTCATATTGTCTTGGGAATTGTGTTGCTGACCCATTCGCGTCCTCCGTTCTGGTGACGGGGTAAAACGCGACGCCGGCGCAACACGTTCCGGGAGTTTGCATTACAACTGCGCGCTTGCAGGAACTCGCGGCTATTTCGCGGTTTCCAGCTGACGCTCGCGCGCTTTGGCGCCGGAATGCCTCACATCGCCGTCCTGCGGCAGATCGCGCGTCCACGCCGCGAATTCGAGCGCGATGCCATCGGGATCGTAGAAATAGATGGAGCGCACGAAGGTTGTGGGCGTGATCTCGAGGCTCGCCTGCGCCGGCGAGTCGTCATGGCTCACCACGCGCGTGCATTCGATGCCTTTCGCAACCAGCTTGTCGTGATATTCGTCGATCCGGTCCGCGGGCACGTTGATCGCGACGTGATTCATCGAACCATGCGCGGATGGACCCGGCAGCGGACCTTTCGCGGCGGACGCAACACCCGGCACGGCATCCGGCGCATTCGCGAACCAGAAAAACGCGATGCAATCGCCATTGCCCACATCGAAAAAGAAGTGCTGCCCCATCTCGCGCGGCAGCTCGATCGTCTTGATCAGCGGCATGCCGAGCACGCCGGAATAGAATTCCACCGTCCGCTCCATATCCTTGCAGACAAGCGCGAGATGATTGATCCCGGCGAATTCGAATTCCTTATTCTTGGGCCGCGACATGGAGAACACTCCCGATTGCTCGGTGGAAGTGTACCATGACATGTCACTGTGCCAATTGGGGGAATTCCATGCTGCGCCGCATCGCGCTTGCCTCGTGCCTGCTTGCCGCTCCGGCAATGGCGCAAACGCCGCCCGCCCAACCGCCGGTGGTCTATGACGGCGTGACGGTGATCGATGGAACAGGCGCGGCGGCAAAACCGGGCATGGCTATCGTCGCACGCGATGGCCGCATCGACGCGATTGTGCCCTCCACACAATGGCGAAAGACATTGGGCGCCAAGCTTGCCGCGACGGCGCATGTGATCGACCTGCATGGCGACTATGCCCTGCCCGGTCTCATCGACACCCATGTGCATCTGGCGACCGATCCCGATCCGGTGTTCATCGCGGCACAGTTGCGGCGCTTCATCTATAGCGGTGTGACGACCGTGCGCGACATGGCGGGCGACACGCGCGTGCTGAATTATTTCTCGCGTCAGACTCTGCTGCACAAAATGGAAGGCCCTGACATTTACTACGCAGCGTTGATGGCAGGCCCGCAATTCTTCCACGATCCGCGCACCATCGCGGCGGCACAAGGCGCGACGCCCGGCGCGGTGCCGTGGATGCAGGCCATGACCGACGACACCGATATTCCGCTTGCCGTCGCGCGCGCGAAAGGCACCGGCGCAACCGCATTGAAGCTCTATGCCGATATGCCCGGAGAACTCGACGCGAAAATCACGGCCGAAGCCCATCGCCAGGGCATGCTCGTCTGGGGGCACGCAGCGACATTTCCCGCGTCACCGATGGAGACCGTCGATGCCGGCGAAGACGTCGTGAGCCACGCCTGCATGCTGGCCTATCAGGCAAGCGACAAGATTCCGCCCGAATATCACCACCGCGCGCCGGTCGACGATGCGAAATTCGTGAACGGCACGTCGATCCTCGATCCGCTTCTGAAGGACATGAAATCGCGCCACACGATCCTCGACGCGACGATCTATGTTTACAAAGCGATGTGGGATGAAACCGGTCCCAATTCCCCGCCGCCTTATTGCAAGACGGAGCTGGCGGCGCGGATCACCAAGGCGGCGCACCAGGCAGGTATCGAAATCTCCACCGGCACGGACGCGGACTCCGATTGGGACAAACCGCTGCCGTCGGTGTTCGACGAAATCGCGCTGCTGGTGAACAGCGCGGGCTTCACGCCGATGGAAGCGATCCGCGCTGCAACCCTTGTGGGTGCGAAGACGGTCGGACAGGACAAGAACTTCGGATCGCTGGAAACCGGCAAGCGCGCGAACATTCTCTTCGTCTCGAAAGACCCGCTCGCGAATATCGAAAACTTGCGCAGTACCGTCCTCACGGTGAAAGATTCCGAAGAGTTCTGGCGTAGCAAATATCCGCCGATCACCAAGGACGAAGCCAAGAACGAACTCTCCGACCACTGAGGGTTTGCAGCGGCGCGCGGTCCCCCCTAGCTTGGCGCACCAGCCGTAGGGGGAGTCGCATGTCATTCTGGAACCGCCGCAAATCCGTGGACGCGCTTGCCGCCGTCGAGGCCAGCGCCCGGTTGCGGCCCACCTTGAGCTGGTATCACCTGATCGCGATGGGCGTGGGCGCCATCGTCGGCACCGGCATCTACACCCTGACCGGCATCAGCGCGGGACTTGCCGGACCGGCGGTCATCATCTCCTTTCTTCTATGCGGTGTGATCTGCGCCTGCGCGGCGCTCTGCTATGCGGAGATGGCCACGATCATCCCGGCGGCGGGCAGCGCCTACACTTATAGCTATGCGGTTCTCGGCGAGTTGCTCGCATGGATCGTGGGCTGGAGTCTCATTCTCGAATACACCGTCGCGTCCGCCGCCGTCGCGGTGGGCTGGTCCGCGCATGTGGCGGAGTTCATCCAGAACGCGGGCTGGGCCATTCCGACACCGCTGTTGCATGGCGTGATGTCTGGCGGGTTGGTCGATCTGCCGGCGATCATCATCTCTGCAGCGGTGGCGATCCTGCTCATTATCGGCACGCGCGAAAGTGCGACGGTGAATCTGGTACTGGTTGGGATCAAGCTGGCGGCGCTCATCCTTTTCGTCATCCTCGCGAGCCAGGGATTCCATTCGGCGAACTTCCATCCCTTCATGCCATACGGCTTCACCGCGCATGTCGATCCGGACGGCGTGAAGCGCGGCGTGCTTGCGGCAGCCGCCCTGGTGTTTTTCGCCTTCTATGGATTCGACGCGGTGTCCACCGCATCGGAGGAAACGAAAAATCCGGGCCGCGATCTGAAGATCGGCATCATCGGATCGATGGCGATCTGCACACTCATCTATATCGGCGTCGCGGCGACGGCGCTGGGCGCATCGTCGTTCCTGGATTTCTCCAAGAGCGGTGCGCCGCTGGTTTACATCCTGAGCAATCTTCACCACGGCTTCGAGGCGCAGCTTGTGGCTGGCGCCGCCATCGTCGCATTGCCGACCGTCATCCTCGTTTTGATGTACGGCCAAAGCCGCATCTTCTTCGTGATGGCGCGCGACGGCCTGCTGCCGCAATCGCTGTCCACCGTTCACAAAACGCGCGGCACGCCGGTGCTGATGACCGCCGTCACCGGCATCGTCGTCGCGGCCATGGCAGCCACATTGCGCCTCGATGAGATCGCCTTGCTCGCCAATGCCGGCACGCTCTGCGCCTTCGTCGCGGTTGCCGTGTCGATGCTGGTGCTGCGCATGCGCGATCCGAACCGCCCCCGCGCGTTCAAGACTCCGCTGCCATGGGTCGTCGGCCCGATCTGCATTGTCGGCTGCGTTTATCTTTTCTTTAACGGCTTGCCGACGTTCACGCAGTGGTGGTTCCTGCTGTGGAATGGCATTGGATTGCTTGTGTATTTTGCCTACAGCATGCGCGCGAGCAGGCTGGCAAACGCAAAATAGCTTTCATTTGCTTCGCAAAATTGACGCTCAGGTCAAGTTCTAAACACCGCGTGTGCGTGTGCGTCCTAACTTGGGATTAAGTCTCTCGGCGTAGGTTTTCGCCGGGGAAGGACGCCGATGAACGACCGCTTGAACAGCGTCGAAACGCAAATCAATCCGGCTGCGCTCGAAAACGAGACGCTCGGATTTTTGCTCGACCTCTGGAACAGGAAACGCGGTGCACGCGCGATGCCGGCGCGTGGCGATATCAAGGCGTCCGAACTGAAAGAACATCTCGGCTGGGTGATGCTGGTCGAAGTGCTGCCCGGCATCAAGGATTTCCGCTATCGCCTGATGGGCACGCTCGTCACGCAATACTTCTTCAAAGACTCCACCGGCAAGACCGTCAAAGAAATCTATACCGGATATAATGAAGCCGCCGGCAAAGGTGTTGCTGCCATCTTCCGCAAATGCGCGCGCGACAAGGCAATCGTGCATGCGCGCGGTGACAGCGGCTGGATCGGCGAAGGCTACGAACCGTTCGAATGCATCTGCCTTCCGTTGTCGGACGATGGCGAGACGGTCAACATGATCCTGCACGCTTTCGTCTTCGACAAATCGAGCGTGATGATGGCGCGGGAAATCGCCCGCGCGAACGGCGGCGAAATCATCTCCGCGCCGCCCGCTCGAACCGACGCTTGATTTCCTCCACCCTTGCGGCTTAACCCTTCTCTCCGCTAGCACTTGGTGCGGGGAGAACATGTATGTCCGATTCATCTGATGTTGCGGCGCAAAAAGGCCGCATGGGTCTCGTCGTTGTCGCCTCGTCCGCCGGTACCGTGTTCGAGTGGTACGACTTCTTCATCTACGGTTCCGTCGCTCCCATCATCGCGAAACATTTCTTCGCCGGTGCCGGTGACACGCAGGGCTACATCCTCACCCTGCTGACATTCGCCGCCGGATTTTTCGCGCGCCCCTTCGGCGCGGTGTTTTTCGGAAGGCTCGGCGACCGCACGGGCCGCAAGCGCACCTTTCTCGTCACCATCACGGTGATGGGCCTGGCGACATTCTTCGCGGGCCTTCTTCCCGATTCAAACGCGATTGGCCTCGCGGCGCCGTGGCTGCTCGTTGGTCTGCGCGTGCTGCAAGGGTTTGCCATCGGCGGCGAATATGGCGGAGCGGCGATCTATGTCGCCGAACATGCGCCCGCGGACAAACGCGGCACCTCCACGGGATGGATCCAGCTTTCCGCATCCATCGGCCTCATCCTCGCCTTGGGCATTATCGTGATCGTGCAAAACGCGATGGGCGAAAGCGCCTTCGCCGATTGGGGCTGGCGCGTTCCGTTCCTGCTTTCCGCCGTGCTGCTGGTGATCTCGCTCTGGATTCGCCTGAGACTCGATGAATCGCCGCTGTTCCAGAAAATTCGCGATGAGGGCCGCATCGCCAAAGCACCGCTCAAAGAAGCCTTCACCAGTGCGAGCAATCTCAAAACGATCTTCATCGTGCTGATCGGCATCCTCACGGGACAAGGCGTTGTTTGGTATCTGGCACAATTCTACACGTTGTTCTTCCTGCAGCATGTGCTCAAGCTCGATCTGGCGGATGCCAACATGATGGTGATGGCGGTGACCGTCATCACGCTACCCTTCTATGTCTTCTTCTCATGGTTGTCGGACAGGATCGGCCGCAAGCCGGTGATGTTGGCGGGCCTCGGTGTCGCCACGCTCGCGGTATTTCCCGTTTTCCAGATGCTCACCACGGCGGTGAACCCGGCGCTGGCTGCGGCCTCGGTGAAGGCACCGGTGACGGTGATCGCGGCGCCGGCGGATTGCTCGCTGCAATTCGACCTCATCGGCAAAGCGCAATATGTCAGTTCCTGCGACATCGCGAAAAGCGCGCTGACAAGCACCGGTATCCCTTACAAGAACGAAGCCGCCGCCGAAGGCTTCGCGCGCGTGAAGATCGGCGCCGAAGATGTCGCCAGCCCCGATGGCCGCATGATGAACGCCGCCGATCTTGCATCGGCCAAGAAAGACTTCGATGTGCGATTGAAGAAAGCGCTGGCCGATGCGGGCTACCCGCAAAAGGCCGATCCCGCATCGGTGGACCAGACGCGGGTGCTCATCCTGCTGTTGATTTTGGGATTGGCCGCCGCCGCGCTGTATGCGCCGCAAGCCGCCGCGCTTGTCGAACTGTTTCCGACCCGCATCCGCTACACCGCCTTGTCGGTGCCCTACCATGTGGGCGTCGGCTGGTTCGGCGGCTTTCTTCCGGCGACGGCCTTCGCCATCGTCGCGGCGACGGGCGATATCTATGCCGGGCTTTGGTATCCGGCGATCGTCTCGGGTGTCGGCTTCTTCGTGACGTTGCTGTTCCTGCCGGAGACCTACAAGCGATCAATCGAATAGCTACTTCACTTCCACCGGCACGCCCGGTTCGCGTTTGGACGGATGAATGACGAGCGAGGATTTTACGCCCGCCACGTTCTTCGCCGCCGTCAGTGTGTCGGTGATGAAGGACTGGAAGGACGACAGATCCTTCGCCACGCACTTCAACAGGAAGTCGACTTCGCCCGAGAGCATGTAGCACTCGCGCACTTGCGGCCATGCGCGCGCCTGCTCTTCGAAGCGTTTCAGGTCCGCATCGGCCTGGCTGTTGAGGCCGACGAACACGAAGGCCGTCACTTCGTAACCAAGCTGCTTGCCATCGAGATCGGCGTGATAGCCTTTGATGTACCCGGCCTTTTCCAGCGCCCGCATGCGGCGCAGGCATGGCGGCGCGGTGATCTTGGCCCGTCGCGAAAGCTCGACATTGGTGATGCGGCCATCGGCCTGGAGTTCGGAAAGAATACGCAGGTCGATAGAGTCGAGCTTATGATGTTCCATGAAGGGTCCGGGAGGGTTAGAAAGTGACCCGCCATTATCCTCCCGCCGCGTCATCCACGCAATAATATTTCGGTTACGAGAAACTTCGTGTCGGCAGCCCCTATCGAGAACGTCTGCTGGACCGTGACCAACGGCACGGTGGGCATGGAAAACCAGGCCTTGGGGCTGGCGGAGCGGTTGGGCTTTCCGATTGTTGCCAAGCGGGTCCGGCTTGGCTGGCCTTGGAACAAGCTTGCCCCTTTCCATCCGGGCCTGCCTTTTTCGAGGCTCGCCGCGGGGTCCGACCCCATCGCCCCACCCTGGCCCCGCATCGCCATCGGCGTCGGCCGCGAGAGCATCCCGCTGATGCGCGCGATCGGGAAAGCGAGCGGCGGCAGGACGCTGCTTGTCCAATGTCAGGACCCGCGCGTGCCTTCGACGCAGTTCGATCTCGTCATACCGCCCGAACACGATGACGTGAGCGGGCCGAATGTCTTTCCCATTCTGGGCAGCCCGAACCGCATCACGCCGCAAAAGCTCGCTGCGGCGCGCGCGCAATTCGCGGATCGTTTCCAATCTCTGCGCGCACCACGCCTTGGCGTGCTGATCGGTGGAAAAAGCAAAGCCTATCGTTTCGATTCCCCTGCCGTCGAAAACCTCACGCATGCACTTGTGGAATTAAGCAAAACCATGGGCCTGATGATCACCGCCTCGCGCCGCACCGGCGAAGAGAACGTCGCGCACATCGCATCCGCGCTCGAAGGCAAAGGCGCTTACATGTGGAACGGCGAAGGCGAGAATCCGTATTGGGGCGTATTGGCTTGGGCGGATGCATTTCTGGTCACGGCCGATTCGGTGAATATGGCGTGTGACGCCGCCGTCACCGGAAAACCGGTCCATATTTTTCCGCTGCCGGGCGGATCGGCGAAATTCGACAGGTTCCATCAATCGCTGATGGCACGAGGCATTTCCCGACCTTTCGCAGGCCGAATCGAGCAATGGGATTACGCGCCTTTGGATGAAACAGGCCGTGCGGCAAAGCGCATTGCCGAACTTCTTGACGTTTGTGCGAAGCCTACCGATATGAAGCCCGGGGCCAGCGACTGAAAGCGCGTCCCGTTTACCCACGGAAGCGCCATGGCCGATATCCATTCCAAAGTTGTGATTCTGGGCAGTGGCCCCGCCGGCGCTACGGCAGCCATCTATGCCGCGCGCGCGATGCTGGAGCCGACGATGATTGCCGGCATCCAGCCGGGCGGTCAGCTCACCATCACCACCGAAGTCGAAAACTATCCCGGTTTTGCAGAAGCGATTCAGGGCCCGTGGCTCATGGAGCAGATGCAGGCGCAAGCCGAGCATGTCGGCACCAAGCTGGTGCAGGACATCATCGTCGCGGCCGATTTGGCAAAGCGCCCGTTTACCCTGGTGGCCGACTCGGGTGACCGCTACATCGCCGAGACGCTCATCATCGCTACCGGCGCCAGCGCCAACTGGCTGGGTCTTGCCAGCGAAGAGAAGTTCAAGGGCTTCGGCGTATCCGCCTGCGCGACCTGCGACGGCTTCTTCTATCGCGGTAAACGCGTTGCGGTTGTCGGCGGCGGAAACACGGCGGCCGAAGAAGCCCTTTTCCTGACAAATTTCGCCGACAAGGTGACGCTCATCCATCGCCGTCCAACCCTGCGTGCGGACAAGACCAATCAGATGCGCCTCGCCGACAATCCGAAAATCGAAATAATTTATGATTCGGTTGTCGATGAGGTTGTCGGTACGGACAACCCGCGCGGCGTGACCGCGATCAAACTGCGCAATCTTTCGGAGAACACGTCGCAGACGCTCGACGTAGACGGATTGTTCATCGCGATCGGCCATTCGCCGGCAACGGAGCTGTTTCGCGGACAAGTCGAGATGGACGACGACGGTTACATCAAGACCGCGCCGGATTCGACGAAGACGAGCGTGCCCGGCGTGTTCGCCGCGGGTGACGTGAAAGACAAGGTTTTCCGGCAGGCCGTGACGGCTGCCGGAATGGGCTGCATGGCAGCGCTGGAAGCGGAGAGGTTTCTGGCCGGAGGCCACTAGCAGCCATTGATTGCGCATCATCTTATCGGAAAACCGCACACACTTTTCCGGATGATGCGTTAAGCGTCTGGAGGGGCGCGACGATGGATTGGGACAAGTTGCGTATTTTCCATGCGGTCGCATCCGCTGGAAGTTTCACACATGCCGGGCAGATGCTGACGCTGAGCCAATCGGCGGTGAGCCGCCAGATCAGCGCGCTCGAAGAAGAAATCACCACGCCGCTGTTTCAGCGCCATGCGCGCGGGCTTACGCTCACCGATGAAGGCGAGTTGCTGTTTCTCGCGGTGAGCGATGTCCTCTCGCGCCTCGGACAAGCCGAAGAAGCGCTCAAGAACGCGCAATCCGCGCCGCGCGGATCGCTGAAGATCACCACCAGCCACGGTCTCGGCACCTATTGGGTATTGCCGCGCATCGAAGCGTTCATCGCCGAATTCCCCGAACTTCAGGTGCATCTGGTGTTCGAGGACCGCGAGCTGGATCTGGCACAGCGCGAAGCCGATATCGCCATCCGCATGCGCGCGCCGGTGCAGGCCGACCTGATCCAGCGCAAGCTGTTCACGGTGCATTACCACCTCTATGCCGACCAGAAATATCTGGCGAAGAACGGCACGCCGCAGAATTTCGGCGATCTGGCAAAGCACACGCTTGTCGCCTATGGCGAAAGCGCGGCGCCGGAAATCCGCGATGTGAACTGGCTGATCGATTCAGTGCGCAAGATCGCGCCGGACGGTTATCGGGCGCTGCGCATCAACAATCTCACGGGTATCCTGAACGCGACGGAAGTCGGCGTCGGCATCGCGGCGCTTCCGGACTACATCGCGGCGGAACGTCCCAATCTGGTGCGCGTGCTGCCCGATACGGAAGGCCCGGCCTTCGATGTGCACCTCGTCTATTGCGATGCGCTGCGCCAATCCAAGCGCGTGGCGGCGTTCCGCGATTTCCTTGTGAAAGCAGCGAAAGACTGGAATTTCTGAGGTGCCGCGGCGTCCGTGAAAACGCCGAAAGGTTCTTGAAAAAGAGCCGGCAGTTCCCAAATCAGGTGTGTCGCCCCTCCTCCCCCTGGAGAGCGACAAGAAGGCTCGCTTCTTATCCCCCTTTGAAGCGAACCCCTCCAAGTTGACGACCAGCGCCGGAGCATCCCCCTGCTCCGGCGCTTTTCTTTATCCCGGTATCGGTCAGGTCAGATGGCTGCGCAACATCCAGGCGGCTTTTTCGCTCGCCTGCATGCGCTGGATCAGAAGGTCCATTGTGCCCTGATCGTCTGCCTTTTCCGCAACCTTGAAAGCATCGCGGCAACTCCGGGAGAGGATCTCGTTTCCTTCCGCCAGATCGCGCACCATCTCCATCGCGGGCGGCACGTTGTCGCCGCTTTCCTGGATCGAGGTCAG
>Ga0153956_1000884_pt1 | contig 30197 bp, 31 predicted proteins | sample TSFL040MetaG_FD_104704 | JGI IMG/M metagenome (GOLD analysis project Ga0153956, IMG submission 104704) | Attine ant fungus gardens microbial communities from Florida, USA - TSFL040 MetaG | ecosystem: Host-associated > Fungi > Mycelium > Unclassified | place: USA: Florida, Wekiwa Springs... | reverse complement strand
TGACCCTTCCCTCACGAACTGCGGGGAGGTTCGTCCAGGGTCACCCCCGCCGTCCCTCCCGGGCCACTCCCGGGGGGAGAGGTGGAGGGACCGTGCCGGGAGGGTCACGGGAGCCTCACGGCATACGGACGGACCCGTCACCGATCCGTGACCCCGTGACGGAGAGGCCGGGAACCTCACGCGCCCCGGAGGTGAGTTCGCAGTTAGCGACACATGTTGTCGCTAAGTGCGAACGCGGTCCGGGCCAGGGGTCCTGTGGGGCCGGGAGGTGTGATGTCCCCGGCATCTTCGTCGCGACCTGTGACGTCTTCCCGCAGGGACCCTCACGTCCCGGGGGTCCCTGAGCGGCCCGGGCTCTGCGCTGTTCCTTATGCGCCTCATAGGCGCATAAGGAACAGCGCAACTTCCTGACCGCCCGGATCCCTCGCACCGGGCGGAGAGTCGTGACGCCGCCTCCCGGAGTTCGTGGCGGACCTTTGACCCTTTCCCCACGGAAACCTCACGTCCTGGGCGCCTCATGGGGGTCACAGCCTGCCAGGACCCCCATGAGGCGCCCAGGACGCATGGACGCACCCCTCGGACGGCCGCCAGCCCCACGAGCCCCGCCGTGAGTCGTGACGGAGGGCAGGCATGCCCGTGCCAACGGACCGACGACCTCAGTCCCCGGGCAGCGGTTCCCCGCGGGTCCCGCCCCCCGCCCGTCCCCAACCTCAGCGGACGGCGGCGATCGCCACGACCAGGTACTCGCCGTTGCCGTCGGACTCGGTGCGGACCTCGTCGGCGAGGGTTTCCAGGGAGCCGTCGAGGTCGGGCAGCGAGAGGCTGCCGCGCAGGTCGGTGGCGCCGCCGGCGGCCATCGGGCCGATCTTCAGCTCGACCCCCTCGGGGCGGTCGGCGATGCTGAGGTGGACGTGGCCGTCGACGAAGCAGCGCGGGGCGGCCGCCGAGATCGCGTCGGCGAGCAGCATCGCGTCGGAGATCCGGTCGACGGTGATCTCGTGGCGGGCGGCAAGCGCGGTCAGGGCGCGGCTCAGCACCGGCCCGACCAGCTCCGGCGGGCCGACCGTCATCTCGGTCGCCGCGGGGACCGGCGGCCCGGCCGCGGGCTCGGCGTCGGGATCGGCGAGCGGCCGCGAGACCAGCGGCAGGTGCATGCGGATCTCCGTCCCCCGCTCGACCCCGCCGCGGATCTCGAAGCTCGAGGAGAGCGCCGCGATCAGCGCCAGCCCGATCCGCAGGCTCGGGCGGTCGACGCCGGGGCGGGGGCTGATGCCGCGGCCGAAGTCCCGCACCGCGACGGTCAGGCCGTCGCCGTCGGGCACCGCCTCGATCTCCAGCAGGCCGGCCTCGCCCTCCGGGTAGGCATGGACGACGACGTTCATGCAGGCCTCGGTGACGACCGTCTTCAGGTCCGCGATCGAGGTCTCGTCCATACCGATCCGCTCGGCCAGGCCGGCGATCGCGTGGCGCACCACCGCGACGTTCTCCGCCTTCGCGGGAAGCGAGATCTGGAGGCCAGATGAGTCGACGTCGGTGGTGCTCAAGTTGTTTGTCTTCCCCGGGCTTTAGGCGACGCGCGAGATCACGGTCAGAAGACCCTATGCAACGGGGCAACCTACCGGCCTCGCGTTCGCCTTGATACCCCCACCGCCCCACGGCAAACGAACGCGTGCCGAACGAGGAACGCGGGCCACCCCGGCCACCCTCTGCGCTAGCATCGCGGCGCAGTGGGTCCCGCGCCGTTCCAAGCGACAGCCTCCGAGCTCGACGGGGGCATCCAGCTGCTCGCGGTCAACGGCGAGCTCGACCTGTCCACGGCGACCCAGCTCCAAGGGCCGCTCGAGAAGGCGATCGCCTCGCCCCAGGCCGCGGTCCTGATCGACCTCACCGACTGCGCCTTCATCGACTCGACCGGGATCGCGCTGATCGTGCGCGCCTGGCAGCGGATCGACGCCGGTGCGGGCAACGGCGGCGAGGGCGGCCTCGTCCTCTGCTGCCAGAACGAGCAGGTCCGGCGCGTCCTCGAGGTCACCGGCCTCGAGCACTCGCTGCGGGTGTTCCAGACGCGTGACGAAGCCGTCACCGCCCTGCGCGGGTGACGCCCCCGGGCCGGTCCGTGCGGACGATTAGCGACCGGGCGATCGGGTAGCGGCCCCTGATGCCCGCTCGCCGCCCGAAGCGGCCGAAACTGCCGCGCGAGCTCTTCGAGACGCGCACCCACGCCTGGCAGTCGCTGGGGCTGGGCGAGGAGGTCGAGACGAAGCGGGTCTCGAAGGGCACGGTGGCGGGGCTCATCCTCGCCGTCTTAGCGCTGATCGCGACGCTGGTCGTCTACTCGCACCGCAGCCAGATCGCCCCCGGCTACGAAGAATGGATCCGGGTCGGCACCGTGATCGTGCTGGTGCTCGTCGGCACCGCGGCGATCTCGCTGCTCTCGCGTTCGCTGCAACCGCGCCTCAACCGCCGGCTCGAACCGGCCACGGCGGGGACGGTCGGCTTCGTCCTCCGCCTGCTGGCGAGCCTCGCCGTCGTCGTGGTCGCGCTGCGGATCGCCGGCGTCAACACCGGCACGCTCGCCGTCGGCGGCGCCTTCACCGCGGTCGTGCTCGGCCTCGCCGCCCAGCAGACCCTCGGCGCGATCTTCGCCGGCATCGTCCTGCAGAGCACCCGCCCCTTCCGGGTCGGCGAACGCGTGCGCTTCGTCGGCGGCCCCCTGGCGGGCTCGATGGAGGGCACGGTGACCTCGCTCGGCCTCTTCTACACGACCCTCAGCCAGGGGGCGGACCGCACGCAGATCCCCAACAACGTGCTGCTGATGCTGGCGGTGGTCCCGCTGCGGGAGCCGGAAAAAGTCGACGTCCGCGTGCGCCTCCCCCGTCACGCCAGCCCGCGCGACGTCGAGGCGCAGCTGCTGCGCACGATCACGGTGCCGACCCGCTATCGGCCCAGCGTCTCGCTCGAGGAAGTCGAGCCCGACAGCGTGATCATGAAGATCGACGCGACGCCGCTGCGCTCCGAGGACGGCTCGCAGCTCGCCGAGGAGGTGCTCGAGGCGCTGCACCGGCGCGACACCGCCGAACACCGGGCCGCGGCGGAGACCGCCCCGCTGCCGGACGAGACCTGAGGCGCCGCGGGTAGGCGCCGCGCGGGTCAGGGCCTACCGAGACAGGCCCTCAGCCGAAGATCAGGATCGCCAGGTTGACCAGCACCGCCAGCGGCGTGCCGATCAGCGCCAGGTCGCGGAACATCTTGGCGAAGCCGCCGCGGTAACGGACGCTCTCCATCAGCAGCGTGCCGACCACGTTCGACATGTTGACCAGGGCGATCGCGATCGAGATGCCGATGGCGACGGCGCGCCAGCCGGTCGCGGTGCCGCCGGCGGTGGCGGCCGCGGCGAGGACGACGGCGACGATCGTGCCGACGATGCCGAAGACCATCACCGCCTGGTCGGCGCGGGTCAGGCTCGGCATGTAGGCGTTGCTGCCTTCGCCGACAAGGCGGGCGGCGACGTGACCCGGCCCGGCCTCCTCGGTCTTGACGACGTGCTCGTCGCCGTCGACCAGGACCAGCTTCAGCGGCGGCGCGAGCGTGTCCTCGGCGTGCCGCCAGAGCTCGCCCTCATACCAGTCCTTGCAGTCGTCCGCGTGGGCGAAGATCAGGATCTCCTCGGCGGGCTTCCGCAGGAGCGCGTCCTGCGCCGCCTGCACCGGGTCGGAGTCACCGACCTCGCCGCTCGCCTCGAGCCCCGCCGCGCGGACCGCGGCGAGCGCCCGCTCCAGCCGCTCGCGTGCCTCCACGCGCGGCGCGTCGACGTCGCCGAAGGTGTGGCGCAGCGGGTTGTGCTCGACCGCCGGGGCGACCAGCCGGACCTCGGTGGGGACGCCGTCGACCTCGTGGGCGAGCGCCGCGACCGACTCCGCCGCGCCGAAGGCCGGGGTGACGACCGCTATCAGGCTGCGCTCCGCCATCTCCTACCAATCATCCCGCTGCTTCGGCCTGCGTCAAGCCCCTCGTCGCGCTCCTCGGGCGCCGCGGTCACGGAGCGGCCCCGGTCTCCGAGGACTGCTCGGTCGAGTTGTCGGCGTTGGTCACCAGGCCGGTCGGGCCGGAGGACCCGGCGAGCGGCTCGGCCTGGCCCTCGCCGCCGCAGGAGCGGCCGATCAGCCAGCCGCCGATCCCGCCGAGGATGGCGCCGAGCGCCAGCAGGGTGACGGAGCGGAACGGCTTGCGGGCGAGCTTCGAGGCGGTGCCCCGAGCGGTCTGCTTCGCGGTCGTCTTGACCGCCTTGCGAGCGAGCTTCGTCTTGACTGACATGCCGACAAGCTACCCGCGTCGCAGGCGTCGATAACCGCCCCGCGGGCTCGCGGGGAGAAATGGCCGAGCGCCGCATATCGTCGTGTGCCTTGGATGCGCCCCGCGCGCGTGTCCCGTGACGTCTGGCCGGTCCCGCCCCGGTGCGTTCGCACTTGACGACACATGTTGTGGCTAACTGCGAACGCACCGGGGCGGGGTGTCGAGATCACCCCGCTCAGGTTCACCCGACCAAGATCTGGGCCCCTATGGGGTACCAAATACACGCAGCGCGTTCGGGCTTGTTGGGGAAGTGTGTCGTCCTTATCTGTGTTACGAACCAGTCACACACACTTTCGAGCGGGTTGCGTGTAGCATCGGTGACTATTGCGTGGGGTTTGCCGACGCTGCCGAAACGTGTACCACCGGTGCCGGCAAGTGGCTTTAAAAGTTGGGTTGCGATCGCGGTCGGGAGGCGCTGGGATGGCGAACCTATGCCACCGGAAAGCAGGACCCCCGACGGGGAGACGATCGATCAGAACCTCGTGCGCGCGGTTGCGCACCCGATGAGAGTGCGGATCCTCGAAGCGCTGCAGGGGCGGGCGGCGAGCCCGACCGAACTGGCGCGGAGCTTCCAGGAGAGCCTCGGCGTGGTCGCCTACCACACCAACGCGCTGGTCGAGGTCGACTGCATCGAGCTGGTCTCGACGCAGCCCAAGCGCGGCACGATCGAGCACTTCTACACCGCCCGGCCGCGCTCGTTCATCGGCCACCAGGACTGGCGCAAGGTGCCGCTCTCGGTGCGCGGCGGGGTGACCGACGAATCGCTGCGCACCTTCGTCGCCAAGGTCGCCGCGGCGCTTGACGCCGACACGATCGACCGGCGCGAGGACACGACCCTGAACTGGATGCCGATCACGGTCGACGAGCAGGGCTGGCGGGAGACCGCCGAGATCCTCGACCGGGCACTGCGGGACGTGCAGCGGGTCGCCGCCGAGAGCCGCGGGCGGCTGGGCGCCGCGGACGGCATCCCGGTGGTCACCGGGCTGGCGGCGTTCGAGGCGGCGCCGGGCGGTGAGCCGGGTCCCTGATGACCGCGTACGGCCAGGCGGCGTCAGGCACCCGATCCGGATCCGTTCAACAGCGAGCGCGGCCAGAGCTTGCGGGCGCGGACCACGTTCGTCTCGGCGCCGAGGACGACGAACATCGCGCCGAGGTGGATCCAGGCGAGCAGGCCGATCACCAGGGCGAAGGTGCCGTAGACGGCGGAGGCGTTCTTCACCTCGTGGGCGATGAACCAGCCGCCGATCAGCTGCAGGATCTCCCAGCCGATGGTGGCGACGATGACGCCGGGGACCAGGGCGCGGGTCGCCACCGTGCCGGTGGTGAGCAGGCGGAAGACGGCACCGAAGACGAAGAGGTTCAGCAGCGTCGCCACCACCAGCCCGATGACCGTGCCGTCGCCGCCGAGGAAGCGGGCGCCGCCGGAGGCGAGGCCGGAGACGACGGTCGAGACGATCGCCAGGCCGCCGAGGACGACCAGCAGGAGGATCGCCCGCAGGCGTGAGCCGAGGAAGCCGCGTTCGTCGTCCTCGGGCACGCCCCAGCAGCGGTTGAAGACGTTCTCGGTCTCGAGGATCACGCTGATCCCGGCGAGCACCGAGCCGACGATGCCGATCGCCAGGGCGACGCCCGACCCCTGCAGCTCACCGCCGCGCAGCTGGTCGCCGATGATCGGGAACTGGGCGAGCGTCCCGTTCACCACTTCTTCGCGCAGTTCTTCGTTGCCCGCCAGGACGTAACCGAGGATCGTCGCCATCAGCAGCAGCAAGGGGAAGAGCGAGATGAACGCCCGGTAGGCGATCAGCGAGACCATGCCGCCGCCTTCGTCGTCACCGAACTTCTTGACGATGCCGAGCGGCAGCGCCAGCGCCGGCTTGGTCTGCTGGAACTCGTCGAAGCGGCGCAGCGGCGCCTTCACGTCCATGGGCGAGCCCCCGCCTCAGCCCGGCGCCGCCGCGGTCGGCCGCTCGCGCACCACTTCGCTCGCCGCCTTGTCGTCGCGCAGGCCGAGGTAACGCGGGTGGCGCAGCTTGCCGTCGCGGGTCCATTCGCTGAAGCCGAACTGGCCGACCAGCTCGGGGCTGATCCAGGTCGCCTCCCGCGGCAGCGCCGAGCCCGCGGTGAACGGGCACTCCGGCCGGCGGAGGGCCTCCATCTTGTCGCCGAGCAGCGCCAGCGTGCGGTGGTCGAAGCCGGTCCCGACCCGGCCCGCGTAGCGCAGGTCATCGCCTTCGTGATAGCCGACGAGGAGCGCCCCGAAGCGCTCGCGCGAGCCTTTCGGCGGGGTGAAGCCGCCGATCACCAGCTCCTGCTCGAAGGAGCACTTGATCTTCAGCCAGTCCTTCGAGCGGCGGTGCTGGTAGGTCGAATCGGCACGCTTGGCGATCAGCCCCTCCCAGCCTTTGCGGCACGCTTCGAGGAAGAGCTTCTCCCCCTGCGCGTTGCGGTGCGGGGTGTAGCGGACGGCGCCGTGGAATTCGAGGCTAGCCTTGAGCAGGGCCTTGCGCTCGCGCAGCGGCAGCCCGGTGACGTCGCGGCCCGCCAGCTCGAGCAGGTCGAAGACGTAGATGAAGACCTCGATCCCGGTGAGGCGGGCGAGCCGCGGGTCGGCGATGCCGAGGCGCCCTTGCAGCTTCTCGAAGCTGGTGCGCGCGCCCTCGAAGGCGACGATCTCGCCGTCGACGACGAACTCCTGGGCCGACTCCGCCGCGAAGGCGTCGACCAGCTCCGGGTAGTTCTCCATCCGGCGGCCGGTGCGCGAGGTGATCGTCGCCCCTCGCGGGGTGCGGCGGACGGTGGCGCGGACGCCGTCCAGCTTGCGCTCGAAGACCCAGGCCGGGTCGCTGAACGGGCGCGCCGTGAGCGTCGCCTTCATCGGCTCTCCTGCGACGGGCATGGCGGTGAGGGTACCCGGCCGGGCAGGCTCAATCCTCGATCTCTATGCTCGCGCGATGAGCGATCTGCCGGGCGAGAACCCCGTGACCGAAGCCGCCGAACGCGAAGTCGACGACGAGCCCGCCTTCAAGGAGGGCGAGGAGGTCTGGGTGGAGGACGCCGACGGCAACCGGCACCCCGGCGTCTTCGTCGGCATGAACGAAGCGGCCGGCTGGTTCGGCGGCGGGCCGAGCGCCTACGTCGTGCACCCGGAGGCCCACCAGGCCGAGGTCGTCTCGCTCTTCCGCGTCACCCCGCGCGGCTGAGCCGCCGGCGCCGCGCAGCCGTCAGTTCGAGCTCGGGCCGTGGGCGTGCCCGTGCCCGTGCCCGTTGGCGATGCCGTTCCCGGCGGCCGCCTTCACCAGCCGCGGGCGGTACCGGTAGCCGACCCCGCGCACCGTCTCCACCGGGTCGACGTCGGCGGCCCCACCGAGCTTGCGCCGCAGGTAGCTGACGTAGAGCTTCACCTCGTCGCGCTCGCGGATGCGGTCGCCCCAGACCAGTTCGAGCAGCTGGCCGTGGCCGAGGACGCGCCCGGGGTTTTCGGCGAAGGTGGCGAGCATGCGGAACTCGATCGGGGTCAGCGCGACCTCGTGTCCCAGCACCATCACGCGGTGGCGGACGCGGTCGATCTCGACGTACTCGTCGGTGAGGACCACCGGCCGCGGATCGCCCTGGCGGGGGCGCCGCAGCAGCGCCTCGATCCGCGCCTCGAGCTCGGCCTCCGAGGGCGGCTTGGAGAGGCAGTCGTCGGCGCCCGCGCGCAGTGCCGCCACCCGTCCCTCCTCCTCGTCGCCGGTCAGGGCCAGGACGGGAACGTCGGAGAGCGCCCGCATCGTCGCCAGGACGTCGAGCCCCGCGGCGTCGGGGAGCTCGAGGTCGAGCACGACCAGGTCAGGCTGGCGCTCGTAGAAGGCGCGCAGCCCGTCGTTGCCGCTCTCGGCGCGGACCAGCTCCGTTCTGGCTCGATCCGAGAGCCCTCGCAGGGCACCACTCTCTCCGAGACCTCGCCCGATCGCCAAAACCTTGCGCATTCCGTCGCCAGATTCTCTCGATAGCGATTCCAATTTCTGACCCGATCTTCACTTTAGGCAGGAGCTGTTGTCAAGTAACTCCCTCGACTACGTCGGATTTGAGGTGGGATCGTGTCGTTTCCAAGGGAGCTCGTTCGTCCTCCGTGATGCGGTCGTCCTTTCGTCCGGTGCCGGTGGTGCGGTCGTCCTTGAGTCCGGTAACCGGACCAAAGGACGACCGCCGATCGCCGGCCGGACGAAAGGACGACCGCGCTGGGGAGTCCGCCGGCCAGGGGCCGTCGGGGGATGGTCCTACTCGCCGGCGGCGAGGGTGCGGATGCCGTCGACCTCGAGGCGGAGCATGCGCCAGTCGTCGAGACGGCGGGCGCCGAGCTTGGCGTAGAAGCTCAGCGCCGGCTCGTTCCACTCCAGGGCGCACCACTCGAGGCGGACGTGGCCGCGCTCCAGGGCGAGGGCGGCAAGGTGCTCCAACACCTGGCGACCGACGCCGCCGCGGCGGTGCTCGGGGCGCACGTAGACGTCCTCCATCCAGATGCCGGAGCGGCACTCGAAGGTCGAGAACGTGGTGTAGAAGATCGCGTAGCCGACCACCTCGCCGTCGGCCTCGACGATCAGCGCCTCGGCGTCACGGCGCCCGAAGAGCGAGTCGCGCAGGACCGCCGGCGTCCCCACCACCTCGTCGCGCAGCTTCTCGTAGGTCGCCAGCTCGCAGATCAGGTCGAAGATGAGCTGGACATCGTCTTCGGTGGCGGCGCGGATGACGGTCACGCCGCGAAATCTAGCCGGGCCGGTCAGGCCTTGCCTTCGAATTCGAATTCGCGCAGGAAGCCCTCGAAGAGGCGGCGGTGGCCCTGCTCGTCTTTGAGGATCGCGATCACCATGTCCTGGGTGACGTGGTCGACGCCGTCGGTCTCCTCGATGATCCGGGTGTAGTGCTCGATCGCGCCGTTCTCGGCGTGGATCACGCCGCGGATCACGTGGACCAGGTCGGTCTGGTGCTCGGGCGGCTGCAGGTAGTGCTGCTCCGGGCGGAGCTCCGCCGAGCCGGGGACGACGCCGTAGAGCTCCTTGATCCGCTCGGCGAACCGCCGCGCGTGGCCGAGCTCCTCCCCCACGTCCGCGGCGAGCGACTCGCGGATCTGCTGGGCGCGCAGGCCGTCGACGTTCACCGAGCAGGTGATGTAGTTGATCACCGTCTCGATCTCCATCCAGTAGGCCTTGGCGAGGAGGGCGACGATCCGCTCGCGCTGCTCCTTGTTCTCGCCGTCGAGGATGCCCTTGCTGTACGTCATCGTGTTCGCGCCATCGGTCGCCGTCATGGCTCCCCCTCGTTGCGGTGGACGGTTCGCCGCCCTGATACCCGGCCGCCGCGCGAATAACCGGGGGGCGCCCACGGTAGGGTCAGCCGCGATGGGTGTGATCGACGAGCTGGTCGCCAACAACGAGGCCTTCGCGGCCCGGATCAAGGAGCGCCACCTGCCGGTGCAGCCGAGCCGCCACCTGGCGATCGTCACCTGCATGGACTCGCGGCTCGACGTCTTCGCCGCGCTCGGGCTGGCGGACGGCGAGGCGCACGTGCTGCGCAACGCGGGCGGCACGATCACCGACGACGTGATCCGCTCGCTGGCCCTCTCGCAGCGCAAGCTGGGGACGCGCGAGGTGATGCTGATCCACCACGACGACTGCGGCCTGCAGACGATCACCGACGACGGCTTCCGCAACGAGCTGCGCGAATCGACCGGGGTGGCGCCGGCCTTCGCGATCGAGTCCTTCGTCGACGTCGAGGCCGACGTCCGCCAGTCGATCCTGCGGGTGCGCCGCTCCGCCTTCCTGCCCTACCGCGACTCGGTGCGCGGCTTCGTCTACGACGTCGACACGCACGCCCTGCGCGAGGTGCTCGCCGACGAGGACGGCCCCGCGAGCGGTCCCGAGACGGAGCGCGACTGAGCGTGGCCACGGTCGCCCCCTACGGGTCCTGGCGCTCGCCGATCGCGCCCGCCGACGTGGCCCGCGGCGGGCGCCGCCTGGGCGGGGCGACGATCGCCGCCGACGGCGCCGTCTGGTGGGCCGAGGGGCGGCCCGCGGAGGGCGGGCGCAGCGCCCTGATGCGGCGCCCGGCGGGCGGCGAGCCGGAAGAGGTGACGCCGGCCGGGGCCAACGTCCGCACCCGCGTGCACGAGTACGGCGGCGGCGCCTGGAAGCTGCTCGGGCCGGAGCTGGTCGTCTACGTCGACTTCGCCGACCAGCGCGCCTACCGGCTGAAGCTGGGCGGCGAGCCGGTCGCGATCACGCCGGCGCCGGAGCGGCCCGCGGCGCTGCGGTACGCCGACTTCGAGCTCCATCCAGACGGGGCGACGCTCTTCTGCGTGCGCGAGGTCCACGACGGCGCCGGCGAACCGGAGAACCAGGTGGTGCTGCTGGCGCTCGACGGCTCCCGGGCGCCCGAGGTGATCGCCGCGGGGCGCGACTTCTACTCCTCGCCGCGGGTGTCCCCGGACGGGCTCTGGCTCTGCTTCGTCTGCTGGGACCACCCCAACATGCCCTGGGACGGCACCGAGCTGTGGGTGACGCCGGTGCGCGACCCGGGCGCCGCGCGGCCGCTGGCCGGCGGCCCGCGGGAGGCCGTCTTCGCCCCGTCCTGGGACGCGCGGGACCGGCTCCGCTTCGCCTCCGACCGCGACGGCTGGTGGAACCTCTACCGCACGATCACCGACCTCGGCGCGCCGGACGCGGGCGAGGACCTGCCGGCGCTGGAGCAGCTGACCGCGGAGCGCGCCGACCTCGGCCACCCGCAGTGGCTCTTCACGATGCAGACGCACGCCGAGCTCGAGGACGGCACGATCGTCGTGATCCGTACCGAGGACGCGACCGAACGGCTGGCGGTGCTGGACGCGGCGGGCGGCGCGGTGCGCGATCTCGGCCTCCCCTTCACCGCCTTCGGCGCACCGTCGATCGCGGCCCGCGGCGGGCGGGTCGCGTTCGCCGCGGCGACGCCCGCGAAGCAGCCCGAGGTGGTCGTCGTCGACGTCGCCTCCGGGGCGGTGGAGACGGTCCGCGCGTCGTCGGAGGAGACGATCGACCCGGCGCTCGTCGCCGAGCCGCGCGCGATCTCCTACCCGACCGGCGACGGCGACACCGCGCACGCCTTCTACTACCCGCCGACCAACGCCGAGTTCGCCGCGCCCGCGGACGAACGGCCGCCGCTGATCGTGGTCAGCCACGGCGGCCCGACGTCCCACGTCACCCCGGCGCTCGACCACGAGTTCCTCTTCTGGACCAGCCGCGGCTTCGGCGTCGTCGACGTCAACTACCGCGGGTCCTCGGGCTTCGGCCGCGCCTACCGCGACAAGCTGCAAGGCACCTGGGGCGTCGTCGACACCGAGGACTGCGTCGCCGCGGCCCGCTTCCTCGCCGAGACCGGTGAGGTCGACGGCCGGCGACTGGCGATCCGCGGCGGCTCGGCGGGCGGCTACGCGACGCTCTGCGCGCTGGTCTTCCACGACGAGTTCGCCGCCGGGGCGAGCTACTACGGGGTGGCGGACGCCGAGGCGCTGGCCCGCGACACGCACAAGTTCGAGTCGCGTTACCTCGACGGGCTGATCGGGCCGTATCCGGAGCGGGCCGACCTCTATCGGGAGCGCTCGCCGATCCACTTCGTCGAGCGGCTGCGCGCGCCGGTGATCCTCTTCCAGGGCCTCGAGGACGAGATCGTCCCGCCCAACCAGGCCGAGACGATGGTCGCCGCGATGGCCGCCAACGGCATCCCCCACGCCTACCTCGCCTTCGCCGGCGAGCAGCACGGCTTCCGCAAGCCGGAGACCGAGATCCGTTGCCTCGAAGCCGAGCTCTACTTCTACGGCAAGATCCTCGGCTTCGACCCAGCCGACGAGCTGCAGCCGGTCGAGATCGCGAGCTGAGCCCGGCGTCACAAAGCCGTGCGCCACCCCGGTCGACGGGCCGAAAACCTGCCTATGCGTCCGGTTTTCGGCCCGTCGACCGGAAGGGTGTGCCGGATCAGCTGACGAGGCAGCGGCGGCCGCCGGGGGATTCGCCCTTGGCCGGGAAGGCGTGGGCCAGGGCGTGGGCGATCAGCTCGGCGCGGGCGGCGTAGCCGGGCGAGGTGAAGTGGATGCCGTCATTGATGAACCAGGCGTCTTTGACGTCCCCGGCCCAGTTGTAGATGCGCATGTTGGGATAGCGAAGGCACGCTTTTTCGAGTTCTTCGTCCCATTTCTTCATGCCTTCCTCGGCGTAGAACTCGGTCGCCTCGGGGAGCGTCTTGACGTTGACCCAGAGCGTCGGTTCGCCGCCGATGATGTTCATCATCTTTTCGATGCGTTCGCCGAGGCCGACGTTCGAGCCCGCCGCCACGTCGGCCGCCTCGTTCGTCCCCAGGGCCAGCACCCAGCACCCTTTGAAGCCTTCGGCCTTCCACGCCTCGGCGACTTCCTGGGCGTTCGGTTCGCCTTCGAAGCGCTCTTCGATCGAGCGGGCGCCCTGCACCTCCATGTGCGTTTCCTTGACCCCGACTTCGCCATAGCGGTTTTCGATCCGGTCTTTCGGGTCCGGCAGGTATTCGGCCGAGTCGAGTCCCTCGGAGGTCGAGTCGCCGATGTGGACGACGCGCTTGCACGAGGTCCGCTGCGAGTCGGCGGCCTGCGCGGCGGTGAGCGGGACGGGGCCCTTGGTGCCGGCAGCCCTCGCTTCTTCGACCCGGGTCGCTTCGCCTTCCGCCGAGGCCTTGTTGAGTCCCGCCATGCCGGCGATCGCGACGACGAAGAGCACGGCGAGGCCGACCAGGATGACGCGGCCCTCCGTCGTGAAAGTCGTCCAGCCCCAGCCGAGCCGGCGGCGGCGGGCGAGCAGGCGGCCGATCGCGCCATGACGGATCGGCTCCTCGACGAACTTCCAGGAGAGCGCCGCGATGGCGAAGATCGCCGCCACCTGGAGGACGTCGCGCAGGAGACTGCGGCCGTGCGGGCCGTGTGGCGAGGTGAGGACGATCACCGGCGTCTGCCAGAGGTAGATGCCGTAGGAGCGGACGCCGATCCAGCGCAGCGGCCGGCAGCCGATCACGCTGCCGAGCCGGCACGCCGGGTGGGTGAGCGGCATCAGCACCATCACCGTCGCCAGCGAGAGGAGGACGAAGCCGCCGCGATAGAGGAACTGGGAGAACTCGCCGGTCCGCCAGATCATGATCGCCAGGATCAGCAGGCCGAGGCAGCCGAGCAGGTCGAGGTTTTTGCGCGCTCCCCGGGTGATTTTCTGCGTCAGCCGGCGACTCGGCCAGACCATCGCCAGGGCGGCGCCGAAGAGCAGGCCGGCGGCGCGGGTGTCGGTGCCGTAGTAGACGCGCGAGGGGTCGAAGCCCGGGTGGTAAAGGACCACCATCAGGACCGAGGAGGCGATCGCCAGGGCGAGGGTCCAGAGGGCGAGCCGCGGGCGCAGCCCTTCCTCATCGCCGCGCTCGCGCACGAGCTTCAGCCCGATCAGCAGGATGAAGGGCCAGAAGATGTAGAACTGCTCCTCGACCGACAGCGACCAGAGATGGTTCAGCGGCTGTTCGGGCGCGAAGCGGGCGAAGTACGACACATTGGCGGCGATCTGCTGCCAGTTGTTCACGTAGAAGATCGCCGAGACGACCGCCTTGCGGAACTGGTCGGGCTGGGCGGGGCCGAAGATCGTCACCCAGGCGATGACGATCAGCAGCATCAGGAAGAGGGCCGGGAGGAGGCGGCGGGCGCGGCCGAGCCAGAAGCGGCCGAGGTGGATGGCGCCGCGGCGCATGAACTGGCCGAGCAGGATGTCGGTGATCAGGTAGCCGGAGAGGGTGAAGAAGATGCCGACGCCGAGCAGCCCGCCCGGCGCCCAGCTGAAGCCGAGGTGGAAGAAGATGACCGCCAGGACCGCGATCGCGCGCAGGCCGTCCAGCCCTGGCATGTAGCGCTCGCCACGCGTAATCGGTTCGGGCATCGGACCGATGCATGGTAGGGACGGGCGAGGCTGATAGTTTTGCCCGCCTATGCAGGACCTTTTCGGATCCCAGGAGATTTCCCGAATCGAACCGCGACGGAGCCGCGTCCTGCTGATCGCGCTCGGCGCGCTGCTCGCCACCGTCGCGCTCGCCTGCGCCGCCCGCCCGGCGGTCGCCGCGCCGAAAGCCATCGCCGCCCCCGCCGCGCCGACCTGCCCCGGCTTCCGCGTCCTCCACGACACCCGGATCGGCGCCGCGGTCCTCCCGGCGGGGACCTACACGGTCACCCTCGAAGCCGCGAGCCTCACCTGCAAGTCGAGCGCCGAGCTGTTCGCCGGCTTCCTCGAAAACTTCAACGGCGTCCTCCCCAGCCCGTGGAAAGTCGTGCCGGAAAGCTCCGGCACGGCGGCTTTCCTGCGCAGCGGCAAGCCCGGCTTCTCGGTCGAACTGACCAAGAGGAGCGAAGGCGGCGAAGGTGCTGGCGGGACGAACCCGCAGCTCGGCCAGCTCTGCCCGAAGCCCTTCACGGTCACCGCCGACACGGTGATCCGCCCCCTGCGCTTCACCAAAGGCAAGTTCCTGATCTACCTGCCCGCCGGTTCCGCCATCACCTGCGGCCAAGCCGCCGTCCTCTTCACCCGCTTCCTCGACGCCGGTACCACCCTGCCGCCCTGGAAGCTGACCAACCAGACGGCGACCTTCTACAAGCCCGCAAGCCCAACCCGCTCCGCCTTCCGAATCGAACCGCTCGCCGCCGGCGGGCGGTAGGGGTCCGTCCCAAGGGCTCGGCGGTGGGGGAGGCGCCCCACCGCCCCAGCTGTTCCTTATGCGCCTCATAGGCGCATAAGGAACAGCTGACGGGGGACGGCGACGGGACGGCGGGAAGGTCACGCTTCCGTGCGTCTTCCCCGGACGTCGCCATCGCGCTGCAGCTCTTGTGGTCGCCATGGCGACCACAAGCGCTGCAGCGCGATCCGGACCCCAGGATCAGGGCCCCGGAGGGTCCCCGCGCGGTGAGTTCGCAGTTAGCGACACATGTTGTCGCTAACTGCGAACTCACCTCCGGGGCGGGGGTCCTGTGGGCCTCAGGGGCCGGGAGATGTGACGTCCCCGGCGTCTTCGTCACGGACCCTTGACGTCTTCCCCACGGAAGCCTCACGTCCTGGGCTCCTCATGGGGGTCACAGCCTGCCCGGACCCCCATGAGGCGCCCGGGACACCCGGGACCATCTCGGACGGCCGCGAGGGCCCGAGCCTCCACCTCGGACGGCCGCAAACGCCACGAGCCCCCACCCGTCCCCTACCGCTGCTCGAGCGCGAACGGGGTGCCCTCGGAGTCGCGGCAGATCGACCAACGGTCGCCGGGGTGGATGAGGGTGCCGCCCAGGTCCTCGACCTTGCGCAGGGCGCTGGTCATGTCGGCGACCGGGAAGTAGGGCAGGGAGGCGGTGTCGCCGGGGCCGCGGCCGCGCTCGTGGACGCCGACGCGGACGCCGCCGGAGTCCGCGACCCAGCCGGCGCCTTCGCCGGCGCCGCGGTCTCTCAGGTCGACCTCGAGCAGGCCGCTCCAGAAGCGCCGGGCGCGCTCTGGGTCGTCCGCCGGGAACTCGATCAGCGCCGCCATCGTCGCCACCTCGAGGCGCGGCCGTCGCCGTCGACCTTCTGGCCCGGGAGCAGCTCGTCGCTGCCGAGGAAGGAGGTTTCCCGCCCCAGGAGCTGCTCGAACTCGCCGCGGTCGAGGAAGATCCCGTGGCATTTGCGGCACTGCTCGATGGTCACGCCGTTACGCTCGGTGGCGCGCATCTCGCCGCCGCATTTGGGGCAGACCATCGCGGTCCCGGTCGTCGTCGCTTCTGGTTTCACGTCGGTCATCGTCCCACCGCCCTACCCTCGACCAGGCTTGCGTAGGCATCCGGCCGGCGCGTGGTGAGGAACGGGAAGAGCTCCAGCCAGTCGCCGCGCTGGTCAAGGTCGAGATCGCAGACCAGCACCGCCGCCGCGTCGCGCGGCGCCCGCACCAGCACCCGCCCGTAGGGGTCGGAGATGAAGGAGGAGCCGTAGAAGGTCAGCGGCGGCTCCGCGCCGAAGCGGTTTACCGCCACCATGAACGTGCCGTTGGCGATCCCGTTGGCGACGATCACCCGCTCCCAGAGCGGCTGCGTGTCGAAGTCGGGGTGGTCGGGCTCGGAGCCGATCGCGGTCGGGTAGATGAGGATCTCGGCGCCCGCGAGGCTGTAGGCGCGGGCGAGCTCCGGGAACCACTGGTCCCAGCAGGTCGGCAGCCCGAGCCGCGCCTCGCCGAGCGCGACCAGCGGGAAGGCGTCGCCCTCCCCCACCGGCCCGGGGCGGAAATAGCGGTCCTCGTAGTAGCCCGCGGTGATCGGGATGTGGAGCTTGCGGGTGCGGCCGAGGAGGCTGCCGTCGGGGGCGACGACGATCGCGGTGTTGAAGCCGAGGCCGCCGTCCGGCGCCCGCTCGTACAGCGACGCGTGCACGTGGATGCCGGTCTCCGCGGCCATCGAGGCGGCGAACTGGTAGGTCGGGCCGCCCGGCAGTTCCTCCGGCCGCGCGCCGACCGCCTCCGGCCCGGCCGGATCGACCGCGAAGTAGGGCGACAGCGTCAGCTCCTGCAGGGCGACGAGGCGCGCGCCCTGGGCCGCCGCCATGCGGATGCCGGTCGCGAGCGCCTCGCGGTGCTCGTCGGGATCGGGCCGCCAGCGCTCCTGCACGGCGGCGATCCGGAACGGCGCGCGCCCCGGCGGCCGCGTCCGCGCGGGCGAGTCCTCCACCCCGGTCTTCTCGATCAGCATCGGCTCGGTCACCGCATCGACTGTAAGCGGTCGGATGGGTGCGGGACAATCCCTGGCATGGCGCGCCCGCTCGCCTCCACTCCCGCCGCCGACGGCTTCCGCATGCCGGCCGAGTGGGAGCCGCACGCGGGGTGCTGGATGGCCTGGCCGGAGCGGCCCGACAACTGGCGGCTGGGCGCGGAGCCGGCGCAGGCGGCCTTCGCCGCGGTGGCGAGCGCGATCGCCGCCTCGGAGCCGGTGACGATGGCGGTCTCCGACGGCCAGTTCGAGCGCGCCCGCGCGGCGCTCCCCGACGCGGTGCGGGTGGTCGAGCTCTCCACCGACGACGCCTGGCTGCGCGACACCGGCCCGACCTTCGTCCTCGACGGGGCGGGCGCGCGACGCGGCGTCGACTGGCGCTTCAACGCCTGGGGCGGCCTCGAGGGCGGGCTCTACTTCCCCTGGGACCGTGACGAACGGGTGGCGGCGAAGGTGCTCGAGGTCGAAGGCGACGAGCGCTACCAGGCGCCGCTGGTGCTGGAGGGCGGCTCGATCCACGTCGACGGCGAGGGCACGGTCCTGACCACCGAACAGTGCCTGCTGAACCCCAACCGCAACCCGGGGCTCGACCGCGCGGCGATCGAAGCCGCCCTGCACGCCCACCTCGGCACCGCGAAGGTGGTCTGGCTCGGCGACGGCGTCTTCGCCGACGAGACCGACGGGCACATCGACAACCTCGCCTGCTTCGCCCGCCCGGGGGTGGTGCTGCTGACCTGGGTCGACGATCCCGACGACCCCCAGCACGCGATCTCCCGCAACGCGCTGGCGCGGCTGGAGGCGACGACCGACGCCCGCGGCCGCCCCTTCGAGGTGATCAAGCTCCCCGCGCCCGGGCCGCTCACCGCGACCGCCGCGGAGGCCGCCGGCGTCGAGACCGTCGCGGGCACCCAGCCGCGCCGCGCCGGCGACCGCCTCGCGGCGAGCTACGTCAACTTCTACCTCGGCAACTCGCGCGTCGTCTTCCCCCTCCTCGACCCCGCCCGCGACGAGGAGGCGGCCGCCATCATCGCCGCCGCCTTCCCCGGCCGCGAGCCGATCGGCGTCCCCGCCCGCGAGATCCTCCTCGGCGGCGGCAACATCCACTGCATCACCCAGCAGCTCCCGGCCGCCTGAGGGCCCCCCCTCAGGCCCTAAGCCAACGTCGTCTGCGCCCCGCCCTCGCCCGGCGCCCGCACCGACTTCTCCACCAGCACGCCTTCGCTGTCGCTGAAGCAGAGGCGGACCAGGTGGTCGGGGGCGTCGCTCAGCTTCCAGAAGTTGCAGGTCGATCCGCGGGGCGGCGGCGGGAAGAGGTGGAGGAGGTCACTCTGCTCGACTTCGTCTTCGTGCAGGCCGGTGCTGCCGAGCTGCTTGAAGACCGCCGGCCCCGCCTCGCCCCGGTGGAGCCGCTCGTACTGGTCCGAGGACATTTCCCAGGTGAAGAGGCGGATCGTCGTCCCCGGCCCCGCCTTCTCCCCGTCGCCGCCGAAGACGATCCCGAGGACGACCAGGGCGGCGACGATGCCGAGCGTCCCCCAGGCGATGACCGCCCGGCGCCGCTGTCCTCGCCGGTAGAGCTGTGTCGTCGCCGTCGCGTCCACCCTCCCGGCAGGATCGCAGACGACCGCCGCCCGCTTTCGCTAGCTTCCAGACCATGAGTGGAGACACGGATTTTCGACGCGAACTTGGCCAACAGCTGCGGGTTGACTCGATCCGCTCCTCCGATGCGGCGGGTTCGGGGCATCCGACCTCCTCGATGTCGGCGGCGGACCTCCTGGCGGTGCTGATCGACGGGCACCTGAAGCTCGACTTCGGCCGGCCGGAGGACCCGCGCAACGACCACCTGATCTTCTCCAAGGGCCACGCGTCGCCGCTCTACTACTCGATGCTGAAAGCGGTCGGGGCGATCGAGGACGACGAGCTGCTCACCTTCCGCAAGCTCGGCTCGCGGCTCGAAGGCCACCCCACCCCGATCCTGCCCTGGGTCGACGTCGCCACCGGCTCGCTCGGCCAGGGCCTGCCGATCGGCGTCGGCGTGGCGACGGCGGCGCGGATGGAGCGGATGCCGTCCCGCGTCTGGGTCCTCTGCGGCGACTCGGAGATGGCCGAGGGATCGATCTGGGAGGCGGTCGAGCACGCCGGCAAGCAGGGCCTCGCCAACCTGACCGCGCTGATCGACGTCAACCGGCTCGGCCAGACCGGCGAGACGATGCACGGCTGGGACCTGCGCTCCTACGCGGCCCGCGCCGAGGCGGCCGGCTGGACCACGATCGAGATCGACGGGCACGACGTGCAGGAGATCGAGGACGCCTACGCCGCCGCCGAGGCGGGCGACCGGCCGACGATGATCGTCGCCCGCACCAAGAAGGGCAAGGGCGCCAAGGAGACCGAGGACCAGCTCGGCAAGCACGGCAAACCGCTGTCGGACCCGGCCACCGCGATCGAGGAACTGGGCGGCGAGCGCGACCTCCGCGTCGAGGTGGCGAAGCCGGCGGGCGACGCGACCATCCACCGCTTCGAGACCCCCGGCAGCGAGATGCCGACCTGGGAGCTGGGCGAGAAGGTGGCGACCCGGAAAGCCTACGGCGAGGCGCTGGCGGCGCTCGGCGCGCGGCGTGACGACATCGTCGCGCTGGACGGCGAGGTCGGCAACTCGACCCACTCCGAAGACTTCAAGAACGCCTTTCCGGACCGCTTCATCGAGGTCTACATCGCCGAGCAGCAGATGGTCGCCTCGGCGGTCGGCTTCCAGGTGCGGCGCCACTGGACCCCGTTCGCCTCGACCTTCGCGGCGTTCCTCTCGCGGGCCTACGACTTCGTCCGCATGGCCGCGATCAGCCGCGCCGACATCCGTCTCTGCGGGTCCCACGCCGGCGTCTCGATCGGCGAGGACGGGCCCTCGCAGATGGCGCTCGAGGACCTCGCGAGCCTGCGCGCCGTCCACGGCTCGACCGTCCTCTACCCGAGCGACGCGACCTCGACCGCGGCCCTGGTCGAGCTGATGGCCGACACCGCCGGGATCTCCTACATGCGCACCACGCGCGGCGCCACGCCGGTGCTCTACGACGCCTCCGAGGAGTTCCAGGCGGGCGGCTCGAAGACCGTGCTGGACGGCACCGACGTGACCCTCGTGGGCGCCGGGATCACCCTGCACGAGGCGCTTGCCGCCGCCGAGCGACTGGCCGGCGAGGGCATCTCGGCGCGGGTCATCGACCTCTACTCGGTGAAGCCGATCGACGCCGACGCGCTGGTCCGGGCGGCCGCGGAGACGGGGGCGATCGTCACGGTCGAGGACCACTGGAAGGAGGGCGGGATCGGCGAGGCGGTGCTGGCGGCGCTGGCCGAGCACGGCGCCTCCGCCGCGGTCCGCGTCCTCGCGGTCGAAGAGATGCCGGGCTCGGCGAAGCCGGCGGAGCTGCTGCGCGCCGCCGAGATCGACGCCGAGGCGATCTACGCGGCGGCGACGGAGATCGTCAAGACCAAGGTCGAGTCCTAGCCCGGGCCGCCCCGCCGCGCGTAAGCTGCGCGCATGGGTGACGAGCGGGCACCGTTCCTGCTGCTGCAGGTCAGCGACCTCCACGTCGGGGCGCGCTGGAACGGGGTCGATGCCGAGGAGCACCTGCGGTGGGCGGTCGAGGCGGCGCAGGCGCTGCCCGACCGGCCCGACGCGCTGCTCGTCTCCGGCGACCTCACCGACAACGGCGCGCCGGCGGAGTACGAGCGGGTGCGGGAGCTGCTGGCCCCGCTCGGCCTCGAGCCGCACGTGCTGCCCGGCAACCACGACCTGCGGGCGCCGCTGCGGGCGGCGTTCGGGCTGCCCGGGGAGGGCGAGGAGCCGGTGTCGCACGCGGTCGACCTCGGGCCGCTGCGGCTGGTCTGCCTCGACTCGGCGGTCCCGGGGGCCGAAGGCGGGTCCCTGGACGGCGGGCGGATCGAGTGGCTGGACGCGACGCTCGCCGCGGACGCCGCGACCCCGACCGTGGTCGCCCTCCACCACCCGCCGCTGCGGACCGAGATCCCGACCTTCGAACGGATCGGCCTGGCGCCGGAGTCGGGCGCGGCGCTCGCCGCGGTGGTGGCGCGCCACCCGCAGGTGGCCCGGATCGTGGCCGGGCACGTCCACCGCACGATCGTCGCCGAGCTGGCCGGGCGCGCCGTCGTCACCGTCCCCAGCACCTACCTGCAGGCGGCCCTCGACTTCACCGCGCCGAAGCTGACGATGCTCCCCGACCCACCCGGCTTCGCGATCCACACCCTGCGCGACGGCACCCTGACCACGCACCTGCAACGCATCCCCCCACCACCCGGATAGCCGCGCACGCTTCGTCACACCCCGCGGTCGATGGGCCGAAAACCGGACACATAGGCAGGTTTTCGGCCCATCGACCGCGGGGGCTCACGGGTCAGTAGCGGAGGAGCGCGGCGACGCCTTCCGCGCCGCCGAGGGCCTCGGCGGCGGCGCCGTGGACGATGGCGATCTTGGCGCTGCCGCTCAGCGCGCCGCGGACCAACGCCTCGGCGCCGGAGTCGAGGCCGGCGCCGATGACGAGCTGCTCGACCCGCCCTTCCTCGACCGCCGCGCCGACCTCCTGCGGGCCGCTCGCCCCGCGCCCGCCGCCGCGCACCTCTTCCAGCGCCGCGGCGACCAGTCGCGATTCGCGCTCCGCGTCGGCGTTCTCGACCGCCGCGGCGATGGTGTCGTGGAGCTTCCCGGTCGGCACCGAGATCAGGTCGGCCTTCTCGGCCACCGCCAGCTTCACCCGCGGCGCGTTCATCCCCGACTCGAAGTGCTCGAGGTCGACCGCCGGGCCGAAGGCGAGCGCCCGCCCGATCCCCCGCGCTTCCAGCTCGCGGCCGACCAGCGCGCCGGCCTCGCCGAGGAAGCGATGGCGGTTGTGCTCGAGGCGGTCGCCGTATTCGTCCTTGCCCGAGGAGGCGACGCCACGGACCGAGCCGTTGCCGTGCTGCGCCTTGCGCTCGCGCCAGTCGAGGCTGGTCACCTCCAGCTCCCAGTCCTCCAGCTCGCTCAGCTTGCCTGCGGCGAAGCTCAGCAGGCGGACGCGCTCCAGCGAGACGATCGCGATCCCCCGCCCCTCGCCGCGGCAGGCGAGGTCGACCAGCGGCGCCAGCGCGGGACGCTCGCCGAGCTCGACGCAGGCGCTCGCCTGCGGCGCCGCCCCGGTCCCCCACCAGCGCTCCTCGCCGCCCTTCTCGGCGACCTCGACGAAGCCCGCTTCGCCGCGCGGCGGCGGCCGGTGGTCGCCGTCCTCGTAGCGGTCGAGGATCCGTCTGGCGACGGCCCGGAGGGCGACGCGGCGCTCGTGGTCGGCGTCCTTGGCGGCCTCCAGCAGGGCGTCGAGGCCGTTGCGCAGCTCGGTGCGCCAGGCGCCGCCGCGGTCGGCCGGGTCGAAGGCCAGGTAGACGGAGACGACCCCCAGCGGCGGCTGCCAGTCGCTGAGACGACGCGCGTCCTCAAAGGTCGGGTGGGCCATCGGCTCTCCTCCTCGTCGGTCGTGGGCGGGGCCGATCTCCCCGCTCCCGGTGGCTGGAACCTATCGTCCGGCGCGGCGCACCGGGACGCGCCTGCCGGGCCCGGCTCGGGGAGATCTACGAGGCGTCGCGGGCGACGCGGAAGCCCATGTTGCCGGTCGAGCTGTCCGGCGTGTTGAAGCTGCGCGCGGCGACCCGGTAGCGGTTGCAGTAGGAGGCGTGGCAGAGGTAGGAGCCGCCGCGGATCGCCCGCGCCTGGCGGTCGAAGCGGTCGGCGCACCATTCCCAGACGTTGCCGCTCACGTTCATCATCCCGTGGCCGTTCGGCTCGTAGGCGTCGACCGGGGCGGTGCCGAGCCAGCCGTCCGCGCCGCTGTTCTGGGACGGGAAGGTGCCCTGCCAGACGTTCATCGCGTGGCGACCGCCCGGCTCCAGCTCGTCGCCCCAGGGGAAGCGGGCCTGCTCGAGGCCGCCGCGGGCCGCCATCTCCCACTCGGCCTCGTGCGGGAGGCGGGTCCCGGACCAGGCGGCGAAGGCTTTGGCGTCGTTCCAGGAGACGTGGACGACGGGGTGGTCGAGACGGTCCTCGACGCCGGACGCCGGGCCCTCCGGGTGGCGCCAGTCGGCGCCGAAGACCTGGCGCCACCAGGGCGCGGCGGCGATCCCGCGGGTCGGTTCGAAGTCGGCCGGGAGGAAGGCGCCGAAGACGAAGGACCAGCCGGCGCGCTCGGCGTCGGTGCGGTGGGCGGTGGCGTCGACGAACTCGGCGAAGCGCGCGTTGGTGACCGCGACCGGGTCGATCCAGAAGGGCGGCAGGTCGACCTCGCGGATCGGGCCCTCGCGGTCCTGGGGGAAGCCGTCGGCGTCTTCGGTCCCCATCAGGAAGCTGCCGCCGAGGCGGACCATGGCATCGGTGGGGGCGTCGTTGGCGCCGGCCGGGGTCGGGGCGGGGGCGGCGGGCTCCGCCTCGCTCGGGGCGCGGCCGGGCGCGCAACAGGCGTGGTCGTGCTCATCCATCCCTTCAGTCTGCCGAACCGGTGGCAGGGGACGGCCCCTCGCCGCCGAAAATGGCACCGTCAAGCGGTTTCAGCAGTGTCCCGACCCCACATAAAGGAGATATGACGTGGAAGTGAGAGGCGAGGCGCGCGCGATGTTCGCCGCCATCCTGTTGCTCATCGCCGGAGTGCTCAACGTGATCTACGGCATCGCCGCGATCAGCAACGGCGACTTCTTCAGCCATACGACCTACGTCGTCTTCGGCCTCGGCTTCTGGGGCTGGGTGACGCTGGTCATCGGCATCGTCCAGCTGACCGGCGGCTACTCGCTGTTCAGCGGCGGCGTCTACGGCCGCACGATCGGCATCATCGCCGCGAGCCTGGGCGCGGTCGAGTCCCTGCTCTCGATCGGCGGCAGCTACCCGTTCTGGTCCCTCGGCATCTTCGCCCTCTGCCTGATCGTCCTGCACGGGCTGATCGTCTACGGCGAGCCGCTGGAGCGCTGAGCCCCGGCGCCGGCACCTTCCCCCGCCGGGGCGCGTTCGCAGTTGGCACCACCATGTGTCGTCAACTGCGAACGCGCCCCGAGCGGTCGGCATGAGCGCCACCGCGACCGGGCTCAGCCAGCCGAACGCCTCGCGACACCCGCGCATCCTGCGCGAGGCCGGGCTGGTCGAGCCGCGGGTCGAGGCACAGCGGCGGATCTACGAGCTCCGCCCCGCCGGCCTCGCCGAGCTGATCGGCTGGGTCGCTCCCTACCAGCGGCTCTGGCAGGGCAGCCTGGACGCGCTCGCAGAGCACCTTGACCGCGACACCGCCGAGACGGAGGTCTAGCCATGCCCGAGGATCACGCCCGCCTGGAAGAAGTCGGCCTGGGACCCGCGGGGCCACGTCGCGGGCATGCCGGACAGCGAGGTCACCGACTGGGACCCGCCGCGGCTACTCGGCTACACCTGGTCGACGCTGGAGACGGCGAGCCCGGACCACCTGCGCTGGGAGCTGCGCCCGCACGACGACGGCTACCTGCTGGTCCTCGTCCACACCTTCGACGATCGCCTCAAGGCCGCCCGCGACGGGGCCGGCTGGCACGTCTGCCTCGACGCGCTGGCCGCCGACCTCGGCGGCGCACCCGAGCCGCCGGCGGGCGACCCGGACGAGCCCGGGGCCGGGGTGTCAGCCCGCCCGTTGCGCGTACATCAGGGACGCCGGGGTGGTCAGGTCCTCGCCCGTCTCCAGCAGCGTCTTCAGGCCGGAGAGGATCATCGGCCAGCCGCCCCAGAGTTCGGAGTTGGCGCCCTCGCCGAGCTGGTCGTGCGTCACCCGCAGCCGGCAGGAGTCCTCGCCGACCGGCTCGATCTCCCAGGTCACCCGGGTCGTGCCTTCGCGCCTCACGTCCTCGCTCCAGAGCGCGGTGAACGTCTGGACGAGGCGCCGGGGCGGATCGACCTCGACGTTCTCGCCGCTGGCGACGTCGACCACACCGGGGACGGCCGAGCGGTACTCGGATCCCTGCGTCCACTCGGACTCGGTGCCGACGCCGAAGCTGTAACGCCTGCGCATCTCGCCGTCGGTGATCGCGTCCCAGAGGCGCTCGGGGCTGGTCTTGATGTAGATCTCGAAGGTGGTCATCGTGCCGCGCCCGCCGACCACCGTGTAGAGCTGCTCGTCATTCATCGCTGATCCTCCTCCTCGAGGTCTCGTTTGAGCCCGGTCAGGGCCGAGGCCCAGGGCTCCTCGTACTTGCTTACCCAGCGGTCGTGGACTTCGCGAATCGGCACCGGATTGAGAAAGTGAAGCTTCTCCCGCCCGCGCCGCCGCGTCGTCACCAGCCCCGCGCCCTCCAGCACCTTCAGATGCTTGGCGACGCCGAACCGCGACATCGGCAACCGCTGCTCGAGCGCGCTCAAGGTCTGCCCGTCCCGCTCGAACAGCTCGTCGAGCAGACGACGGCGAGTCGGATCCGCCAGCGCCTTGAACACGTCATCGATCATGGGATCGAGAATAGGTGACCGAATGGTCACGTGTCAAGGGACGGGCGGGGGACGGCAAGGGACGGGGTCCTCTGCGGGGGACCGCGGGGGTGACCCTTCCCTCACGAACTGCGGGGAGGTTCGTCCAGGGTCACCCCCGCGGTCCCACCCGGGCCCGGGGTGGGGGTCCCGACACACTTCCCCGACAGGCTCCTGGGCGCTCGCTGAGTTGAGGGCGCCAGGGCGCCCATAACTCAGCGAGCGACGGGACGGGCGTCCCGGAAGGCGCACGGACCCCGATGCCCCTCCCTACCGAGTTCGCAGTTAGCGACAACATGTGTCGCTAACTGCGAACGCACCCTGGGGACCCCGGGCCTTGCGCACGGCTTCGTCCCCGGACATGCGCCTCTCGGTGACTCCAACCCTCCGACCTGGGCGGCTGATGGGAGGTCACAGCCTGCCCGGACCTCCCATCAGCCGCCCCGAGGCGCCAGCCGGCGTCCCCCGACCAGACCCCACGTCGTTCGGCTAGCGCATCGGACGGCGCTTGGTGGGGGTGCGGCCGGGGGGTTGGTGGACGGGCTCGGGGGGTGGTTCCACTGGGGACGGGGGGCCGAAGTGGAGGCCGGTGGGGGTCAGCTCGACCTCCTCGTCGAAGTGGCGGAGGCGGACCGGATCGCCTGCGAGCAGGGAGTAGCTGGTCCCTGAGGCGGTCACCTCGACCAGGAGGCGCCGGCCGCGGAAGGCGAGGCGGAACGCGAGGCGATCGAGGCGTTCGGGCAGGCGGGGGGCGAAGCGGAGCAGGCCGTCGTGGTCGCGGAGGCCGCCGAAGCCGCAGACGATCGCGATCCAGGTGCCCGCCAGGGAGGCGATGTGGAGGCCGTCGCGGCTGTTGTGCTCGAGGTCGTCGAGGTCCATCAGCGCCGCCTCGCCAAGGTAGTCGTAGGCGAGCTCGAGGTGGCCGGTCTCCGCCGCCAGCACCGCCTGCACGCAGGCCGAGAGCGAGGAGTCGCGCACGGTCAGCGGCTCGTAGTAGGCGAAGTTGCGGGCCTTCTCGGCGGCGGTGAAGGACTCGCTGTGGAGGAGCATCGCCAGCACCAGGTCGGCCTGCTTCACCACCTGCTTGCGGTAGAGGTCGAAGTACGGGTAGTGGAGCAGCAGCGGGTAATCGTCCTCGGTCATGCCCTCGAAGTCCCAGCGGGCGTGGTCGGTGAAGCGCTCCGCCTGCGGGTGGACGCCGAGCTCCTCGTCGTAGGGGATCGTCATCGCCGCGGCCGCGTCGCGCCAGGAGGCGATCTCCTCGTGGTCGACCCGGAGCTCCTCGGCGGCGTCCGCGTAGCGCTCGGCGAACTCGGCGGCCGCCCGCAGGTTCTTCCGCGCCAGGAGGTTCGTGTAGACGTTGTTGTCGGCCACGGCCGAGTACTCGTCGGGCCCGGTGACGCCGTCGATGCGGAAGGCGCCGTGGGCGTCGTGGTGGCCGAGCGAGCGCCACAGCCGCGCGGTTTCGACCAGCAGCGGCAGCCCGACCTCGCGCTCGAAGTCCGGGTCGGAGTTCAGGTCGCAATAGCGGCAGACCGCCTGGGCGATATCGGCGTTGATGTGGAAGGCGGCGGTCCCGGCGGGCCAGTAGGCGCCGGTCTCCGCCCCGCTGATCGTCCGCCAGGGGAAGGCGGCGCCGCGCAGGCAGAGCTCCCGCGCCCGCTCGCGCGCGGTCGGCAGCGTCGCCAGCCGCCAGCGGAGCGCCTCCGCCGCCGCCTTCGGCACCGCGTAGCAGAGCATCGGCAGGACGTAGGCCTCGGTGTCCCAGAAGGTGTGGCCGTCGTATCCGGGCCCGGTCAGCCCCTTCGCCGGGATCGCCCGACCTTCGCCGCGGGCGCTCGCCTGCAGCGCGTGGAAGAGGCCGAAGCGGACCGCCTGCTGCAGCTCGGTGTCGCCGTCGAGCTCGACGTCGGCGCGCTCCCAGAAGTCGTCGAGGTACTCCCGTTGCGCCCGGCACAGCTCCTCCCAGCCGGTGTGCCGCGCCTCGGCGAGCGCCGCGCTCACCTGGTCGCGCATCGCCGGGACGGAGCGCCGCGCCGACCACCCGTAGGTGACGAACTTGGTGATCGTCAGCGGTTCCCCCGGCGCCGGGGTCGCGTTGACGGTCAGCCTGCCGAGGTCCGCCCAGGCCTCCGCCTCGTCGGCCTCGCAGTCGGGCGGGCCGTCGATCTCGTGCCCCATCGCCGCCGCCCCGCGCAGCCGCGACCGCTTGGTCGAGTGGACGAGCACGGCGCGGGCGTCGTCCCCCGCCCATTCCTCGGCTTCCAGCGGCGCTTCCAGGGCGGCCGCGGCGCGCGGGTCTTTCGAGATCGCCGGGCGCGGCTCGTTGGCGATCAGCTCCGACTGGACGACGACGCGGGCCGGCGCCGCGGTCGGCTCGACCGTGTAGCGGATCGCCATCACCGCCCGCTGGGCGAAGGAGACCAGGCGTTCGGAGACGATCCGCACCGTCCTGCCGGTCGGCGAGCGCCACAGCACCGCCCGCCGCAGGATGCCGCTGCGGAAGTCGAGCCGGCGCTCGTGCTCGAGCAGCTCGCCATAGCGGATGTCGAAGGGCGAGTCGTCGACCAGCAGGCGGATGACCTTGCCGTTGGTCATGTTGACGACGGTCTCCCCCGCCTCCGGGTAGCCGTAGCCGGCCTCGGCGTAGGGCAGCGGCCGGGCCTCCCAGAAGGCGTTCAGGTAGGTGCCGGGAAGCGCGCTGGGCTCGCCCTCGTCGAGCGTGCCGCGGACGCCGATGTGGCCGTTGGAGAGGGCGAAGATCGACTCCGACTGGGCCATCTGGTCGAGGTCGAGGTGGGTTTCGCGGATCCCCCAGGGTTCGACCGTGTAGCGGGGGTCGTCGATCACGCGGCGCCCTCCCCGTCGCCGGGGTCAGCGGCGGCGCCCCCGGCGCCCAGGATCAGCTCGGCGAGGTCGGCGACGACGACGTCGGCGCCGTGGGCGCGGAGCGCGGCGGCGTGGTGGACGCGGTCGACGCCGACCACGTGGCCGAAGTGCCCGGCGGCGCCGGCTTCGACCCCGGCGACGGCGTCCTCGAAGACGCAGGCCGCCGCCGGCTCGACCCCGAGCGCCGCGGCGCCCGCCAGGAAGGTGTCCGGCGCGGGCTTGCCCCGCAGGTGCCGGCGGTCGGCGACGATGCCGTCGACCCGCGCCTCGAAGAGCCCCGCGATCCCGGCCGCTTCCAGCACCTCCTGGCAGTTGGCGCTGGAGGAGACGACGGCGCGCCGCAGCCCCGCCGCGCGCGCCGCTTCGACGAAGCGCACCGAGCCCGCGTACGGTTCCACCCCCTCCGCCTCGATCAGCTTCAGGACCAGCTCGTTCTTGCGGTTGCCGAGCCCGCAGACGGTCTCGGCGTCGGGCGGATCGCCGGGATCGCCCTCGGGGAGCTCGATCCCGCGCGCCTCCAGGCAGGAGCGGACGCCGTCGTAGCGCGGCTTGCCGTCGACGTACTGGTTGTACTCGGCGTCGGGATCGAAGGGGACGAAGGCTTCGGCGTGCGCCTCGGCCCGCTCCGCGAAGAAGGCGTCGAAGGTCCGCTTCCACGCCTTGTCGTGGACGACCGCGGTCTTCGTCAGCACCCCGTCGAGGTCGAAGAGCAGCGCCGTGATCGCGTCCGGCAGGTCGAGCGTGGGAGCGGTGTCTGCCATCTACCTGACCTTACGAGAAAGGGCCCCCCGGCCCCGACGCTTGTCCGCGATACGCGAACAAGCGTCGGGGTGGTGTCGAGGGGTGGGTCGGCTCAGTGGTGGAGAGACACCGAGCCCTTGCCGGGGAGGCTGACGCGCTGCGAGAGGGCGTCGACGCGCCGCAACCACTTCGGCTTCCGCGATGGCACCTCGAACCCCGACGTCACCGACCCGAAGGTGATGGACCGGCCGGTCTGGGCCGAGGCCGGCGGCGCCGAGCCCGCCTGGACCGCCGCCGGCACCTACCAGGTGGTCCGCGCGATCGGCATGCACGTCGAGTTCTGGGGCCGCGTCGACCTCCACGAGCAGGAGGAAATGATCGGTCGCAAGCGCGACACCGGGGCCCCCGCTCGGCAACCCGGGGCGAGTTCGAAACCCCCGCTACGACCTCGACCCGCAGGGCGAACGGATCTCCCTCGAAGCCCACATCCGCCTCGCCGACGAGCCGATGGTCGACTACGTCACCCCCGAAGGCGGCGGCTACTTCTTCGCCCCCGCCGCCGCCCGCGACCCGGGTGACTGGGTCGGGCTCGGGGCTCTTCGCGCAGGTGGGAGGTTCCGGCGAGGGACGGGCGGGGCTCGGGGGCCGGCGGCCGTCCGAGGTGGCGTCCTGGGCCCCGAAACGCGCTGCAGCTCTTGTGGTGGCCATGGCGACACAAGAGCTGCAGCGCGATGGCGACGTCCGGGGAAGACGGACGGAAGCGTGACCTTCCCGGCGTCTTCGTCACGGGGTCACGCTTCGGTGAGGGATCCGTCCGTCTGTCGTGACGCTCCCGTGACCCTCCCGGCACGGTCCCTCCACCCCTCCCCCCGGGAACGGCCCGGGAGGGACGGCGGGGGTGACCCTGGACGAACCTCCCCGCAGTTCGTGAGGGAAGGGTCACCCCCGCCG
>Ga0153956_1000883_pt1 | contig 30210 bp, 27 predicted proteins | sample TSFL040MetaG_FD_104704 | JGI IMG/M metagenome (GOLD analysis project Ga0153956, IMG submission 104704) | Attine ant fungus gardens microbial communities from Florida, USA - TSFL040 MetaG | ecosystem: Host-associated > Fungi > Mycelium > Unclassified | place: USA: Florida, Wekiwa Springs... | reverse complement strand
TCATCGACGGCGTGGTGAAGAACATCACCGATTACGGCGCCTTCGTCGATCTCGGCGGCATCGACGGCCTGCTCCACGTCACCGACCTCAGCTACAAGCGCGTCGGCCATCCGTCGGAAGTCCTGAACATCGGCGACACCGTCAAGGTGCAGATCATCCGCATCAACAAGGACACGCAGCGCATCTCGCTCGGCATGAAGCAGCTCGAGAGCGATCCGTGGGACGGGGCCGACCAGAAGTATCCGGTCGGCGCCAAGCTCTCGGGCCGCGTGACCAACATCACCGAATACGGCGCGTTCGTCGAGCTCGAGCCGGGCATCGAGGGCTTGGTCCACGTCTCCGAGATGAGCTGGACCAAGAAGAACGTGCACCCGGGCAAGATCGTCTCGACCTCGCAGGAAGTCGATGTGGTGGTGCTCGAGGTCGATGCCGACAAGCGCCGCATCTCGCTGGGCCTGAAGCAGGCGCAGGCCAATCCGTGGGAGGCCTTCGCCGCCGCGCATCCGGTCGGCTCCGAGGTCGAGGGCGAAGTCAAGAACGCGACCGAGTTCGGCCTGTTCATCGGCCTCGACAACGACGTCGACGGCATGGTCCACATGTCCGATATCGCCTGGGGCGTTTCGGGCGAGGACGCGCTCAACCTGCACCGCAAGGGCGAGATGGTGAAGGCGGTCGTGCTCGACATCGATCCCGAGAAGGAGCGCATCAGCCTCGGCATGAAGCAGCTCGAGCGCGGCGGCCCGGCGGCCGGCGGCGCCTCGGCGGCGAGCTCGGGCCTGAACAAGAATGCGATCGTCACCGTCACCGTGCTCGAAGTCCGCGATGCCGGCCTCGAGGTGCAGGCGGGCGACGACGGCGCGACCGGCTTCATCAAGCGCACCGATCTCGGCCGCGACCGCGACGAGCAGCGTCCGGAGCGTTTCCAGGTCGGCCAGAAGCTCGATGCGATGGTCACCGGCTTCGATCGTTCGAAGAAGCCGACCTTCTCGGTCAAGGCGATGCAGATCGCCGAAGAGAAGCAGGCCGTGGCGCAGTACGGCTCGTCCGACTCGGGCGCGTCGCTCGGCGACATCCTGGGCGAAGCGCTCAAAGCGCGCGACGCCAAGAAGTAAGAATTGCGAAACCGGGATGGGTCGCAAGGCCCATCCCGGTGTCGTTTTTCGACAATTTCGCGTCGCATTGGTCCTATCGACGGTGTTTGCACGCGAATAAAGTTCCGTCTCGGCCGGAAATGGACTAGGCTTCATTTCGGTACGGCAACCGAGGGGGACGCAGTCGCCCTCGCATGGAGAGCAGGCGACACATGATCCGTTCACAGCTGGTGCAATTGCTGGCCCGCGAGAATCCGGAACTCGCGCTGCGCGATATCGAGCTGATCGTCGGCACCTTCTTCGACGAAATCTCCCAGCGTCTGGCCAGTGACGGCCGGGTCGAGCTGCGCGGCTTCGGCGCCTTCTCCACCCGTGCGCGCGATGCCCGCACCGGCCGCAACCCGCGCACCGGCGAGGTGGTGGAAGTGGACGCCAAGCGCGTGCCCTATTTCAAGCCGGGCAAGGAAATGCGCGCGCGGCTGAACGTCTGAGCCGGGGCGGCCTGACGTAAGCGCAGCTTAAGTCCGGACTCGCCGAAGACCGGCCGGCATGCGAAGCCTGTTCGACGTCACGTGATTCACTCACGTGTCGGCCTCTATTTTTTCCCACCCAATCTCCCGCCTTGACGCTCGCGCCGCAACGCGCGACCTGCACGCCGTGCGCGGACGTGGCGAAACTGGTAGACGCAACGGACTTAAGCCAAATTTGAGTGCGCCGGGGGAAACCCCGGACGTAGAACTGCCCAAATTCGGGGGAACCTGTCACATGGCAATCCCGAGCCAAGCCCCGTCCGGGGAAGGTGTAGAGACTAGACGGGCAGCACCTACAGCCGCGCCACGCGGCCACGGTGAAGGGATAGTCCAGACCACAAACGCGCCGATCTCGCGCGGCGGCGAAAGCCGTAGAGGGTAAGAAAATCCGTTGGGCGTATGCCCATGTGGGTTCGAGTCCCACCGCCCGCACCACCGATCTTTCAGGCAGAGCGCCGCACGGCGCTTGTCCCGGCCAACAAGCCGGAACCGGCGACTGGCCTTAGCGAAGGCCCAGCCTGCACGGGCTGGGCCGTTGGCCTCTTGAGCTTCCGAACGGAAGCTGGCCATCGCAGCCTTGTTTCCTCTTCTTACAACTGCGCAGCCACTCAATTCATACGCCGAGAGCCTTGCGCAATCTCTCAAGCCGCTCCGCAACATAACGATCGGCGGGCGGTTTGGTATAGACCGCATTGACGGTGCGCAGTCGGGATAGTGCCTCTTGGCGATCCCCATTCGCGAACGCCACTTCCGCAAGGGAAAGGTCCAGCCCCGCATCCCAATGGGCATCGCCCACAAGCTGATTGACCCTCACCCGGTCGATATTGCGGAGCAGCGGCGCAGCCTGATTGGCCTTGTGCTGGGGGATCAGGCAATCGGCAATCGCGACGCGGATAGCTTGCGCGAGCGCGGTTTCCTCTTTCGCTGCGGCGCGCGCCGCCTGATACGCGGCGCGCGTGTTGGCCTCGCCCTTCGCATAGTCACCCGCGCGGCATTGCGTGGTGCCGAGGTCCGAACGCATGGCGACCGCCGTGAAGGAGGTCGCCCCGTCCTTGGCGGCGGCGGCGCGCCAGACGCGCTCGCCATCGACTCCCGCCTCGCGATACCGCCCGAGCGAGCCGAGCGCGAGCTGCCGCACGCTCAACGCCAGCAGCGTATGGCGATGCTCGGGACCTAGACGCGCTTCAAGGCTCGGCAGCAGGCTGTTGATGTCGGCCAGCGCCGCCGCAAAGTCGCCGCTGTTCGCCTTCGTTTGCGCGAGGTTGAGGCGCAACAACAGCGTATCGGGGCTGTCCGGTCCCTGAAGCCTGCTCATCGAAGCCACGAGCGGCGTCAGTTCACGCACGGCGCTGGCCGTCTCGCCTAGCCGCGCCAGCGCGAAAGCGTGCCGCTGGTGCATGTTCAGGCGTTGCCGCTCCTCGAAGCGTTCGGGCATTTCGTCGGCAAGCGCCGCTGCACGCGCATAATGGTCGCGCGCCGTCGGTACTTGCTCGGCCACCATTGCGATGGTTCCTTCCGCCAGTTCCAGCCAGACCGCCGGTTCGCCCGACTTGGCGCGCTCGCCAAGATCGCGACGGGCCGCCGCGACAAGCCCGCGTGCGCGGTCGAGCGAACCGGGGTGGGTCGAAAGCGCTTCCGCCGATGCGCGTTGCAGACGCATGATGTTGGCTTCATCGCCGGAGGCTGCGCCCGCGCGCGTAAACCATTGCCAGGCTCGGTCGTAGTAATCGCGCGAGGCGACATATTCCGACCGCTGGTCGAAGGCGCGGGCCAGCGTCGCATAGAGCCGCGCCGCCACCAGCGGCTGGTCGGCAAAGCGGCGGTCGATACCCGTGCTGGCGCGGCGAACCGCATCGACCAGCCGCTCATTGGCCCCGTTCGCGTTGGAGGGATCGGGGCTGGCAAGGATATCATCGGCCAGAAAGGCGTAGCTCGCTTCCGCCTGCGCCTGCGCCTGCCGCGCCTGATCCCGCTGGCGGGATGCCAGCCACGCCATCGCGGATGTACCGATGAGGCCGATCAAGGCGGCGACAATGGCTGCGCGCACCCACGGGCGGCGTACCCGCCGCCGTTCCGCCTGTTGCTCCTGTTCCGCCAGCCACGTTGCGCGCTCGGCATCGCGGGCGGCCTGCTGGCGGCGCTCGCCGATGCCTTCCAACCGCTCTGCGAGATCGTTGGCGCTGGCGAGGCGGCGTTCGGGGGAAACCTCGGCCGCCGCGCGAATGTCGCCGCGCAGCACGGGGTCGGCGATATTGTCCTCCCATCCCGGCCCCAGCGCGGCGGTGAAATTCCCGACCGCAAGCTGGTAGAGGATGAGGCCGAGCGCATAAACGTCGCTCTTGACGGTCGGAACGGCGTTGCCCGTCAATTCGGGCGCGCGGTAGGCCAGCGTCCCCGAACGCGGCTCGCCGTCGTCCAAATCCGCTTCAAGCGAGCCGGGATCGGTAATCTGGAAGCTGTCGAGAACAGTGTCGTCCAGCAGCCGTCCGCTGCCGAAATCAGCCAGCCGGATGAGCGGCGCATCGTCGCCGCCCGCGATGAGGATGTTGGCGGGCTTCAAGTCCTTGTGCAGCACGCCCAGCCCGTGGACATCGGCCACCGCGCGGCAGATGCGGGCTGCGACCGCCAGCCGCCGGTCAAGCGGCACGGCGGCAAGGCCGCCGGACTGCTCGGCCCACGCGATCAGGTCTGGGCCGCCATAGGCGTATTCGAGGAAGAAGGGCGAGCCGTCGAAATTCCATTCCAGCAGCGCCGGAAGCGGAGCCGCCGCGCCCAAGGCCGCGAACACCACCCGCGACAGCGCCGCCTCGCGCTTCAACGCGCGCAGGCGATCGGGCGCGTCGGCGAACTTGAAGACCCGTTGCTCGCCCGTCTTGGTTTGGCGCGCGAGCCATACATCTTGCGCCCCGGTATCGCCGAGGGCGCGTACAAGTTGCCACTGTTTGCGTCCCGGCACCGCGTCGCCCGCGACAAAGGTGAAGCGGGGCGTGAGGGGGGATTCCACCGCCTCGATCCTGACCGAACAGGTCAGGCGGTAGCCGACGCGCGGCACCGTCTCGATGATATTGTCCTGCCGCTCGCCGAGCGCCTTGCGCAGCTTGGAGATGGCGGTCGGCAGCGACCCTTCGACCACCGCCACGCCCGGCCATACCGCGTCGAGGATTTCATCCTTGGTGACGACTTCGCCCGCGCGCAGCAGCAGTTCGTGCAGCACTTCGAGCGGCTTGCCCTCCAACGGCACCGGCTGGCCGTCGATGCGCAGCGTCCAGCTCGCTTCATCGAACTCGGCTCCGGAAAACCGCCAAAGCCGCCTGCGCCGCCGCGATGCGTTGCTCCCGTGCATGTCGTTCCCCCTGCCAGAGTTCTTTAGAAATTCTTGAGAACGGCTTCAAGACTTTGGGTTTGGCCAATTTTAAAGGTCTGCGGGAAGAGAAAATGATGCGAGCGGGAAAAACTCCCTGCTTCGCGGCATGGTGAATGCAAGCACCCCGGCACCCTCGCGTGACCGGGGGACGGGGGTAGTTATCGTGAGCAAGAACTGGAAGATCGTTGTCGCTCTCGTCGCAGGATTCTTCGTGCTGAGAATCCTTGGGCTTCAGGGAATGGCTCTGGTGCCTCTCTATGGAATGACCAGCATCCTTCCCTTTGCGGCGATCATCTATGTGGTCGTGTTCCTCAATGGCAGGAAGAAGAAATGGCAGCGTGCAAGCAAAGGTTCCATCGAAAAAAATCTTGAATCCATCATGGCGCAGTTTGGCGCAAATGATGCTGAAAAAGAAAATAACATAAACAAGATATTTGACGAGAAGAAGGGAAATATCGACGTATATGTCGATTATATCGGCCCGCATTCCAGGGTCTTTGATAAAGATGGTTCGCCATTCAGCATTCGATACTTGAAGTGCCATCTGTCGAGAAGTCTGGCGGCAATGAGTGCGCGAGATAGAGAGGCCGTCAGGGCGGCCCTGCTTTTGAAGCTGCGTGGATTGAATCCATTTGATGGAAATTCATATTGGCAAATTCTCTCAATTTTATACGGCGACGGAAAAGGGACGGTATTCAGCGAATCCGACGGAAAGAAACCCATCGCCAAACAAGCGGGTGGACGCGAGCAAAGTGCGGAAAGCGCCCTTAAAAGCCTTTGCGCAAACGTTGACCAGCAAGTTGATATAGTCTTACGGGAACTTGCGCAGGCTCTGGACAAGAATCCCGACCACCCGACGCTCCGCCCGCTCGCCGCCCGCCTTTTGGGCACGGGCACGGATATGGCCCCGGCCCCGGACGGGGCGCTCAAATTGATAACCGACCTTTCCCAGACGGGCGCGGCCCTGATTATCGGCGAGGACGAGCGCGACCCGTCGAAGCTCTGGACCTTCGACGGCGAAGGGGCGCTGCTCACCATCGCGCCACCGGGTTCCGGTAAGACGCAATCCCATGTGCTGCCCAACCTGTTGACATGGAAAGGCCCCGCCGTCGTTCTCGACATAAAGGGCGAAATCCACGCCGGCACGGCGGCGTGGAGGAAGGAAAATGTCGGCCCGGTGTTCAAGTTCAGCCCCTTGGACCCCGGCGCCAGCCATTCCTACAATCCGCTTCTCGGCGTGTCTGACGACCCCGAGCATATATGGGAGGATTCGCGGTTTCTCGCGGATATGCTGATCGTGCCCAGCGGGGCAAAAGACCCGTTCTGGGAGAACAGGGCGCGGGACATTCTCACCGCCGCTATCGCCGTCACCGTGCGCAACCGGCCCGCCGCAGAGCGAACGATGGAGCCGGTGCTGGACATCCTCCATAACGTCGGATGGGATACGTTCATTCTCTCCCTGCAAGCCGCGACCGATGTTCCCCCCATGGTCCGCATGGGTAAATCGCTGGGCGAAATGGAGGCGAAGACACGCGATGGCGTGTTGCAGTCCGCTCTTGCGAGCTTGAGCGCATGGGCGGGCACGAGGATTGCCCGCGCCACCGAGCGTTCCGACTGGACGCCCGCCGAATTGCGGAGTGGGCGCAACCCCACGATCTATGTGTGTATCAAGCCCAACGAGATCGACAGCTACGCCTCGATGCTGCGCGTCATCATCGCCCAGCACATCCGGGCGCTGACCACTTCCCTGCCAGAGCGGGGCCAGTTGCCCATCTTGTTCATTCTGGATGAATTGCCGCGCCTCAAGCACATGCCGCCCGTCGAGGAAGCGCTCGAAATCGGCCGGGGCTACGGCCTCAAGCTATGGATGTTCGCGCAGAGCTTAGGCCAGCTTAAGACGAGCTACGCCAACGCCGACGGCATGGCCGGGGCCTGCGCCTTGCGCCTGTTCATGAATCCGAGCCTGCATGACGAGACGGCGCAAAAGCTCTCCGACGACATGGGATACCGTGAAAGCGTGATCGACGGCACCCGCGTCAAGCGGGTGGAAGCGGACGTTCTCGCGGGTCCAGAGTTCACCGACAAGGTGATCGTCATGCCGACAGGCGCGCCGCCCGCCCGCCTGCGCAAGCACTTTGCCTACAGCGACCCCGAATTAACCCGCCGCGCCAGTCTTGGCAGCGAGGTTGCCGCCGCAAAATGATCCCCGGTCTGGTTGCCTGGACAGTCAGGAGAACACCCGTGCCCGATGATGATGAATGGTATCGTATCCTTCGTGAAATGGAGGAAAAGTCGCGAAAGGAATGGGATTTATTGCAGCAAAATCACTTCGCGGAAGTGGAGGATGTGCGGGATCGCGCTCAAAGGATCGCCATTCTTGAAAGGCATGAGGCGGAAAACGAGGCCTTCAAGGAAGCCTATCGACAAGAGCATATCCGGCAGCAGGAAACTCAGAAGCAGACCTCTATCAGCGAGCAAGAGGAGGCCCAATCCCGTTTTTTCAATGAGGAACAACATCGGAAGGATGAGGCCCAGCGGGAGGCCGAAGCCTCCCGTCAGGCCGCTCTTGCCGAAGACCTCGCCCGGCAGGAGGACGCGGCCAAATCTCTGCTTGCGGCGGAGCAATTGGCGATTCAGGCGCGTAACGCTGAAATCCTCGAACAGAACCGCGAAATAGAAAAGCAGTTGGAAGCGGGCACCTTGCAACCCGTCGCGCCGGAAAAGGTCGAGGAGGCCATCCGGGCACAATATGACGAGCGGCGGGAGGAGGTATCGCAGAGCATAGCCGACCTCCGGCAGCAGGAGATCGACAAGACGATTGGCGGAATCGATGACCCCGAGATGAAGGAATATCTCGCGGCACAGCAGAAAGAGATTGAGGAGAAATACGCAAAGCTGGAAGCCGAGCGCCTTGCCGCCATCGAGCGCGAGGAACGGGCGCGGCTGGAACGGGCCTTGGAGCCTTACGGCCGTTAGGACCGGTCGGGTGGCGGAGGCGCGTAGAAACGCGAATGAAAGTTGCAATTGGCGGGTTTTTTAATCGCGCTTTTTGGGAAGCGCCGCTTGTCCATAGGAATGACACGCCAAGTCTTGATCTTGCCGAAGAGGTTGTAGGTGATGACTTCCAGCTTCCCGATTTGGATGAACCCGAAAGCGTCTTTGGCCGCTTCATGAATCTGCCCACGGACCAGCAAGCCCTTCCACTGTGCGTAATCGCCCTGCACCGGATTGGGCTTTTCCCGCCGCAAAATCGCGGCAACCCGGCGGCGTGTGAAATCCGCAGGCTGGATGCCATCCTCAAAGTTATCGCGATCGTCCGACATACTCCGATTTTATCACGCAATCCCCCGGCCGAGGAAAATATCTGCTCTTTATAAGCACCCCCTGTGGAACCCCGGAGCAGGGCGCGACCCTGCACCCGCCAAAGGAGCCTTCGGCGCTCCCTTGGAACCCATCGACCAAGGCGCGTTCGCCCTTGGAACCAGACGGGGGTTATCGCACCCCCGACCACTCGCCGGAGCTTTCGCGGCCCCGGCACCCACGAGCAGGCGGCGTTCCTGCCCCTGCGCCCTGACGAGGGGAACCCGTCTCTCCCCTCGACCCCACGACCCGGCGCTGGCCGGAGAGAAGGAGGCGCGCATTGACCGACGACACGCTTTCACCGCCCCAAGGTGAATCCGTCCCGTTTCTCGACCCGCTGGCATCGGCCCGCCTGATGGCCCGCGCCGCCGGTTTCGGGGATGACGTTGCCCGCTTCATCATCGCCAAGGCCCGTGGCGGCCTGTTCATGCGGGAGGGGGTCGCATGACCGCCGAGCCGCCCAAGCCGAAGAAATCGGACAGGCGGCAGCGCACCGAAACCCTCTTTGCCCGCGTCACGCCCGAAGAAAAATCCGCCTTCATCACCCGTGCCGACCGTGCGGGCATGGCGACCGCGACCGATGCCCCCGCGCACCGTGCGCCGCCGCCTGCGTTCGCGCTTCCGCGCCCGTCAGTTCCTCAAGCCACCGGGGATGCGGTGATTAGCCGCCTTATTCACCGCATTTTGTGCGGCGAATATCCTTGCCCTTTGCGGCGAATAACTGCTATAATCGCCGCATAAGGTGCGGTGATTATGACCTATGTCCATGAACTGACAGACTGGCCGAACCTGCGTTGGAGCGACGAACAGCTTGCCCAGCCGCTCGCCGCCGTGCGTCATCGCCAAGGACGGCTGATCGGCCACATGGAGGCGCTTGGTTTCCCGCTGCGCGAGGAAGCCGTGCTTCAGGCACTCACCGAGGACGTTATCAAGTCCAGCGAGATCGAGGGCGAGGTGCTGGACAGGGGGCAGGTGCGCTCATCCATCGCCCGCCGTCTCGGTATGGACATTGGCGGCTTGGTTCAAGCTGATCGCAACGTCGAAGGCGTCGTGGAAATGATGCTGGACGCCACGCAGAATTACGCGGAGCCGCTGACCGCCGAACGGCTGTTCGGCTGGCACGCGGCGCTGTTCCCCACGGGGCGCAGCGGCATGAGCCGCATCACCGTGGGCGCATGGCGCACCGCCGAAGCTGGCCCGATGCAGGTTGTCTCGGGGCCGATTGGCCGCGAGCGCGTCCATTACGAAGCCCCGGCATCGGAGCGGCTGGATGCGGAAATGTCGCGCTTCCTTGAATGGTTCGAGACGGCGACGCCCGATCCCGTCCTGAAAGCCGGAATCGCGCATTTGTGGTTTGTCACCATCCACCCCTTCGATGATGGTAATGGGCGCATCGCCCGCGCGATTGCCGATCTTGCGTTGGCGCGCGCGGAGGGAACCGCCCAGCGGTTCTACAGCATGTCCGCGCAAATCCGTGTCGAGCGCAAAGCCTACTACGACATGCTGGAATCGACGCAAAAGAGCGACCTCGACATTACGCCGTGGCTGCTGTGGTTCATCGGTTGCCTTGATCGTGCCTTTGACGGCGCTGAAACCATCCTGTCCAGCGTCATGCACAAGGCGCGGTTTTGGGAGTCGATGGCGGGGCAGGCGTTGAACGAGCGCCAGCGCAAGGTCATCAACCGCCTGCTGGACGGCTTTGAGGGCAAGCTGACCAATGCCAAATGGGCGGCGATCACCAAGGCATCATCCGATACGGCATTGCGTGACATCAACGACCTTGTTCAGCGGGGCATCCTTGTAAAAGACCCCGCCGGAGGGCGCAGCACCAGCTATTCACTTGCGCCGGAGGCGGCAACCTAAACTCCGCACATTCCTGTTTGACAGGTTCATGGGCGTCTCCTGCGGGCCGGGCTTTATGGCTTCGCCACGGAACCCGCTCGCGGTTTCCGCCCATGCGGGTGACAATCCCTGACGCGGGATAGGGCGGGCTTGCCCGCCCTGCATCGAGCGCCGTCGCCGGCGCGGCTCTTCCGTTTTCGAGGGAGAAAGAGAACGCTGCCTCTCTCTCCCTGCAAGGTGCCGCTTTGGGGGCCGTGGCTCGCTTTGCTGCGCCCGCACCATCCCCCGGCACCGGACCTTGCTCCCTCACTCTGCGCTGTTCGCCACGAGGCAGGGTTTCAGAGCGCGTGCTCGAAACCCGAACCCAATGGAGAATAGAAATGGGAGCAACCATCACCACCAACACCGAATCCCGCATTTATGTGGCCTGTCTTGCGGCCTATAACAGCGGCTACCTTCACGGCGCATGGATTGACGCGGCGCAGGAGCCTTGGGCCATCCATGACGCCGTGCGCGTCATGCTGGCCGCGTCACCCGTCGAAGGCGCGGAAGAATGGGCCATCCACGATTACGAAGGCTTTGGCGGTGTCCGTATCGAGGAATACACCGGTTTTGAGCGCGTCAGCGAAATTGCCCTGTTCCTTGCCGAGCATGGCGAGATCGGCGCGGCGGTGCTGGACCACTATTGCGGCGATCTGGACGAGGCGCGGGAGGCGTTGGCCGACCGCCACCTTGGCGCATACGCCAGCCTTGCCGACTACGCGCAGGAGGTCACGGAGGAATCGACCGCCATTCCCCACGCCCTGCGCTATTATATCGACTATGCCGCAATGGCGCGGGATGCCGAATTGAACGGCGACCTGTTCACCGTGTCCACCGCGTGGGACGTGGTGCATGTGTTCGCGGGGTGCTGACGATGGAGCAGCATCCCCAAATCCACCGCTTCACATGGCAGGGCATCGAGATCGAGGCGATTTATTGGCCCCGCCGCTGGGGCGCGATCGCCCACCTTGAAATCCGCAGCATCGAGCCGCCGCGCGCACCGCTGCCCATCACCGAAACGGGCTATCTTTCGCATTTCCATGAGTGCGGCACCATCGAGGCCAACGACGGCGATGTGGTCGCGCAGATCATCGACTTTCTGGACGGAGCCGCCGAGCAACCCGACTGGCGGCGGTATGTCGAGGCCAGCCGACAGGGAGAGCTATTTTAGGAAGGGGAAGGCCGCGCCGGTTGCGCGGCTTTCCCGTTCCGCCCTGTGTCCCCGGAACCCCGCCCGTTGCTTCGCAGGGGATAGGCAGGATGGCTTATCTGTCCGGCCCGCCGTCGCGGTCACGATCGGATCGGGTGCGTTCGAGGTCGAGGCGTAGCCGTTCCTCTCGCATCATGGCCTTGATCGGCTCTAAGTCCATTGCTGCGGCCCACACCAACTTTGCGTCGATTCCGAAATAGTCGTGACTGGCAAAATTGCGGAACCCGGCCATATCGCGCCAAGGTAAATGGGAATGGCGTTCCCTGACTTCATCCGGCAGCCTTTTGCTGGTTTCCCCGATCATCGCCAGACGATAAACCAAGGCGTCGTAGGCTTCCGCGTTGGCTATCAAATCTTCGTAGGTCCGGTCTTTGGTGGATTCCTCTACGCGCGCGATCAGCACCGCAAGGTCGTCCAGCGTGTCGTCAAGGGAAGCCATCAGAAAACCTGAACCATTTCCTGTTCAACGCGAGCCTTGACGCGCGGGCGCAAGCCTTCGCGCGAAATGAAATCGACCTTGGTGCCAAGGCCATCGGTCAATTCGTGCATCAGGCGCACTTGCGTGAACAAGGAGAAATGGACCTTCGGGTCATATTCAAACAGCAGATCAAGGTCGGAGGTGTCGCTGGCTTCGTCGCGGGCCGTCGATCCGAACAGGTAAAGGGCACTCACGCCTTGCTCCCGCAGGCGACTTTCAAAAGGCCTCAATCTGGCTATGGCAACGTCCCGTTTCATATCCCTATTCTGCCATACGGCCTTCCGCCTCACAAGCAGGAGTGAACCAGTCCCTCTATAACCATCTGTAATAAAAGTAGAAAAAATGGCCGCTTCCGGCTTTGCACGTCGATCCGGCAATTTTTATGGCCGTAGATAGATGCACCGGATTTTGTGCTAGACAGCCTGAATCCGTGCGCCTAATGTCCTTGTTAGTGGCTAGGTTGTCGTTCTTGCGTTTAGCACACAGATTAGCACACTAGCCCAAATCGAACAGAATTTCCTTGGAAATTCAAATTCTTAACATAGACCACATCGGACTTAAAATCCCTCGCCCTCTAGGGCATGCGGGTTCGAGTCCCGCCGTCCGCACCATCATCCGCCGGTAGCGCCCGCCGCTTGCGGATGGCACAATACCGGCATGATCCCCGCTTCGCCCCCGATCTTCCGATGAAGCGCGCGCTGTTGCTCAGCGCGACGCTGCTCGCAGCCAGCGGCTGCGACAGCCGCCGCCATGCCGGTTCCGTCATCACCAGCGTGATCAGCGCGCCGGCCGAACAGGGCGACGCGGCACGAGGACCGCGTTCGGAGGCGAGCCGGTTGCTCAGCGATGCCACCGCGCAGGGGCTCGTCCGGTTCGATGCGAGCGGGCAGATCGAACCGGGACTGGCCGAGCGCTGGATCGTCACCGAGGACGGGATGAGCTTCATCTTCCGGCTGCGCCAGGCGCAATGGAGCGACGGCAAGCCGGTTACCTCAGAAGAGGTCGTGGCGATCCTCCGGCGCCAGATCGCCGACCGCTCGCACAATACGCTGCTCCCCTATCTCAGCGCGATCGACGAGATCGTCGAGCGCACGCCCGAGGTGATCGAGGTCAGCCTCAAGCGTCCGCGGCCCGATCTGCTCAAACTGTTCGCGCAGCCTGAATTGGCGATTTTCCGCGCCAACCCGCCCGGCGGCAGCGGACCGATGCGCGCCGCCGCCGCGAACGGCCGCTGGACGCTGACGCCGGTCATCGATCCCGATGCCGTGGATGACGACGAGCCGGCGAAACCGCGGCCCGAGGATCACGTCGCCCTGCTCGCCGAGCCGGCCGCGCGCGCGATCCTGCGTTTCGCGGCGCATGATTCGGATCTCGTGCTCGGCGGCACCTTCGCCGACTGGCCCCTGCTCTCTTATGCCGACGTCGCGCCGGCCAATATCCGCACCGATCCCGCGGCCGGGCTCTTCGGGCTGGCGGTCGTCGATCGCAGCGATTTCCTCTCTGATGTCGCCAATCGCACGGCGGTCGCCGAGGCGATCGATCGCGATGCCTTGGTCGCGACGATCATGCCCTATTGGCGCGCGACGCTGCAAATCGTGCCCGAGCAACTTGATTCGGCCGCATCGCCGACCATGCCCGCCTGGGCCGCGCCGCCGCTCGACCAGCGCATCGCCGCCGCCAAGGCGCAGGTGCAAAGCTGGCAGAAGGCGCATCCCGGCGCGATCTCGCTCCGCGTCGCCTTGCCGCAGGGCCCCGGCGCGAACCTGCTCTACGGCCAGATCGGCGTCGCGCTGCTGAAGATCGGCATCACGCCGTTGCGCGTCGGGATGGACGATGCCGCCGATCTGCGGCTGGTCGACCGCGTCGCGCCGTACGACAGCGCGCGCTGGTATCTGGTCAATGCGTGCCAGCCTTGCGCCAGCGATGCCGCCGCGGCGATCATGGCGGCGCGCGAGGCGCCCGACATGCCGTCCCGCGCGCAAGCGATCGCGGCGGCGGACAAGGCGCTGACCGCCGACGTCGCGTTCATTCCGATCGCGCGGCCGCTGCGCTGGTCGCTCGTCGCGCAGCGGCTCGATGCCTTTCAGGGGAACAGCCGCGCCTGGCATCCGTTGAATCGCCTGCGCAACGACACCAGATGAGTTTCCATGGCCAACACGACTCGCCTTGATCCCGCGTCCCTCAGCAAGCTGGTTCCGACCGGCCGCGATCCCGCATCGGTGCGCAAGCGCATCGAGGCGATGGAGCACCTGCTCGAGGGGCTGTTCAAGATTCCCGGCATCAATCGCAGGATCGGGCTCGACGTGATCCTCGACCTGATCCCGGTCGGCGGCGACGCGGTGGGGGCGGCGATGGGCGCGTGGATGGTGTGGGAAGCGCGCAACCTGGGCATGCCGAAGACGGCGATGGCGCGGATGTTCGGCAATGTCGCGATCGACTTCCTGCTCGGGATCATCCCGGTGATCGGCGCGGTGCCGGACTTCCTGTTCCGTTCGAACACGCGGAACCTGAAGATCATCCACAAATATCTCGACAAGCACCATCCCGGCACCGCCGTCATAGACGGCTGAGGCGGCTCGCACGCTGAACGGATTTCAGCGTTCTCCCGCGAAAGCGGAAGTCCAGAGTCGCAAACCATATCGCTCATTGCCCCGGACTCCCGCTTTCGCGGGAGAACGGGATTAGAGACAACTGGTTTAGCTTCCCAGCACCTTGCAGGATGACGCCTGCCGTGCCGCGTCGATCTGCGGGAAGCGTGCGCGATCGTCGATCAGGATACGGATCAGCGCGATGCCCTTATCGCCCTTGACCGGCACCGGCTCGTAGCCCGGCGGCGCCTGCCCGCCTTTCTCGCCCAGCAACGCCACGCGGATCGGATTGCCGTTCGCCTGCACGTTGTTGCGCACGAAGGCCACGTCGGTGCGCGCATCGAATACCGATAGCGACCAATAGGGCGCGGGCACCGCGGCGACGTCGACGAGCACCGGCCCCTTGGAGAGATCGAACGGGCAGCTCGAATAGGCGAGATCGGGGCTGGGCCGGACGATCATCCGCGAATCCGAGGTGGCGAGCGGCGCGGCGGTCATCGTGTTGAACCCGCTGCCGGCGTTCGCGATGCGGTGCGTCGCCGCGGCCATCAGCGCGCGGGGCGTCTGCACCAATGTGACGTGCCAGGCGACCGCCATCAGGATCAGGCCGAGCAGCACGGGCGGAAGGAAACGGCGGAGCATCAGCAGGCCTCCCGCGTGATCGCCGGCAATTGCGTGCGTTCCAGATTGCCCGAGCCGCCATCGGCCGGGAGATAGACGCGAAGCGTCAGCTCGAAATGATCTATGTTGCCGCTCGGCAGCCAGTTCCCCGGCTGCTTGTTCGGCGCCACGGCGACGTTCCAGCGCACCTGCTCGTCGGGGCGCAGCGCCGCACTGCCGATCGAATAAACCCCGGGATCGTTCTTCACCAGATAGCCGTCACCGTCATAGACGGTCAGGCTCCACCAGCGCGCCGGCAGCGCGCCGCCCGATATGCGGTAGCGGCAATGCCCGTTCAACGCCTGCCCGCTGTCATCGACCGCGGCGTTGTAGTAGCGCGCTTCCGATGCCGGCAGCGCAAGCAGCCCGCGTCGCGCCACCACGGCGCGCGTCTTGGCCGAGGCATCGGCGGTGCCGAAATCACTGCCCGTGGTCCACGGCCCGATCGCCGTCTGCGAACCGAATACGCCGCTGCTCACGCTATGCACCGCGAGCAATATCCCGGCGACGATCCCCACCATCGCGCATACCACCCAGATCACGATCGTCTGGAGCGTGGGCAAACCGAAGCGCGTGCGGTGTGATGGTGGCACTGCATCCACAATCGCGTCTTCGGCCATGACCCTCTATCCCTTCAGCGCCGCCTGTGCTGCCGCCAGGCGTGCGATCGGCACACGATAGGGCGAAGCAGAGACATAATCCAACCCCGTCGCTTCGCAAAACGCGATCGAGGCGGGATCGCCGCCATGCTCGCCGCAAATGCCGAGCTTGATCCCCGGGCGGGTCGCACGGCCGCGCTCGGCGGCGATCTGGATCAGCTCGCCCACGCCTTCCACGTCGAGGCTGACGAACGGATCCTTGGCGTAGATGCCTTTCTCGACATAGGTCGTGAGGAAACGGCCGGCGTCGTCACGGCTTACGCCGAGCGCGGTCTGCGTCAGGTCGTTGGTGCCGAACGAGAAGAACTCGCCCACCTCGGCGATCTCGCCCGCCTTCAGCGCGGCGCGCGGCAGCTCGATCATCGTGCCGACCAGATAGTCGATCCGCCGACCCTTGTCGGCGAACACCGCCTCGGCCGCCTTGTCGACCACCGCCTTCATAAGTTCCAGTTCACGCCGGGTCGCGACGAGCGGGATCATCACCTCGGGGATCGGCGCCCCATACTCACTATTTGGGCCCGATTTCTCCGCGACCTCGATCGCCGCCTCGAATATCGCGCGCGCCTGCGTCTCGTAGATTTCGGGATAGGTCACGCCGAGGCGGCAACCGCGATGGCCGAGCATCGGGTTGAACTCGTGCAACTCGGCGGCGCGGCGCTTCAGCGCATCGACCGCGATCCCCGCCGCTTCCGCCACTTCGGCGAACTCGGCTTCCTCGTGCGGCAGGAATTCGTGCAGCGGCGGATCGAGCAGGCGGATCGTAACCGGAAGCCCCGCCATCACCTCGAACAATTGCACGAAGTCGCCGCGCTGCTCGGGCAGCAACTTGGCGAGCGCGGCGCGACGGCCGGCTTCATCCTCTGCGAGAATCATCTGGCGCACCGCGGTGATGCGCGCGGCATCGAAGAACATATGCTCGGTGCGGCACAGCCCGATGCCCTCGGCGCCGAACTCGCGCGCGGTCTTCGCATCGAGCGGCGTCTCGGCATTGGCGCGCACCTTCAGGCGGCGAACCTCGTCGGCCCACACCATCAAAGTCGCGAAATCGCCCGCCAGCTCGGGCTGCACGGTCGGCACCTCGCCCGCCATTACCTCGCCGGTCGCACCGTCGATCGTGATCGTGTCGCCTTCCTTTATCTCGCGCCCCGCCACACGCATCACTTTGCCCTTGGCGTCGATCGCCAGCGTCCCCGCACCCGAGACGCAGGGGCGGCCCATGCCGCGCGCCACCACCGCGGCGTGGCTGGTCATGCCGCCGCGCGCGGTCAGGATTCCACGCGCCGCGTGCATACCGTGAATGTCCTCGGGCGAGGTCTCGACGCGCACCAGGATCACCGCGTCGCCCGCATTGGCGCGCTTCTCGGCGGTGTCGCTGTCGAACACCACCACGCCCGAGGCCGCACCGGGCGAGGCGGGCAGGCCCTTGGTCAGCACGTCGCGCGGCGCCTTGGGATCGAGCGTCGGGTGGAGCAACTGGTCGAGCGCCGCCGGATCGACGCGCTGGATCGCTTCCTCGCGCGTGATGAGGCCCTCGTTCGCCATGTCGACCGCGATCTTCAGCGCGGCCTTGGCGGTGCGCTTGCCCGAGCGCGTCTGGAGCATCCAGAGCGTGCCCTGCTGCACGGTGAACTCGATGTCCTGCATGTCGCGGTAATGCGTTTCGAGCGTATCGAAAACCCTGGCGAGCTGGCCGTACACCTCGGGCAGCGCTTCTTCCATGCTGAGCGGCTTGGCGCCCGCCTCCTCGCGCGCCGCCCTGGTCAGATATTGCGGCGTGCGGATGCCCGCGACGACGTCCTCGCCCTGCGCATTGATCAGGAACTCGCCGTAATAGGCATTGTCGCCCTTCGACGGATCGCGCGTGAAGGCGACGCCGGTCGCCGAGGTGTCGCCCATATTGCCGAACACCATCGCCTGCACGTTCACCGCGGTGCCCCAGCTCGCCGGGATGTCGTTCAGCCGGCGATAGACCTTGGCCCGCTCCGACTGCCACGATCCGAACACCGCACCGATCGCGCCCCAGAGCTGATCGTGCACGTCCTGCGGGAACGGCTTGTTCCACTGTTCCTGCACCAGTTTCTTGTACTCGGCAACGAGCGCCTGCCAGTCGGCGGCGGTCATGTCGGTGTCGAGGAAATAACCCTTGTCTTCCTTGGCGATCTCCAGCGCTTCCTCGAAGCTGCCGTGATCGAGTTCAAGCACCACGTCCGCATACATCTGGATGAAGCGGCGATAGCTGTCCCACGCGAAGCGCGCGTCGCCCGAAGCCCTGGCGAGGCCCTCGACGGTCTCGTCGTTGAGGCCGAGATTGAGCACGGTATCCATCATACCCGGCATCGAGGCGCGCGCGCCCGAGCGGACCGAGACGAGGAGCGGATCGGCAGCGTCGCCGAACTTTTTGCCGGTCACCCCTTCGATATGCCCGATGCCGGTCGCGACCTCGGCCTTCAGGCTCTCAGGGAACTGGCCGCCCTGATCGTAATAGACCGCGCAGAATGCGGTCGAGATGGTGAAGCCCGGCGGCACCGGCAGGCCGATCGAGGCCATCTCCGCGAGGTTGGCGCCCTTGCCGCCCAGCATATTGCGGTCGCCCTTGCCGCCATCCGACACGCCGCCGCCGAAGCGATAGACATAATTCGTGTCTCTACCGGGCTGGGCGGCGGTGGCCATATCGTCACTCCATGTGCGCAAGTTTTGCAGTGCAACACACGCTTTGACATACGAATGCAATAGGGATTGCGGCGCCCGCGCAAGATGACAACGTTGACTTGAAACGAACGCCGCGGGCGCGTGAATTTTGGGCCGAGTGCGACGGGCGTCAGCCCTCGATTTTCGAGAAATCCGCCACGCCGTGGACCGCATCGCGTACCCGCGCCAGCAGCGCGAGCCGCGCCTCGCGCTTGGCGTGATCGGAATCGTTCACGGTCACGCCGTCGAAGAACGCATCGATCGGCGCCCGCAACGTCGCGAGCGCGGCCATCGCCGCCTCGAAATCCTCCTGCGCGACCGCGTCGGCCGCGGCCGGCCCCGCCGCATCGAGCGCCGCGATCAGCGCGGCCTCGGCGGGTTCGGGGGTGTATTGGAGTTCCGAGTTCGTCGCCCCAGCGAAAGCTGGGGCCTCATGCGGCTCCTGCCCCGCGCCATCGCTGGAGACCCCAGCTTTCGCTGGGGTGACGGCTTCATACCCTTCCTTCTTCAGAATATTCGCCGCGCGCTTGTACCCGGCGAGCAAATTCGCCCCGTCCTCGGTCCCGACAAACGCCTGCAATGCCCGCACCCGCGCCAGCAGCCGGACGAGATCGTCCTCAGGTTGTCCAGTTTCTTGGCCGAGCGCGAACACCGCGTCGATCAGATCGTGCCGGACACCAGCCTCGCGCTGCTGGACCTTGAGGCGATCGGCGAAGAAGTCGAGGAGTTTAACATTTCGAAATGCGCGCTCGGCGACATCCATCGATAGTGGCAAGAAATCGCCCTTAAGGGGGCTACCTTCCTCTAGCTTCGAAGCCGCGACCAGCGCGCCGTGCTCAATATCAAAACGCGTACTTAAAGCGCGCAGCAGCTGCAGCCTAATCCCATTCTTCAACGCAATCGCCAACACGCCCAATGCCGCGCGGCGCAGTGCAAATGGATCCTTCGAACCAGTAGGCAACAGCGAGATTTCGAAGAATTCGATCAGCGTATCCAGCTTGTCCGCCAGCGACACCGCCACCGTCACCGGCGCGGTGGGGACGTCGTCGCCCTGCCCGACCGGCTTGTAGTGATCGCGGATCGCTTCGGCGACCGCCGGGTCCTCGCCCTGCGCGGCGGCGTAATAGCCGCCCATCAGGCCCTGCAATTCGGGGAACTCGCCGACCATTCCGGTGACGAGATCGGCCTTGGCGAGCCGCGCGGCGCGTTCGGTCTGATCCGCCAACGCCTCCTTCGTCACCCCAGCGAAAGCTGGGGTCTCATGGGGCTCCTGACCCGCGCCATCGCCAGATACCCCAGCTTTCGCTGGGGTGACGATATCGGATTCCACCAGCCAGCGCGCAAGCTTCGCGACGCGCTCGACCTTGTCGGCCACCGTGCCGAGCTTCTCGTGGAACACGATTTTCTCGAGCTTCTTGGCCTGTTCCTCGAGCGGCACCTTCAGGTCGGTCTCGTAGAAGAAGCGCGCGTCGCTCAGCCGCGCGGCGAGCACCTTGCGGTTGCCCTCGACGATCTTCGCGCCGCCATCCGCCGCGTCGATGTTCGCGGTGCACACGAAGGCGTTGGCCAGCTTCCCCGCACCGTCACGACACACGAAATACTTCTGGTTCACCCGCGCGGTGAGCTGGATCACCTCGGGCGGCACATCGAGGAACGCGGCGTCGAAGCGGCCGAGCAGCGGCACCGGCCATTCGGTCAGCCCGGCATTCTCGGCGACCAGCCCCTCGTCGGCGATCAGTTCCAGCCCGGCCTCGGCGGCGAGCGCGTCCGCCCGCTCGCGGATGATCGCGCGGCGCTCGTCCTGATCGACGATCACGTGGCAGGCGCGCAGTTTCTCGACATAATCCCCCGCCGAGCCGATCGTGATCGGCCCCGGATGGTGGAAGCGATGCCCGAGCGTCACTGCGCCACTCGTCACTTCCGCAATCTTGCAAGGAACCACGTCCTCGCCAAATAGAGCGACAATACCGTGCAACGGCCGAACCCAACGGGCGCTTTCGGTAGAAACAGAGGCTTCGCCCCAACGCATCGACTTTGGCCACGGCATATGCCGCACGATGTGCGCAATAGCGTCGGTCAAGACTCTCGAGGTGGACTGACCCGGCTTGTCGATCACCGCGAACAGCACGCCGTCGCGCTCGACCAGTTGATCCTGCCTCAGACCGGTCTTGCGCAGGAAGCCTTCCAGCGCCTGCGGCGGCGCGCCGACACGCGGGCCTTTCAGTTCCTCGCTCACCGCCGCCGTCTCGGCCGGCAGATCGCGCGCGATCAGCGTGAGGCGGCGCGGCGTGGCGTATGTGACGATTTCGCCCGCCTTCAGCCCGGCCTTGTCCAGCTCGGCCGCGAACAGCCGCGCGAGATCCTCCCGCGCCTTGTCCTGCATCCGCGCGGGAATTTCTTCCGAGCGCAGTTCAAGAAGGAAGTCGGTCATGATTGTGCACGCGAAGGCGCGAAGGCGCGATGGAGGAAGACATTGGTTCGCGCAGAGGCGCGGAGGCGCAGAGATGGTGTGCACAACCGGCCGTCTCGCATCAGTGAGACCTTCAATTCTGTCGCCGGCCAAACATTTGAAGGCCGCTGGCGCGGCCAAAAGTGCCGCGAATGCGCGCTCTCTGCGCCTCTGCGCCTCTGCGCGAAAATCCTCTTTGGGCCTTCGCGCCTTCGCGTGAACATCTGCTCGTTCACGACACCCACCCGTTCTTGTCCATCCACGCCTCGCAGGCGCCTTTCGCCAGATCGCGAACGCGGCCGATATAGGCCTGCCGTTCCGCCACCGAGATCACGCCGCGCGCGTTGAGCAGGTTGAACACGTGGCTCGCCTCGATCGCCTGCTCATAGGCGGGGATCGGCAGCCTGGCGTCGAGGCAGTTGCGGCATTCCGCCTCGGCCTTCTTGAACAGATCGAACAGCGCGTCGGTATCGGCGATCTCGAAGTTCCACTTCGACATCTCGCGCTCGTTCTCCAGGAACACGTCGCCATAGGTCAGCTGCGGCGTGTTGCCCGCGGCATCGTTGAACGCGAGGTCGTACACGCTGTCCCTGTTCTGGATATACATCGCCAGCCGCTCGAGCCCGTAGGTCAGCTCGCCCGCCACCGGCTTGCAGTCGAAGCCGCCCATCTGCTGGAAATAGGTGAACTGCGTCACCTCCATCCCGTCGCACCACACTTCCCAGCCCAGCCCCCAGGCGCCGAGCGTCGGGCTTTCCCAATCGTCCTCGACGAAGCGGATATCGTGCCGCGTGAAATCGATGCCGATCGCCGCGAGGCTGCCGAGATACAGGTCCTGCAGATCGGGCGGACTGGGCTTCAGGATCACCTGATACTGGTAATAATGCTGCAGCCGGTTGGGGTTCTCGCCATAGCGGCCGTCGGTCGGGCGGCGGCAGGGCTGGACGAAGGCGGCGTTCCACGGATCGGGGCCGAGCGCGCGCAGCGTCGTCGCGGTGTGGAACGTGCCCGCGCCCATCCGCATGTCATAAGGCTGGAGGATCAGGCAGCCGTGCGCGCTCCAGTAATCGTGGAGCGTCAGGATCATGCGCTGGAAGCTCAGCGGCTCGGCCAAGTGGAGCACCTTCGAAGGACGACGGGAAATATCCCGGCGCTTTGGCCCATCGGGCACGCGGCGGTCAACACCAGCGACGAAGCGTGCCTCGGGCGCGGTGATTGACTCGCCCAACACGCTGCCCCACGTTAACCATGATGACTCGCCGGAGTCCCGGATCGCCCGCAAGCGGCGTTGCGGCATGGCTCGCGCTGGCGGGGCTTTGCCTGACGGTGCCGGCCGACGCGCGGCATCGCATCCGCTATCCCGATCTGCCGCCCGATACGGCGCTGAGCTGGCATCCGAAAGTCTACCCCGCCCGCCCGCGCATCGCCTATCTCAAGCTGCCGAGGGACGAGCGTATCGCGCCGGACGATATCGCGCTCGACGACGACAGCGATTCGACGCCGCTTTCCCCCGCTGAGGCAGCACGGCTGGAGGCCCAGTTCGCGCGCACCGAACTTGGGCAGACCTATACGCCCAGCCCCGCGATCTGGCGGATCGGTGACCGGGATTCGACCATCTACATGTTCGGCACCGTGCACATCCTGCCGCCGGGCTTCCAGTGGCGCAGCGCCAAGCTCGACTGGATCGTCGGCCATGCGCGCGCGCTGCTGGTCGAATCGGTCGATGACGGCGCCGGCGTCGAGGACCTGATGAACGGCAGCAGGGCGGGCGATCCCGCGCTGCCGCCGCTCCTGTCGCGAGTCTCGCCCGATCATCGCGCCAAGTTGCAGCGCTTCATGGACGGCCTGCCGCCCGACGCGAACAAAGTGCTGAACGGCCTGCCGACCTGGATCGCCGCGGTCGCGATCAGCTTCGTGCGCGACTATCGCGCCGGCGATACGCCGGGCCAGGGCGCCGACGACTGGCTGGAGGCGCGTTTCCGGGCCGACGGCAAGCCGGTCGTGCCGATCGAGGACGGCGGCAAGGTGCTGGCGAAGGTGAGCGCGATCCCCGACGCCGAGCAGCGCCGCATGCTCGATCTCGCGCTCGACGCCCCCGATCGCGGCATCGCGGAGCTGCGCGCGCCGCTCCACGCCTGGGCCAGGGGGCAGGTCGGGCCGGGGTCGGCGATGACGGTCGATCTGCCCGGCACCAGCGGCAGCAGCGCGCTCACCACCCCGCTCCTCACCGATCGCAACCGCGCCTGGGCCGACGCGCTGGCAAAACGGCTGCGCACACCCGGCATCACCCTGTTCGCGGCGGGCGCCGGGCATTTCATCGGGCCGGGCTCGGTACTTGAATTGCTCAGAGCACGCGGAATCAAGGTTACGCGGGTGGAATAGCCTTCCAATAGTCATCCCCGCGGAAGCGGGGACCCATCTCCCGCGCTTGCCCCGATCACACCGGGACCGTTCGGCGATAGGGAAGGTGATGGGTCCCCGCTTCCGCGGGGATGACTAAGTGGGTAAGCGGGACGACATGACACGCCTCCGCTCGCTCATCGCCCTCTTCGCCCTGCTGCTCGCCACGCCCGCCTGCGCGCAGACGCCGCCGGCTCCCGCCGCCACGCACGACGCCGATCCGGCGCTCTGGGTGGTCAAGGACAAGGACACGACGATCTATCTGTTCGGCACGATCCACGTGCTGAAGCCGGGCCTGAGCTGGTTCGACGAAGGCGTGAAGAAGGCGTTCGATTCGTCCGATCAGGTCGTGCTCGAACTGGTCATGCCCGATGCGCAGGCGATGCAGGCGCTGGTCGCGGAAAAGGGCATCGCGCATGACGGCGTCGCGCTCACCGCGCGCCTGCCCGAGGGCAAGCGCGCGGCCTACGCCAAGGCCGTCACCGATCTCGGCTTCCCGGCCAACGCGTTCGACCAGATGGAGCCGTGGTTCGCCGCGACCAACCTGTCGCTGCTGCCGCTGATGAAACTCGGCTACAATCCCGCCAACGGCCCCGAGCAGGTGATCACCAAGGCCGCCGCCGACGCGCACAAGCCGCTGATCGGGCTGGAGACGGCCGAGCAGCAACTGGGCTATTTCGACAGCCTTTCGATGCCGGCACAGATCGCCTTCCTCGACAGCACGGTGGATGAACTGCCCAAGCTCTCGACAGAGATGAACGAGATGGTCGACGATTGGGCACAGGGCCAGCCGGACAAGCTCGCGAAATTGCTCAACGACGATCTCGACGCCTCGCCCGAAGTGAAGCAGGCGCTCCTCGTCAACCGCAACAAGAACTGGGCGAACTGGATCACCGAGCGGATGAAGACGCCCGGCACGGTGTTCATCGCGGTGGGTGCTGGGCATCTGGCGGGTGCGGACAGCGTGCTGGTGCAGCTGGACAAGCTGCACCACGTGAAGGCGGAGCGGGTGCAGTATTGAGCTTGCAACGCGCAGCGCTTCCTTGAACGCTTCCCCGGCGAAGGCCGGGGCCCAGTTGCGAGCCGTTTAGTTGGCTTGCGCCGCGCTCCGTTACCTCCGCTTTCCCGACTGGGCCCCGGCCTTCGCCGGGGAAGCGTAAATAGATCGACCCGCACTGCCCGGTTGCTTTCCGCCGCATCCCCCGCTATGCGCCCGCGCTTCCCGTCATGGTCATCCCTGGAGGCGTGGCGGGCGATTTGAACCAAGCGTATTCGGAGACTGCAAATGAGCGATCAGCTGACGCTCGCAGCCGAGACGCGCGATCGGGTTGGCAAGGGAGCCTCCCGTGCGCTGCGTCGTGACGGCCGCGTGCCCGCCGTAATCTACGGCAACAACGAGGATCCGGCCTCGATCCATCTCGAGGAAAAGGCGCTCGTCCGCGCCCTGATGACCGGCCACTTCATGAATTCCGTGATCATGATCGAGGGCACCGGCAAGGCCGTGCGCACGCTCGCCAAGGACGTCGCGTTCGACGTCGTGACCGATCGCCCCGTCCATGTCGATTTCCTGCGCATCAGCGAGCATGCGACCGTGCACGTCAACGTGCCGGTGGTGTTCACCGATGAAGAGCTCTCGAAGGGCATCAAGCGCGGCGGCGTGCTCAACATCGTGCGCCACGAGCTGGAGCTGATCGTCGACGCGGCGGACATCCCCAGCGAGATCGCGATCAGCCTCAAGGGCACCGACGTGGGCGATTCGATCCACATCTCGAACGTGAAGCTGCCCAAGGGCGCGACCTCGGCGATCGACGACCGCGATTTCACCATCGCGACCCTGATCGCGCCGTCGGCGCTCAAGTCCGAGGCGATCGAGCAGGCGGCCGAGGAAGCCGCGCTGGCCGAAGCCGCGCACGAGGAATCGGTGGCCGAGGCGGAAGCCGCGGAAACCGCTGCCGAGGAAGCCAAGGCGGACGACGCCGAGGGCGAAGCGGGCGAGTAATGCAATGCCCACCCCTCCCTTCAAGGGAGGGGCAAGGGGTGGGTTCAGCGGCGGGCGAGGCTCGATGCCTCGTTCGCCGCTTTTGCGTCGAGCGGACCGCTGTGCGGCCCGCACCCACCCCCGACCCCTCCCTTGCAGGGAGGGGAGGAGCAACGGATGCAAATCTGGGCAGGCCTCGGCAATCCGGGCGCGCAATATGCGCTCAACCGGCACAATATCGGCTTCATGGCGGTGGACGCGATCGCCGCCGTCCACGGCTTTTCCGCGCCGGCGAAGAAATTCCAGGGCTGGGTGCAGGAAGGGCGGATCGGGCCGGAGAAGATCCTGCTGCTCAAGCCCGCCACCTTCATGAACGAAAGCGGCCGCGCGATCGGCGAGGCGATGCGCTTCTACAAGCTGACGCCCGAAGACATGACGGTGTTCTACGACGAACTCGATCTGGAGCCGATGAAGGTCCGCGTCCGGCGCGGCGGCGGCACCGCCGGACATAACGGCATCCGCTCGACCGACGCGCATATCGGCGCGGATTTCCGCCGCGTGCGGATCGGCATCGGGCATCCCGGGCACAAAGAGCGCGTGACGGGCCATGTGCTGGGCAATTACGCCAAGGCGGAGATGGACGACCTCTCCGACCTGCTCGGCGCGATCGCGGCCGAAGCGGAGTGGCTGGCGAAGGGTGACGACGCGCGCTTCATGAGCGACGTCGCGCTCAGGCTGCAGCGTTAGCCATCAGTGCCCGGCCGGGCTGCTCGTCAGCCCGTTCTCGACCATGTCGAGATAATCCTTCTTCAACTGATCGTCCTGCGCCGTGCCTTCCTGTTCGCGGGCGTAGACGACGCAACCGGTATAGAGCTCATCCGGCTGCCGGCTGCAGTCGCTGGTATTCCTCACCGCATGCGCGCGCGCCCAGGCATAGCCCTGTTGCTGCTTGATGCAGTCGGCCTTGCAATGATCGCCTTCGAACGATTGCCCCTTCGAGGCCGCCGCATGCTGCGCCTCGAAATCGGCGAAGCTTTGCTGCCCCTTGGCGATCGGCTGGCCCTCGTCGTTGATCGTGATGCCGTCCATGCTGTTCGCGCCCGCCGCGCCGGCCGCCACGTCGGTCGTATCGTCCGCCGGATGGGCCAGGACGCTTTGCGAGGCCTGCATCATGCCGTCGCCCCGCAGCATGCGCCGGACGCTGTGGCGTTCGGTGAAGCCGACGATCGCGATCAGGACGAACAGGACGCCGCCGATCGCGAATGCGGCCCGGCGATGCTGTAACAGGATCGAAATCATGCGCCCTTCCCTCTTCATGCAAGGTGCAACGGCCGCGCACAGCAGGCAAGAGCCCGAAACCGAGCGGCGCGACATTTCCGATAGCCACGCGATGCTCTAGGAGAAAGCGGCATGTCGACCCGCGCGCTCTTCCCGACCCATTTCTACGAATCCGCTCTCGGCGATGAGGCGTTGATCGCCGAACTCGCCGATGCCTGCCGCGCGCTGGCCGAAGAGGATCGCGCCGGTCGGACCTGGTCTAAGGCGCACGGCTATCGCGGCTATACCTCCTATGCGTCGCTGAACGATCTGCCGCAGCGCGACCCGCGTTTCGACGATCTCGTCCGGCTGCTCAACCGCCATGTCGCCACCTTCGCGCGCGACGCGGCGCTGGAACTCGGCGGACGGCGGCTGAAGCTCGATTCGCTCTGGGTGAACGTGCTGAAGCCGGGCGGCACCCATTCCGGGCATATCCATCCGCACAGCGTGGTCTCGGGCACCGTCTATGTCGCGGTGCCGCCGGGATCGGGCGCGCTGAAGCTGGAGGATCCGCGCCTGCCGCTGATGATGGCCGCGCCCTCGCGCGCCGGCACCTTCGTCTATGCCGAACCAGCCGAAGGCACTGTATTCCTGTGGGAAAGCTGGCTGCGACACGAAGTGATGCCCAATGCCGCGAAACAGGACCGGATCAGCATCAGCTTCAACTATCGCTGACTTGCGGCAGTAGTCCTGCCGCAAGATGAACGGCGCGCCCACGCTCGGTTCAGGAACGTTACGACATCTTGTGCGCTCTTGGGGGCACCGAATGGGAGTGCGATGTCATGAAGACGTTCAAGATCCGGCACCTGAAGGGTGCAAGCGCCGCCATCGCGATCGCGGCGAGCCTGGCGTTGGCCGGTTGCCATGCGCCGAACGCGGATAGCGGCGATACCGGCAACGCAACGGTTGCCGCGGCCCTGCCCGCATTGCCGCCGACGCTGCCGCTCGCCACGGGCGACGCCACGCAGATCAACCCGGCGCCCGCCGTGGCCGCCCTGCCCGACGCCAGGACCGTAAAGACGGTGCGCGTCGCCGATGCGTCCGACGCCTATGCCTATGCGGACGATGCGGCGAGCTTCTCCGACGCGATCGGCGACGCGCCGCCCGATTACGGCTTCGATTATGAGGATTCCGAGCCCTGGGCCTGGCAGGGCTATGACGATTCGGTCACGTTCGCCGAGCCGCTCGATAACGGATATCGTTATTATTACTACCGGCCCGGCGCCGACGAGCCCTATTTCGTGCGCGATCCCGATTACGGCTACGGCTATTCGGATGGCGGGCTTGCCGTGGTGTACGGCCCCGACGGCGCGATCGTTCCCTATGCCGATTACGGTCCGCACGTGACCTATGCGTCGCGTTATTACGCACGCGGCCGCGATCTCTGGCAGGCCTCGCGTGACCGGCAGCGCCGCGCGGTGATCGCGAGCAACTGGGCCGCACGCCAGCAGGCGATCGACGATTCGCGCGCACGCTGGGCGCAGGACCGCCAGCGCCAGCAGGCCTGGAACGCCTATCACGACCGCGTCGCCGCACAGCAGGACCAGCACTGGAAGGAAGAGCAGGCGCGCCGCCGCGCCGACGCGGTGCGCTTCAGCGACTGGCGCCAGCAGGATTTCCGCACGCCGCCTCCGCCGCGTGCGATCCCGATCGACTGGACGAAGAACCGCTGGGCGCAGGACGACACCCGCTTCGCCCCGCCGGCACACGGCTTCGACGGCGATGCGCAGCAGCGCGCGCAAGCCGCCGCCGCCGAGCGCGCACGGCTGGCGCAGCTCGCCCAGCGCGAACAGCAGCAGGCGCAGGCGAACCGGCTGCGCGATCAGGCCCGCGCCGCGCAGCAGCAGGCGCGCACCGATCAGATGCAGGCCCATCAGGCGCAACAGGCAGCGGCGCAGGATCGCCAGCGCAGCGCCGCCGCGGAGCGTCAGGCCCGGCAGCAGGCGCAAGTGGAGCAGCGCAAGGCGCAACAAGCCCAGCAGGCCGCCGCGGCGCAGAAGGCGCAGCAGGACCGGCGTGCCCAGGCGTTGCAACAGCAGCAGGCTCGCCAGACGCAACGCGCCGATGCGCAGGCTGCGGCCAAGGCCAAGGCCCAGGCCAATGCGCAAGCCCGCATCAAGGCGCGCGACGACGCCAGGGCGCAGGCGCAGGCCCGATCGGATGCCGCGGCCAAGGCGCGCGACGCGCAGGCCGCGCAAGCGGAGGCGGCACGCAAGGCCAAGGCCGATCCCGCCACCCAGGCCCGCGCCGCGCGAGCCGATCGTGCCCGCGCCGCGCAGAGCGCGCGGGCCGATGCCCGTGCACAGGCCGCGCAGCGCGATCAGGCGGTGGCGCGACAGCGGGCGCAGGCCGCGCAGCGTGCGCGGGTCGAGCAGGCGCACGCCCAGGCGGCGCAGCGTCAGGCGGTGCAGCGCGCCGCGCAGCCGCCACGCCCGCAGCCGCGGCCCCGCGCCGAAGCTCCACGCCCGGTGCAACAGCGTCCCAAGCCGCATCCCCAGCCGCAGCCGCACGAAGGCGGCCCGGCGCGGGCGCGTGCCGATCGCGTGAACTGACCGGCGGGCAGGACGCTAGCGGCTAGCGCCCCGCCTGATCGCCATATTCCCAGCCATACGGCACGCCGGTCTCACCGAGCACCGTCTTCACCAGCATCGGGAAAGCCTTCTCCGCGCGGACATCGTTGGCGAGGATCAGCACGCAGCGTTGCCCCTGCTCGATGCAGACGAGCGTGTTGCCGGTCGAGTCGTTATGGCCGCCCTTGAACCAGCCCGGTCCCTGCGGTCCATCGAACCGGACCACGCCGATCCCCGCCGCCAGCCCCGGCACGCGCTTGTCGGCCTGCGCATCGGGCGGGAAATTGGGGAATTGCGTCGCGGTCGTGATCGGCAGGCTCCCGCGCACGCGCTCCGCCGCCACCGTCTTCGAGAGGCCGCCGCCGCGCACCATGTAGGCCGCCAGCTTCGCCAGGTCGGCGATCGTCGTGTCCATCGATCCCGCCGCGCGCACCTTGCTGCGCTCGTCATGCGGCTCGACGCTGCCGTCACCCTTCCACCCATCGGCGAGATCGGGCCGGAAATCGGGCCGCCAGATCAGGCTCGTGCGCGTCATGCCGAGCGGGCCGAACAGCCGCCGTTCCAGCTCCTTTTCGGTGTCGAGGCCAAGCCCGCGCTCGATCCCGAATTGCAGCAGCTCGATCCCCTCGCCCGAATAGGAGAAATGCGTGCCGGGATCGAAACGGCCAGCTTGCGGATACTTCCGATCCTCCCCCGCCAGGGGGAAGTGGCAGGCGCAGCCTGACGGAGGGGGCGGACAGTAGCGCTTTCTCGATAGGTCATCCCCATCCTCCCCCTCCGCCGCCTTCGGCGCCACCTCCCCCTGGCGGGGGAGGATGGATTCACAGGGGTGGCGTTATCACACGCCCGCGCCTATCGGCACCCCACCTTCTTCACACGGATATTGGACACACACATGGGTTTCCGCTGCGGCATCGTCGGGCTGCCGAACGTCGGCAAGTCGACGCTCTTCAACGCGCTCACCGAGACGGCGGCGGCGCAGGC
>Ga0153956_1000882_pt1 | contig 30275 bp, 27 predicted proteins | sample TSFL040MetaG_FD_104704 | JGI IMG/M metagenome (GOLD analysis project Ga0153956, IMG submission 104704) | Attine ant fungus gardens microbial communities from Florida, USA - TSFL040 MetaG | ecosystem: Host-associated > Fungi > Mycelium > Unclassified | place: USA: Florida, Wekiwa Springs... | reverse complement strand
GTGCGGGTGGGATGCAAGCGGAAGGGCATGAGACGGGCTGGTGGCCCGGCGTTGCCCTTACGTGAAGCAGGCCACCCGCACACAGCCCCAGACCGAGGACAAAGCTTTGGCCACACCTTCTAGGCATTAGATTCACTCTATGAAGCGGATCAAGGCTGGCTGGCAGTTGACCAAGAAGAGCTGGGGCGTGCTCTCGGAATCGCCCGGCCTGATCAGGTTCCCGCTGATCGGCGGTCTGATCGCGCTGTTGATAACGATCGTCTTGATCGGCCCGGGCCTCTATCTGATCGAAGAAAGCTCGACCGTGATCGGCGCGATCCTCGTCGCGGTCGGCGGCTACCTGGCCGCCTTCGCCACCTTCTACTTCTCGGTCGGCCTCGCCCACAACGCCGACCGGCAGATGCACGGCGAAGAACCGACCTTCGCGGACGGCATGGCCCTGGCGTCGAGCCGGATGGGTGCGGTGGCCGGCTGGGCCTTTGTCGCCACGGTCGTGATGACCGTCATCCGCGCGATTCAGGAGCGTTTCGGCATAGCCGGAGCGATCATCGGCGGCCTGGCCGGAGCCGCCTGGGGCATCCTCACCTTCCTCGCCGTTCCGGTCATCGCCCTCGAAGGCACCGGCCCGATCCAGACGATCAAGCGCTGCGCCGGCCTGATCAAGAGCCGCTGGGGCGAGCAGATCGCCGGCACCATCGCAATCGGAGGCATCGTCTTTCTGGCCGGCTTCCTGCCGGCGCTCCTCTTCATCGTCGCCGGTGTCGCGCTCTGGGCCACCAGTGGGGTCGGAGGAGCCATCCTGATCGCCTTCGGCGTACTGATCCTGGTCGTGGCCGCGCTGGTCCAGCAGTCGCTGGCCACGATCTTCGGTGTCGCGCTCTACCGCTACGTCGCGGGGCAGGAAGCGGTCGGTGGCTTCACCGAGGAAGAGCTGCAGAGCGCCGTCCGCCTCAAGCACGGCGCGACTCCGGCTGCCGGCGCTATCTAGAACCCGGGCCGGCCAGCGGACGAGGTCTTCAAGCGTTGAGCAGGCGGGGATCGTTCGAGCAGATCCCGTCGACCCCGAGCTCGGTCAGCGACTCGATCCGCTGCGCGTCATCCACCGTCCAGACGTTCAGCTCCTTGCCGGCGTCATGGATCGTGCTGACCAGGCGTGGGGTGACCACGCCGAAGAAGGCCCAGACCGAGTCCACCTTCAGGTCCGACAGACCGCGTCGCACCTGACCCGGCATCCGGACCCGTACCGAAGCGAGTCCCATGGCCAGCGCCGGCCGGATCACCTTCGGCATCCCGAGCCAGTCCTTGGTCACCTTGGGCACCGTCCAGCCCAGGCTCAGACCGGTGTCGAGGCCCTCGATCTCCTTCAGCTCGGCAAGCCGTTTCAGCGTGGAGGCCTCCATCGTCGAGACCATGGTCCGCTCGGCCAGCCGATGCTTCAGGACCGCGTCGAAGACTTCGTCGTCCCGGCCGGGCAGCTTGATGTCGAGGTTGATCGGCACCCGGTCGAGTGGCGGCCGGGTGAATGCCTCCAGCGCCGCGTCCAGGGTCAGTTCCTCTCCCCGCTCCTCGGCCGCCGCGGCGGCGACCCAGTCGTGGGCCACCACCAGCTCCGATCTCTTCGCGGGTTCGATCGAGGGATGCCCGTCCTCGGTCCAGAGGACGTCGAACTCGATCGCGTCCACTCCGACCTCGACCGCCTTCTCGAAGGAGGCGACCGAGTTCCCCGGCACGAGGGCGTCGGCTCCCTTGTGACCTATCCGCAGCATCAAAGAAACCCTACGGAACCCACCACGCGAGATCTGAAAAGTCAGTGATAATCACTGACTTTTACAACCTCGCTTCTATGGCACGAGCTTTTCGGAATCGAGCAGACGGGCGGCGTTGACCAGGCGTTCGACCCCGTCGACGTCTCGGACCGCGCCGGTGTCGGCCGAGGTGGCCATCATCGCGTAGGCCCGCAGGGCCGGCGAGACGACCCGGTCCCGATCGACCGGCTGGTAGCCGCCGGAGTCCTCGATCGCCTCGCGGCGGGCGGCGAGGGTCTCGTCATCGACTTCGAGCGAGATCGACCGGTTGGGGATGTCGATAGCGATCGGGTCGCCGGTCTCGACCAGGGCGATCGCCCCACCGGCCGCAGCCTCGGGCGAGACGTGACCGATCGAGAGCCCGGAGGTGCCGCCGGAGAAGCGGCCGTCGGTCAGCAGCGCGCACTCCTTACCCAAGCCGAGGCCCTTGAGGTAGGAGGTCGGGTAGAGCATCTCCTGCATGCCCGGTCCGCCGCGCGGCCCTTCGTAGCGGATCACGACGACATCGCCGGACTTGACCCGGCCGCTGAGGATCGCGTCGACCGCATCGTCCTGCGACTCGACCACGAAGGCGGGGCCGTCGAACTTGAGGATCGATTCGTCGACCCCGGCCGTCTTCACGACGCAGCCACGCTCGGCGATGTTGCCGTAGAGGATGGCCAGTCCGCCGTCCTTCGAGTAGGCGTGCTCGACGTCGTGGATGCAGCCCTCGGCCGCATCGAGGTCGAGAGACTCCCATCGCTCGGACTGCGAGAAGGCCTGGGCCGAACGCTTGCAGCCGGGGGCGGCGTGGAATAGGTCGAGCGCGATCTCGGAGGGCTTCGGGCCGCGCACGTCCCAGCTGCCGAGCCAGGTGTCGATGTCCGGGGAATGGACCGTGTGAACCCCTTCGTTCAGCAGACCACCGCGCCGCAGCTCTCCGAGGATGGCGGGGATGCCGCCGGCCCGGTGGACGTCCTCCATCAGGAAGTCGCCGTTCGGCGCGACCTTGCAGATGCACGGGACCCGCTTCGAGAGCTCGTCGATGTCGCTCATCTCGAAATCGACTCCGGCCTCGCGGGCCGCGGCCAGCAGGTGAAGCACCGTGTTGGTCGAGCCGCCCATCGCTATGTCCAGGGTCATCGCGTTCTCGAAGGCGTCGCGGGTGGCGACCGAGCGGGGCAGCACGCTCTCGTCATCCTCGCCGTAGAACTTGCCGGCGATCTCGACCGCGGTCCGGCCCGCCGCCTCGTAGAGCTCCTTGCGGGCCGTGTGGGTGGCCAGGGTGGAGCCGTTCCCCGGCAGCGAGAGCCCGAGGGCCTCGGTCAGGCAGTTCATCGAGTTGGCGGTGAACATGCCGGAGCAGGAGCCGCAGGTCGGGCAGGCGTTCTCCTCGATGATCGCGATGTCCTCGTCCGAGACCTCGTCGGCGACCGCGTCGGCGATTGCCGAGATCAGGTTGACCCGCTTGCGGACGGTGCCGTCGACCAGGGTCGCGGTGCCACCCTCCATCGGACCGCCGGAGACGAAGACGGTCGGGATGTTGAGCCGCAGCGCCGCGTTCAGCATGCCCGGGGTGATCTTGTCGCAGTTCGAGATGCAGACCATGGCGTCGGCGCAGTGGGCGTTGACCATGTACTCGACGCTGTCGGCGATCAGGTCCCGCGAGGGCAGCGAGTAGAGCATGCCCCCGTGGCCCATCGCGATCCCGTCGTCGACCGCGATCGAGTTGAACTCGAGCGGGACCCCTCCGGCCTCCTTGATCGCGGCCGAGACGACCTCGCCGACCGGCTTCAGGTGCGTGTGGCCGGGAACGAACTGCGTGTAGGAATTGGCCACCGCCACGATCGGCTTGCCGAAGTCTTCGCGGGCGACGCCGGAGGCGCGCAGCAGGGCGCGGGCACCAGCCATGTTGCGGCCATGGGTGACGGTCTTCGATCTGAGGTCTGGCATGTGGCTAAGATAGCGGAATGACCATTCCGGCACAAGAGTGGGCGGAGCTCTCTCAGGAAGAGAAGCGCGGGCGGGCGCTGGAGGCTGCCGACCGGCTGTTCTCGGTCGAGGGCCTGGATGCCCCCATGCCGGCCCTCGCCGATGCACTCGGCATCGGGGTCGGAAGCATCTACCGGCAGGTCGGAACCAAGGATGAGTTGATCGGGGCGCTGGTCATCCAGCGATCGAAGGCCCTGAGCCGGAGATTCGACGAGGCCGCCGCCGAGCCCGATGCTTGGCAGGCATTGAAGGACGCTGTCCACGAAACCGTCGATGACTGCCTGCGCGACGCGCTCTCCCAGTCCGCCTGGGATCAGGCCGCGATCGTCAGCGACGAGGTGCGTGACGCCCGCCAGCAGGCGACCGACTCGCTGAGCCTGATGTTCGACCGAGCGAGGGATGCCGGCGCGATCACGGCCGACGCCTCGCCGGACGACCTTCGCCTGCTCTTCTTCGCCCTCCGCGAGTTCAGCTCCGTGGGAGCCGACCAGGCGCATCGCTTCGCAGACGTGGTCCTTCGCGGGATCCAGGCTTAACTGCAAGTCATCCGGCCTAGGCCGGATGACAACAGAAACCCGTCCGATCACAGACAACGGGATAGATGACCGGACTCCGCTCGAGGCACCTCAGGAAGGGCCTTCGGCGCCCCTAGAAGAGCTGGTTTTCCCCGGAGAAGATCTCGCTCACCGAGTCGTCGGTGAAGATTCGACGGATCGAGTCGGCGAGGGTTCCGGCGGTCGAAAGCACGTGGATGTTGTCCGGGGCGCCGGGCCGGAGCGGGATCGTGTCCGTGACGACGATCTTCTCGAGGCCGGACTTCTCGTACGGCAGCCGCTCGTAGGCAGGACCGGAGAAGACCCCGTGTGTGGCGCAGGCGATCACCGACTTGGCGCCCTCGTCGAGGACGGTGCGGGCGGCGGCGCAGAGGGTGCCGGCCGTGTCGATCATGTCGTCGGAGATGATCGCGATCTTGTCCTTGACGTCACCGACCACGTAGCCGATCTCGGCGACCTGCTGCTTGGGCCGTTCCTTCTCCATGATCGCCCACTCGGTCCCGACCTTGCGGGCGAAGTTGCGGGCGGCCTTGGCGCGGCCGGCATCGGGGGAGACGATGACCAGCTCCGAAGGGTCGTACTGGTCGGCGAACCACTGGGTCAGCATCGGCTGGGCGGTCATGTGATCGACCGGGATCGTGAAGAAGCCCTGGATCTGGCCCGCGTGGAGGTCCATGGTCAGGACCCGGTCGATGCCGACCGCCTCGAGCGACTTGGCCACGACCCGGGCGGTGATCGGCTCGCGGGGGGCCGACTTCTTGTCCTGGCGGGCGTAGCCGAACCAAGGCATCACCGCGATGATGCGATGGGCCGAGGCGCCCTGGGCGGCGTCGGCCATGATCATCAGCTCCATCAGCGCGTCATTCGGGGTCATGCCCGTCTCGACGTTGGCGCAGGTCGACTGGACCAGGAAGACGTCGGCGCCACGGATCGATTCCTCGTAGCGGCCGTAGATCTCACCGTCGGAGAAGGTCTTCAGGGTGACGTCACCGACCGAGAGCGAGAGCTTGCCGGCGATCTTCGCGGCGAGGTCCTGAGAGGACCGGCCGCCGAACACCATCGCTCGCTTCGAGTAATCGTGCGGGATGGTCGTCGCGGTGGAGGTCTCGGTAATGGTCACTGACTGCTTTCCCCTTCTGCCTCGCGGGCGGCAAGACGCTCGGCATAATCATCAAGGTTTCTCTGGTCGTTCCCGCTGACCGACAGAGCGCCGGGCGGAACGTTGTCGCGGATCACCGCGCCGGCGCCAGTGTACGCACCATCGCCCACGTCCACTGGCGCCACCAGCATCGTGTCGACCCCGATCCGGACATTCGAGCCGATCCTGGTGCGGTGCTTCTCTCGGCCGTCGTAGTTGGCAGTGATCGTGCCGGCTCCGAGATTCGAGTCGGTTCCGATGTCGGCATCCCCGATGTAGGAGAGATGCGGCACCTTCGAACCGGCGCCCAAGGTGGAATTCTTGATCTCGACGAAGGTACCGGCCTTCGCCCCGTCCTCGAGCTTCGCGCCCGGCCGCAGATAGGCGAAGGGGCCGACCGAGCAGCCGTCGGACAGCTCGCAGAGATTCAGGTACGACTGGATCACCTGGCAGCCATTGCCGATCCCGGAGTCGATGATCGTCGCGTGGGGGCCGATCACCGAGTCCTCACCGACCTCGGTCGCCCCGCGCAGCGAGGTTCCCGGCTCGATCCGGGTGTCCCGGCCGATCGTCACCCCGGCGTCGATCCAGGTGCTGGACGGATCGACGATCGTCACCCCGTCCATCATGTGGCCACGCAGGATGCGGCGCCGGGCCTCTGTCTCCACCACCGACAGATCGGCCCGATTGTTGACCCCGAGGTTGATCGCCGGGTCATCGGAGACATGGGCGGTGACCAGCTCGCCGCGCGAACGCATCACGGCTATCACGTCGGTCAGGTAGTACTCGCCCTGAGCGTTGTCGCTCGAAAGTTCACCGAGCGCCGAGGCAAGCGACTCACCTTCGAAGACGTAGGTGCCGGAGTTGATCTCGCGGATCGCGAGCTCCTCGTGGGTCGCGTCTCCCTCGGCCTTCGCCTCGACGATCTTGCGGATCGTGCCGTCGCCACCGCGGACGATGCGGCCGTACGAGCCGGGGTCATCGAGGATGGCCGTCATCACCGTGGCCGAGGCGCCGCTCTCCTCCTGCGAAGCCAGCAGCCGAGTAATCACGTCGGCCGAGATCAACGGCACGTCACCGGAAAGCACCAGCACCCGGCGGGACTCCCGCACGATCTCGATCGCCGAACGCACGGCGCCGCCGGTTCCATTCGACTCGGCCTGCTCGACGGTCTCCACTCCGTCGGGAAGGGCGCCGGAGAGGTCTCTTTCCGGCGAGACGATCACCGCCACCCGGTCCGCCCCGGCCTCGCGGGCAGCCAGCACCGGCCAGGCGATCATCGGGCGGCCACAGACCGGATGAAGCACCTTCGGCAGAGACGAGCGCATGCGCGTGCCCTGCCCGGCAGCCATGATCAGCGCAGTTACGGGGGGACCGGTCACTGCGCCACATTCTAAGTCGGTGAGCTTCGCGAGCACCTGCAAGTCGGCGAACTGCGCCCCGCCTCCCAGATCAACCCGCCCGGTCACGGGGCCCACGAATGGATGGTCGGGCTCGCCGGAACGGCCCCCGATGCGCCGACCGAGCGTCAGCTGCCGAGAGCTTCCGCCTTGGCCTCTTGGGAGAGGAGGATCAGGGCCCAGCCGGAGAAGATCAGGTCGATCCCGATCAGGAGACCGATCGCCCAGTCGGCCGATGACGGGTAGTCGACCCAGAAAATGACGCCGATGATCAGCGAGAGAGCGCCGTTGAGGCCGAGCCAGCCCGCGCCGGGGATGCCGCGCTGGGCGAAGGCGGCGGCGAGGCGGACCACGCCGGCCGCGAGGAAGTAGATGATCAGGATCAGAGTGAGCGCCTTGGCTCCCTTGTCCGGGTTGATCAGGAGGAACAGGCCGGCCGCCAGGGTCAAGATCGACCAAGCGATACGGGCGATCACGTTGAGAGCACCCGGCGCCGTGAACGACCAGGCGAAGAGGAAGGCGGCTCCGATCACGAGGATCCAGCCGACCAGGACGGTCATGCCCCACGAGGCGACATTCGGGATCAGGACGGCAAAGGCTCCGAGCAGGATCATCAACACGCCGACGCCGGTGAATATGCCCGTGCTGCGCTTCACTTCCCGCTGCACTTCCTCGTTGTATTCCATGACCAGAGCCTAGCTTCGCCTTCGGAGGTAGAGTGCGGCACGATTCCGGGGTGGTGTAATCGGTAGCACACCGGGTTTTGGTCCCGGCAGTGGAGGTTCGAGTCCTCCCTCCGGAGTCGATGTCGCCGCCACCGATCGCGGCGACGGACTCCCGACTCATCTCCGGCTTCCGACTTATCGGCAGCATTGCAGCTATCCTCATTCCGGGCCTGGCGCGAGCCGGGGAGGAGAACTACCAGAGAGGTTGTCATGCGGAGATCCGTTGTTGTCGCGATGCTTTTCTTCGTTGGCCTGACGGCGCAGGCGCAGGCAGACTCGCCTGCTTCTGTCCTGAAGGGGCAGATTCCCTGCGGGGTCGTCACCGATGTGGGGTCGGGTGACGGCATCGTGGCCGGCTCGCTCGGGCAGGTCTGGTGCGGAACGGTCACCGCGACCGACAACACCAGCGCCGTCACGACCCCGTCGCTGGGGTCGGTCCGGTCGACTGCGAAGTCATTCGACGGCGTTCCGCTCGACATCAACTTCGCGATGCCCGACCCGGCCCAGTGGGGCCCACCGCCCTACCCCACCGTCATGAACTTTCACGGCTATGGCCAGTACCGGCTGCGTTTCAAGGGCATGCAGCGCTACCTCTCGAAGGGATACGCGGTCTACTCGATCACCGCTCGCGGCTCCGGCGAATCCTGCTTGACCCCGGGCTCGAAAGCCGCCGACCCGACCGGCTGCGCCAAGGGCTACATCCACCTGCTCGATCAGCGCTTTGAGATCCGTGATACCCAGAACTTCATCGGCGAGCTGGTCGACGAAGGATTCGTCCAGCCCGACCATCTCGCCGCGACCGGCATCTCCTACGGCGGCGGCCACACGCTTTCCTTCGCCGCGCTCAAAGACCGGATGATGGAACCGGACGGCAGCCTCGTCCCCTGGAAGAGCCCGGGCGGCACGCCGATCAGCATCACCGTCGCGGTCGCCGAGGCGCCACCGACCGAGCTGCCTTTCGTTCTCGCCCCAAGCGGATCCGACCTCGATTACATCGTCGACTCTTCCTACCACTACGTGACCCAGGATGGCACCCCCAGCCGTCCGGGCGTGCTGAAGGAAGGCTGGGTCCAGGGGCTCACCGCGGTCGGCTTCACCGCCCCGGCCGGCACGGATCCGAAGGCTGACATGCAGGGCTGGACCGCTGCCTTCGAGCAGGGCGAGCCGTACGACGGCAAACAGTCGATCCTCGACCCGCTCAAGGAGCTGGCGAAGTACCACTCGCCATACGGGATCGATCACAGCGAAGCTCCGGCGCCGACGATGATCGTCGCCGGCTACACCGATGACCTGGTCCCGGTCAAGGAAGAGCTGAGGTTCTACGACCGGACTCACACCCAGTACCCGGATTTGCCGTTCACCCTGTTCTTCGGCTCGCTCGGCCATCCCCGCGGCCAGGCCCAGGCCAACGTCACCGCCACCTACAAGGCCAAGGAAGACCAGTGGATAGACCACTATCTGGGCGGTTCCGGGCCCGCGCCTCAATCCGAGGTCATCTCCTACACGCAGACCTGCCCCAACGGAACCGACGCCGGCGGACCGTACGCAGCCGCTGACTGGGCAGCCCTCTCCCCCGGGGAGATCCGGGTCAGGGATGCCGCGACGCAAACGATCGGCGCGACCGGTGGCGACAGCGATACGGCCCTCGGCTGGAACAGCCTGATCGCCAACCAGAATCCCTGCGGCACCGCGCCGGGCGCTCCTGAAACCGGCTCCGCCGACTGGTCGCTTCCGCCGGCCCCGGCCGGCGGTTACACCATGCAGGGCTCGCCCACCCTGGTCGCCGACATCGACCTCGGCAACGCGCCGAACTCGGAGATCGCCGCCCGGCTGGTCGACCTCTCCCCTGACGGATCGACCAAGACCCTGGTCGCCCGGGGCGTCTGGCGGCCCTGGCCCAAGGGCATCCAGGTCTTCCAGCTCCACGCCAACGCCTGGAAAGTCGAGCAGGGCCACGTACTGAGGCTCGAGCTGCTGCCGAAGGACGCGTCGCAGCCGGCCGGGACCTTCATGGTCAACTCGTTCCGCCCGGCCGACGGCCAGGGTGACGTCAAGGTCAGCGGGATGGACCTGCGCATCCCCGTCGTCGAGAAGCCCGGGGCGCTGGGCGGCCTGGTCACCGCACCGGCGAAGAAGGTGCTGCCGGACCGTCGCGGCGTCAAGCTGGTCCCATGGTTCGACTCGATCGGTGCCGTCACGATCGACGCCGCGCTCAAGTCGGGCGCCAGGGGCAAGGTCAAGGGCCGGGCGCTGAAGATCACCTTGCGCTGCCCGGCCAGCTACACAAACAGCTGCCCCGGCCAGAGCGTCACGATCAAGGGCGCGCCGAAGAAGGGCAAAGGCAAGGGCCTGAAGCTCACGATCCCCAAGAAAGTGACGATCGCCGGTGGAAAGAACCGGCAGATCGCCCTGAGGCTGACCGGGAAAGCCCGGAACCTGTTCCGGGACCGGAGGAAGAAGGTCCGCAGGAGAGGCAAATCCAAGGTCAAGACGGTCAAGGGACCGAAGTCGCTGCGGGTGGCGGTCCTCCTCGACGGGAAGCGGGTCGGCTACGCGACCGTCAAGCGGACCGGCAAGGTTCGATGAACACCTGAAGTACCGGGCTCACGCAACTTAGCCCGTACAGACGCGTTCTATAAAGTGACCCGGCCCCGGGATCAACCCGCGGGCGGGATAAACAGGAGAGAACCGGAGAACAGATGCGTAAGCTCGCAGTACTTTTCGCCGTGCTCGGCAGCTTCTTGGCTGTCTCGACCGCGCAGGCGACACCCCCAACTTCCGTCTTCGACGGCGCCGTGAGCTGCACCACCCAGGGCAGCGGCGCTTACGAGAACGAGACCTGGTGCGGCACCGGGGTCTACAACCCGTCGGCCCAGAAGCCGCCGCAGAACACCCGCAGCACCGTGAAGTCGTTTGACGGCGTGCCGATCGATGTCAACGTCGCCTTCCCCGACGAGACCGAGTTCGGCACCGGCCCTTACCCGCTGGTCTACATCTTCCACGGATACGGTGGCGGCAAGATCAACTTCTCCGGATTCAAGCACTGGCTCGACAAGGGCTATGCGGTCTACTCCCAGACCAACCGTGGCTTCCACGAATCCTGCGGCACCCAGAACGCCAAGGACGCCGATCCGATCTGCGCCGAAAAGGGCTTCGTCCGTCTCGACGACACTCGCTATGAGGTTCATGACGCCCAGTACCTCGCCGGCATGCTGGTCGACGAAGACCTGGTCCGGCCGGACAAGATCGCCGCGACCGGCGGCAGCTACGGCGGCGGCATGTCGATGGCGCTCGCCGCGCTCAAAGATCGGGTCATGCTCCCCGACGGCACCTACGAGCCGTGGACCAGCCCCGACGGGACCCCGATGAGCATCGCGGTCGCGATCCCGAACATCCCCTGGACCGACCTCGCCTACTCGCTGGTCCCGAACGGCAGCAACATCGACTACATCAAGGACGCGTCTTACTACGGCCCGTTCGGCATCATGAAGCAGTCCTACGTCAACGGCCTCTACCTGAGCGGGCAGGCCGCCCCGGGCTATTACACCCCGGCCGGCGCCCAGCCCGAAGCCGACCTGGCCGGCTGGAAGGCCTTCATGGACGCCGGCGAGCCCTATGAGGGCAGCCTCGCTGCCCAGCAGATGATCGACGAGGTGACCCAGCACCACTCCTCGTACTACATCGATCACAGCGAGGCCCCGGCGCCGCTGCTGATCAGCTCCGGCTTCACCGACGACCTGTTCCCGGCTGACGAGGCCACCCGGTACTACAACCGGACCCGGGCCCAGTTCCCGAATAGCCCGATCGCGTTGTTCTTCGGTTCGTTCGGCCACATGCGTGGCCAGAACGGTCCCGAGGTCAATGATGCGTTGTCCGTTTTGAACGATCAGTGGGTGGACTACTACCTGTCGGGGACCGGCACCAAGCCCGCGTCGAACGTCACGACCTGGACCGAGGTCTGCCCTGACGACGCCACCGATGGCGGCCCGTTCGTGACCGGCAACTGGGTCGAGCAGTCGCCCGGCGAGATCGCCCTCAATGACGACAAGGCCCAGACCATCCAGCCGGACGGCGGCAACCGGACCGTCGGAGTCGCCTTCAACCCGGTGACCGGCAGCGCCTGCGCGACCGCTCCCGGTGCCGAGGAAGCCGGGATCGCAAACTACGAGACCGACCCCGCCCCGGCCGGCGGCTTCACCGTCATGGGTTCACCGACAGTGATCGCCAAGTACACCTACAGCGGCGACCAGCTTCCGCAGGTTGCGGCCCGCCTGGTCGATGTCGCACCGGACGGCAGCACCAAGACCCTGGTCGACCGTAATCTCTGGCGCCTTCCCGGCCAGGGCTTCCAGGTCTTCCAGCTGCACCCGAACGGCTGGCATGTCCAACCGAACCACAAGCTCCGCCTGGAGCTGCTCCCGTTCGACGGCGGTGCGGCCAACCCGGTCGACGGCACGCTGGTCAATTACGGACGCCCGACCGACAACCAGCCGGCCGTCACGGTCGAGGATCTGCAGCTGCGGATCCCGGTCCAGGAGCAGCCGGGCGCCCTGAACGGTCTGGTCACCGCCCCGGCGAAGCGGGTTCTGCCCGACCGTCCGGGCGTCGAGCTCGCCCCCGGCAACGAGGCGATCGGATCGCAGACCATCGCCGACTACGTCGAGCAGCAGTACTCCTGCCCGCCCGGCACCACCGGCCCCGCCGGCGGCGACTGCACCCATGTTCCGGTGGTCGGCAAGGTCAAGGTCGTAGGCGCCAAGGTGAAGGGCAAGGTCCTCACCGCCCGGATCCAGTGCGCCGCCGCGAACGACTCCTGCGCCAAAGCAGCCGTCAAGTTCAAGGGCGCCCCGAAGAAGGGAAAGAAGGGCAAGGGCGTCCTCCTCGCCACCAAGGCGGGCGTCAACGTTGCCGCCGGCAAGACCGTCGCCGTCAAGCTCAACCTGACCGCGAAGGCGCGCAAGCTGTTCAAGGACAGCAAGAAGCGCAAGGTCGTCCGCAAGCACGGCAAGAAGAAGGTCAAGAAGATCAAGGTCAAGGGCCTGAAGTCGCTGAGGGCCCAGGTTCTGATCGGCGGCAAGTCGACCGGCTTCGTCACCGTCAAGCGAATCGGCAAGGTGAGGTAACGGCAGTCGGGCCGGTCTGCACCGGCCCTCCGACTCAAATCGGCAAAGGCAAGGGCCCCGCTTCGGCGGGGCCCTTGCCTTTGCATCTCCTTACCGGTGGTAACCTGACGGGATCGGGGGCGAGCAGATCTGCCCGTGCCCGTGTTCAACAAGGGAGCCGCAGGGAGCGGCACCAAGTCAAACGGGAGAAACAGGGACCACATGCGAAAGCTCGCAGTACTACTCGCCGGATTGCTCATGCTCGTCGGCGCCGCACAGGCAAATGCCGCCGTGACCTCAGTGTTCAACGGGGAGCTTCCCTGCCACACGCTGGCGGCGCCGGACGGCCGGACAGAATGCTCCGGTCCGGGCGGCAGCCCTTCGGCCGATGCCGGCTCGAACAACGCGGTAGCCAACACCGTTCCGAGTTGGGACGGCACTCCGATCGACATCAACTTCGCCCTGCCCGATCCGGACAAGTTCGGACCCGGTCCCTACCCGCTCGCGATGTACTTCCACGGCTTCGGCGGTGGCAAGGAAGGCTTTGACGGCGACCTCAAGCGCTTCACCGACATGGGCGTGGCCGCCTTCTCCATGACCGAGCGAGGCTTCAAATTCTCCTGCGGCAAGGCCGAGGCGATCCAGACCCTGAACAGCGATACCGCCGGTGCCTGTGACGATGGCTTCATCCACCTGATGGACACCCGTTACGAGGTGCGTGACGCCCAGTACTTTGCGGGTCTGCTGGCCGACGAAGGCCTGATCCTGCCGAAGAAGATCGGCACGGTCGGCGCTTCATACGGTGGTGCCAAGTCGATCTCGCTAGGCGCGCTGAAGAACCGCATCATGCTCCCCGACGGCACCCTGGCCCCCTGGCGGAGCCCGGACGGCAAGGACATGGAGATCGCGGTCGCAGCCCCGATCGTTCCCCCGAGCGACTTCGCCTATGCGCTGACCCCGAATGGCCGGACCTACGACTACACCGTCGAGAATCCGTACCTCGGCCCGGACGGCAAGGCACCTTTCGGCGTCATGAAGTCAGCCATCACCAACGGCCTCGCCTCTTCCGGCGACACCTTCAGCGGCCAGCATGGAACCCCGCTCGAGCCGGCTTGGGACATCAATGGCTGGAAAGCGATGATGAACGGCGGCGAACCGGTCGACACGTCTATCGCCTCGACGATGGTCTCGGAGATGACCACCCATCACTCCGCCTACTACATCGACAACGGCGTCCAGCCCGCACCGATGCTCATCGCCCAGGGCCTGACCGACGACCTTTTCCCGATCGGCGAAGCGATCCGCTACTACAACCGGACCAAGCATGACCATCCGGACGCGACCGTCGGTCTGCTGTTCGCCGACATCGGCCACCCCCGCGCTCCCTTGGAGGCACCGAACGAGCAGGGCCGCCCGGCCGACATGGAGCTCGGCTACTCGACCGTCGAAAAGTGGTTCGGCTACTACCTGCTCGGTGAAGGCACCAAGCCCTTCGCCGGCGTGACGTCGAAGAGCATGGTCTGCCCCTACTCGGAGCCTTCCGGCGGACCGTTCACCGCCGACACCTGGGCCGACTTCGCCCCGGGTGAGATTCGTCTCAGCGACCCGTCGACCAAAGTCCTCGCCAAGGACGGCGGCAGCGAGGAAATCGCCGCCGGCTTCATGACCCTGATCCCGGCCTGCACCCAGCAGCCGGAGACCGACGAACCGGGCATAGCTCAGTACGACTTCCCGGTCTCGCAGGGCAGCGGATACACGCTTGGCGGTTCCACCACCGTGATCGCCGACATCTCCGTTCCCAACGGCGGCGAGTCGGAGATCGCCGCCCGTCTGCTCGAGGTCGACCAGGGCGGCTCCGAACGGCTGATCGCCCGTGGCATCTACCGCCCGGAGAAGAGCGGCACGCAAGTGATTCAACTGAACGCCAACGTGTACCACTTCGCACCGGGCACCCGGATGCGGCTGCAGTTGCTGCCGAAGGACGGAAACACCGGCGGAGGGCTCGCCTTCTCTTCCTTCCGCCCGTCAAACGTCCAGCAGGACGTGACGATCAGCAACGTGGACATCAGAGTCCCGGTGCGCGAGGAGGCCGGCGCTCTGGATGGCCTGGTCAAGGCGCCTGCTCCTAAGGTCCTGCCCGACGGCTATCAGCTCGCCGACCAGTTCAAGGCGATCGGCTCGCAGACCATCGAGCAGTACGTCCAGCAGCGGGATTCCCACGAGGAGCCGACGGTCGGTGGCATCAAGGTGGTCGCAGCGTCAGTGAAGGGCAAGACCCTGACAGCGAAGATCACCTGCGCCGGAAAGAACGACTCCTGCGCCAAGACCAAGGTGACGTTCAAGGGCGCCGCCGGCAAGGGCAAGGGCGTCGTCCTCGCCACGAAGGCGGGCGTCAACGTTGCCGCCGGCAAGACCGTCTCGGTCAGGTTCAACCTGAAGGCCAATGCCCGCAAGCTGTTCAAGGACAGCAAGAAGCGCAAGGTCGTCCGCAAGCACGGCAAGAAGAAGGTCAAGAAGATCAAGGTCAAGGGCCTGAAGAAGCTCAAGGCCAAGGTCATCTACGGCAACGGCGCCACCGGCACCGTCACCGTCAAGAGGACCGGCAAGGTCAAGTAACAGCGGTCGGGCCGGTCTGCGCCGGCCCTCCAACCCAAACCCGCCAGGCAAGGGCCCCACTTCGGTGGGGCCCTTCTTGCTTCAAGAAGACCGCTCTCGGGAACGGCCGCGGGGTGAGGCTATTCCGAGGACCCTCATCGCCTTGATCCCCAGCCCGAGGCGTTCTCTGCCTTCGGTGGCGGTGGCGTCATGGCCGGAGAGATCACGGACCCGTTCGAGCCGGTAGCGAATCGTGTGCCGGTGGGTGAACATCTGCTTCGCCGTCGCCGGTACGTTGGCGTCCGAATCTAGGTACGACTCGACCGTGGCGACCAGATCGGTTTCGTACTGCTCGTCGTAGGCGACCAGCGGTTCGACCGTCTCCGAGTAGAAGCTCATCAGCTCCTCGGTGCTGGTCCCCAGGAGCAGACGGTAGGCGCCGGTGTCCTCGAAGGCGATCGGCGAACGGCCCTCGGCCTCGCCCACGTTGAGCGCCAGCCTCGCTTCGCGTGCGGCCCGCTCGATCTGGTCGGGGCCGGTGGCCAACCGTGAGCGGGAGATGGTCACGGTCAGTCCCGACAGCGACCGAGGAAGTTCCCGGTCCAGAGTCTCCTCGACCTTGACCAGCCGGTCCTCCTCACTGGTCGGCACGAGAATGCCGACCAGGCCGCCCTCGTCGGCCTCGCCCATGCCGGCGATCGCGCCCGAGGCGACCGCCCGGATGGCTCGCAGGGTCATGTCGAGCACGCGCGAGCGCCAGTCGCCCTCCTGGGCCGATCCGGCATGCGCCCGGACCATCAGCACCCCTCCCCCTCGGGAGAGGTCGCAGCCGATCTCGCCGGCCCGGGCGACGATGTCGTCGGCGCTCGCCATCGAACCGTCGAGCAGGGCCCGGATGAACTCGGAGACGGCACCCTCGTTGCCCCATTCCTCGGAGCGGGCCCGCTCGACCTCCAGCGCGGCGAGGGCCGACATCACTTCCAGGGTGTCGTTGTCCACGGCACCACCGAGGTAACGCGCCTCGCCCACGGTGTCGTCGCCGAGTCGCAGCTCGACCGTCTCGACTCCCTCGTCCTTGGCCGCGAGCTTCGCCTCCTGGGCTTGGGTGGCACCAGCCACGGCGAGGACTATCCCCGATCGGTCGAGGAAGGCAACCGGCACTCCGAAGACATCAGCCGCGGCCCGGGCCAATCCGGGCAGGCCGCGCCCGGCCAGCACGGGGCTGGCCAGACGAGCTGGTGCGGATGCCTTGGTCTTCGCGGCCGGGCTCAACCCGAGAACGGGTTGAGCGGCGCCACGTCATGCGAGACCAGTACCCAGGCCAGTCCCGCGACGACGCCGATGGTAACCAGGCCGCCGAAGATGAGCAACGAAAGGAATCCGGCCGCGAAGCGCTCGTGCCAGCGGCCAAAGGAACTCACCGCCGGCACGAGAATCAGCCCGACAAAAGCGGCGAGGCTGACTAGGCCGGCGGCGCCGAAATACCAGACGTTGGTTGAAACGGCGAACACCATCGACTCAATTTTTACGCAACTGGCCGGCCAACAGGGCTGCGACCGCGAAAAAGGCGAAACAAAGGGCCCCGAGAGCCCATCCTCCGAGCACGTCGCTGAGGTAGTGGACGTTGAGGTAGACCCGACTCAATCCGACCAGTCCGGACAGCAGGAGGCCCCCGGCGACCAGGGCCGCTTTGCGCGTCATGTCCGGCCTCAACCGCACCGCGATCGTGACCGAAAGCCAGACGTAGAAGACCGAGTGGGCCGCATGGCCCGACGGGTACGAGTAGCCGGGAACGTCGATCAAGCCGTCCGGAGGCCGCGGCCGCGCCACCCATTCCTTGATCAGGTGATTCCCGTCGAATATCGCGATCGCCGACAGAACCAGCACGACCACCTGCGTCCATCTCCGTTTCAGCGCCAGGACCGCGGCGGTGAGAACCATCAGAGGCAAGAGCACGAAGGTTGATCCCAGCGCGGTGATCGCTTTCGCGACCGAGGTGAGCCAGCCTGTCTGGATCAGGTCGGTGACGTCGAAGGCCCGCAGATCGCCCGGGGTGGGGCCGCCGTCGTCGAGCAGGATGCCGGCGTAGGCGAAGAGCACGAACGAGGCGACGGCGACGATCGCTGAAAGCGTCGTCACCTCGAGCCCGAAGGTCCCACCGGGAGTGAAGCGGTCCTGGATCCAGCGCAGCTGGGTCTCGTAACGGCGGGCCAGACGGACGATCCAGGCCGTGTACCAGCGCCCGGCCATCCAACTGACCGTCTTGACCCGGTTTCCGGGTTCACGCAGATACTTCCAGGCGAGGTAGGAACCGACCGAGAACACGATCAGAGCGCCGACGGCCAGGGCGGCAAGACCGACGTACTGGGCGGCGGCATCGATGCTGCGGGCGAAGAAATAGCCGGCCAGGACATGCATCGTGATCTGAAGCCCCGAGCCGAGGATGCTGTACGGGGCGAATGCCCGGTAGCGCATTCCCGAGCTGCCGGCGACGAACGGAGACAGGGCGCGGACCAGGCCGATGAAGCGACCGATCAAGACCGTCTTGCCGCCGTGTTTCTCGAAATAGTCCTCGACCTGCTCGTACCGCTCGTGCGAGATGCCGAACCTGGGGCCGTGCCTGAGGATGAACTCGCGGCCCAGTCGATGGCCGAGCCAGAAGCTCGTGGTGTCACCGAGGAAAGCCATGATCCAGGCGATCGCGATGAGCAGGAAGACATTGATCACTCCCTGCCCCGCCACCGCGCCGCCGACCAGCAGGGCCGTCTCTCCCGGGACCAGCAGCCCGATGAAGGCGCCCGTCTCGAGGAAGGCGAGGATGCCTACCACGAGGTAGGTCCAGGCACCGAGGAAGTTCGCGAACCCGTCGAGCAGCTTCTGCAGGTCGAGCGCGGGGAAGAGCTTCTTATAGAGGACGAAGACGATCAGGGCCGCGGCGGCGCCTCCGGCGATCGTGAGGCGCCTGCCCTTCTTCGTTTCCGGAGCCTTGATCAGGATTCGCCCTTCAGGTGACGCCGCCCTGGCAGACGATCGCCTCCGGGCCCGCTTCGGCCGCTGCCGCCGTGGCCGAGTCCCGGTCGGGGAACAGCCCGAAAACCGTCGGGCCGGTTCCGGTCATGCCGGTGAAGCCGGCTCCGGCGGCCGTCAGGCGCTCCTTTGCCAGGCCGATTTCCGGCATCAGCGAGATCGCGGCGGGTTCGAGGTCGTTGACCAGCAGGGCCGGATAGGCGAGCGGCGAGACCGAGTTGGTCGCGACCGCCCAGAGGCGGCCGGAGAGCTCGTCGATCTCGTCCTGGGTCCGGCCCAGCTTCATCCGATCCGACTCGTCGAATACCGCCCTGGTCGAGAGTCCCCGTTCGAAAGGCAGCAGCACCGCCCAGTGCTCCGCCGGCTCGGGCAGCGTGGTCAGCTTCTGCCCCACCCCTTCGACCAGAAGCGGCTTCGGGTTGAGCTGCGAAGGGACGTCGGCGCCCAGCAGCAGAGCCAGGCCGGCGAGGTCATCGACCTGTCCGGCGCCGAGCCGGAGGATCGCCGCCGCGTCGGCGCTGCCCCCGCCGAGACCAGCCTGGACCGGGATCCGCTTCTCGATCTCGACCTTGAGCAGGGGCAACGACCAGCCCTCGGATCGCATCATCCGCATCGCCTTGGTGACCAGATTCTCACCCGGGACCCCGGGGCAGATCACCTGGTCGACCAGTGCCTGCGGCCCGCCTTCGGAAACCGTGATCGTGTCGTGGAGCGTGAGCGGCTCGAAGATCGAGGTCAGCTCGTGGAGGCCGTCCTTGCGCCGCGGCCCCAGGTAGAGGCAGAGGTTGAGCTTGGCGGGCGCCTTCAGCTCGAGCGGAAAGGTGAGTTCTGGTTCAGAGTCAGCCATCGGCGGGCAGGTCGATCATGCCCGATAGCTTTGCGAACTGCTCGGGCGAAAGCGCTTCCGCCCGGATTCCGGGGTCGATGCCCGCCTCCTCCAGGCCTTTCCGGACCGGCTGCAGGCTGCCCGGGATCGCCATGTCGATCGAGCGGGCCATGGCCTTGCGACGGTGGGCGAAACCGGCCCGGACCAGCCTCCGGGTGGCCTGGTCGGGGCCCGGACCCGTACGGCGTATCTCGATGATCGCCGAGTCGACGCGCGGCTGCGGCCTGAAGACCGCCCGACTCACCTTACGGACCTGTCTCACCTCACCGGTCAGCTGGATCAGCACCGACGGCGCGCCGTAGGTCTTGGTGCCAGGACCAGCCCGGAGCCGGTCCCCGATCTCCTTCTGGACCATCACGTTCCACTTGAGGATCGAGGGGAGCCCGAATGCGGTGCGCAAGATGATCGGGGTCGCGACCGCGTAGGGCAGGTTCGCGACCATCGCGGTCGGAGGCGGGTCGAGCTCGGCCAGGTCGAACTTGACCGCGTCGGCCCAGATCAGATCGACGTTGGGCCGGGCGATCGCCTCGGTGAGGCCGGGCTCGAGCCCGCGGTCGATCTCGATCACCTGAACCCTGGATGCGATGTCGGCCAGCCGCTCGGTCAGCACCCCTTCCCCGGCCCCTACTTCAAGCACGACGTCTTCGGGGGCGACACTGGCGTCGCGGACGATCGCCTCGAGCAGGTTGGGATCGGCCAGGAAGTTCTGGCCGAGCTTCACCATCCGTAGACGCGGGCGGCGTTGGCGGTGACCAGCTCGTCGAGCTCGGCGTAGCTGATTCCGCGCAGCTCAGCGACCTTCTCGGCGGTCTCGACCACGAAGGCCGGCTGGTTGCGCTCACGGCGACGCGACTGTGGGGTGAGGTAAGGCGCGTCGGTCTCGACCATTATCCGTTCGGCCGGCACTCTTGCCACCGCACCCCGGAGATCCTCGTTCGCCGGGTAGGTGACGTTGCCGGAGAAGGAGCAGTACCAGTCACGCTCAGCCGCCCGTTCGACCCAGGCAGGGGTCGAAAAGCAGTGGAGGATCACCGTCAATTCGTCGTAGGGCTCCAGGGTCTCGAAAACCTCGGCCACCGCGTCCTCCTTGCCCTGCGGGTCGCGGACATGGATCACCAGCGGCATGTCGAGCCGGTCAGCTATATCGATCTGCGCGGCAAAGGCCCGGCGTTGGGAATCGGCCTGAGCGGTGTCGCGGAAGAAGTCCAGGCCGGTCTCGCCGATCGCCACGACCTTCGGATCGGCGGCCAGAGCCTCGATGTCCGCGGCGGCGGCATCGTCGAAGCCATCGGCGTCGTTGGGGTGACGGCCGACGGCGGCGAAGAGGCCGTCGAATGCGCCCGCGAGGGCGATCTGCTCGCGGTTGGACGTCTCGTCGAGGCCGACCGTGAGGATCTTTTCGACACCAGCCTCGCGGGCTGCCTCGATCACCGTCTCCGGCGGATCGGGGCAGCGCGAGACATGTGAGTGCGAATCGATCAACCGGGCCTACCGACGGAAGCGGAAGGTCTTGGTCTTGTGCCGCACGGTGCCGTTGGCAATGTTCGTGGCGGTCACCGCGACCCGCAGGCTCGAGTACCTGTAGTGGTTCTTGAGGATGTTGAGTCCGTAGCCGGTGAGGACCATGCCGGTGATCCAGCTGCGGTTGGCGGTCAGGTTCCGGCCGCCCTTGACCGACGTGTTGCCGGCCGGGGTGATCAGCGTCACCTTGACCTTGGCCTTGCAATCCTTGGAGCAGCTCGCGAGCACCTTGAGCTTCTTGGCTACCTTGACCTTGGTCCCCGCGTAGGGTGCGATCTTGATGTTCAACGGTACCGCCGCACCAGCGGTCGAACCGATCGCCGCGATGCCGACGACGGAGACTAGGAGTGCTGCGAGGAGGGTCCTGGCTTTGTTCATATTCCGATCCTAATTATTGGAGCTTTGGGAAAAGCGGATTGATCTTCTCCAACTTCCTACCACCGGAACGGGTTCCATAAGCGGACAGGCCGAGTTCCGTCTGGTCGAGCGCCCCAAGCAGGGTGGCGGTCGAGCTGGGCAGATACGGATGCAGCAGCAGGGTCAGGACTCGAAGACCTTCGGCCAGGCTGTGGAGCACCTGGTCGAGCCTTTCCGCGTCACCTTCGTCCTTGGCCAGGACCCAGGGCTGGGATTCCTCGACGTAGCGGTTGAGCCGACGGACCAGGACCCAGATCTCCTCGAGGGCCTGGCCGATCTGGGCTTCGTCCAGCAGGCCCGAGATGCGTTCCACGATCCCTTCGAAATCCGCCGCCAGCAGCGGGTCCGGCTCCGCCTCGGGCTGGATTCCGTCCCGGTAGCGGTCCACCATCGCGAGTGTTCGTGAGGCGAGGTTGCCGAAATCATTGGCCAGCTCGGACTCGTAGCGGGTCTCGAAACCCTCGGTGGAGATCGAACCGTCCTGGCCGAAGCTGACCTCGCGGAAGCAGTAGAAGCGGAGCGCGTCGGCCCCGAACACCTCGATCACCTCGAAGGGATCGAGCACGTTGCCGAGCGACTTCGACATCTTCTTGTCGCCCATCAGCAGGAAGCCGTGGATGAAGATCCGCTGCGGCACGTCGATCCCGGCCGCCATCAGGAAGGCGGGCCAGTAGACCGTGTGGAACTTGAGGATGTCCTTGGCGATGATGTGCCAGGAGGCCGGCCAGTACCGGTCGGTCAGGTCCTCGCCCTCGCGGGCGTAGCCAAGGGCCGTGTAGTAGTTGAGCAGGGCGTCGAACCAGACGTACATGACCTGTTCCGGATCCCAGCTGAGGGGGATGCCCCAGCTCAGCTGCGAACGAGAGAGCGAAACGTCGTTCAGGCCGCCCCGGATGAACGAGAGCGCTTCGTTGCGGCGGAAGTCGGGCTGGATCATGCCCGGGTTCTCCTCGTACATCCGCTCGAGGTCGTCCTGGAAGGCCGAGAGCTTGAAGAACCAGTTCTGCTCCTGCTCGCGGTCGAGCGGTATCTCGTGGATCAGGCAGGTGTCGCCGGGACCGATCTCGTTCTCGTTCTTGAAGTCGGCGCAGCGCGGGCAGTACCAGCCCTCGTAGACGCCCTCGTATACGTACCCGTTCTCCTTGACCCGGTCGACCACCGCCTGGACCCGTTCGATGTGGCCTTGGTCGGTGGTGCGGATGAAGAAGTCGTTGGAAGCGTCGACCTTCGCCACCATGTCGCGGAAACGGTCGGCGCTGCGATCGACCAGCTCCTGCGGATCTATGCCCTGCTTCTCGGCCGCCTGGGCGATCGGTTCGCCGTGCTCATCGGTGCCGGTCAGGAAGAAGACATCCTCCCCGCGCTGGCGCATGTGCCGGGCGAGGATGTCGGCGGCCATGGTCGAGTAGGCATGGCCGAGGTGCGGATCGCCGTTGCCGTAGAAGATCGGTGTGGTGACGTAGAAACTCAAGATCAGTCCAGCATAGGGCGGCTCAGGCGAGCGACGCCTCGACCGCGGTCGCGAACAGCTCGGCGCCCGGCACCTCGAGGCCGGCCGACTTCTGGAGGTAGAGGCTCGGTTCGGTTGCTTCGACCTCCATCAGGACCGGCTCCCCGTCGGGGGAGGAGACCATGTCGATGCGGGCGTACAGGGGCATCGACCCGAAGCGCCGGGCCAGCCAGGCCACCGTCTTCGCACCCAACTCGATCTCGGCCTCGCTCGCCTCGGCCAGGGTCATCAGGTCCTCGTCGAACATTCCCTCCGCCACGGTGGTTCCGGGCCGGACGGGTGCCACTCCCGATTCCGGCAGGAAGGCCTTCTTGCGAAGCGCGTAGGCGAAGCGCCCCCCGAAGAAAAGCACCGCCGTCTCACCCCGTTCGTCGATCCACGGGATGTAGGGCTGGATCATCGCGATCTCGTCCTGTCCGCCGAGCTTGGCGATCAGGGCCTCCGCCTCGTCGCGGTTGCCGTCGTCGAATGCCCCTGTGTCGCGTGCCCCGGCGCCCGAGACCGGTTTGATCACGACCTTGCCGCCAAGGTCGGGAATCGGCCCGCCCGGGGCGACCAGCGCGGTCGGTGGCACGGGCAGCCCGCCGCCGTCGAGCTCGGCCAGATACCGCTTGTCGGTGTTCCAGCGGATCAGGGCCGGAACGTTGCGGAGCCTCTCCGGACCGACGTGGTCGGTCCAGTCGAGGAATTCCTCCAGCCGGCCGGTGTAGTCCCAGGTCGACCGGATCACCGCGAGATCGAACTGATCCCAACCTGCGTCGGGATCGTCCCAGGCCACGAATTCCACTCCGATGCCTCGGCCGTCGAGGATGTCCGCCGAAAGCAGATCATCCTCCCACTCGGCCTGTCTGGGCTCGCAGGTGACGTAGGCGACCCGTCGCTCCGAGCTCAACGGCGTGGTTCCCGACCGGTCAGCGCCTTGTAGAGGTCGTTGGCCCGGGTGCCGGTGAGCGAGGCGACCACGGTCGCCGCCGCCCGAGGCCGGGCGCCGGACTTGACCAGCCGCTTCAGCGCCTCCACCGCGAAGGCGATGTCCTGTCCGTGCTGGGCCGCTTCGGCCGGGCCGATGACCAGCACGATCTCGCCCTTCACCTCGCCCTGGAATCGCATCGCCAACTCTGTGAGGGTGCCGCGGGCCACCTCTTCGTGAAGCTTGGTCATCTCCCGGCAGACCGCCGCCTGGCGGTCCGGGGCGAGTTGGGCCAGAGCCCGCAGGGAGTTGGCGATGCGACGGGGCGACTCGAAGGCGATCACGGTTTCGGCCGAGTTCAGCACCCGTTCCATCTCGCCGGCCCGCTTCGGCAGGAAGCCTTCGAACCTCCAGCGGTCGGTGGGCAGGCCCGAGGCGACCAGCGCGACCGGTATCACCGAGGGGCCGGGCAGCACCTCGACCTCGATGCCACGGTCGATACAGGCCCGGATCAGGCGGTATCCCGGATCGGAGACGGCCGGCATGCCGGCGTCCGAGACAAGGGAGATCCGGTCTCCTCGTTCCATCCGCTTGACCAGCTCGACCGCCCGTGAGGCCTCGTTGCCCTCGTGGTTCGAAACCAGGCGGGGCTTGGGCCGGATCTCGAGCTTCTCGAGCAGGCGTCCGGTGCGACGGGTGTCCTCGCAGGCCACGAAATCGGCCATGACCAGGGCGTCGCGGACCCGCTTGCTGACGTCATCCATGTTGCCGATCGGGGTCGGGCAGACAGTCAGGCGGCCGGGCATCAGGCGGCCTCCGCTTCCATGCGACCGTAGGCCGCCGCCCCGATCATCCCGGCCGCGGGGCCGAGCTGGGCGGCGACCAACCGGGTCTGGTTCATCGGCTTCAGCGCGTACTTCTCGACCTCGCGGCGGGCCGGGGCGATGAGCAGCTCGCCGAAGGCGATGGCGCCGCCACCGAGCACGATCACCTCGGGCTGGAAGACGTTGGCCAGGCCGACCAGGGCCTGGCCGAGATAGTGGCCGGCAAGGTCGATCGCCTCGATCGCCGCCTCATCGCCCTGGGTCGCGGCTTCGTGCACGGCCTTGGCACCGATCTCCTCGCCAGAGGCAAGGCGCCGGCCGAGGAGGGAGTCCGGCCGGCGTTCGGCGGCTTCCCGGCCGTGACGCCCGATCGCCGTGCCCGAAGCCATCGCCTCGACACAGCCCCGGTTCGGGCAGTTGCCCTGGCAGGGATGCCCGTCGACCTCGACGACCATGTGCCCGAGCTCGCCGCCGGCCCCGGTCGATCCGCGGTAGATCTCGCCGTCCAGCCAGATCCCGCCGCCGATCCCGGTGCCGATCGTGAGCAGCAGAGCATGCTTCGTCCCACTGGCCGCTCCATACAGGGCCTCGGCGAGCATCGCCAGGTTGCCGTCGTTGTCGATCGCGACCGGCAGCCCGACCTCTTCGCTCAGCATGTCGCGGATCGGCAGATCTTCGAGGTCGAGATTGACGGTCGAGATCACACGGCCGGTCTCGCGTTCGATCGTGGCCGGGATCCCGATCCCGACCGCTCTGGCCTCCGGCCGGGCCTGGCGAGCCTTGTCGATCTGCTGCGCGAGCAGGTTCACGACCTTCTCTTGCGAATAACCTTTGGAAGGGACCTCTTCCTTCCACAGGGCTTCGGGCCGCCCATCGACCACGCCGACGGCAAGCTTTGTCCCACCGAGATCAGCTCAGATCGATTCAACTTGCGCCATCAGCCACCATTCTTAACTCTTCATGCCTTCCACAGGTAACAGGCCCGATCCGGACCGGCCCGAATACAACGTCTATCGCTCCCGCCGCGGCTTCTTCTCGCGGTTCCGGCGATCCGATCTCGGCTCCCTGAGCGGGAAAGAGAAACGGGCGGCGGACCGTCAGAGAGCAGCCAGGCCCGGCAGGCAGGACCTACCCTATGAAGTTCACCGCTCCGGCTCCGGTACGGGCGGCGGCCGGTACGGATCTTCCGGCCTGAAAGACCGGCTTCCCGGTCGTCGCGACGGTCGCCCCTCCAGGCGCTGGGTCAAGTGGATCCTCTTCGCCTGTCTCGGATGGTTCGCGCTCAGCGTTCTGGCCTTCGCGGTCTCGGCCCAGCTTCAGTCGATGAAGATGTCCGGGGAGGCCAAGGCCGCTCTGGGAGGCAGCCCCTGGATGCTCACCAATCCGCAGAACATACTGATCATCGGCACCGACTCCCGCCCCCCGGACACGCTCGAGCCAGGTGCCGCCGAGACCCAGAAGTGCTACGACCAGCAGGCCAAGGGCGAGGCGCCGCATGACGGCTGTCCCGGAGCCCGGGCCGACACCCTGATGGTCGTGCGGGCCGGTGGCGGCAAGTTCAACAAGCTGAGCATCCCCCGGGACAGCGTCGCCGACATCCCCGGCCACGACGCCCAGAAGATCAACGCCGCGTACGCCTACGGCGGTGCCGCCCTGCAGGTCAAGACGGTCGAAAACTTCCTCGGGATCAAGATAGATCACGCGGTGATCCTCAATTTCTCCGGCTTCGAGGACTTCATCAACGCGATCGGCGGCGTCAAGGTAGACGTGCCCGAAGCGCTCTGCGCCAACATCTCCGGCGGCAAGAAGAACGGCGGCATCACGATCCGCCTGAAGAAGGGCGAGAACACGCTCGACGGCCAGGACGCGCTCGCCTACGCGAGGACCCGCGAGGACACGGTCGGCGACCCCAAGTGCCAGCTCCCGGCCGGATACAACGACCTCAACCGGGCCGAGGCCCAACAGCGCGTGCTGAACGGGATCAAGGACCGGCTGACCGACCCGCTGCGCCTGCCCTACAACTTCATCAAAGGCCCGATCATCGGCTGGACCGCACCGAAGGCGTTCGTCTCGGACATGGGGTTCTTCACCCTCCCGCAGCTCGCTCTCTCGTCGGTCTTCGCCGGCTCGTCCAAGCCCGATGTGCTGGTTCCGGCCAGCCTCGACCCGATGATCATTCCCGAGTCGGAGCGTCAGCGAGCGGCCAAGGCCCTCGAAGGCTAGGCCCGCTCGGGCCTGCCTAGACCGGCGGTACGAGAACCTTCAGGCCGAGGGTTTCGGCAGCCTCGCGCTGACGCTCGTCGAAGGTCACGAACCGACACTCGGCAGGAAGAACCTGCGCCGCCGCGAGGTGGATGGCGTCGAGGGTCCTGAGCCGACTACCACGACCGACTTCGACAGCTCGCACAAGACAATCAGCGTCAACCGGAGACAGATAGAAGAACTCAAGGTCACGACTGATCCTTGCGTCCGCTTCCCGCAGCGCACCTGGCTCGCGAAAGGTACGAGCCAGCGCGATCGGACCTTCCGCCGCCAGCAATGCCGAGCCACACCAATCGGGGTCTGCTGCCATCGCCTCGCGTATCCACAGTGAATGCTCTTCCTCCTGGTAGCACTTGACGAGCGCCGAGGAGTCAAAGCAGAGCATCAGATCTTCTCTTCACGAAGCTCGTTCAGGACTTCCATCGTCGGGCGCCCTCCCTCGATGCCCCGAGGACGAGGCGGCCGCGGCTCGTTGACTCGCGGACCCGGGATCACCCGGCCGGTCCGGACCAGCTCCTCCAGGGTCATCTCGTTAGCCTGAGCGACGAACGGCGAGATGATGGCTTTGGGCTCGCCGTCGACCGTGACCACGACCGACTCGCCGGCAGCGGCCCGTTTCACCTGATTGCTCAGGTCCGCCCGGAGCTCTCTGATCCCGATCCTGTTCATGCACCGAGTGTACACCCCGGTACACACGGCCTTGCCGGGCAGACCGTGTGGCGGCCGGCCTTCCGGCTAGTCCGAGCTGGACGCGCCCGAAGAGGCCTTCGAGCCAGAGTCGCCCGAGCTGGACGAGCTTGAAGACCCGGAGGAACCGGAGTCAGAGGAAGACGAGCCGGACGACGACGAGGAGCCCGAGGAATCGGATTCCTTCTTCGCGGTTTCGGCAGCGGCCTTGGCCTTGTTGGCCTTGCGGGTCCCGTAGTCGGTGTTGTGGAAGCCCGAGCCCTTGAAGTGGATCGCCGGAGAATGCAGCACTTTCTGGACCGGCGCCCCGCACTCGATGCACTCGGTGAGGGCGTCTTCGGACATGGACTGCATCACCTCGAAGAGGTGACCGTTTTCGCAGCGGTATTCGTAAATCGGCATTGCGTAGGTGATTATCGCAGCGCGCTGCTCTTTCCGTCCCGATACCCGTCCCGGCTTTTCGGGACGATTGTCCATAACCTCTAGGCCATGAGCGACTACGCCACCGACAAGAACACCGAAGTGACCATGGAAGAGATCGTTGCCCTGGCCAAGCGGCGCGGTTTCGTCTTCCCTTCTTCGGAGATCTACGGCGGCCTCGGTTCGACCTACGACTACGGCCATTACGGGGTCCTGCTCAAGAACAACGTCAAGAACGAGTGGTGGAAGTCGATGCTGGTCGAAAGGGACGACATCGTCGCCCTCGACTCGGCGATCCTCCAGCACCCCAAGGTCTGGGAGGCCTCCGGCCACCTCGCCGGCTTCACTGATCCGCTCGTCCAGTGCCTGGGCGAATGCAAGCGCCGCTGGCGTGAGGATCACCTCCGCGAGGCGAACGTCGAGAAGGGCGGCAGCTACGACGACCCGATCGTCTGCCCCGAGTGCGGCGGCGAGCTCTCCCCGCCCCGGAACTTCAACCTGATGTTCGAAACCCACATGGGCCCGGTCGCCGATGACGGCAACTCCGTCTTCCTCCGCCCCGAGACCGCCCAGGGCATCTTCATCAACTTCAAGAACGTCCTCAACTTCGCCCGCAGGAAGCCGCCGTTCGGGATCGCCCAGGTCGGCAAGTCCTTCCGCAACGAGATCACCCCGGGCAACTTCATCTTCCGCACCCGCGAGTTCGAGCAGATGGAGATGGAGTTCTTCGTGCCGCCGAACGAGGCCGACGAGTGGTGGGCCAAGTGGGTCGAGATCCGTCACCAGTGGTACCTCGGGCTCGGCATCCGCCCGGACTTCCTGATGATCCGGCCCCACGAGTCGGACGAGCTCTCGCATTACTCCTCCAAGACCTCGGACGTCGAGTACCTCTTCCCGATCGGCTGGTCCGAGCTGGAGGGCATCGCCCACCGCGGCAACTTCGACCTGACCCAGCACCAGGAGCACTCCGGCGAGAAGATGGAGTACTTCGACCAGGTCTCCGGTGACCGCTACATCCCCCATGTGATCGAGCCGGCCGCCGGCGCCGACCGCGCCGCGCTGGCCTTCCTGGTCGACGCCTACGCCGAGGAGGAGGTCGAGGGCCGCAAGCGCACCGTGCTCCAGCTCCACCCCCGCCTCGCCCCGATCAAGGTCGCGGTGATGCCGCTCTTCAACAAGGAAGGCATGCCGGAGACGGCCCAAGAGATCAACCTCGCCCTCCGCCGGGCCGGCATCCAGACCGAGTACGACACAGGCGGGTCGATCGGCAAGCGCTACCGCCGCCAGGACGAGATCGGCACCCCCTGGGGAATCACGGTCGACTTCGACACCAAGGACGACGGCCAGGTCACCCTCCGCGACCGCGACTCCCTCGAACAGGTCCGCGTCCCGATCGAGGGCCTGCCCGAGTTGATCGCCGGCAAGCTCGCCGAGCCCTGGAAATCCCCCAAGCTGGCCAAGTAGCCGGCGAAATCGGAAAAGTCAGCGATTATCGCTGACTTTTCCAATCTCACTTCTAGACGAAACCGGGGTTCTGCTTGACTTCTTTCATGCGCCCCGGCCCGGTCGAGACCACCGCCGACGATCGTCTTCTCTACGGGGCGGTTCACCTCGACGTGACCGACCTCGACCGGTCGCTCGTCTTCTGGCGGGACCTGATCGGCATGTCCGAGCTGGGCGCGGACGAGGACGGCGCTGTGCGGCTGGGCGTGCCCGACGCAGAGTTGGTCGTCCTCCACCCAGGGGCCACCCAGCCGGTGCAGCGGGGATACGCCGCGCTCTACCATCTCGCGATCCACATGTCGTCCGAGGCCGAGTTCGCCCGTCTGCTGGGGCGGCTCTTCGCCGCCCGTTACCCGAATGCCCCGACCGACCACATCACCCACTGGGCCACCTATCTGGATGACCCGGACGGGATCAACGTCGAGATCGCCTTCGAGACGATCGACCGTGTGGGCGAGATCAAGGTCGAGGGCAGGCCGCTGATCGTCGACTCGGAAGGCCGCCGCCATGACATGACCGAGCCGCTCGGGCTGGAAGAGGTCTTCGCTCACCAAGAGGACGAGGATCTGACCAAGCCGCTTCCCGCAGGGACTCGGATCGGTCACGTCCACCTCTACGTCGGTGACCTCGAAGCGGCCCAGGCCTTCTACGAGCAGGTTGGCTTCACCCGCCACATGGACGCATCCGGCATCGGCTTCGCGGACCTTTCCCTCGGTGGCGGCTTCCCGCACCGGATCGCGGTCAACGTCTGGCAGGGAGTCGGCGCGCCGCAGGCCCCGGCAGGCACCGCCGGAATGCGCCACTTCGAGCTGAAGCCGAGCCGGGGACGGCCCGGTCTCGAAACCGGGCGGCATCTGGATCCCTCCGGAAACGCAGTCGTGCTGCTGATCTGACGACGGTCTTTCCCCGTGATCAGCTTCAGGGGGAGCCGACCAAGTCGAAGAAGAAAGCAGTAGCCGCAAGATCCGGCCGCTGCCGGGTGAAATAGTGGAGCCGTGAGATCGGTAATCGACGAACG
>Ga0153956_1000881_pt1 | contig 30281 bp, 26 predicted proteins | sample TSFL040MetaG_FD_104704 | JGI IMG/M metagenome (GOLD analysis project Ga0153956, IMG submission 104704) | Attine ant fungus gardens microbial communities from Florida, USA - TSFL040 MetaG | ecosystem: Host-associated > Fungi > Mycelium > Unclassified | place: USA: Florida, Wekiwa Springs... | reverse complement strand
CACCAATCCTTACAGCGGCCGCCGTTTTTGCCTCGATCGCTCGCACGTGCAGGAGTTGGAGGCCATGACGCCGGCGCCGCCCGCCTCGCAACGCCTTTGGTTGCTGGCGCAGGAGGGCGACGAGGTTCTGGACTGCCGCGAAGCGGTCGAATTTTATGCAGGCTGCCGGCAAACCGTGGAGGCGGGCGGCGATCATGCCTTTCGGGGCTTTGAACGCTATTTGCCTGACCTCATTAACTTCTTACAATGCGCCCCTGAATAAACGCGTCCACGGGAGAGCGCATGTCGAAACAATACACCGCTGAATCCATCGAGGTCCTGACCGGACTCGATCCGGTGCGCAAGCGCCCCGGCATGTACACCGACACTTCCCGCCCCAATCACCTGGCCCAGGAAGTCATCGACAACAGCGTGGACGAAGCGCTCGGCGGCCACTGCGACCAGATCGACGTGATTCTGCACAAGGACGGATCGCTCACCTGCGCCGACAACGGCCGCGGCATGCCGGTGGATATTCATCCGGAACAGGGCAAGCCCGGCGTGGAGGTCATTCTCTGCACGCTGCACGCCGGCGGAAAATTTTCCAACCAGAATTACCAGTTCTCCGGCGGCCTGCATGGCGTGGGCGTGTCGGTGGTGAACGCGCTGTCCAAAATCCTGGAAGTGACGATCCGCCGCGATGGCCAGATTTACCGCATGGGTTTCGCCGACGGTGAAAAGGCCGCCGATCTGGAAGTGATCGGCACCACCACCAAGCGCGATACCGGCACCAGCGTGCGCTTCCTGCCCGATCCGAAATATTTCGAATCGCCGAAATTTTCCGTGTCGCGCCTGCGCCATATCCTGCGCGCGAAGGCGGTGCTGTGCCCCAAATTGCGCGTCACCTTCAGCGACGAAAATACCGGCGAGCGCGACGAGTGGTTCTACGAGGACGGCCTCAAGGATTATCTGAGCAGCGGTACCCAGGGCTGGAATGTACTGCCCGCCGAGCCTTTCGTCGGCAGTTTCAAAAGCGATCGCGAAGCCGCGGATTGGGCCGTGCAATGGCTGCCCGAGGGCGGCGAGCTCATCACCGAATCGTATGTCAACCTGATTCCCACCGCGCAGGGCGGCACGCATGTCAACGGACTGCGCGCGGGACTGTTGGACGCCATGCGCGAATTCTGCGAATTCCGCAACCTGTTGCCGCGCGGCATCAAGCTGGCGCCGGACGATATCTGGGACCGCTGCGCGTATGTGCTCAGCTCGAAAATGCAGGACGCGCAATTTTCGGGACAAACCAAGGAGCGCCTGACTTCGCGCGAAGCCACCGCCTTTATCTCCGGCGTGGCCAAGGATGCTTTCAGCCTGTGGTTGAACCAGCACACGGAAGAGGCGGAAAAACTCGCGGAACTGTGTATCGGCAATGCCCAGACCCGCCTGCGTAAATCCAAGCAGGTCGCGCGCAAGAAAGTGACCGCGGGTCCCGCTCTGCCGGGCAAGCTGGCGGATTGTTCCGGCGCGGAAATCGAGCGCGGTGAATTGTTCCTGGTGGAGGGCGATTCCGCGGGCGGTTCGGCCAAGCAGGCGCGCGACCGCCAGTTCCAGGCGATCTTGCCGCTGCGCGGCAAAATCCTGAACACCTGGGAAGTGGAATCCCAGGAAATTCTCGCCTCGCAGGAAGTGCATGACATTTCGGTGGCGATCGGCGTCGATCCGGGCTCCGATAACCTGGAAGGCCTGCGCTATCACAAGGTTTGCATCCTGGCCGATGCGGATTCGGATGGCGCGCACATCGCGACCCTGTTGTGCGCGCTGTTCGTGCGCCATTTCCGGCCGCTGGTGGCGGCGGGCCATGTGTTCGTGGCAATGCCGCCGTTGTTTCGCATCGACATCGGCAAGGATGTCTATTACGCCCTGGACGAATCGGAAAAGCAGGGTGTGCTGGATCGCATCAATGCCGAGGGCAAGCGCGGCAAGGTCCAGGTGACCCGCTTCAAGGGCCTGGGTGAAATGAATCCCTTGCAGCTGAGGGAAACCGTTATGGACCCCAATACGCGGCGGCTGGTGCGTTTGATCGTCGAGTCCGGCGACGACACGCAGCAATTGATGGACATGCTGCTTGCGAAAAAACGCTCGGGCGATCGCAAGGACTGGCTCGAAAACAAAGGCGATCTGGCGGAAGTGATCGGCTGACGAGCATGCGCGATGACATCGCGCATACGTGCTCCGCAACCGCTACGCGAGCGGGTTGCGGAGTTTCCTGATCTCTCCGCTCGCGCCGCCGCAGGCCTCGCGTTTTTCTCACCGGTTTCGATTTTTCGGCCTGTTTCGATTTCCGGGCGCACGATTTCGCGTCGCACAAATCTTTTCGCAGTGCTTGGAGCAAGACCCAGCCGAACAGCCGAGCCATGCGTCAACGTGGCCGTTTTTCGCGATAAGCGCAAAAGCCCGGTCTGGGTCCGATGCGCGGGTGATTGCGGCAGGTATCCGGGCGTTTTGCATAAATGGTGCAGCGCCGGTCGCGGTCCAGGTACAGGCAGTCGCCGTTGGAAAGCCGCGTCAAGGTGAACAGCTCGTTCTTGAAATTGAAGTGTTCGACGAGCTTGGCTTTTTTCAGTTTCTTGGCGATATCTTTCGGCGCTTCCTGCGCCTCGAATTCGTCGATCAATTCCATTCGCACCAGATCGTGCAGGCGCACCTCCACCGGCAGCGTACAGCATGTCGCGGCGCAGCTGTCGCACAATCTGTCCTTGTATTTGATCCAGGTTTCCGTGCGTTCGATATCGACGGTGTGAATGATCTTGCTCATGGCGGTTTACACGTTGCGGGCATGACAGTCGGCGGCAGGATGATCGTGCGCGACTGGGCAATCCGGGGCGCGCCATTATAAAGCTTTGTCGATGCGTGTGGAGCCTGATTATTCTTTGGGCCGAGCATGTGCCGGCGCCGAGCCATTCGTTTCTTTAAGGAACCTCTGAAAAACTCGAGCCATCCGCTCACTCAGCCCGCTTATCCTCCGCAATCCCGACGTCTCGGTGAGCAAGGAAAGGTGGAGCTGTTGCTGCATGTCCTGCCGAACGGCCGGGTTGACGAGGCTCGTATTACGCGCAGCAGCGGTTATCCGCGCCTCGACGAGGCGGCTGTCCGGGAAGCCAAAAAATCCTGGCATCTCTTACCGAACCAGGAGAACGGTATTGCTGTAGCCGGTTGGAACAGTATCGTGATCACATTCAAATTAATGGAGTGAGCGCTTCCGGCCAACCTTGCCCAAGGCGGCGCCTGTGCGCCGCCATTCAGTGGGTTCGCAGAGCGGGGTGTTATCGTTAACGAATGAGGGCGTCATGCGTAAATTTTTTCGGCTTTGCATAATGGCTGTCGGCGCGTTCCGGTTCAGTATTCAATCGTCTTTTGCAACCACTTATTCCGTGTTGACCAGCGTGGATGGCATTGTGAACTGTGCCAGTGGCGCATCGCGTAACTTTCGCCGAACGGAGAGCGGAAAATTCGATATTGACCTGGATAATCTCAGCATGGATTTCAAAATGTCACGGATGACTCATACGACTGGATTTCGCAGATTTTTCAGGAGGGTCCCGGCGTCGTGAGTTATGACGGCGATACCCATGTCTTCACGCTGTCGAATGCGCCGGTCTCCATTGCCGAGGTTGAGATCGGTCCCAAAAATTATGCGCATTACGGCAGCTATTTTGGCGTGGCGAATCTGGCGTTCACCATCATCGGCGATACGCTGGTTACATTGCCTGGAGCGGGCTGTCTGCTTATCGATAAGGTCGGATCCTCTCTGGAGAACGCCGGCTTCCTGAATACTCCGACGACCATCGAGCTGGGTATTGGCGCTTGTATGCGCAGGTGCCTTTATTCCTGCGGCTTTTGGGCGGAAAAAACGTGTTCGATATCTTCGTAGGCATCGATCCGAAAACGCGGTGAGCAGATGGCGAGAAAGACCAAGTCGCCATCGCCGGTGTTGGCAATGCGTTGCGGGCACAGCGGAGGAATGATGACGACATCGCCCGGGCCGACCGCTTGCGTCAATTTTTGTTCGAGCCCGAATTCGACGCGGCCGTTGCCTTCGAGGATGACATAGCGCTCCACGATGCCGGCGAGACGGTGCCAGCGCGTGGTTTTTCCCGGCTCCAGGCGTGCGCGGGCGATGGACAGCGCGTCGTCGTCCGCGCTGTTGGACAGTTCGTTGATGTGGCAGCCTTCGGGGAAAAAATATTCCCCGGCGGGATCGAAGGATTTGATCCGTTCGCGCATGTCAGCCCTGCGAATGCGAATTGGGCGCGGACAGTTGCTGCTGCAGGCGTTGCGCGTCCAGTTCTTTTTCCCAACGCGAGATCGCGATGGCCGCGACACCGTTGCCGATGAAGTTGGTCAATGCGCGCGCCTCCGACATGAAGCGATCCACGCCGAGAATCAGCGCCAGTCCCGCCACCGGAATGGCCGGCACCGTGGCCAAGGTTGCCGCCAGCGTGACGAAGCCGCTGCCGGTGACGCCGGCGGCGCCCTTGGAGGTCAGCATCGCCACCAGCAAGATCGTCAACTGCTGCCCCAGCGTCAGTTCGATGCCCATCGCCTGCGCAACAAACAATGCCGCCAAGGTCATGTAAATATTGGTGCCGTCGAGGTTGAAGCTGTAGCCGCTCGGCACCACCAATCCCACCACGGACTTGGAGCAGCCGAGCCTTTCGAGCTTGGCCATCAGCGGCACCAGCGCGCTTTCGCTGGAGGACGTTCCCAGAACGGTCAGCAATTCCGTGCGCATGTATTTCAGATAACGAAAGATGCTGAAGCCGAGCAGTTGCGCGATGGCGCCCAGGATGACCGCCACGAAACAGGCGCAGGTCAGATAAAACAGCGCAACGAATGCCGCCAGCGGCTTGAGCGCGTCAACGCCGAATGCGCCGACGGTGTAGGCCATGGCGGCGCCCGCGCCCAGCGGCGCGGCCTTCATGACCAGATCGACCATGCCGAAAAAAACCTTGCTGGCGCCTTCCACGAAGCGCGTCACGGTGGCACCGGCCTCGCCGAGGCGCGCCAGAGCGATGCCGAACAGCGCGGCCACCAGCAATACCTGCAATAAATCGCCATTGGCGGTGAAGGCATCGGTGAAGGTTTTCGGAATGATGTGCAGCACGTAATCGGAAACGTGCAGCGCCTCGGCCTTTTTGCTGAACTCGCTGATCTTGCCGCTATCCAGCTGCGTGGCGTCGGCGTGGAAAGCGGCGCCCGGACGCAGGCCGTTGGCGACCGCGAGGCCGAGTATCAGCGCGAGGGTGCTGACCGTTTCAAAATAAAGCAGCGCTTTGCCGCCGACACGTCCCAGTTTGCCGATATTGCCGGCGCCCGCGATGCCGAGCACCACGGTGCAGAAAATAACAGGGCCGATCAGCATCTTGATGAGATTGATGAAACCGTCCGCCACGGGCTTGAGCGCAACGCCGGTGGCCGGGTGCAGGTAACCGAGCAACGCGCCGGCCATGATGGCAATCAGCACCCAGAAATATAATGTGGACAGAAGGCGTTTCACGGAGTGTTCGCTCGTTTATTGTCAAGGCCGCATGATAGGGGGCTGCCACTGGATTGCAAAGGCGAGACGTCGCGCCCAAAAAAAGCCGGCGACGGCGGAGCGGCCGCGTCGGGGTCTGGCGCGATTGCCGGTGTCGCGCTAGTCTGGGCGCGCCGCGCCCGCCGGTCCGGAAATCTAAAGCGGGTATGAAACATCGGCAGGGCGATGCATTGATCGAAGCGGGGCGCGGGCCCCGCCTCACACGCGGGCACCTCGACAAGACTCGCAGATGACAGAGGATATTATGAAGCGATGGCACATCGGCGTCGGGTTGGCGGCGCTGTTGGCGGTTGTGGCGCTCGGCGTCTGGTATTACGGCGATTGGCGTCAACAGCCCGCGCCGGTCGATGTGCAGACCGTGGCCGAATTCGCCGTCGAACCGGTCGACTACTATCGCGATATCAAACCGATCCTGGACAGCCGTTGCCTGGTCTGCCACGGCTGCTACGACGCGCCCTGCCAGCTCAAGCTGGATTCGCCCGAAGGTTTGCAGCGCGGCGCCACCAAGCACGGCGTTTACGATGGCACACGCCTCGTTGCGGTGCCGCCGACGCGATTGTCCATCGATGCCCAGAGTCCGGCCGAATGGCGCGACAAGGGCTTTTTCCCTGTTCTCAACGAAGGCGCTTCCGAGCCCCAGGCAAACCTCGACAACAGCCTGCTGTACCAGATGCTCGATCTGAAGCGGCGCCGTCCGTTACCGCCCGGCGATTTGCCGGAGAGCATCGACGTCAGGCCGGAGCGGCGTTCGTTCTGTCCGACGCCCGAGACCTTCGCGCAGTACGCGCGCGAGCGCCCGCTGGAGGGCATGCCGTTCGCGTTGCCGCCCATTGCCGCCGACAAGCTGGAATTATTGAAGCGCTGGCTGAGCGCCGGCGCGCCGGTGGCGGAAATGCCCGCGCTGGCGGCGCCGTTGCAACGCGCGGTTGTCGATTGGGAAAAATTCCTCAACGCCGACGGTCTCAAGGCGCAATTGGTGGGGCGTTATCTCTACGAGCATCTTTTTCTCGCCGATCTGTATTTCGATCAGCTCGATCAACGCCAGTTTTTCAAGCTGGTGCGCTCGCGCACGCCGCCGGGGCAGCCGATCGATGTGATCGCCACGCGCAGGCCCTTCGACGATCCCGGCGTGGCGCGCGCCTATTACCGCCTGCAACCCGTGCGCGGCACGATCGTGGCGAAAACCCATCTGCCTTATGCGTTGTCGGATAAACGCATGCAGCGTCTGCGCGAGTTGTTCCTGAGCCCCGATTACGCGGTGACGAGCCTGCCTTCCTACGCGCCCGAGGTGGCCAGCAATCCGTTCGTGGCGTACGCGGCGCTGCCGGTGCGCTCGCGTTATCGTTTCCTGCTCGACGACGCTGAATTCATCATCATGAATTTCATCAAGGGGCCGGTGTGCCGCGGTCAGGTTGCGGTCAACGTCATCGATGATCAGTTCTGGGTGTTGTTCGCCAATCCGAATATCGATGCGATGGTGGACGCGGAATTTCTCGCGCGCGAGAGCGGCAACCTGAACCTGCCCGCCGAGGCCGGCAACAATCCGGTCGCCGCGGTGACCTGGAGGCGCTACGCCGACATGCAGGCCGGTTATCTCGCGGCGAAAAAGAAATACCTGCATCAGAAATTCGGACGGCGCGACGCGGTGACGATGAAATTGCTGTGGAACGGCGATGGGGAAAATCCCAACGCGGCGCTGACGGTGTTCCGGCATTTCGATAACGCCAGCGTGGTGAAAGGCCTGGTGGGCGCCACGCCCAAGACCGCGTGGGTGGTGGATTACCCGATGCTGGAGCGGATTCACTATCTGCTGGTTGCCGGCTTCGATGTTTACGGCGACGCCAGCCATCAGTTGATGACGCGCCTGTACATGGATTTCCTGCGCATGGAGGGCGAATACAATTTCCTCGCGTTTCTGCCGCGCGCCCAGCGTGAGTCCCTGCGCAACAGCTGGTATCGCGGCGTCGGCGCGAAAATGCGCGATTCCGTGTATCGCAAGGTGCCCGAGTATCAATCGGAAACCGGCATCGCTTATCGCACCAAGGACCCGAAACAGGAGTTTTTCGATTTGATGCGCGCGGAGCTCGGGCCGGCGCTCGATCGCCGCTACGACCTGAAGGCGGCGTCGGTGTCGGACGATGCGCTGGAGGCTTTGCAAAAACTCGGCACACTGAACGGCCGGCCGGTTTCGTTATTGCCGGAGGTGGTGCTGCTGCGGGTCATTCGCAAAAATGCGCCGGACGAGATATTCACGCTGATTCACAACGACGATTACAGCAACGTGGCGGTGCTGTTGTTCGATCGCCAGCGACGGCGCCCGCAATTCGACACGCTCACCGTGGTGCCGGGCTTCATCGGCGCCTACCCGAACGCGTTCTGGCGGGTGCAGGAAGAGAAAGTGCCGCAGCTGGTGCAGGCGCTGGCTGCGCTCGAAGGCCCGGACAGTTATCGATCTTTTCAAAAGCGCTATGCGGTGGCGCGCAACGCCGATAATTTCTGGCGGCAAAGCGATTGGATGCACAGCACATATCGCGAGCGCGAACCGGTGAGCTGGGGCGTGCTGGATTACAGCCACTACGAGCGTTGAGCAAAGCCCGCGCGGGGCAGCGCGCGGTTTTTCACGCCGCGCGCCGCCCAAACGCATCAGCCCTTGGTGATGGTGCGGTTGACGTTGGGCCGGGCATTGCGCTCGATGTATTCGATGATTTGCCCGGCGATATCCAGGCCGGTGGCATGCTCGATGCCTTCCAGCCCCGGCGATGAATTCACCTCCATCACCAGCGGGCCGCGCTGCGAACGCAGAATGTCGACGCCGGCGACATTGAGTCCCATCGTTTTCGCCGCCTTGATGGCGGTGTTGCGCTCTTCAGCGGTCAGCTTGACCAGATCCGCGCTGCCGCCCCGGTGCAGATTGGAACGGAACTCGCCCTCCTGCGCGGTGCGGCGCATCGCGGCCACCACTTTGTTGCCGATCACCAGGCAGCGCAGATCGGAGCCGCCCGCCTCCTTGATGAACTCCTGCACCAGAAAATCCGCTTTCAATTCGCGAAAGGCGTCGATCACGCTTTCCGCCGCCTTGTTGGTTTCCGCCAGCACCACGCCGCGGCCCTGCGTGCCGGCGAGCAGTTTCACCACCAGCGGCGCACCGCCGACCAGACGGATGAGTTCGCGGCTGTCGTACACATCGTGGGCGAAGCCGGTCACCGGCAAACCGATGCCTTTGCGCGAGAGCAATTGCAGGGCGCGCAATTTATCGCGCGAGCGGTTCAGCGCCACGGATTCGGTGAGCACGTAAACGCCCATCATCTCGAACTGCCGGATCACCGCGCTGCCGTAATGCGTGATCGATGCGCCGATGCGTGGAATCACCGCGTCGAAGCCGCTGAGTTTTTTGCCCTGGTAGTGCACGCTGGGATTGGCGGAGGAAATGTCCATATAACATTTCAGCGTGTCGATGACGCGGACCTGATGGCCGCGCAGGCGCGCCGCTTCAACGAGGCGGCGCGTGGAGTAGAGCTTGCGGTTGCGAGAGAGAATGGCGATTTTCATGGCTTGTCGTTCGCTGCAACCAGGGGTTTGCCCATCGAATAGGACAGGGCGGTATCGATCAGAAAGCGACCGCGCAGGGCGTTGCGTCCGATCAGCATGCGGTATTGCAGGTTTTCGCGGTCGGTCAGCGTCACCTCGGCGCGAAAAGTCTGCGTGCCGAGGCGCAGTTCGGTTTCGATGACGCAGCGCAGTTCGCGATGGCCGCCGGAATCCATGACCTCCCTGCGATCAGCCAGCGGCGTTTCGCAGTGCACGATCACTGTGCGATGCCGCAGATGCGGGTGGATGCCGAAGCGCACCCAGGCCTGCGCATCGCGCACGAAAGGCTCCACGTAAAAGGCGTGCAGCGCGCAGGTTTTCGCGCCGCTGTCGATTTTTGCCTTGAGCGCATGTCGATGCAGTTGCGGCAGGCGCACCCATTCGCGCCAGCCCAGCACGGTGCATTCGCGATGGCCGGCGATGTGTTCAGACATGGTTGGCGATTTCCGAAGGGGTTTGCGCTTGCGTGCCTGCTGGCGTTGTCTCTCGTTGATTACCCATCGCGCTCTCGTCCTTGTGTTGAGTGGGGCCTGCCTTCGGGTTCGGCGTGGCGGTTTCGGATTTCAAATAAATCGTGCGCTGCGGCGTGGGCAGCTCGAGGCCGGCGGCATCGAAGGCCAGTTTGATCTGTTCCTGAATGCCGTTGCGCAGCTCGAAATAATTTTCCCGCGATGCCCAGACTGAAAACTGAATATCCACCTTGCCTTCGGCAAAGCCCTGCAAAATCACCAGCGGATGCGGCTCTTCCAGGCAAATGGGGTTGATCGCCGCGACCTGCAACAGCACTTCGCGGGCCTTGGAAATATCGCTCTGGTAGGCGAGCGAAATCTGCAGGTCGAAGCGCCGGATCGGGAATTTGCTCAGGTTGACCACATCGCTTTTGATAATGGTTTCGTTGGGAATGCGCACATAGCGGTTGTCGTAGGTGCGCAATTTTACCGACAGCATGTCGACCGAAAGCACTTCGCCGGTATTGTTGCCCACCTGTATGACATCGCCCACCTGGAAACTGCGCTCGCCCAGCACGAATAATCCGCTGATGATATTGGCGGCCGAGGTTTGCGCGGCAAAGCCGAGCGCCACCGACAGCACGCCGGCGGCGCCGAGCAGCACGCCGATATTGAAGCCGAGCTGATGCAGCGCGGCGGTGACGAACAATCCGAAAATGATCCAGCCGCCCAGCTGCCGCCCGAAGCGCGGCATGTGGTCGAACACGCCGCGCCGCATCAGGCGCATGTAAAGGCGCGACAGGATCAGTCCCGCGATCAGCAGCAACGCCGCGCGCAGCAGGTCGTCCCAGGCGAGCGTGGTGAATAACTGGTGAACCGTATCGCCGCTACTCATGCTTTCCTCGTCGATGATTTCGGGTAATCAGGCGAACAGCAGCTCGACCGCGCGATCGAACACGCCACCGCGTATCGGTCGCCGCGGCGGCGCCACGGTGATGGCGCGCGGCGGCGGATCGGCTTCGATGTGCAGTTTCGCGGTGGCCAGGTTTTCCGAACGCGTCACGCTCAACGCTGAAGTCCAGAAGCGAGTGCCGTCGCAATACAGCGTCAGATGCGGCACCGGCACATTGATGCGTTCGAGCTTGAGATTGTCCTCGCCATCGTTGCGAATCGTGATCGGCGTGATGGCGCGGAACGGGCTGATCTGCAAATTGTCCATGTGCAGCCGCGCGCGCGTATGGCTGGCATAGCACAGCTCGCCCTCGCGCGTGTTGGCGCCGAACCAGGTGTCCGAGGGGCGCAATGTGGGCAACTCGGCCAGCGTTTGCGCGCCGACTTCGACGCGCGCCCACAGCGCCGTGCTCACCAGCAGCGTCGCGCTCTCCCTGGGCAGCAATTCGGTGGAGGTGAGCGGACGCGTGACCACGGGGCGGTCGGCCAGTTGCGGCGTGATGCGAATCGAGCCGTCGGCGGCGCGCAGCAGGAAGCGCACCGATTGCGCCGCGCCGGGCTGCGGAGCGCCGTCGCGTTCCGTGGCGTGGTTGTACTGAAGCCAGCATTCGTCGGCATTGTGGCGCAGGCTCAAGGTCAGGCGGTCCAGTTCGAGCACGGTGCCGACGGCGACGCCGCCAGCCAGTTCGGACCAGGGCGCGAGCAATGGCGTTTTGACTTCGGATGATAAGGTCATGAAGTTTCGCGTTTGTGAATCGGAATGAGCGGAAGCGCTGTTCAGAATACCGGGCTGTAATCGCGCTCCAGTTGACTGAAATCCAGGGCGCTGGCGAAGCGCGTGAAACTGAGACAGGCGGACAGGCCCGTCAGGTCCTCGAACAGCGGCGGCAAATATCGCGGCGGCAGGATCGCGCCTTCCGCGACCAGCTCGGCGATGGTTTTCATGTCGTCGATGGTGGTTTTGCCGCAGAACAACAGATGAATCCGCTCCGGCGTGCCGCGCGCGATGGCCAGGCGCACGTAGTTGTAAGCCAGCACGAAGCCCTTGATGTAACTCAGGTCCTTGGTGAACGGACCGTTTTCCGGATGGCTGCCGCGAAATACCCGCGCCGACAATTGCCAGGCGTCGTCCGGGCTTTCGCCGGCGTTGAGCAGGTAGCGGTACAGTTCCAGGAAATCGGCGCCGTCCTCCACCAGCGCCACCGCCTGCACGCGGCGCGTCAGCCGGCTCAGGCGATGCGGCGTGGAGTGCATCGACAGCGTTTCCGTCATCACCGCGAGGCCTTCCTGGGTCACGGTGGCCGAGGGCGGCCCCTTCGCCAGAAACGTGCACACCGGCTGTTGCGCGCCGTTCAGGCTGGTGCCGATATGCACCCAGCCCTCGTGCGATTCGAGCACGCGCAGGTCGCGCTCGCTGAAGCTGGCGTCAGCGCGCAGCTTGATCGTGTCGCCGCCCGCCGCCGCGTCGGCGAGAATGCCGTCGGACAGGCGCGCGCGCACGCCGATGCCGGGAAACTGTTTGCGCAGGCGCTGGTTCAGCCACTTCACCGCCTCCGGCGCGCTGAAGGTTTTTTCGTTGGCGCTGATCGCCGGGCTCTGTTGTATCAGTTGCTGCAAGACGTCCTGCAGTCGCGACGCGAGTTCGGCGGCGGTGGGGTCGCCGGCGTGGAAGACATCCGAGCTGGAACCGTACAGCTCCTGGCTGAAGCGCGAGAATTGCGCGGTGCCGCGCGCGCTGAGCATTTCCACCACCAGCAGGTATTCGCGGCACTGGCGCCGCAGCCAGGCGCCGACCGGATTGAGCTGGCCGAGCTGGCGCATGATGTCGCGTTCGATTTCATGCAGTTCGCGGCGCTTGGTTTCAATGTCGAAACGCAGCGGGCGCTGTTCCTGGTAATACGCGGGCGTCACCGCCGGCAATTGTTTCGCGCCCCTGGCGAAAAAATCCTGCTTGATCGCATCTTCCCATTGAATCGCGTCGAGGATGCGAATCGGGCGTTGCGCTTCGACCAGCCGCTTCGACAGCGCCTGGATGACCTCGTGGTAATGATTGCTCGGCATTGATGACGTCTACTTCTTCTGCTCTTGCTGCTTCTGGTTGAGGTCCACGCTGCCGATCGATTCCAGCGCCGCTTCCATACCCTGCTGATCCCAGACCGACTTGATTGCGTTGAACAGGGTCAGGCTGACCACGATGCCGTCCACCGCCATGTCGTTGATATCCCACTGGTCGTCTTTTTTGGCGAGGGAAAAATCGAGCTGGATGGTTTGTCCGTTGGGACGGCGCAGCCGCGCTTTGGCGGTGGTGCGGTTTTCCTGTTCGTTGACGTTGATCAGGGTCAGCGTGTCGCCGGAGTAGTTGGACAGCGCCACGGTGTAGGTGCGCACCACCGCGTTGATGACGCGCTCCCGGGCCTCCTCCTGGCGGTTGGCTTTCACGATCTGCGACCAGTACTGGCGAAACACGCGCTGGGTGAGGCGCTGCTGATCGATGTGCGGCAGGATGTCCGTCTTGATCAGTTGCTCGATGGCCGCCTGGTCTTCGATGCGCCTGGCTTTATACAGTTGGTCGAGGCTGGCGGACACGGTTTGGATCAGGTTGCGCATCATCGCTTCGGCGCTGCCGGGCGCGGCGTCGGCGCGGACCATCTGTGCGCTGCATAACAAAAGCGCGGCGAACAAAAATTGGGAACAGCGGATCACGAACGATGTTTTCATCATTGGAGTCGCTCCGGAAAGGGATTGCCGGCCTAGCATCCGTTGCAGCCTTCCGGCTGTCAATTGCCGGGGCCCGTCAGGCGTTGGATATCGAGCAGATGTTGCAGGGTGGCCGCGTCGAGATCGGTCATGCTTTGCGCGACATCGAGCAGCGGCCGGTTTTCGGCGTTCGCCGTTTTCACGATTTCAGCGGCGCGCTGGTAACCGATCAGCGGCGCCAGCGCGGTGGCGAGGATCGGATTGCGCGCCGCCTGCTCGGCGAGATAGGCGCGGTTGACCTGGAAATCGCCGATGCCGCCGTGCCCGCCCAGCGCGCGGCAGGTTCGCGCCAGCACCGTCAACATGGTCAGCAGATTGTCCGCGACCAGCGGCAACATGACGTTCAATTGGAAATTGCCCGATTGGCCGGCGATCGCGATGGCCGCGTCGAGTCCCAGGCACTGCGCGCAGGCCATCGCGCAGGCCTCCGGAATCACCGGGTTGACCTTGCCCGGCATGATGCTGCTGCCGGGTTGCAGGGCGGCCAGCTGGATTTCGCCGAGCCCGCTGTTGGGGCCGCTGTTCATCCAGCGCAGGTCGTTGCTGATTTTGAGAATGGCGGCGGCGAGCACGCGCAGCTGGCCGGATAATTCCAGGGCGGTGTCGACGCTGCTCAGGCGCTCGAAGAAATTGCGGCCGGGCACGAGCGGCAGCTGGGTTTCATCGGCCAGGCGCTTGACCACGGCGGCGGAAAACCGGGGATGCGCGTTGACGCCGGTGCCCACCGCGGTGCCGCCCAGCGGCAGTTCGCACAGGCGCCGCAGGGTATCGCCGAGGCGCTCGCCGGCATTCACGATCTGCTGGCGCCAGCCGGACATTTCCTGGTCCAGGCGGATCGGCATCGCATCCATCAGATGCGTGCGCCCGGTTTTCACCACGTCGCCGAACAGGGCCGCGCGGGTGGCGATGAGCTGGGCGAGTTGTTCGAGCGCGGGCTGCAGTTCCGCCTGCAGGCTCAGCGCCGCGCTCAGCTGCAGCGTGGTGGGAATGATGTCGTTGCTGCTCTGGCCCGCGTTGACGTGGTCGTTGGGATGCACCGACAGCCCGCTCGCCGCGCTGGCCAGATGCGCCAGCACTTCGTTGACATTCATGTTGGTGCTGGTGCCGGAACCGGTCTGGAACACATCCACCGGAAACTGCTCGTCGTGCTGGCCGCCGATGACTTCGGTGGCGGCGTTGCCGATGGCGACGGCGATCTCGGGATCGAGCACGCCGAGTTCGGCGTTGACCAGCGCCGCGGCGCGCTTGATGCGCGCCAGCGCATGGATGAACGCGGGCGGCAGGGGACGGCCGGCGATGTCGAAATTCTCCAACGCGCGCTGGGTCTGCGCGCCATACAGCGCATCGGCGGGGACGGCGATCCTGCCCAGGCTGTCCTGTTCCAGTCTCGTGTCGGTCACGATGGCCTCCTTGTTGCGGTTGCCGCCTGCGGCGGATGACGCGCTCAGCGCCCGATGCCGCCCAGGCAGAGGTATTTGATCTCCAGGTAATCGTCGAGCCCGTACTTCGAGCCTTCGCGGCCCAGACCCGATTCCTTCACGCCGCCAAAGGGCGCGGCCGCGTTCGAGATCAGCCCCTCGTTGATGCCGACGATGCCGTATTCCAGTCCCTCGGCGACGCGCCAGACCCGGCCGACGTCGCGCGTATAGAAGTAGGCGGCGAGTCCGAAGGGGGTCGCGTTCGCCAATTCGATCGCTTCATCCTCATTGTGGAATTTCGTCAGGGGCGCGACTGGACCGAAAATCTCCTCGTGGAAAAGCCGCATGCGGGTATCGACGCCGGTGAGCACCACCGGCTCGATGAAATTACCTTGCGCCCGGGCCTGTCCGTTGCCGCGGCCGGTGAGCATGACCGCGCCTTTGTCGAGCGCGTCGTCGAGCAGGGCGCGCACGTGGGTGACCGCCTGCGGGTTGATCAGCGGACCGATGCTGACGCCGTCGTCGAAGCCGTTGCCGACCTTGAGCGTGTCGACGGCGGCGGCGAGTTTTTCCGCGAAGCGATCGTAAATGCTGTCTTGAACCAGCATGCGATTCGCGCACACGCAGGTCTGGCCGGCGTTGCGGTATTTCGAGGCAATGGCGCCGCGCACGGCGGCGTCGAGATCGGCGTCGTCGAAGACGATGAAGGGCGCGTTGCCGCCCAGCTCCATCGAGGTGCGTTTCATCGTGGCCGCGCAGGCGGCCTGCAGTTGCTTGCCGACCTCGGTCGAGCCGGTGAAGGTCAGCTTGCGTACCAGCGGGTTGCCCGTCAGCTCTTTACCGATGGCGTCGGTGTCGCCGGCCACGATATTGACGACACCGGCCGGAATGCCGGCGCGGGTGGCGAGTTCCGCGCAGGCGAGGGCGGATAACGGCGTCGCGCTGGCCGGTTTGCAGACCACCGTGCAGCCCGCGGCCAAGGCCGGGCCGAGTTTGCGCGCGAGCATGGCGTTGGGAAAATTCCAGGGTGTAATACAAGCCACGACGCCGACGGGTTGTTTGATAACTAACAGGCGTTTGTCTTGATCCGGTTGCGGAATGGTGTCTCCATACACGCGCTTGGCTTCTTCGGCAAACCATTCGATGAAGCTGGCGCCGTAGACGATTTCGCCGCGCGCCTCGCTCAACGGTTTGCCCTGCTCAAGCGTCAGGATGCGCGCCAGATCGTCCTGGTGTTCGAGCATGAGCCGGCACCATTCGCGCAACAGGCGCGAGCGCTCCTGCGCGGTGGTCTCGCGCCAGATGCGTTGCGCGCGATGGGCGGCGGCGATGGCGCGGCGCGCTTCGTCGGCGCCGCAACGCGCCACCTGGGCAATGGTCGCGCCGGTGGCGGGGTCGATGACCGCGAACGTGGCGCTGTCGTCGGCATTGCACCAACGGCCGTCGATGAAGGCGCCCGTTTGCAGCAGGGTCGGATCGCGCAGGGTTGGAGTCATGGTATTTGCTCCTTCGGAAATGGCTGACGCAATCACTGCGTTGGCGAAGGATAACACCGAAGCCGCGAACGTCGCCAAACGCGGACCAGGTCTTGTTCTAAGGAACCTCTGAAAAACGTAGCGAGTGCAGCCGAGGCGAGGCAACAATGAGCGAAAAACCGCAGTTTATACGTCAATCAATGAGGATTTTGAGCGCATTTTTAACGCCGCATCGGCAAGCGCAGTCGTTTTTCAGAGGTTCCCTAACGAAAATTTCAAGCCGCACTGGCAGTGGACGCTATAGTGAGTTTTCTGCACATAACGACAGGATGACGTGACATGCTGGAATTGCTGCAACACTGGCTGAACGATGCCGGCTTCATGCCGCACGGCCATTGTTTCCTTTGGACGCCAACAATACTGGGAATGTATCTCGTTGGCGACGGCATGAGCGCCCTGGCCTATTTGAGCATCCCTCCCGCCCTGTGGTACTTCGCGCGCAAACGCACCGATCTGAAATACGGCTGGCTTGCGGCGCTGTTCGGTTTATTGGTTACGGCCTGCGGCGCCACGCACCTGCTCAAGATCTGGAATATCTGGAACAGCGCTTATTGGGCCGACGCATGGGTTTCTCTGTTTGCGGGTATTGTCACGATGGTCGGCGTGTTCTCGACCTGGCCGCTCATTCCCAAGGTGCTGGCGCTGCCCAGCAGCGCGGAGCTGGAGGCGGCATACGCCGCGCTGTCTTCCCAGCATCGGCGCTTGGCGGAGAGTGAAAACCGTTACCGTCTGTTGCTGGAGAACGCCGGCGAGGGCGTCTGGTTGCTGGATCGCGCGGGCGACACCACCTTTGCCAACGCGGCGATGGCGCAGATGCTCGGTTGCCCGGAAATAGCGCCGGGCACGAACACGCTGGAATTCGTGCACAAGGAAGACCATGACAGCGCGCGTATGTATATGCGCCGGCGTATCGCGGGAATCAGTGAGAAATTTGAATTCCGCCTGCGCCGCGTCGACGGCAGGCCGATACACACGATTGTGTCGAGCGCGCCTCTGCTCGACGTCAACGGCGTGGTCATCGGCATGCTCGGCGTGATCACGGATATCAGCGAGCGCGTGCAGATCGACCTGCAATTGCAGAAGCTCAATCGCGAGCTGGAGCTGAGAGTGGAGGAGCGCACCGCCGAACTGGAACGCAGCAATCGCGAACTGGCGCGCGAAGTGGTGGTGCGGGAATACGTGCAGGATGAACTCAAGGCGAGCAATGAGCAGCTCAACCATTACCTGCGCGAATTGCAAAAACACAACGACGAAATCACGCGGCTCAACGAGTTGAGCGATCGCCTGCATGCCTGCAACGAGCGCGGCGAATTGATGCGCGTGCTGGAGCGCGGCTGCCGCGATCTGTTCCAGAGCGACGGCGGCGCCTTGTTCGAGTGGCGGGGCGACACGCTTGGCCCGCTCGATCCGGTCTGGGGCGCGAGCGAGGAGCTGGAATGGTCGCTCCAGGCCAATGCGCGCGCCGCGTTGCGCCAGGGCAAGCTGTTTCCCGATGGCATCGGCCAGCAGGACGTGTTTGGCGCGCAGGTGCGCACGCGTCGCGGCTTTGTGCTGTGCGCCCCCCTGCAGGCGCGCGGCGCGGGCCTGGGCGTACTGGCCGTCACCCGCGAAGAACCTTTCTGGACCGGCGTGACGCTCATCGATCAAAAGCTGGAGCAGATCGTACGCGCGCTCGCCGAACACACCGCGCTGGCGCTGAACAACCTGACCCTGCGCGATCAGTTGCGCGAGCAGTCGGTCAGCGATCCTCTGACAGGGCTGTACAACCGCCGCTATCTCTACGAGCAGATGGCGCACGAAATAGCGCGCTGGGAACGCAGTCGCGAGCCGTTCGCGCTGATCTTGCTGGATATCGATCATTTCAAGCAGTTCAACGACCGCTATGGACACGATCTGGGGGATGAGGTGTTGATTGCCCTGGCCGGACTACTGCAACAGTACGTGCGCAAAAGCGATGTGGCCTGCCGGCTGGGCGGCGAGGAATTCGTCATACTGCTGGCCGGGGCCGATCAGGTGCAGGCGCTCAGCCGGACCGAAATCATTCGCGAGGCGGTGAAAACACTGACGCTGGCGCGGCTGGATCGCGGTCATACGATCAGTATTTCGGCGGGAGTCGCGGTGTTTCCGGAGCATGGCAATTGCGCGCAGTCGCTGGTGCGGGCCGCGGATGAGGCGTTGTATGAGAGCAAGCGGCTGGGGCGCGATCGCACCTCGCTGGCCAATCAAGGCCAGTTCGAACCCGGTTGAGGTAAAACGCAGGCAAAAAAAAGCACCCCTGAAGAGGGGTGCAGTAGCTGTCAGCTTGCGAGAGACCAGGATGGTGATTGCTGCAGGATTGAACAATAAGACCGGGCCCCTTGGAAAAAAATCCATAGTCTTCGAAGTATTTTTCAGCCGAGCGGCACGCCTTTGCTAAAAGCTATGCAGATCAGTGATCTATCGACTCCGTCGACGCTCCTTCGCCAGCGGGGAGCGTGAGCGGGGTCACGCGGGAGCTTGCTGGATGAGGCTCGCGAAATAATCCGGCAGGTGGCGCAGGAACCACTGTTTTGCGCGGCCCGTCGGCTCGACCCGCCAGGCCATGATCAGATCGATGGCCTCGTCCGCCAATCCCAGCGGCCGCAACCGGCCTTGCTTCAGAGCGTCGGCCATCAGATGCGCCGGCACCGTGCCGATGCCGAGACCGGCCTCCAGCGCCGCGATCTTCGCGGTGAAATTGCTGACCGTCAGCGTGGGCTGATGCCGCCCCAGCCGTATGCTGCGGGGAGGACGCTGACGCGATGAGTCCGCCACCGCGATCGCGCGGTAATCCTCCAACACCGGCGCCGCGTCTTCGAGTACCGGATGCCCCGGCGCCGCCACCCAGGTGAACACCACCCGGCCAAGCTTGCGGGTGCGAAAGCCTTTCGGCAGGCCGAACTGGGCCGAGCCAATGGCGATGTCCGCGCGGCCCGATTCCAGCGCGTCCCAGGGGCCGCCTAACACTTCGCCGCTGAGGCGGATATCGGTATTGGCGGCGGTCTGATGCTCATAGAAGCGCTCGACCAGGGGCAGCAGCAAGCTCTCCGAATAGACGAGGTCCAGCGCCAGGGAAAGGCGCTGTTCCCAGCCCGACGCCGCCGCGCGTGTCTCTTCGACCAACTGGCTGGAGGCCGCCAGCAGGTCGCGTCCGCGTTCCACCAGCAGGGCGCCGGCGGCGGTCAGGCGGGCGCGATGACCGGAGCGGTCGAACAGCGCCACGTTCAGGTCTTCCTCCAGTTTTTGCACGGTGTACGACACGGCGGACGTGACCCGGTGCAGCTCATCGGCGGCGGCGGCGAAGCTGCCGCGCCGGGCAATGGTTTCCAATACGCGCAGGGCGTCCAGGGTGAGCGGGTGCTGAATCATCTCGATCAAATTTTTTGAACATGAAGGTGAAAACTTAGCGCTTTTTGGGGTTGGGAGGAAGCTCTAGCATGGCCGGCGTCCAATACAGGAGAACTTGCGATGTTGATCCATTATCTCGCCGAACGCCGTGGTTACACCCAGCTTGACTGGCTCGACAGCTACCACAGTTTTTCCTTCGGCGATTATTTCGACGCTGAGCGCATGGGGGTATCGGTACTGCGTGTGTTGAACGACGACACGGTGCATGCCGGTGGCGGATTCGGTTCGCATCCGCACCGCGACATGGAAATTCTAACGTACGTGATCAGCGGCGTTGTCGAGCACCGCGACAGCCTCGGGCACGTGCAACAGATCGGCGCGGGCGAATGTCAGCGCATGACCGCGGGCAGCGGCATCGTGCACAGCGAATACAACCCGACACAAGAGAGCACGCACTTTCTGCAAATCTGGATCAAGCCGGCCGAGCAGCATCTGGCGCCTTCGTACGAACAGGCCGCGGTGAGCCGGGACGATGGCTTGGTCTGGCTGGCGAGTGGCGATTCGTTGCCGCGCACCCTGCACCTGCATCAGGACGCGCGCATTGGGCGCGTGCGTGGCGCCGGCCTGCATACGCTGCCGCTGGCCGCCGGTCGCGTCGGTTTCCTGCAGGTGATTAGCGGGCAGGCCGAGATAGCGGATAAGACCCTGTCGCGCGGCGACGGCGTGGCGCTGGTCGATGTCTTGGATTCCAAGCTGCGCTTGGATGGCGAGGCGGAAGTACTGTGGTTCGATCTGCCCGGTTACCGCGCGCATTGAATCGGCGCAAGGCGAATCGATGTTCGCGTCGACGAACGCATATCGTTGGCGAACGGATAAAGAGGCGTAGAAAGTGAGCGATCCCATTGCGAATGCCGCCGCCGGACAATTGTTTACCGAAGCGCGCACGCATGCGCGTTGGCGCGATCGGCCGGTCGGCGACGCCACCTTGAGGGCGTTGTACGAGCTGGCCAGGTGGCCGCCGACCAGCATGAACTGCAATCCCGCGCGCCTGGTATTCGTGCGCGGCGCGCACGCGAAGGCGCGCTTGCAGCCGGCGCTGGCCGCGGGCAATGTCGAGAAAACGGTGACGGCGCCGGTAACGGTTATCGTGGCCGCCGATCCGCGCTTCTATGAGCAGCTGCCGCAGCTGTTCCCGGGCGGCAGGAATGCGCGCGAACGGTTCGCCTGCAATCCGGTGCTGGCCGAGGAAACGGCGTTTCGCAACAGTTCGATGCAAGGGGCCTATCTCATCATGGCGGCGCGGGCGTTGGGCTTGGATTGCGGTCCGATGTCCGGTTTCGACCGCGCCAAAGTCGATGCCGAATTCTTTGCCGACAGCGGTTACCGCAGCAATTTTCTGATCAATCTCGGCTACGGTATGATCGAGTCCACTCATCCGCGCGGTCCGCGCCCGGTGTTCGAAAGCGTGGCGAGCATTTTATAAGCGGAAAAAATCGATGGGTTGGAGCGTGCTTGACGGTGTAGATTGCCAAAGAAAAAAATTTGCCGTCAATGCCGCGATAACCGTTCAAAGAACGATATATACAGCTCAAATAACGGCGCGCTCCCGGAGCGCGGTACGGAGACTGGACATGAGCAACATTGCCCCGCGCTACACGGCGACAGCGATTGCGCTGCACTGGCTGATGGCGCTACTCATTATTGCCACATTCACCCTCGGCCTGACGATGGTCGAGATGCCCGGTATTTCCCCGACCAAGCTGAAATATTTCAATTGGCATAAATGGGCGGGCGTCACCATTTTCGGCCTCGCCGTGCTGCGCCTGCTGTGGCGTCTCTGGCATCCCGCCCCGGCCCTGCCCGCATCGATGTCGCCGTGGCAACGGCGATCCGCCGAGTGGATGCACTATCTGCTGTACGTGCTGGTTTTCGCGATTCCGTTATCCGGTTATTTCTACAGCATGGCGGCCGGGTTTCCCGTGGTTTACCTCGGGCATTTCCCCCTGCCGGTCCTGATCGAAAGAAACGATGCGCTGAAGCCGGTTCTGAAAAACCTGCACTACGTGCTGAACATGACCCTGCTGGTTGCCGTGCTGGCGCACGCGCTCGCCGCGTTTAAACATCATTTCATCAATCGCGACGATGTGCTCAAACGCATATTGCCGCGTTTCAAATAGGAGGGGGTCCGATGCTTCGTTCATCCTTGCGCAATATCGGCGCGTTATTCCTGGTTGCCGCGGTGCCGCTGGCGTTGGCCGGCGCGGCGATGGATCCCGCCAGAAGCAGTGTCAGCGCGACGTTCAAACAGTTGGGCGTGCCGGTCGAGGCCAAATTCAAAACTTTCACCGCCCAGATCGATTTCGACCCGGCCAATGTGGGCGCGGCCAAGGCTCAGGTGGAGCTCAATGTCGGCAGCTTCGACCTGGGCGATGCGGAATACAACAAGGAAGTGTTGAAGAAGGAGTGGTTCAACGCGGCGCAATATCCCAAAGCTGCTTTTGTGAGTTCCGCGATCAGGCAGGCCGGCCCCGGCAAGCTGGAGGCAGCGGGCACGCTGACGATCAAAGGCAAGAGCCAGTCCGTCAATGTGCCGATCGCTTTCCGCCAGGAAGGAAGCGCGCGCGTGTTTGAAGGTTCATTGCCCATCAGCCGGCTTTATTTCAATATCGGCGAGGGCGAGTGGAAAGATACGGACACGGTTGCCGATCAGGTCGTCGTCAAGTTCAAGGTTGTTACAGCGCAGTAATCTGCTTCATCCGTTTTAACCGTCAGAGGAAACACTATGAAAAAAATTAATTTGAAGAAGTCCGTGATGGCTTCGGTGATGGCCCTGGTTTGCGGCGGCGCGATGGCCGCGCCGGCCACCTACAATCTGGACCCGAATCACACTTTCCCGAGCTTTGAGGCCGACCACATGGGCGGCCTGTCGATCTGGCGCGGCAAGTTTACCCAAACGACCGGTGCCGTGGTTCTGGACCGCGAGGCCAAAACCGGAACGGTGAATGTCAGCGTCGACATGGCGTCCGTGGATTTCGGCCACGCCAAGATGGATGCCCATGCCAAAGGTCCGGAAATTTTCGACGCCGAAAAATTTCCCTTGGCAACGTACAAAGGCAAAATCACCAAATTCAATGGCGATGCGCCGGCCGAGGTTGAAGGCGAGCTGACGATGCATGGCGTCACCAAGCCGGTCACGCTGAGCATCAATCAGTTCCTGTGCAAAATGAATCCGATGTTGAAGCGTGAAGTGTGCGGCGCCGACGCCTCCGCCACCATCAACCGCAAGGATTTCGGCGTCAGCTACGGCGAAGCCTACGGGTTCAAGCAGGATGTGAAACTGCTGATCCAGGTGGAAGGCATCAAGGCGGACTGATCGCCGTCACGGAAAAAACCGGCCCTTCGCGGCCGGTTTTTTGATGAATGCAATTCGCCGTGCGATTCGAGTTCCTTTCCATTCTATATCGAGTTCTTTTTTCATTCGGTTCACTGCCACCAAGGGTAAAACGGCGGCATGTCGGTCGAGACCTGTGCCTTGAACTGTGGCGTTCGCTTTTCAAGAAAGGCCCGCACACCTTCTTTGCCATCGTTCTGGCTTGCGTAAAAAACAGCCAGCGATTCGATTTTATGCGCCTCCAGCGGATGGTTCAGCGACGCGTTGCGATACATCATCTGGCGGGTCAGCGCGACGCCGACCGGCGAGCGGTTTTCGGTGAATTTGCGGGCGATGCGCAAGGCTTCCTCAAGCAGGGTTTCCGGCGCCACGACCTGCCTGATCAGGCCTGTGCGCTGCGCTTCCTGCGCATCGAAGATTTCTCCGCTATAAACCCATTCCAGCGCCTGCGCCATGCCGACCAGACGCGGCAGAAACCAGGTTGCACAGGATTCCGGAACGATGCCGATTTTGCCGAACACGAAGCCGAAGCGCGCCTGCTCCGAGGCCAGGCGGATGTCGGCGGCCAGGATCATGGTGGAACCAATGCCCACGGCAACGCCGTTGACCGCGGCGATAATCGGTTTATTGCATTCGAACATCGCCAGGGTGACACGGCCGCCGGTATCGCGTACTCCGCGTTCGATATCGGCATCGTTCAGTCGCTCGTGCATATCGGCCAGCGTCGGCTGCCGCGCTTCATCGAGCCCGAACACATTGCCTCCCACGGATAAGTCCATGCCGGCGCAGAATGCCCGGCCCGCGCCGGTCAGCACGATGGCGCGCACCTGATCGTCGCGGCTGGCGCGGTTGAAGGCGTCGACCAGTTCATCGGCCATCGTGACGGTAAAGGCGTTCATCCGTTCCGGCCGGTTGAGTGTCAGGGTCAAAATGCTCTGAGCTACAGAATATTCGAGGGTGGTGTAGGCCATATTGGGCTTCCTGGTTGGTCCGGCACGATGCGGGCCGCGTCGGCGTTGCGCATCAGGCGGGCTGATGAAATGTCTCTGCGAGGGAAATCCGCCCTGGCGATCTTTCAACCGCCGCCGGCGTGGCTGAAAAATGGCTTGCAGGCTGAGCGGTAATGCCTGCGGCCGGTCGCAGAGGGATTTTTATAATGCGCGCGCCCTCATCACCATTGTTTAATCTCTGACCAGGGACGGGCGCCTGAAGCAAATACCGATACAAAAATAAGTCTTTGATATCTATTTCTTTTAATTAAAAAACTTTACTGATGAAAGTGTACGATTTTAATGAGCAGGAATGCCTGTAAGTCAACAGATGTTTCTAACGTTTCGTAAACGTAATCCTGCGGCGCAAAATTTGGCGCAATAATCTGTGCGGCGCCGGCATTTCTGAACCGGTGAAAGGACGCAGCGGAGAACGCGGCTGGTCGGCTGGGCATCCGCGCAAGACGGGCTGGGGGCAACTAATAATGATAATGGCAGCACAGGCTGGCGAAACAAGACAACCCGCACGGCGACAGCCAGGTCGGCAACAGCAGCGGATGGATCGGACCCGGGGCCGCATACTCGATACCGCGGTCGAGCTTTATCAGCGCAAGGGCATCGAGGAGACGCGTGTCAGCGACATCATCGACGCATCGGGCCTGAGCCGGGCGACGTTCTATCGCTATTTCAAGGATCAGTACGACATTCTCAACGAGGTGGTGGTGCGCGAATTCCATCAGATGATGGAAAAGTACGAGCGCGACCAATTCCTCCATGACGATCCCGTGCTGCAGATCGTCGAGCACATGATCTTCTTCTACCGCGAGGCGCGGCGCCGCCCCACGCTGGATCTGTTATACGCGGGCAGTTCCAACGAGCTGTTCAAGCGGCTGCAACTGTCGCAGGAAGCGTTCTGCGAATATGGCATGAAATACTCGAAGACTTACTACGAGACATTCAAGCGTCGTGGGCTGTTGCGGGAGGGCGTGGATCTTGCGCGCTATGTCGAGTGGACCAATTTCATCGTGGTTGCGCTCAACAGCGTGAATTTCCCGTTCTCCTTCCTGCAGGACGAGTTCCGGCTGCGCGAGTTTCTGCGTGATTTCGTCGTGACGGCGCTGCTGAACGTCAATCAGACGGCTGTCCAGGGCACTGCGTGAAGCGGCTCAGGCACTGACCCGGACGGATTTCCAATAAGCCTTGGCCCAGTAGGTATCGGAAAGGCGTGAGATCATCACGCCTTTATCCGTCGAGACGTGCACGAATTTCCCATCTTCCAGGTAAATGCCGACATGGCGCGTGGCCTGGCCGGTTTTGAAAAACACCAGGTCGCCGGGAATCAGATCGCGCTGCTGGATCGTCTGGCCCACGCCCACTTGCTGGTCGGTGCTGCGCGGCAATTCGATGCCGAGGCGTGAATTGAATGTCAGATACACGAAACCCGAGCAGTCGACACCATCGCGGGACATGCCGCCCGCTTTGTATTTCACCGCCTTCCATTGCTCGAACTGCGCATACAACACCTGTTTGACCTGCGACTTGTTCGCGAAATTGACTTTGCCGGCGGGCGCCTGGCTGCCCGTATCGTTGTACGGCGCCAGTCCGCAACCGACCAGCAACAGGGCGAATAAAGCCAGACCGGCGATTCGGATTCGTGAAAAAACCTCGGGCACTATGACCGCTCCACTGGAACCAACAACTGCGTGCCAGTATAGCAGTACGGATGAGCTGGCCTTGTAGTAAGCGTTTATTTACGGCGAACGGATCTCCGCTTCAGCCATCGAGTTGCATGGTGACGCTGGGCTGTGTGGATTTCGCCTGCTCGTCGCCTTCGGAACTGATGAATACACGCTCGACCGGCAGGCCCAATTCCACCGCCAGAACGCGCTTGACCGCCAGCGCGCGCTGGCCGGCCAGCGCGGATAGCTGATCGGGCTTGAGTTCTATCTGATCGCGCAACGCCTGCGCCAGTTGCTGCGTGGATTGATCGCCGATTTTTTGATCGGGGAATTTATCCTCGTACAAATCCTCGATCTTCTTGCGCCAGCGTTTGTTTTGTTTGCGGATGTCCTCGGGATCGACACCGGCGTTGCGCAACTGATAATCGAGCGCGCGCTGTTTCAGGCCTTCGGTGTCGGCCTTCGGATCGACGTGGCCGATGATATTCACGCGCAGGGCCGGGCGTTTTTCCAGCGCGGTCTTGAGATGGGTCAGCTTGTCTTTCGCGCTTTCGGGCATTTCGTCGCTGCCGGGGGCGAAGGTGATATCGCCCAGATCCTCGTCGCTGGGGCCGCCCTGTACCAATCCGGACAGCAGCCGGAACGGCGCGGTCACCGCTTTGACAATGACGTTGCGAAACGCCTGCCAGATGATATTGCCGAGGTCGAACTTCGGATCGTCGAGATCTCCCGAGATATCGACGCCCAGATCCATCACGCCATGTTCATCGGTGAGCAGGGCGATGGCGAGGCGCAGCGGCAAGTCGATGGCCTTCGGGCTGCGCACGCGGTCGCCCAGGCGCAACTGCTGGACGACGATGTGATTCTTGCCTTTGATGCGGTCGTTCTCCAGGGTATACGCCAACTGCACGCTGAGCTGACCGCGCGCGATGGTGTAACCGGCGTAAGTGCCGGAGTACGGCGTCAGCGTCGCCAGATCCAGGTTCGCGAAATCCAGCGCGAGATCGATCGACGGTTTTGGCGCGAGCGGACTCGCGGTGCCGGTCAGCGTCACCGGAGCGTAGCCGTCGACGCTGCCCTTCAGATCGACTTTGGCGGGCTTGTCCGTGCGCGTGCTGAGCCCGGCGATGGTGCCGCCGAACTGGCCGATCTTCGCGTGGAAGGGGCGGGGCAGCGAGTCATCGCGAAAATCGAGCGTGCTGTTGCGCGGGTGAATGGTATTGACCGCGACTTGCCACGACGGCTGCTCGGCAGCGGGCGCCGCCGGCTTGCCAGCCTTCCCGGCTTTGCCGCGCGAAGTTTTTTTCGCGGGAGCCGGTGCTTGCTCCTTCGCCTCGTTGGCTTCGTTTTCCGGCGACGCGCTCGGGCCAGCCTTGGTGATCAGCAGTTTTTGGAAATTGTTGGTGCCATCGGCGTTGATGCGAAACTGCGCCCAGGCTTCGTCGATTTGTACATCCTTGATCGACACGCGCTGGTTGTGCATGTCGAGATTGAGCTGCTGCCATTCCAGCGCTTTCCAGGCCAGCATGCGGCGACGATCCGGCAGGCGCTGCAGATCGAATCGGCTGACCCGGCCGTCGGCCTGGATCGTGGTCGGCGCGCCCTGGTCGAGCTGCACCTGCCACTGGCTGTCGAGCGTGCCGTTATTCAGCGCGGCGGTCAGATATTCGCCCAGCAGCGAATTACCCCAGGCCAGGGGCAGGCCTTTGATCTCGCCGCTGAGCTTGCCTGTCAGGTTGCCGGGATTGAGTTCGCCGTTGACGTCGAGCTTGATGGTCTCGTTGAGCGTCGTCTTCAAATCCAGCTTCGCCGGCGTGGTTGCGGGGTAGTGCAGATCGCTGACATGCAACTCCAGCGGCGTGATCGCCAGTTGTGTGTCCAGCTGGCTGGCGCGCCAGCCGACCTTGCTGTTGCGCACGGTGATATCGGCGATTTCGGCCTGCCAGGGCGGCCCGGGTTCTTCGGGGGAGTCGCTGGGCGGCAGCTTGAACATATCGGCCAGGCTGACCTGGGTATCCTTGTTCCAGCCGCGCATATCGAGGCCGTCGAGCAGCACCTGCCGGGCGGCGAATTCGCGCCTGGCGCCGTCAAGGCGGATGCCATCCACGCTGAATTGCGTGAAGTTCAACGCGGAATCCTGATCGTTCCGGGCCTGAGTTTGCAGATTGCGTATGGCGACGCGACCGTTTTCTATCCGATAGCGCACCGATTCGAGCCAGCTCGCTTCGTAGCGTCCGCTGGCGTCGAGCATGCCGCTCGAGGCATCGAAGGCGAGTTGAGGCGCGAAAAAACGCCACGCGGGCAGCAGGCTGATATTGCGCAGCAGCACTTCGCCGCTGGAGGTGCCGGCGGCAACGGAAACATCGCCGCTCCAGTGCAGCTCGCCGCCGCCTTCATCCTCCACGTCCAGCGTGTAAGGCTGGCCGGGGCGCGCCACCGTGGAAAAGTTTTTCAAGGCGAGGCGCAGGGCTTCGAGGTGCGTGGAGAACGGCTGTTCCTTGCGCAGCGATTTGAAATCGAAACGGCCCAGGTCGAAGCTGAACGCGCCGATACGCAGTGTGGGCAGGGTGTTATCCGGCGCAACGTCCTTCTCTTTGTCGGACGGCACCGTGCTCAGATCGCTCATGTTGATGCCGAGGCCGTTGATGGACGCTTCCAGCGGCAGCGGCGTTTGCAGATACGGCGCGTGAAAGTCGAGATGAGTCGCGCTGAATATCAGTTTGCCGAGGGCGATGCGCAGCGGCTTGGACTCGGTTGCCTGGGGTGGCGGTTGCGGCTTGTCCTCCCGCGCGGCGCGGTGTTCGAGAATGTCGGTGAAATTGTAGCGATCGGGCGCGGTCTGCTTGATGTCCAGCGACAGGTTCAGCAAGCGCAACTCATCGAGCACCGGGTAACCGCGCCACAGGCTCGACAGCGAAACGTCGGCGAACAGCGTATCGAATGACCAGAACGGGCTGCCGTCGGGATTGTCGCTGGCGGCGTGTTGCAACGTCACGCTGAGCTTGAAGGGATTGACGATGATGTTGTCCACGCGCAGCTCGCGCCCGGTTTGCGCGCGGTAGATGGCGGGCGCCAGCGCGTTGAGCAGCGGCGTGGCCACCAGCAGCGTGAAAATCAAATAGACGAGGTAGGTGATGACGATGTATTTGATGGCTGATTTGAGTGCCGAAACCATGCCCGCTAATCCCTGGAAGTTGTGAGTCATCGCGTGGGCGAACACCGCAGGCGAAATCAACCGAAAGAAAGTTATCTGAACGAAACCCGATGGCGACAAACATTAACCAGCGATGGCGGCGCTGACAAGTGTATCGATCAACTCTGGTGTGACGTTGCGGCACTTGCTATGGTGTGCGGACTGTTTTTTTGGCATGGCCACCGATGGAGGAAAAACCATGCGCCGTTTCTGGTTGTCGCTGATCATCATGCTGCCCCTGCTCAGCGGTTGCGGTATCAACAATATTCCCACCTACGACGAGCAGGTCAAAGCGGCCTGGGGCCAGGTTGAAAACCAGTATCAGCGCCGCGCCGACCTGGTGCCGAACCTGGTGGAAACGGTCAAGGGCTATGCCGCGCAGGAGCGCGACACGCTGACCGCGGTGACGGAGGCGCGGGCCAAGGTGGGCTCGATGCAGGTGGACAGCAAAATGATCGACGATCCGCAGCGCCTGCAGCAGTTCGAGCAGGCCCAGGGGCAATTGCAGGGCGCCCTGCAGCGGCTGATGGTGGTGGTCGAACGTTATCCCGATCTCAAGTCGAACCAGAATTTCATGGCCTTGCAATCGCAGCTGGAGGGTACGGAAAACCGCATAGCGATTGCGCGCCGCGATTATGTCGCCGCGGTACAGCGCTACAACACCGAGCTGCGCACTTTCCCCGGCATCCTCTGGGCGAAAACCCTGTACGGCAATATGCCGGTGCGCGAAACCTTCCAGGCGACCACGCAAAACGCCCAGGAAGCGCCCAAGGTCGATTTCAAATAACGTGAGCCAGTCTGTCTGGGTATTGCGGGCGACGGGGCCGTCGATTTTCGCGCGCTGGTGCGCGCTGGCGTTGATCGTATTGTGCGCCGGCGCGCTTTACGCGCAGCTCGCGATCGCTGATCCGAAGTTTCCGGCGCTGAGCGGCCGTGTGGTCGATGACGCGGGCATGCTCGACGCCGCCACCCGACAACGCCTCGATTCCGAGCTGGCCGCCTTCGAAAACACCAGCGGCATTCAGCTGGTCGTGGTCACGCTGCCGGATTTACAGGACTATCCGATCGAGGATTACGGCTATCAGCTCGGCCGGCATTGGGGCATCGGCCAAAAGGGCAAGGACAACGGCGTGCTGCTGATCGTGGCGCAGGCGGAGCGGCAGCTGCGCATCGAAGTGGGTTACGGGCTGGAGGGCGCGCTGACCGACGCTCTGTCCTCCAACATCATCAACACCGTGATTCTGCCGCAGTTCAAGGCGGGGCGTTTCGAGCAGGGCATCGAGCAGGGCGTGCAGGCGATCATGGCCGCGCTCAAGGGCGAGTACGAGCCCAGGCCCGCGCGTCCGGAAAGCGACAAGCGCGAGCGCGGCGGCGCCTTTTTCTTTTTGATGCT
>Ga0153956_1000880_pt1 | contig 30357 bp, 29 predicted proteins | sample TSFL040MetaG_FD_104704 | JGI IMG/M metagenome (GOLD analysis project Ga0153956, IMG submission 104704) | Attine ant fungus gardens microbial communities from Florida, USA - TSFL040 MetaG | ecosystem: Host-associated > Fungi > Mycelium > Unclassified | place: USA: Florida, Wekiwa Springs... | reverse complement strand
ATGCGCGCGGCGCCGAGCATGAAGGCGAACAACACGCTGATGAGGCCGAACACCGCCGACACCGAGATCGTCACCGCGACCCAGTGCAGGCCGAGACCCTTGAACGCATCCGCCACCGGCGCCTCGGTGTTGAGCGTGTCGTAGTGCGCGATGCCGGTCAGCACCATCGACACCGCCAGGTACATCGCCATCGACACGCCGAGCGAGAGCAGCACCGCACGCGGCAGGTCGCGCTGCGGGTTCTTCGATTCCTCCGCCGCCGTGGTCAACGTGTCGTAGCCGAACACCGCGAAGAACACGACCGCCGCCGCGGTCGCGATGCCGTTGAAACCGAAATGACCGACGCCGTCCGGCCCGATCACGCGATCCGGAATGAACGGATGCCAGTTCGCCGGATCGATGTAGAACACGCCGACGCCGATCACCAGCGCGACCGCGGCGACCTTGACCGCGACGACGAACGTGTTGAAGCGCGCGCCCCATTCGGTGCGGAAGATCAGCAGCGCGGCGACGCCGAGCGTCACCAGCGCCGCGATCACGTTGAACACGCGTCCCTCGCCGGTGCCGAGCGCGCCCTGTGCCCATACCGGCAGCACGATGCCGGCGCTCGCCAATGCCGATTGCACGTAACCGGACCAGCCGATCGCGACGACCGCGACGATCAGCGCGTATTCGAGCAACAGGTCCCAGCCGATCAGCCACGCCGGCAGCTCGCCGAGCGTCGCATAGCTGTAGGTGTAGGCGCTGCCGGTCACCGGGATCAACCCGGCGAACTCCGCGTAGCACAGCGCCGCCGCCGCGCTCGCGATGCCGGCGATGATGAAGGCGAGCGCGACCGCCGGACCCGCATTCAACGCCGCCTGCTGTCCCGCCAGCACGAACACGCCGACGCCGATGATGCCGCCGATGCCGATCGCCGTGAGCTGCCAGACGCCGAGCACGCGGCGGAAGTCGCCGCGCTTGCCGACCTCCGACTGCAGTTGTTCGACCGACTTGTGGCGCGTCAGTTGCGCGATCAGGCTCATGCGGACTTCCCCTGGCGGAAAGCCGGAATCATAGCCGAGCGCGGCAGCGACACTTGTTGCGCCGCAGGCGAAAGGCCATCGGCGCCAGGGCGGGCGATGCGGCCGCTAGCGTGCCGGTGCGACATCGAACAGCATGCGCGCGGCATGCTGCGGCGTATCCGCCTCGATCCGCGCCACGCGAAGCTGCGCGTTCGGCAGCACGAGCGTCTGTCCCGCGGCGAGCGATTGCGTGCGAATGCGTTCCGGTGCCGTGTCCTTGCGCGAATAGGCCGACGGCCGCCATTCGATGTCCACCGATGCGGGCGCGCGGGCGTCGGGGCGGAACGCGAGTGCGGTGACCTCGAACGCATTGCCGATGTCCGGACCGCCGATGCGAAGGCTGCCGTCGGCGACGAGGACTGCCATCGCATGGCCATCCGCGTCGATCGCCTCGCGCGCGATCGCCACGCTGCCGCGATTGTCGCTGACGCCAGGCGGCACCACGCGCGTGACGTGATGCCACCCGTCGCCGAGCGGCAGCGACGCGCCCTCGCGCACCGGCAGCGTGGTTTCCGTATTCACGCCGCCGATCGTCCGCGCGATCACGACCACGGCCGAAGCGACTGCAGGCGCGCCCTGGAACGCGGGCGAACCAATCGCGACGGAACGCACGCCGATACGTGCGTCGCCGACCATGCCGACGGTTCCCTGCACGATGTCCAGGTCGGAAGGAATGGCCTGCGCGTCGTCTTTCATGGCATTTCCGGAAGTTGCACCTTGGACGCCGACGCTAGCCCAAAAGACCAGCCCGGGCAATGCGGCCCGCGCCAGCATCGCGACGCCGCGCGCGCGCGCGAACGCGCCGCGCGATCGTGATGGCGCGCCAACGGTGAACGGACGTATCGACACCGGACGACGCCGCGGTCATGTATCGCCGATCTGCACTCCGTCGATCGATCCGTCCTTGGCGAGATCGTCGAGCGAGATGCGCTCGGGCTGGTCGAATCCCCACGGATTGCGCAGTTCGACGAACTGCTTGCCGTTCTCCGTGACGATGCCGGTCACCGTATACGCATGGCCGCCGATCAGCTTGTGCGCGTTCTTGTCGTAGGTGTCCTGGCCACCGACTTTTTCCGGTGTGGAGACGGTCACCATCTTGCCGTCCTTGAGCGCCTGTTCGATCTTTCCGGCTCCGTCGCCGGCGGAATAGCCGTGCGCCGGCTTGCCGGTGATCTGCTCCATCGCTTTCGCCGGATCGCCGCCCTTGCCGATCGCGTCGTAGCCACCATGCGTCTTGGCATACGCGGCCTCGAGCACTTCCGGCCATTTCGGCGTTCCCTTTTCGCCGGACGGCGCGCCGTCGGCGTTGACGGCGTTGCTCGGAAGATCCTTGTCGCTGACGGTGACCTTGACGTCGTGGTAGCGATCGCCGAACAGGCCCCAGGCGTTGGTGATGCCGTTGTCCTTCTGATGCGGGAACGTGACCGTGAAGGTGCCGTTGCCGTTGTCCTGGATCATGCTCTTGATGTCGCCCGGATGGCTCTGCGCCAGCGACGCGATCGAGGCGAGGAAATAGCAATCGCCGTAACCGTTCTGGTTCAGGTCGTTGACGCTCGGCTGGCCCTTCTGGTTCGTGAAGTCGGGCTTGCCGTCCGGCGTGTTGTAGAGCGAGCGGTTCGGCGCGGACGCATCGGGGCCGAGCTTCTTCGTATCGTAGGGAGGGCCATCCGCCACCGCACCGGCTGCTGGCGAAGGCGCCGCGGCCTGCGGCTGCACGGCCTGCGTTTCATCGGACTCGGGAAGAATGTGCTGCTGGGGGCCGCGCAGGGCAACCGAATCGAACTGGACGGACATGATCGTGCTCCATTCGCTGGAATTCGATTCGGGTCCGGAAGACCGGCAACCCCGGCATCGTCACGCATAGTGCATACGAGTCCGGCGACAGCGGCAACCTAGGTCGTTCCCTAGCTAGGGTCGGTCCTCTGGCCGCGAAACGCCGTTGCGCGCCGAGCGCGGAGCCGTTGCAGCGCCAGTCCCGACGCTACTCACTGCAGTTTCGTCGCCCGCCGCGCGGCGAGTTCCGGCGGCGCCGCGAACGTATCCGCCCGCGCGATCGCCCAGAAGCGCTGGAATACCGCGTGTTCGGGCACGCCGTCCAGCAGTTCGCCGGGTTCGAGGAAGCGGTACAGCGTCGCCAGCGAACGCACCTCGTTCGAGGACACGCGGCGGATCACGTGCTCGGGGCCGAGTTCGTTCGGATGGTTCAAGCCCGAGGCCTGGATCAGCTCCTGCAGCGCGTGCAGCGTGTTGTCATGGAAGCTGGCGACGCGGCCGGCCTTGTCGGGCACGTCGAGCTTGTTCCAGCGGCGCCCGTCCTGCGTCGCGATGCCGGTCGGGCAGCGGTCGGTGTGGCAACTGAGCGACTGGATGCAACCGAGCGCGAACATGAAGCCGCGCGCGGCGTTGCACCAGTCCGCACCGAGCGCGAGCGTGCGCGCGAGATCGACCGCGGTGATGACCTTGCCGCTGGCGCCGATGCGGATCTTGTCGCGCAGGTTCAAGCCGACGAGCGTGTTGTGCACGAGCATCAGCGCTTCGCGCAGCGGCGTGCCGACGTGGTCGACGAACTCGAGCGGCGCCGCGCCGGTGCCGCCCTCGCCACCGTCCACGACGATGAAGTCGGGCAGCACGCCGGTCGCCGCCATCGCCTTGGCGATGCCGAACCATTCCCACGGATGGCCGATCGCGAGCTTGAACCCGGTCGGCTTGCCGCCCGAGAGTTCGCGCAGCCGCGCAACGAAGCGCAGCAGCCCTTCCGGCGTTTCGAAGGCGGAATGGCGCGACGGCGAGATGCAGTCCTCGCCCATCGGCACGCCGCGCGTCGCTGCGATCTCGGCGCTGACCTTGGCCGCCGGCAGCACGCCGCCGTGGCCGGGCTTGGCGCCTTGCGAGAGCTTGACCTCGATCATCTTGACCTGGTCGAGCACGGCCTTCTCGGCGAACTTCGCCTCGCTGAACACGCCGGCACGCTCGCAGGCGCCGAAGTAGCCGGAGCCGAGTTCCCAGCAGATGTCGCCGCCGTTCTCGCGGTGGTACGGCGACAGCGAGCCTTCGCCGGTATCGTGGTAGAAGTTGCCGCGGCGCGCGCCTTCGTTCAATGCGCGGATCGCGTTCGGCGACAGCGCGCCGAAGCTCATCGCGGAGATGTTGAACACGCTGGCCGAGTACGGCTTCGCGCACTGTGGTCCGCCGATCGTGATGCGGAAATCGTGGCCGTCGAGCTTGGTCGGCGCGATCGAGTGGTTCAGCCACTCGTAGCGTTCCTCGTACACGTTCAGTTCGGTGCCGAACGGGCGCACGTCCGGCTCGCGCTTGGCGCGCTGGTAGACCACCGCGCGCTGCACCTGCGAGAACGGCACTTCCTCGTTGTCCGACTCGACGATGTACTGGCGCAGCATCGGCCGCACGTACTCGAACAGGAAGCGGATGTGGCAGATCAGCGGGTAGTTGCGCCGCAGGGTCGAGCGCTTCTGCACGATGTCGGCGATGCCGATCGCGCCGAGCGCGCCGAACACGAGCGCGAACAGCTGGTTCGCGCTACCGTCGTTCCAGCCGGCCGCCGCGAGGACGAACACCAGCACGCAGATCGCGAACGGCAGATGACGCGCAGGCAACCACTTGTCCATCGAAGCTCCCGTAGAAACGCGCGGCGCGCAGCAGAACGCGAGCATAGCCGACGTTTCGCATCGGGCATTGGCGGCTAAACTTCGCGGATGGACGAGACCGAGCAGCCGAAACCGCGGCGGCGGCGAAAAGCGGCCGACACCGACGCAGCCACCACGGGCGATGCCGCGCCGCCGAAACCGGTGCGGCGGCGCGCTGCGGCGAAGCCCGCGACGGCGACGGAACCCGCCGCCGCGCCACACCGCGCGGCAGCGAAGCCGAAGACCACGACCGGCGACGCGAAACCCGCCGCTCCAAGGCGCACGCGCAAGACGCCAACCGCGACGACGGCGACCGCGCCCGATGCCGGCGACAGGACCGGGTCGCCCGCGCCAATCGCTGCCGGGACGCGCGCCGATGAAGCGGCGATCCTCATGGCGCCCGCGGCGCCCGACGTGCGCGCAGCGACGCCAACCGCGCCTTCCGTTCCGGCCACCGCACCTGCAGCCCCTCCCGCCGCCCGCAGCGTTGCGCCAACGCCGGTCGCGCCGACGCGGGAGGATGCGACCGCGGTCCGGCCTGCGGCGCCACCCGTCGCGACGCCACAACCCGTCCTCCGAAGTGCGCCGCCGCGCCCATCCGGCGATCCGGCTGCCACGCGAACGGTTGCGCCGACGATGCCGGAATCGCCCGCCGCGCCGATGTGCAGGCCCGAACCGACCGTGCGAGAACCCGTCGCGCCACCGAAGATCGAGCCTGCGCCGCCTCCGCCCGCGCGATCGCCGGCGACCTCGCCGACCGGCCCCGACCCGCGGCCGGCGCAGGCGCCGCCGGTTGCGACGCCCACGCCGAAGCTGCCGGCCGCACCTGCGCCGACGCGCCGCGGCGCGCCCGAGCAGGCGGCGGAACCCGCGCTGATTCCCTCGTTCGCGCGCCCGCGCGTGGCGGCCGCGCCGAGAGCGCCGAGCGCACGCCCAGCCGATACCTCGACGCGTTCGCTGAAAGTCATCGACTGGCTGCTCGCGTACCTGCCGCCGCGACATCGCGTGCGCATCCGCGAATACCTCGTGCTGATGCGCATGGATCGCCCGGTCGGCGCGCTGCTGCTGCTGTGGCCGACGTGGTGGGCGCTGTGGTTCGCGGCGAACGACTTCCCGCCGCCGGGGGCATTGCTGATCTTCACGCTCGGCGTGTTCGTGATGCGCAGCGCCGGGTGCGTCATCAACGACTACGCCGATCACGGCTGGCTCGATGCGAATGTGGAACGCACGGCGGGGCGGCCGATGGCGGCCGGGCGCGTGTCGAAGAAGGAAGCGCTGCTGCTGTTCGGCGGGCTGCTCGCCTTCGCGTTCGTGCTGGTGCTGTTCACGAACGCGCTGACGATCAAGCTCTCGTTCGTCGGCGCCGCGCTCGCCGGGGCGTATCCGTTCACCAAGCGCGTGACGCATCTCGCCCAGGTCGTGCTCGGCGCCGCGTTCGGCTGGTCGATCCCGATGGCGTTCGCGGCAGTCACGAACTCGCTGCCGCCGCTGTGCTGGCTGTTGTTCCTCGCCAACATCCTGTTTTCGGTCGTCTACGACACCGAATACGCGATGGTCGATCGCGACGATGACATCCGCGTCGGCGCGAAATCCACCGCGATCCTGTTCGGCGATGCCGACCGCGTCATTGTCGGCGTGCTGATGGCGACGTTCCTGTTCGCGATGCTGCTGGCCGGCACGCGCGCGCACCTGCATTGGCCGTATTTCGTCGGCCTCGCGATCGCCACCGGCCTGTTCGCATACCAGCAATGGCTGATCCGCGACCGTACTCGCGACGGCTGCTTCGCGGCGTTCCGCAACAACAACTGGCTCGGCCTCGCGCTGTGGGTCGGACTGGTGCTGGCGCTGGCGATCCGCTGAACGTCGCGTCCGGCGGATTCACCGGCGCGGCGCGCGGGCGAGCGCCCAGGCGTCGACGCGCGCGACCCCGGCCCGGCGCAGCACGCGCGTGCATTCGTGCAGGGTCGCGCCGGTCGTCATCACGTCGTCGAACAGCACGACATGCGCCGGCAACGCGGCGCCCGGCGCGACGGCGAACGCGTTGCGCAGGTTGCGCCGTCGCGTCCGCGCGTCGAGGCCGGTCTGCGGCGGCGTCGCGCGCGTGCGCACGAGCACGTCGTGTCGCAGCGGGATCGCCAGCGCGCGGGCCAGCGGACGCGCCAGTTCGAGCGCCTGGTTGTAGCCGCGCTCGCGCAGGCGCGCCGGATGCAGCGGCACCGGCACGATCAGCTCCGGTGGCGACGGCGCGTCCGAGCGTGCGCGATCCGCCAATAGTCCGGCGAGCACACGACCGGCGGCAAGGTCGGCGCGGAACTTGAAGCGCGCTTCGAGCAGATCGAGCGGATGGCCATAGCGGAACGGCACCCACGCGCGCGCGAACGGCGGCTCGCGCTTCGCGCATGCACCGCACGACGGCGCCGGCGCTTCCAGCGGCAATGCGCAACGCGGGCAGCACGGCGCGTTGATCGCGATGTCCGCGGCGCAGCCGGCGCACAGGTCGCGTTCGGCGCTGCCGGCGGCACCGCACAGCAGGCAACGCGGCGGCAGCAGCACGCGCAGCAGGCGATCCGCGATTCCGTCAACCGTCGATGCACGTCTCAAGTTGACAGCCTCCGACGCGCTGACCAGACTCCCGCCCCTCACTTTACCGAAGCCGGACGCCCGCATGCCTGCCGCCCCGCGCCACGACTGGACCCGCGCCGAAGTGCGCGCACTGCTCGACCTGCCGTTCGCCGACCTGATGAGTCGCGCGCAGGCGGTGCATCGCGAGCACCATGACCCGAACGCGGTGCAGGTGTCGACCCTGCTCTCGATCAAGACCGGCGGCTGCCCCGAGGATTGCGCCTACTGCCCGCAGGCCGCGCGCTACGCGACCGGCGTCGAGGCCGAGAAGCTGATGAGCCTCGACGCGGTGCTGGCGAAGGCGAGGCAGGCCAAGGCGGCCGGGGCGACGCGCTTCTGCATGGGCGCGGCGTGGCGTTCGCCAAAGGACCGCGATGTTCCGAAAGTGGCCGCGATGATCGGCGCGGTGAAGGCGCTCGGCATGGAAACCTGCGCGACGCTCGGCATGCTCAGCGACACGCAGGCGCACGCGCTGAAGGACGCGGGCCTGGACTACTACAACCACAACATCGATACCGCTCCGGAGTTCTACGGCGAGATCATCCACACGCGCGAGCTGCGGGACCGCCTCGACACGCTCGGCCACGTGCGCGACGCGGGACTGAAGACCTGCTGCGGCGGCATCGTCGGCATGGGCGAGACGCGCGACGAGCGTGCCGGCTTGCTGCATACGCTGGCGACCTTGCCGGCGCATCCGGATTCGGTGCCGATCAACCGCCTCGTGCGCGTCGCCGGCACGCCGCTCGCCGAAGAGAAGGAACTCGATCCGTTCGAGTTCGTGCGCACGATCGCGGTCGCGCGCCTGCTGATGCCGGCGTCGATGGTGCGCCTGTCCGCCGGTCGCGCCGAGATGAGCGACGAGCTGCAGGCGCTGTGCTTCCTCGCCGGCGCGAACTCGATCTTCTACGGCGAGAAGCTGCTGACGACCGGCAACCCGGACACCGAACGCGATCTCGCGCTGTTCGACCGCCTCGGCATCCATGCATTGCAGGTCGAGGTCGAGTCGACGACCGTGCATGCGGATATCGCCGAGACGGCGACGCCCGCACTGGCCTGACGCCCGGCGTCCGGCTTCGCGATGAACAGTGCGGCGCGTCCACGTCCGGACCTGCTCGCGCGCATCGCGGCCGGACAGGCGGCGCGCGAGCGCGCGGCGTTGCTGCGCCGCATGCGCAGCGTGCGCACCGAAGACGGCGCCTGGATCGCGATTGGTGGCAGGCGCCTGCTGAACTTCGCCAGCAACGACTATCTCGGCCTCGCGCGGCACCCGGCACTCGCCGAGGCGCTCGCGCGCGCCGCACGGACCGATGGTGTCGGCGCCGGCGCGGCGCACCTGCTCGGCGGTCATCGCGACGAGCACTCGCGACTGGAGGAGGCACTCGCACGCTGGACCGGGCGCGAGCGCGCGCTGCTGTTCTCGACCGGCTACATGGCCAATCTCGGCGTGTTGTCGGCACTGCTCGGCGATGGCGACTTCTGCGTGCAGGACAAGCTCAACCATGCCAGCCTTCTCGACGGCGCGCGCCTCGCCGGCTGCGCATCGAAGCGCTACGTGCACGCGGACGTGGGCAGTGCCAAGCGCCAGCTCGACACACGCCCCGGCGACGCCGCGCTGCTCGCGACCGACGGCGTGTTCAGCATGGACGGCGACGTCGCGCCGCTGCGCGAACTCGCCGCGCTCTGCCACGCGCAACACGCGACGCTGATGGTCGACGACGCGCACGGCCTCGGCGTGCTCGGCCCGGACGGCGCCGGCAGCGTCGCCGAAGCCGGGTTGTCGCAGGTCGAGGTGCCGGTGCTGATGGGCACGCTCGGCAAGGCGCTCGGCGTTGCAGGCGCGTTCGTCGCCGGCAGCGCCGTCCTGGTCGACGGCCTCGTGCAGTCGGCTCGCACGTTCGTCTATACGACGGCGATGCCGCCCGCGCTGGCCGCGGCGACCTGCACCGCGATCGACATCGCGCGCTTCGAGGACTGGCGGCGTGATCGATTGATGCGCTTGATCGCGCATTTCCGCCATGGCGCCGCCGCACGGGGCATCGCGCTGATGGGTTCGCGCACGCCGATCCAGCCGGTGCCGATCGGCGACAGCGCGGCGGCGCTCGCGGTCGCGGCGCGGCTCGAAACGGACGGCTTCTACGTGCCGGCGGTGCGTCCGCCGACGGTTCCGCCCGGGCAGTCGCGATTGCGTCTAACGCTGTCCGCGTCGCATTCGGAAAGCGACGTCGAACGCTTGCTCGATGCGCTGGCGGCCGCGCTCGAACGTGAACGCCATTCCCACCCTCCCCTTCCCTTGAAGGGCGGGGCTTGAAGCAATGCCTTCCGCTCGACGCGGAGAGCCGAAGAAGAAGCCCATGCATATCGACGTACAAGGCAGCGGACCCGATCTGGTCCTGATCCACGGCTGGGCCATGCACGGAGGCATCTTCGCGCCATTGCTGCAGCGGCTGACGCCGCATTTCCGCGTGCATGCGGTGGACCTGCCCGGGCACGGCCGCAGCCACGACGACACGCATTTCGAGCTGGCCGATTGCGCACGCCGCATCGCCGCCGCGACACCGCGCGCGGCGTGGGTCGGTTGGTCGCTCGGCGGCCTCGTCGCGCTGCGCGCTGCGCTGGACGAGCCGGCGCGGGTCCGGGGCGTCGCGCTGGTCGCGTCGAGCCCGCGCTTCGTCGCAGCGCCCGACTGGCCGCACGGCGTCGCCGCCGGCGTGTTCGCCGAATTCGCGAGCGAACTGCATGCGCGCTATCGCCACGCGATCGAACGCTTCCTCGCGCTGGAAACCATGGGTTCGACGCAGGCGCAGGCGGATCTGCGCGAGCTGCGCAGGATCGTGTTCGAACGCGGCGAGCCGTCGGTCGCGGCGCTCGCGGACGGCTTGCGCGCGCTCGACGACAGCGACCTGCGCGCCGACATCGCGCGGCTTGCGATGCCGAGCTTGTGGATCGCCGGCCGGCGCGACCGCCTCGTGCCGCCGGCCGCGCTGCAATGGGCCGCAGCGCAGGCACCGCACGGCCGCTATCTCGAATGCAACAGCGGCCACGCGCCGTTCCTGGAACACGCGGGCGCGATCGCCGACGCGCTGGTCGCGTTCGCCGCGGAGCTGCCGGCATGAGCGCCGGCCTCGACCAGGCGCACGTCCGTCGCGCGTTCGGCCGCGCCGCGGCGAGCTACGAGGCGCACGCCGTGCTGCAGGCGGAAGTCGGCCTGCGCCTGCGCGAGCGCCTCGACGACATCGCGCCCGCACCGGCGCGCGTGCTCGACGTCGGCTGCGGACCCGGCTCCGGCGCGACGGCGCTGCGCGAACGCTTCCGCGAGGCCGAGATCGTCGCGCTCGATCTCGCGCTGCCGATGCTCGACATCGTGAGAAAGAGGCGAATCGAGGCAGCGCCGGCTTCGACGCGGCAGGAGCACGCGGATCTTCGATTGGTCTGCGCGGACGCACAAGCGCTGCCGCTCGCCGACGCCAGCATCGACCTCGTGCATTCGAGCCTGTGCCTGCAATGGTGCGAGGATCCCGGTCTCGCCATCGACGAGTTCCGCCGCGTGCTGCGCCCGGGCGGCCTGCTGCTGTTCTCGACCTTCGGGCCGGATACGCTGAAGGAGCTGCGCGCGGCATTCGCCGCCGTCGACGGGACACCGCACGTGAGCCGCTTCGTCGACATGCACGACATCGGCGACGCGCTGCTCGCGACCGGCTTCCGCGATCCGGTGCTCGAACGCGAGGACTTCACCCTGACCTACGCCGACGCGCGAACACTGATGCACGAGCTGCGCGCGATCGGCGCGACCAATGCGGACGCGCAGCGCCAACGCGCGCTGACCGGCAAGGCGCACCTGCGCGCGGTGTTCGACGCGTATGAAGCCTTCCGTCGCGACGGCGTGCTGCCGGCGACCTACGAGGTCGTCTATGCGCATGCCCTGGCGCCGGCGCCGGGCCAGCCGCGACGGCGCGGCGGCGGCGACGTCGCCAGTTTTCCGATCGAGCGCCTGCGCGGCAGCCGCAGGCGCTGACCGCCAAGGGCTGCTGTCAGATCCTGACCATCGCGCGCCGTTGCTGGCGCAGCAGGCTCATCACCAGAACGGTCGCGAGCAGCAGGGTCGTGACGGCGAAGATCGTCGCTCCGAGGTAGGCGCCGCTGAGGCCGCCGGCCACCGCCCGCGCGGGATTTTCCGCGTTCGGATGGAAGCTTGCGGCGCTCATGCCGAGGTAGTGCATGCCGCAGACCGCGACGCCCATGACCAGCGCGCTGCCGAGCATCTGCGCGGCGCCGCGCATGTTGAACGCGAGCCAGAGCGCGGCGATCGACGCGATCACGGCGACCAGCACCGATGCCAGCACGATGCCGGTGTCGTATTCGATGTCGGCCGGCATCAGCATCGCCGCCATGCCGGTGTAGTGCATGCCGGCGACACCCACGCCCATGAACAGGCCGCCGAGCACGAGCTTGCCCCAGGTGAACAGGCCGGTGCCGGCGATCGCCAGTCCGACCATGCACGACAGCATCGCGATGACCGCGGACAGCACGGTCAGGCCTAGGCCGTAGGTCACCGCGATGTCCATCTTGCAGGCGAGCATGGCGATGAAGTGCATCGCCCAGATCGCGCCGCCCATCGCCGCGCCGGAGGCGACCACCGCTTGCATGCGTTCGCGTGGATTTCCGGCGGCGGGTATGCCGATCGCGAGCTGGAGCGCGGTGTACGAACCGAGCACGGCGACCAGATAGGAAAGTGCCGCGAGCAACGGGTCATGGATGCATTGGATAGCATGGTCGTGCATGTGGAATCCCCCTGGGGTCTGGTGTGGATCAGGCGCTGAACGTGAACGTGCAGACATCGGCGCCGCTGTTGCGGCAGAACGTTTCCAGGATGCGCGGATGCCCCAGGTGGCCGGGCTCGTTGAGCAGGCCTTCGAGGCAGCCGCGCAGGAAATGGCAGCTCGCGCCGCGATGCAGGCCGATGCCGGCGAACGGGCTCTTGAGGATGCGCAGGCCGTCGTTGCCGAGTTCGGTGCCGCGCAGCAATTGGCGCATCGCCGGCAGCGCGATGTGCTTGACCGAATCGGCGAGGTTCAGGCGCGCGCCGAGTGCGTAGTCGCGCTTGTAGATCCAGGCGCCGACGCGATTGCCTGCATAGCGCGTGGTCGGTTCGCGCTGCGCCGCGGGCAGTTCGTGTTCGAAGGCGAGCACGCGGTTGAAGATGTCCGGGTAGTCGCGCGCCAGCGACGGCAACAGCGCCTCGACGCGCGCATGATCGGGACCGGTTCCGGCCACGGCCACGTCGGCGCCGCGTTCGGCCGAGCTCGCGCGCGGGCGCGCCGGCTCGGGAGCCGCGGCGGGGGCGTGCGACGCGTCCGGCACGCCGGCCTCGAAACTGTTCACCAGCGGATGGCTGCCGAGGCGGTCCTCGAGGGTCAGCAGGTTCGTTTCCGGGCCGCGCACGACCATGGTCAGCACGACGCCTGCGCCGGTTCGCTCCATGCGCTGGCGCTGCAACGTGAATCCGCTCGCGATGACGAGGCGGCCCAGTTCCAGCAGGAGCCCTTCGCGCCGGTCGGAAACGACCCGGAATTCGATGTCAGCCATTGCAACCCTCCCTGCGGTATTCCGTGGCCATCCCGCCCCGCCTGCCTGGATGGCCGCGTCGGCATCGAATTCGCCGACAACCCTTTGCGCCTGCGATGCAATTGGCCGACGGAGTCCCGCAACGGTGCCGGATCCGCCCACGCCACGGCGCTCAAAGCTATGCGCATTTGTATAAATAATCCACTTTAGAAAAAAATGCCCGCATCTCGAAACGCGAAGCACGAACCAGACCGAAGCGATGCGGGAATTTGTGACGCCGCACGCACTTCGCCCGGACAGGCCGCCTCGCGTGCCGTGCGGCGATGCTTGCTAAGCTGCCTGCATACGCCGTGCGCCGACCCTGCCGACCAGGAAAGCCGTCACCGCCTCCGTTCCGACAACCTTCCGATCGATGCCGCATGCGCCGTACCGCCTTCACCGCCGTCGCGCTCGCGCTCGCTTCCGCGCTGTTCTTCACCGCCACCTACGTGCTGAACCGGGCGATGGCCAGCGCCGGCGGCCACTGGGCATGGTCGGCTGCGCTGCGCTACCTGCTGACCTTGCCGATGCTCGCCGTGCTGATGCCGTGGCGCGGCGGATTTGCCCCGATCCTGCGCGCGCTGCGTGCGCATCCGTGGATCTGGCTCGGCTGGAGCGGGATCGGCTTCACCCTGTTCTGCGCCTGCCTGACCTGGGCCGCCGCCTACGCGCCGGCATGGCTGGTCGCCGGCACGTTCCAGTTGACCGTGATCGCCGGCATGCTGCTCGCGCCGCTGCTGTACCGCGACCAGCGCGCGCGCCTGCCGCGCCGCGCGCTCGCACTCGGCGGCGTGATCGTGCTCGGCGTGGCGGTCATGCAGGCCGGGCACTTCCACGGTCGCCTCGACGCGGACGCATGGCTCGCGCTGGCCGCGGTCACCTTGTCGGCCTTCCTGTATCCGCTCGGCAACCGCGCGATCCTGCTGCACCTGGAACGCAGCGGCGAGGACCTCAACGCGACGCAGCGGGTGTTCGGCATGACGCTCGCGAGCCAGCCGTTCTGGTGGATCGTCGCCGCGTATGCCGGCCATGCCGCCGGCGCGCCGGCGCTGCAGCAGGTATTGCTGGCCGCCGGCGTCGCGCTGTTCGCCGGCACGATCGCGACGATCCTGTTCTTCCAGGCCACCGGCATGGTGCGCGACGATCCGGCCGCGCTCGGCGCGGTCGAGGCGATGCAGGCGGCCGAACTGCTGTTCTCGACCGCGCTCGGCGTCGCTTTCCTCGGCGAAGCCGCGCCGCGCGGATGGGCCGCGTTCGGCGCGCTGTTCGTCGTCGCCGGCATCGTCGGCCTCGGCGTGCTGGTCGGGCGCGACTCCGCCGGCGATGCGCGCGCGACGAAAACCCTGCGCACCGACCGCGGCGCCTGAACGCACGGCCGCGATGCGGCCACGGGCTGCTAAGCTCGACGCGCGCACATCGTGGAGGACAGCAGTGCGGCAACTGCGCGACGTCGAATTCGGACCGAACGACCAGGGCCTACGCGACGACGTCGGCCGCCTCGGCCGACTGGTCGGCGAACTGCTGGTCGAGCAGAGCGGCGAGGCGCTGTTCGCGCAGGTCGAGGCCGCGCGCAAGGCGGCGATCGAGCGGCGCGAACGCGACGAGCCGACGGCGACGCTGGCGCACCTGCTCGAAGGCCTCGACGCCACTCGCGCCGACGCCTTGAGCCGCGCGTTCGCGACCTACTTCCAGGTCGTCAACATCGCCGAGCGGGTGCATCGCGTGCGGCGCCGGCGCGAATACCAGATCGAAGGCGCCGCACCGCAACCGGGTGGCCTGCACGCCGTGCTGGCACACCTGCGCGATGCCGGCGTCGGCGTCGACGAGCTGCTCGGCGTGCTCGGCAAGCTCGACGTCGAGCCGGTGTTCACCGCGCACCCGACCGAAGCCTCGCGCCGCGCGCTGCTCGAAAAGGAACAGGACATCCTGCGCGCACTGATGGCCGACCTCACCGGCCCGCGCACGCCGCGCGAACGCACGGCCGACTGGGCGCGCCTGCGCATGGCGCTGACGGCGAGCTGGCAGACCGCCGACCTCTCGCGCGTGCGGCCGACGGTCGCCGACGAAGTCGACCATGTCGGCTTCTATCTGTCCGAGCCGATCTACCGCGTGCTGCCGGTGTTCTACGAAACGCTCGAGGACGCCATCGTCGCGGTCTACGGCACCTGTCCGGCACTGCCGCGCGTGCTGCGTTTCGCCTCGTGGGTCGGCGGCGACATGGACGGCAATCCGAACGTCGACGCCGACACGATCGCCGACACGTTCCGCATGCAGCGCGAACGCGTACTGGCGCGCTACCGGGACGAATGCGCGCAACTCGGCCGCGCACTCAGCCAGACGCTCGACCGCGTCGCGGTCGATCCCGCCTTGCTCGCGCGCCTGGCCGACTACCGTCGGGCGCTGCCCAACGCGGCGGCGCGGATTCGTCCGCGCCACGCGAACATGCCGTATCGCTCGCTGCTGCAGCTGGTCGCCGCGCGCCTCGACGCGACCGGCGAGGATGCGCCGCACGCCTATCGCGACGCCGCCGAATTCGCCGGCGACGTCGCGCTGATCGCGAGCAGCCTGCGCGCGCACGGCGGTGCGCATGCGGGCTGGTTCGCGGTGCGCCGGCTGCAGCGGCGCATCGCGGCGTTCGGTTTCCACCTCGCGCGGCTCGACGTGCGCCAGGATTCGCGCGTGCACGCGGAGGCGCTCGCCGAGGCGCTGCGCGAACTGCCGGACGACGCATCGGCGCGCGCCGCGATGCTCGCGCCGTACGCGAGCGGCGAACGCGCGCTTTCGACCGCTGCGGAAGCACCGGGCGAAACCTCCGCCGATGCGGCGGCCCTGGCGCGGACCCGCGCGGTGTTCGCCGCGATCGCCGGCGCGCGCCAGCGCTACGGCGACGAGGCGCTCGGTGTCTACGTCATCAGCATGGCCGGCAGCGCGGCCGACGTGCTGGCCGTGCTCGCGCTCGCGCGCTCCGGCGGGCTCGTCGACGCGGGCGGCGCGGTGCCGCTCGACATCGCGCCGTTGTTCGAGACGATCGCGGACCTGCGTGCCGCGGCGCGCACGCTGGCCGCGCTGCTCGGCGACCCGGTCTACCGCGCGCATCTCGCCGCGCGCGGCGACCGGCAGACGATCATGCTCGGCTATTCCGACAGCGCGAAGGACGGCGGCATCCTGGCCGCGCGCTGGGCGCTGCAGCGCGCGCAGGTCGACCTGCTCGATGCCGCGCGAGCGGCCGGCGTCGACCTCGTGTTCTTCCACGGCCGCGGCGGCTCGGCCAGCCGTGGCGGCGGCAAGACCTCGCGCGCGGTAATGGCCGCTCCGCGCGGCGCGGTCGCGGCGCACCTGCGCGTGACCGAGCAGGGCGAAGTCATCCACCAGAAGTACGGCCTGCGCGCGCTCGCCGTGCGCAACCTCGAACAGACCGTAGGCGCCGTGCTCGCCGCGACCTTGCGCCCGCGCCCGTTCGAGGCGCGCGAAGCGCGCTGGCGCGAAACGATGGCGCGCCTCGCGGCCGACGGCGAGACCGCCTATCGCGAACTGGTCGCCGACACGCCGGGCTTCGTCGACTATTTCCGCGCGGCGACGCCGATCGACGTGATCGAGCGCATGACCCTCGGCTCGCGCCCTGCGCGCCGTGGCGGCAACCGCGGCATCGCCGGCCTGCGCGCGATCCCGTGGGTATTCGCATGGACGCAATGCCGCTCGAACCTGCCGGGCTGGTACGGCGTGGGCCGCGCATTCGAAGCGGCCGCCGCTCGCGGCGACGAGGACACCTTGCGCGAGATGGCACGCGACTGGGCGTTCTTCCGCACGCTGGTCGAGGATCTCGAAATGGTGCTCGCGAAGAGCGACCTCGGCATCGCAGAACGCTTTTCGGAACTTGCCGGCCCGTTGCACGCGACGATCTTTCCCGGCCTCGCCGCCGAGTTCGCGCGCACGATCGACTGGGTGCTGCGCTTGCGCGGCAACGAGCAGTTGCTGGCCGGCGATCCGCGCCTGGCGCTGTCGATCCGCCTGCGCAATCCGTACACCGATCCGATGAGCCTGATCCAGGCCGATCTGCTGCAGCGCTGGCGCGCATCCGGCGCACCGGACGATGCAGCATTCGCCGCGCTGGTGTCGACCGTGCACGGCGTCGCGCAGGCGTTGCAGAACACCGGTTGAGGCGACGCCGTGATCGCCGCCCTGGCACCGCACGCCATCAAGTACGCCGCGTTCTTCCGCAACGTCAATCTCGGCCGGCCGAACAAACCGACCAAGGCGCTGCTCGAGGCCGCGTTCGCGCAAACCGGCGCCACGTTCGTCGAGTCCTTCCTCGGCACCGGCAACGTCGTGTTCGCGGCGGCGTCGACTGCCGCGGCGCGCGCAATGGTGGCGCAGGCACGCGCGACGCTCGAAGCCGAATGCGGACTGCGCGAACCGGCATGCCTGCGCGAGGTCGCCGCTCTCGCCTCGATGCTGCAGGACGCACCGTTCGCACACGTCGAGCGCGACGACGTCCACGAATACTGCATCTCGTTCATGGCGGCGAAGCCGGCCGCGCTGCCGCCGCTGCCGCTGTGCTCGGCGCGCGGCGACCTGCAGATCTTCCGTTTTTCCGGCAGCGAGGCGTTCGGCTTCACGCGCCTCGTGGGCGGCCGGCCCGGAAACGTCAACGGATTGCTGGAACGGCGACTCGAGGTTCCGCTGACGACGCGCAACTGGAATACGGTCCGGCGCATCGTCGAACGGCATGCCTGAGCGCCGGGCCGAAGCGTGCTTTCGCGTCGCCGAGCCACGCGCGCAGGCATTGCGCGGAACGTGCGCCCGCCGCACCATCGGCGCTCCCTCCGGATGATCGCCGAGAGCGCTCGCCATGCCACAGCCAACGTCACCGGCGAAGATCGCCGCTTCGTTGCCCGATCACTGGTCGCCTCGCGTGATCGGCGAGGTCGACGATTCCTACGTCAAGGTCGCGAAGATGCTCGGCACGTTCGGCTGGCACAGCCACGAGGACGAGGATGAGCTGTTCCTCGTGCTCAAGGGACGGCTGCGCATCGACATGGAAGACGGCGCCGTCGAGCTGGACGAAGGCGAGCTGTTCGTCGTGCCGAAGGGCGTCCGCCACAATCCGGTCGCGGCGGACGAATGCCTGGTGATGCTGTTCGAACGCAAGTCGACCCTGCATACCGGCCACGCGGTGACCGAACGCACGCGATCGATCGCCGAGCAGCTCGGCGCGGTTTGACGCGGGCGCGCCCGCGCCGATCTCCGAAAGGTCGCTACGGTGATTCCGGCGGGCGGAATCAGCCGCGCCGGATCGTTCCCTTCATGATCGCCCAATGGCCGGGGAACGAGCAGAAAAACGCGTAGTCGCCGCCACCGGCGAGCTTGCCGGCGGCGAAGGCGACCGTCGTGCTTTCGCCGCCGGCGATCACCTTGCTGTGGGCGATCACGCGCTCGTCGCCGGGCTTGACGTAGTCGTGGTCGAGGCCGGCCGCGGCGCCGTCGGTCGCGACCCCCTGCAGGTCGGCCGCCTTCGCGACGACGACGTTGTGGCCCATGACGTTCTTCGCAAGTTTTCCCGAGTGCTTGAGATGGATCGTGAAATCCTTGCAACCGGCATCGACGACGATCTCCTTCCTGTCGTACTGCATCGCATCGTTGGCGTCGAGATCGATCGCGCATTCGGCGGCGAGCGCGGGAACGGAGCCGGCCAGCAGGGCGAGAGCGGCGAGGAGCTTGTACATGGTGCGTTCTTCCTTCGTGGATGGATTCCGGGCCGGCTTCACGGCGTATGCGACGCCTGGCCCGGAGCGGTGGTTTCGACGTATTTGTCGAACACGGCGCGGATCTCGGCATCTGCGATCGTCTCGCCTTTTTCCGCGCGCTCGGCAAGGTCGAAGAATTCTTCGATGCGCGGCTCGCCGTTCGGCTCCGGGCTGGTCGTGAACTGCGCGTGTTCCGCGCTCAGGCGATCCCATTGCGTACGCACGGCGGCCCAGAACGACGCGGTCCTGTTCCAGTAATCGTGGCCGGCGCCGAAATCGTAGTCGTGGATGCGCGTGTAGCTGTTGACGCCGATCTCGCGGGCGAGCGCATGCGGGTGGCCGTCGACATCCAGCATCACCTTGGTGTTTTCCTGCTCGTGCACCCAGCCGGCCGGCGTGATCGTGTGGCGGTTGATCGCGGCGATCGCCTGGTAGTCGCTGCGCTTGGTGTATTCGCGACGCGGCAACGGGCGCAGGGTGCGAGCTGCCCAGGAATCCTCGCCGTCGGCGTGCGTCCAGCGACCGACGCCGGCGTAGCGCGGTGCGTCGTCGACCTCGTAGACGGTCTGCGACCATGCGCCCCGTGCATCCTCGGCCGGGACTGCCCGAGTCTCGAAATGGCCGTTGCCGAGGAAATGCAGCATCTGCTTCGGCTGGTACAGCCAATCCTGTCGCCAGTGCTTGACGACCGTGTGGTCCTTGCCGAGCACGAGGATGTGCTGCAACGAGATGCGCTCGCCGCTGTCGGCGATCACCTCGACCCGTTCGGTGCCGCCGGAACGCTGCGGATCGTGCGGCGCGTAGCCCGGCGCGAGCGCGACGGTTTCATCGAACGCGAAGCGCACGCGGAACTCGCCGGCCATCGCGAGGATGCTCTTGCGATCGCAGTCGAAAGCCGCCGCGGGCGTTGCCGGGGCGTCCGCGCACGGGCGGTCGTAGTTCGCCGGTGCCGCTTGGGCGATCGGCTTGGCCGTTTTCGGTGCGGGCCGCGTGGCCTGGCCGGAGCATCCGGCGAGCGCGAGAACGAAAGCTAGCGAGAACGCTGGCGGGATACGCATGTCCATCTCCATCAGGCGGTGTGCAGGGGCGAAACGAGTTCGGCGCCTTCGGCCCGCGCGATCGCGCGGGCGAGCTCGAGGCCGAGCAGCGAAATGCGCAGCGGCGGCCGCGCGCCGAGCGTGCGCAGCCACGGCAGGCGTTTGAGTTCGAAAGTCAGCAGGCGCGCGCGCCAGCCACTGCCGAGTCGCGACAGCGCACCGCGCAGGAAGGCACCGTGCGCATTCCAGCGCTCCGGCGTCGGCTCGGCATCGAGGCGGCCGGCAGCGGCCATCTCGTCCCAGGCCAGGTAGTCGGTGTCCGGCAGCAGGAACAGCTTCCCTTGCATGTCGCCGGCGGCGTCGCGAAAACACAGCCATTCGCGCGGGCCGTGCGAAGTGACCGTCGTGTGCGCGGTGACCGCGTTGCTGCGTGCGAGCGCGCCGAGTGCCGGATGGTCGACCAGCAGCACGCCATTCGTTCCGATCGAGGCGCGCAGCGGCGCGGCGCGGCGGCTGCGCCGCTCCAGCCAGAGCACGGTACCGAGTTTCGGCAAGGCATCGGCGAGACGCGCCAGGTCGAAATTGCCGGCGCCGTGCCTTTCGCCGTCCGGTGCGACGGTGCGCGCGTTCGCGCACGGTACTCGGTCGAAGACCCATTCGCCGCGCGACTCCTCGGGCGGTTCGAACGGCAGCGCATCGAAATCGTCGTAGTGATCGCTCATGGGACTGCTCCTGCGGGTTCGAGTACGCGCGCCGCCGGCGCGACGGCCGGTGATGTCAAAACGTCGCGCGCAGACCGACGCGGATCGCGCGACCCGGCGCGCTGTACAGGTCGATCGTGCTGCTTTGCGTGAAGCCGCCGACGGCGCCCCAGTTCCAGTAGCGGCGATCGCCGATGTTGGTGAGTGCGCCGAACGCTTCGAGCTGCGGCAGCAGCTTCCAATGCGCGTAGAGATCGAACGTCGCATGGCCGGGCGCCTGGAACAGCGCTGCCGGCGGCGGTGCGGAAGGATCTTCCGAGATGCCCACCGACGGCAGGCGATCCTTGCGTGCAACGAAGCTGCCGGTGAATTCGGCACCCCAGCGCTCGCGGTCGTAGGAAAGACCGACCACCGCGCGAGCCGGATCGACGCTGACCAGCGGCGCGTGCGCGGTTTCGTCGTCGCCGCGCGCGCTGGCGAGGCTGCCCTTGACGCTCCAGCCGTCGAGCGCACCGGCAAGCGCGCCGAGGCTCAGGCCATAGCGCATCTCGATACCGCGGATCTTCACGCGGCCGAGGTTGACCGACTGGAACAGCATCAGGCCCGAGTCGGGATCGACGCCGACGAACGACTGCGATTCGATGAAGTCGCGATAGCGGTTTTCGTAGGCCGATACGCTGAACCAGCCGACGCGGCCTTTCGCGCGCAAGCCGATTTCCAGCCCGTTGCTGGTTTCCGGTTTCAGGTCCGGATTCGGCAGCGAGGTGTAGCCGAACGCGAGGTTGGTGAAACCGATGTTGACGTCGCTGTACGGGGGCGCGCGGAACCCGTGCGCGTATTGCGCGAATGCGGAGAGACGCTCGTTGAAGCGCCAGATCGCGCCGAGTTTGGGCGACCAGCTCGTATGGTTCAGGCCGGCCGGCGTGATGCCGGGATTGTCGTCCTCGAAGATCGCGTCGGGCTTCGGGTCGAGCTTGTAGTAGTCCACGCGCAGCGCCGGGATCAGGCTGAGCCTGCCGTCGGCGAGGCGCAGTTCGTCCTGCGCGAACACCGCGGCCGTGGTGGTGTCGCTGACCGGGAAGTCGCGCACCGGGAACGTGTCCGGCGAGACGACATTGGTGATGTCGCCGGTGACGACGTCGCGCTGCCAGCCGTCGCGCTGTTCCGCGGTGTGCGTACGCGAGAGGTCGACGCCGTAGGTGATCGCGTGTTCGACCGTGCCGGTGGCGGCCGTCTTGCGCGCGATCGCCTCGGCGCCGAACACGCGCTGGTCGAACTCGAAGCGGCGGAAGCGCTGCTTCGGATTGACCGGACCGGCATCGGTGACGGTGGCGCGGTCCTCGAACGTGTCCTGGCCGATCTCGCTGCGCTGCACGTAGACCTTCCAGTCGAGGCTGTCGGCCAGCGCGACGGACAACGGCAGCGTCTGGTCGAACGCGAGGCGCAAGCGCTCGCGACCGTCTTCGCCGCGCAAGGACGACGTCAGCGCGCGCGTCAGCGGGCTGTAGGAACGACCGGTGAGCACGTCGGTGTCGACGTTGCCGCGCTCGCCGTCGAAGGTCACGCGATCGATGCGGCCGGTGTCGGCGGTGTGCACGTATTTCGCGAGCAGCGCGTTGCTGTCCTGATCCTGCGGATTCGGCCGCGTGCGCGTCGAATCGGCGCTGTCGACCTCGCCGCGGTTGTTCGTGGCGCTCGCGTCGCGGTGCGTGGCGACGAGAACGAAGCCGTCGTTCGCGTTCGCGGCCGCCCAGGTGCCGGTTTCCGCGCTGCCGCGGTTGGCGCTGTCGTAGAGGAACTTGAGCGAGCCGAAGTGGCCACCGTCCTTGCCGACGTAGTCGGCCGGGTCCTTGGTCACGTAGCTGACGACGCCGCCGAGCGCGTCGGAGCCATACAGCGAGGAAGCCGCGCCGCGCACGATCTCGACGCGTTTGAGCGCATCGACGTCGACGACGTCGCGTCCGGCACTGGAGAAGCTGCCGATCTCGAACGAATCCGGAATCGCGATGCCGTCGAGTTCGATGCGTACGCGATTGGCGCCGAGGCCGCGGATCGAGATGCCGCTGGTGCCGAAGCGACCGCCGCCGATGTCGCTGCCGGTCGCGCTGACGCCGGGCTCGTAGCGCACGAGGTTGGCGATGCCCTGCACCTGGCGACGATCGATTTCATCCGCGTCGATGACGCCAACCTCGCTGGCGACATCCTTCTGCGCACGCGGCGTCAGCGTCGCGGTGACGACGATGCGATCGAGCTCGTCGACGATCGGGATGTCGAGAGGCGCGGGTTCCGCGGCGTTGGCCACGGCCACGATCGGCAGTGCCGCGATGCCCGCGGCGATGGTCCATTTCTGCATGGGTTCCCCGGTAATGCCGTTGCTTTCGGAAAGACAACTGGCTGGCGGGGAACCGGGATGGCATCCGGTTCGGGCTGGCGACGTTGGAGCGGTTGGCGCGCGGGCGCCGGCCACGAAGGTCGCGCGGCATGCGCGACGTCCGATGGCCTGTAAGGATCTACTTGGTGAGGATCAGCTTGTCGTTGCGCGTCAGCCGCAGCCGGTATTCCTGGCCGGCGTGCTCGATGACGAGCTCGTTTCCGCCCGACAGCAGTTGACCGCTGCCGATCCGGGGCGCCCCGGGATGCGGCGGGCGCTGCGCGAGTGAAACCGGATGCGTGCCGCGACCGCCGATATCGGGCGTCGCGGGATGCTGTTCGAACATGGCGTACTCCGACGGGTGGGTGCCGTTAGATGATAATGATTCTCATTTGATAGTCAACTGATCGCTGCGGCGATGAAATCCGCGCGCCCGAGGCAATACTGCTGTCGGTGTCGCGCGATTCGGTCCGGTCGCTGGGACAGCCGGGACAACGTCATCGCGGATGCTGCGGGAGGTCGTCGCCGATGACGTAGTAGTCCCCCTTGTCGGCGACGAAGATATGCTTTTCCAGATGCGTACGCGTCGCGCCATCGAATGCGCCCATCGCGACCGCGACCACGTGTTTTCCGACCGGCTTCCAGAACAATGCGCAGCCGCAGATCGAGCAGAAGCCCCGCTCCACTTTTCCGGAGGACGCGTACCACGTCACATGGCGCGCACCTTGCAGTCGCAAGGCCGATTCCGCCACGTCGGTCGATGCCCAGAAATGGCCGGACACTTTCCGGCACATGCGGCAATGGCACGCATCCGGAGGCTGCAGTTCGCCGTCGACCTGGAAACGGACGGCGCCGCAAAGGCAGGAGCCTTCATGCATATCCACCTCCCGTGAAAACGACGGGCCGAGATCACGTCGACGCCCGACGGAAATCCGGACGATGCCAGCAGCGTGCGGTCGCGTCCACGCGGCATCGAAGCGGCGACGCTCGACGCCCTGCGCCGGCACGTTCCCCGAGACCTGCTGATCGCCGAAAGGATGGCTGCGGACGGATTGACCGAAGATGCCGCCGTCCCGCGTCGACACGTTGACGACACGGCAACCCGGATCGCTCGCGAAAAAAAAAGCGACCGCGGAACGCGGTCGCTTCTGCCCCAAGCTGATTTGCAGAGGTTCGGTCAGGCCGCGCCGGCGTTGCGTACCGACGACAGGCCGCCGACGAGCTTGCGTGCCGCCTCGCCCTGCCGGCGTCCCATTTCACGCGCGGCCTCGGCCATCCATTCGTTCGCCTTGGCTTCGCCGTCCTCGCGCACGCGGCGCTGGTATTCCGGCAGGAACTCCGCGAACGCCGCTTCCACCGACGCTTTCTGCTCGTCGAAATTGCGGATCAGCGTCGTCTCGTCGTCGGCGGTGATCAGGTCGTTGCTGCGCATCTCTGCCAGGCTGGCCATGTATGCGCGACGCTCGTCCTCTGCGGTATTGCTCATCGGACTTGCCTCAGTTGCCGAGCGCGTGGCTGAACGACTGGCTGAAGCCCTGCATGAAATTGTCGAGGAACGAGCCCTGCGAGCCCGAGGACATGCCGGACTGGCCGAGCAGGCCGTTCAGCAGACCGCCCGCGGCGCCGCCGAGCAGGTTGCCGAGCATGTCTCCGATCTTGCCCACGAGGGAACTGACGACGCTACCGATGACGTTGCTGATGGCTCCACCGATTGCCTGACCCATGATCTTCTCCCTAATTCGTCGTTCTGGTTGAGGCGGCCGCGATTGCCGCGAGTGCGCCCGCACCGCGGACGTAGCGTGTAGTTTCCCCAAGACGGTACCCGCTGCAATCTAGGGCGTGCCCGACCTCGGGATCGCCCTAGGTCCGTCCGTGCCGGGATTGCCGTATCCAGTACCGATGTCGAGCACCGATCCCACGACCCCGCCCGTACCTGCCGGCGGCGAGTTCCGCCGCAACCTGGCCTTGGGCGCGGCCCAGCCCTTCCTGCGCACGCGGCGCATCGCGTTGTTCGAGCTGGCGCCGGCGCAGGCGCTCGACCTGTTGCGCCTCGGCCTGGAAAGCCGCGTCGCGCGCCATATCCTCGACGCGCCGCTGGATACGCTGGCCGAGGTCGCCGGCATGATCGAGCACACGCGGCGCATCTACGTCGAGCGGCCGGGACTCGGCATCTGGTATGCGACCGACGCGCACGGCGCCTTCATCGGCATCTTCTCGCTGGTACCGAGCACGGAGCGCGGCGCGGTCGAGATCGGCACGCGCCTGCTGCCGCGCACCTGGGGCCGCGGCCACGCGCTGGAGGGCGGCACGGCGCTGTGCGAGCACGCGTTCGATCGGCTCGGATTGCCGGAAATCATCGGCCTGTGCACACCGGAAAACCGCTCGGTGCCGCCGTTGCTCGAACGCCTCGGGTTCCGCGCCGACGGCCGTACCGAACAATTCGGCCGGCCGGCCCTGCGCTTCTTGCTGCCGCGCACGGAATGGACCGGCCCGCGCCGGCGCGCATCCGGTCGCGCGCCGGCCGCACCGCGCTGATCGCGAAACATCGATGCGTGCCCATTCCTTGTCGCGACGGCCGATCGCGCGGGAACGATCGCCGCTCGAAGCGGCGCCACGAAGCTGCTAGCATCCGCGCCACTCCATCGGGGAGTAGCCGACCGTCGCGAACCGCGGCGGGGCACGCGTCAACATGCTTGGCGGACACGCCATGGCGCGGGCGACAGTTTCCTGTCCGGCAAGACCTTTGGTTCTCGCATGCCGTACCCGGGCCGGGGGCGGCGCGCGTTGAGCCATTGCGTCCTTGTTCCCCGGCCCGTCGGAGTTCCTATGCAAGCCATGCTCGTGTCGACCGCCGCGGTCGCCATCGCCGAAATCGGCGACAAGACGCAATTGCTGTCGTTGATCCTCGCCGCGAAATATCGCCGCCCCTGGCCGATCTGCATCGGCATCCTCGTGGCGACCGTGATCAACCATGCGCTGGCCGGCGCGGTCGGCGTGTTCGTCGCGCAGTGGCTGACGCCCGAGGTGCAAAAATGGATCGTCGCGCTGAGCTTCTTCGCCGTCGCGGCATGGACGCTCAAGCCCGACCACGCCGACGAATCGGAAGCCGCGCGCGGCGCCGGTCACGGCGTGCTGGTCGCCACCGTGATCGCATTCTTCCTCGCCGAGATGGGCGACAAGACGCAGGTCGCGACGGTCGTGCTCGCCGCGCAATACCACCCGCTGTGGCAGGTCGTCGCCGGCAGCACGCTCGGCATGCTGCTGGCGAACGTGCCGGTGGTCTGGCTCGGCTCGCGCTTCGCCGAGAAGCTGCCGTTGAAGACGGCGCGGATCAGCGCGGCGCTGCTGTTCGCCGCACTCGGGCTGTGGATCGTGCTGCGCTAGGAAAGGGGCACGGATTCAGGGCTTCCGGAAGCCGCGATCACAACGCATCCGCATCGAGCTCGCCGGTACGGATGCGCACGATGCGGTCGAGCTGCCAGACGAAGATCTTGCCGTCGCCGATCTTGCCGGTATTGGCCGTGGTCGAGATCGCCTCGACCACACGCTCGAGCTGGTCGTCGGCCACGGCGACTTCGATCTTGATCTTCGGCAGGAAATCGACCACGTACTCGGCGCCGCGGTACAGCTCGGTGTGACCCTTCTGGCGACCGAAGCCCTTGATCTCGGTGACCGTGATGCCGGCCACGCCGACATCGGCCAGCGCCTCGCGCACCTCGTCGAGCTTGAATGGCTTGATGATCGCCATGACCATTTGCATGGCTGTCTCCGTGCTGGATGGATCGGCGCGACTATACCGGATCGACCGTGTAGGAAATTTCCTACACATCATTCCGAATTTCCCGTCTGGCGCGGCGCGTGACGATGGCTAGACTTGTTTCCGCGGGGAGACGCGCCAGGGACTGGCGCTGCAGGGAGGCTCCGGCCGGCGGTGGAAGCATTGCGTTCACCGCCGGTCGCCCCCACGGATGCGGGGTTCGGTGCGAGGGTTCGCACCCGCGGGCGACTCGATCGCAGCAGGCCGGCACAGGCCGCGCGACGCGATGCCTTTCCTTCATGTCATGCGTCATCCGGGGTGAGCGATGATCCAGATGCAATCCATCGACGAACTTGCGCAGCGGCTGGCCGCACTGGTTCCGCCCGGTCTCGCGCAGGCGCGCGAAGACCTGACCGCCACGTTCCGCGCCACGTTGCAGTCGGGCCTGCGCAATCTCGATCTGGTCACGCGCGAGGAATTCGACGTGCAGCGCTGCGTGCTGCTGCGCACGCGCGAAAAGATCGAGCAGCTGGAGCAGCAGCTCGCCGCGCTCGAACGCAGCATCGGCGGCGGCGGCGACGCCGTGCCGAAACACTAGCCGCCACCGGCGGCATTCCGTTTCCAGATTGTCGTCGCGGCGCGGGCCGCGTCTGCGGGCGCGCACGTCCGCCGCCACCGGATCGCGACCGATGCACGGACCCAGCAACGATTTCCCGGGAAGCCTGCTGCCTTGCGCAGCTCACCCCAAGGCGGGGGCAGCGGGCTCTTTTCCGGACACATCGATTCACGCATGAGCCTCGCCGTCGTCTACAGCCGCGCGCAGGACGGCATCGCCGCGCCCCTGGTGTCGTGCGAGGTGCATCTGTCCGGCGGCCTGCCCGGCACCGCCATCGTCGGCCTGCCGGAAACCGCGGTGAAGGAAGCGCGCGACCGCGTGCGTGCGGCGATCCTCAACGCGCAACTCGATTATCCGCAGCGGAAAGTCACCGTGAATCTGGCGCCGGCGGATCTTCCGAAGGACTGTTATTTTTATTAGAAAAAGGGATCTTTTGTCGATAAAAGGGGCAAATACATCGATCTGAGGGACAAACTTCGACAACTCAGGCGATCCCTTCGACACGAACCACCCCAGCATTGAAGATGCGTCCGACGCTCAACCCAGAAGTCTTTTCGGTCTGGTGGATCGGCTTGGCCCTCCATAACCCGCGATAGAGCAACCTTCCACGCAACCGGTGGGTCAGTTTTGCATTGCCGCGGCAGGTCAGAATTGGGTTGCCGTTGACAGACGCCCGAGGTACGCGATCAGGTGTTCGCGAAGCGCGGTTGCGCTACAGTTGGCGCATGCGCATCTGCCTCCATCAAACCCATCCCCGAATACCGAGCGCCGTCGCCACGACGACGCTCCGGTAGCTCAACGGCAGAGCAGCGGGCTTATACCCCGTAGCCCAGATAAGGCGCAGGTTGTCGGTTCGAATCCGACCCGGAGCACCACCTCGGATGGTTCTGTCCAGGATGAGGGCTCATGCAAAGCAAGGACACCAGGATTGATAGGGGAAGCCCTCAAACTGCGGGAAGCGGGTTGGCGGGGAGAGAGCGACCATCGGGCACCGCGGCTGCATCGAGGCGCAAAGACGATCCCTCCGTAGTCTTTGCGCGCAAGCGCCGCGACCAACTTCTGATGACCGAACCGTGGTTGACGTCGGAGGAGTTGGCGAGCCGCGCCGGGGTGGAGATCGATCAGGATAGCTACGTGCAAACGCGCCGGAGCCAGCGCACGCTTCTCAGCGTCCCATACAAGGGCGCCTACCTGCACCCCTGCTTCCAGTTCCATGCTCACAGCGTAGATACATTGCCGCGGCTCGAAGAACTCTTGTCGGTGCTCCTGGAGACGAGCGCGAACTGGGTGGCTGTCTTCTGGCTCTTCCAACCGACAGGCCGCCTGGGTGGCCAACGTCCCGCGGACACCTTCGCTGATGATCCTGAGAAGGTTATTGAGGCAGCCAGACTCGACTTCTTCGGTGACCCTAACGGTTGGTGATCCGCTGGGCGCTAGACGATGGGCACGAGAACCACACGCCTCGCCTTGAAGCGTTCGAGTGCTGTTGCAGTCCAGGCCCCGATACGAGGATGACCGGTACTGGTTTGAGTTACCAGACTAGCTTGCCGTCGTCCTGCGTGATCTTCGTGTAGTAGTAATGCAGGCCAACCACGCCGCCAAACTGATGAATGGGCGACCACGGCAAACGCACAGTTGGATGACTTCGGCCGAGATGACGGACAAGGAAATCGCTGCTCACGCTCATCGTGTTGCGCTTGATTCTCGGGACCGCCCCTTTCTGTCGCCGAGCTTGCGCGGCTCAAAAGCGTTAGTGACCAGTCGATCTACAACTGGGAGCGCAAGAAGACCACCCCTCGGAAGGAACAACTGGCCAAGATCGCGGTTCTACGAGGACTCGGCAAGCGCGAAGTACGGGCGCAGCTGGACGTCTTCGACGATCAAGACGCTCGCAAGCCCCGCACGAGAGCATGATCGCTATGTCCCAAGCCTTGGGTCGACGCTCGCACAGTAGAGTCAGAGATTTCCTACCAGCCAAAGTGTGAATCGTCTGCATCGTCACGCTGCTCACGAGAGCAATCTAGTCCTGTCCCGCCGAATCGGCGACTTCGCGTCCAAGACGGACCTCGGAACGCCGGCCATTCACCGTCAAACGGCGAAAGCGGGACATTTCTATAACTGAGTTCATGGCATAAGACTTCCGGCATGCAGTTCTACGGTAACCATGTGAGGGTGGTGAGGGCAGCATGAGCTTGGCTGTCGTCTACACGCGTGCCCAGGCTGGGGTGACCGCCCCGCTCGTCGCTTGCGAGGCGCATCTGTCGGGTGGACTGCCCGGAACTTCGATCGTCGGTTTGCCTGAAACGGCCGTCAAGGAAGCCCGCGATCGCGTCCGTGCAGCCATCCTCAATGCACAATTCGAATATCCGCAACGTCGCGTGACTGTGAATCTTGCGCCAGCGGACTTGCCCAAGGATGGCGGCCGCTACGATCTACCGATTGCGCTCGGAATTCTTGCGGCCAATGGTGTACTGCCTCGCGAAGCGCTTGCTGGTCACGAGTTCGTCGGAGAACTCGCGCTTTCTGGTGAACTGCGACCCGTGCAGGGCGTCCTGCCCGCCGTGCTCCATGCAACCCGCGTCAGGCGCCGCGTCATCGTACCGCGCGGTAATGGAGCTGAAGCAGCCTTGGTCGCAGACGCAGACGTGCGCGTCGCCGACTCGTTGCTCGATGTATGCGCGCACTTCGCCGGTCAACGAGAACTTGCGCCTCCCAGTGCTGTAGCAACGTCGTCGGCCTCCGAGTCCCAGGCGCTGGATTTGGCCGATGTGCGAGGACAGCCGCAAGGCCGCCGCGCGTTGGAGATTGCTGCAGCTGGAGCCCACAACCTCATTTTTTGTGGGGTTCCAGGTGCTGGCAAGACCATGCTTGCGAGTCGCTTGCCCGGCATTCTGCCTCCACTTGAAGAGTACGAAGCGTTGGAGTTGGCGGCTATCCGTTCCGTCGCCGGACATGACAACGACGTAGCCTCATGGAAGAAGCGAGCATTCAGGCATCCTCATCACACGGCATCAGCCATTGCATTGGTCGGCGGCGGTTCGATGCCTCGACCCGGCGAGATCTCGTTGGCGCATCATGGCGTTCTGTTTCTTGACGAACTGCCAGAGTTCGATCGGCACGTGCTTGAAGTGCTCCGAGAGCCGCTGGAATCTGGCTGCATTTCGATCTCGCGCGCGGCGCGTCAAGTTGAATTCCCCGCT
>Ga0153956_1000879_pt1 | contig 30361 bp, 30 predicted proteins | sample TSFL040MetaG_FD_104704 | JGI IMG/M metagenome (GOLD analysis project Ga0153956, IMG submission 104704) | Attine ant fungus gardens microbial communities from Florida, USA - TSFL040 MetaG | ecosystem: Host-associated > Fungi > Mycelium > Unclassified | place: USA: Florida, Wekiwa Springs... | reverse complement strand
TTGGAAATCTGGCTCGCCAACACGTCGGAGACGATGGCGCCGGGATTGCCGCTGTCGATGATCGACTTGATGCGGTCGTATTTCGCCTGCGATTGCGCCATCTGCGCCTGCGCGGCGATGAGCTGGCTGTTGAGTTCGGTAAGCTGCTGGTCCTGCACGAGCACGCCGGCAGCCCCCGGCGTTCCGCCGGTGGCGACGAGGCCGTTGGCGGTGCGGAACTTCTGCACCGCAAGGTCGCTCGCGAGCGACTTCTGCCGAAGCTCGTCGATGCGGGCGAGCAGCCATTCGCTGGCGCGGCGCGTGGCCTCGTATTTCGAATTGAGCTTGTCGGTGAGATAGGCGTCGGAGATGGCGTTGGCGATCTTCGAGGCGACGTTCGGCGACGGCGAGGTATAGGAGACGTCGAGCACGTAGGACCGGTCGACGCGCTCGATATTGACGGAATCGCCGAGCGTTTCGAGGGCGGCCTGGCGCTTGCTTTCCGCATCCTGCGCGGCGGTGTCGGCGGGCATCAGCCCCGTCGCGCGCAACAGCGAAACGACCATTTTCTTGACCGCCGCGACCGGGGAACCGCTGGACGCGTTGAATTCGGGATCGTCGGGCAGCTTCAGCGCATCGACCACGGCAAGCCCGATGGTGTCGGACTTCAGAAGCTCGACCTGGCTCAGCACCATGCCGTCGTCCTCGAGCACGTTGTTCAGCGCGTTGCCGATGGTCGAAAGCTGGTCGACGACCTTGCTGGTGTCGCGGTCGATCAACAGGCTCGACTTGGCCGTATAGAGCGGCTTGGCGGTGAGCAGATAGCCGATGCCGAGGGCGAAGGCGACGAGCATGGCGATCACCACGACGCGCCACTGGCGCTTGGCGATCGCCAGCAGGTTGTCGATATCGATGTTGAAACCGGCGGGCGGCTTCTCGGCCCAGGCATCCTGGGGGGCGAGTTCGAATTGGGGGTCGTGTAACTGCAAACGCAAACCTCGTTTTAAACAGACGGTCGCCGGGGAGACGAAAAGGCGATCGACGGAAACGGCGTCGGCCGTTGGCGTCGTGGACCGTGGGGTTCGTGTTGACGGATCGAGTGGGCGCTCCTCATCCGAACAGTGGGGCAACCGGTGCGGTTGCCATCGACTTGTCCGTGCCGCCGGCCATGAGGCGACGGTACGGACCTGGTGAAGGTGCCGCTCAGATGTGAGGCGGCCCTGCCTTGCGCGTTGACGGACAACCTTGTCCCCGAGGAATGCGGCGGATTTCTGATCCCGCCCGCCATCTTCTCCTCGCAATGTGGGGCGACAAAGCTCACCGTCAACCGGTCCAGACCGTTCCAAAGGCCAAGGAGGTGCTGACAAGAATGCTGCTGTTTCTCATCCAGAGCCATCGCAACCCCAACCAGATCCGCCGGCTCGTCGGGCTGCTGCGCGAGGGCTGCCCGTCCTCGCATGTGGTCATCAGCCACGACGACCGCTCTCCTCCCCTCTCGCCGTCGCTGTTCGGCAATGACGAGCGGGTGCACCTGACGACGGGCCGCGGCGGGCGCGGCGATTTCCAGATCGTCGACGGCTATCTCGCCGCGCTGCGCTTCATCCGCGAGAGAGAGATCGACTATGACTGGCTGGTCAATCTCAGCGGCAGCGATTTTCCCGCCATATCGCTCCGCCGCCTCGCCGGGGAACTGGCGACGACGCAGACCGATGGCTTCCTGCACCACTTCGACGTCCTGAAAGAGGACCCGCGGGAGATGGCGCCGATGGTCTGGCCTGCCGGCCATGGCCGCGACCGCTATTATTTCCAGTACCGCAAGCTGAAGGACCATCTGAGCGCACCTCAGCGCAAGCTTCTGGCCGCGCCGCGCATCGCGATGGAGCGCTTGTCGCTGCCCTACCGGGTGAACACGGCCTACGGGCTGCTGGTCGGCCGGGCCGCCCGGCGCTCGCCCTTTTCCGGCGATTTCCGCTGCTATGCCGGCAGCTACTGGCATGCCATCCGGCGCCGGTGCTGCGATTATCTGCTCGATTTCGCGCAAGCGCGCCCGGATGTGCTGGAGTATTTCCGCTACGTCCTGATCCCCGACGAGGCTTTCTTCCAGACCGTCCTCGTCAACAACCGCGCCTTCAGCTTCACCAACCACAATCGCCGCTATTACGACATGCGCGGCTCGCGCCACGGCCATCCGAAGGTGCTGAGCGAGCGTGATCTTCCGGAGATTACGACGGGCGCCTATTTCTTCGCCCGCAAGATCGAGGCGGAAAGCGGTGCCGGCGTCTACGACAGCCTGCACCGCATCGCGCTCGCCTGATAGACGGGCCGGCGATCAGGCCGGCTTGCCCCTCGCGCGGCGGATCTGCGCGACGAGCGAGCCGACCGTCGCCCGGTCGAAGAGGGCGACAAGCGCGAGATAGGTGAGCGCGCCCGTGGCGCAGAGCACGCCGAGCCGCGAGAGCGGTGGCCATCCGCCGAGCCGGTGAGAGAGCGCATAGACGATCGCCCCCATGCAGACGGTTGCGAGGAACGGTCGCGCCGAGGAGGTGATCTGCCGCCAGACGCCGATCTTCAGATAGCGGTCGATGGCATAGAAGCTCCAGGGCAGGCCGATCAGGTGGCGGGCCACCCAGGCAAGGCCGATGAAGTGCAGCGTCTGGCCGGTGGTCAGGAAGCCGCCCGCGAGCGTGACAAAACAGGAAATCACCGAATAGACGACGAGCGAGGACTGGTGTCCCTGTGCCCGGAGCGCCGGGCCGACGAGGCTGCGCGGAAAGGCGATGACCCAGCCGAGGGCGGCAAGCTGCGTGATCTCCACGCCGCGCGCCCAGCGGGCGTCGAAGATCGTGCCCATCGTGTCCGGCATGACGACGGCGATGCCCATGAAGATCGGCGATGCGACCAGCGTGATCAGATGGGTGACGTTGAGGAACGCCTCGGTCGGGTCGCGCCCCGCCCGCTTCAGCGCGGCGAAGATGGAGAGGCCGAACCGGATCGAGAAGGTCTGCACGAGGTTTGCGGTCTCGTCGACCAGCCGCTGCGCGAACTGGAAATAGCCGAGGATGACCGGGCCGTGGATATAGCCGATGATCAGCCAGAAAAAGCGGGTCATCAGGCTCCAGACGAGGCGCTCGAAGCTGAGCGCGCCGCCGAAGCGGACGAGGCTCTTGAAGTCACCGTGATGGTAGCGCAGGCGCGGCCAGCGCGACATGGTGAGGAGAAGCACGATGCCGGAGACGAGCGCACCGACGATGTTGCCGAAGATGATCGCCCAGGCGCCGAACTGCAGATAGGCGAAGACGGCGGTGGAGACGAGAAGCGCCAGCCGGCCGAGCGTCATTCTGAGCGTCAGGGCGGCTGCGCGCATCTTGCGCGCCAGCAGGCCCGAGGGCACGGCGAGCAGCGCGTTCAGCGGCGGAATGATCGCCGCGACCCGCATCAGGTCGGTGAGCAGCGGATCGTCGTAGAAGCGCCCGACCGCGCCGGCGATCAGGAAAGAGACGACTGCGGCGCCGGACGCCAGCACCATGGCGCCGGTGAAGGCGGAATCCGTCAGCCGCGTATCGGAGGACGGAGCGCCGACGACGGCGTCGGAAATCCCCATCGAGGCGATGATCTCGATGGTGCCGACGATGGCCATGACGATGGCCGCATGGCCCATGTCGACGGGCTTCAGCAGCCAGGTCAGAAGGAAGATCTGGCCGAGCCCGACGATACCGTTCATCACGCCTTCGCCGACCGCCCAGGGGACGGCCGCGACGACCTTGCGGTTCAGGCGCCTGGACATGCGCTATCCTGCCGGTCGGCGCTTTCGATGAGGTCGGAGGTGCCGAGCCAGGCGCGGTGATAGCGATGCAGCTTGCCGTAATGGCCGTCGCCGAAGCGCACCTGTTTCGCCATCAGCGCGCCGAGGATCATGCCGTGCAGCCGGTCCGTGTCGATCCCGGCATAGGGTTCGAGCTTGTCGACGGCCCTGCGGATCAGTTTGTCGCGGAAGATGCGCCAGAGCGCATAATTCGAGACCACGCCTTGCAGCGGGTTGTCGATGACCTGCCATTTGCGCAGGGCGCGGATGGTGAAGACGTCGTTGGCGTTCTTCAGGTCGTCCCAATCGAACGCGGTACGGTCGACGCGGCCGGTATCGCGCGTTTCCTTGTCGCGGCGGCGCTGTACCAGCATTTCGCCGTTCCCCTGTCCCGAAGCCGGGAGCCGCCCCCAGAGCTGGTGGGCCATGTCCGGCATGATCTCTCCCGGCAGGCCGCATTCGTCGCGCACAAAGCTAAGCGATTCCGCATCGCGGACGAAGATGAAGAGCTGCCGGTGCCGGCCGAAGAGGTCCGCCGCGCGCGCCTGTGCGTCCGGGCTGCCGAAATGGATGGACTGCGGAAAGACCACGATGCGGGTGTTCGGGTAGCGCTGCACGATGAATTCGCGGAACTGCTGGAACTCCGGCCAGATGTCGCCGAAATTGCCGCCGCCATGCATGACGATAGTGGCGTTGTGCTTGGCGACAAGCTCGTCCAGCCGTCGGATCGACGGCTTCAGCCGCACGTTCGGCTCCGTCTTGACGATGCGCTCGCAAAAATCATGGGTGCTGAACTCGCCGAGCACGCGGTAGCCGTGGTCCTCGAGGAAGGCGTCGGCGCCCTGGTGGATGAGGAGGTCGCCGACATTGTCGTGGACGGGATAGTCGAGATAGACGAGGGGCCGCTCCGTCGGCAGCACCGCCTTGATGTCCGCCAGCCGCTCCTTGAGCCGCGCCATCATCAGGCGATGCGCCGCGGAGCCCGCGGGTCGCTCGGTGGATTTCCTTGCATCGATCGGCATATGTCTCTCCGGGTTGGGGCTCAAACGGCGGCGCGGGTGGCGCGGCTTTCCGCTTCCAGCACGCGGGCCTTCAGGCGGCCGAATTCCATCACTTCGATGCCGGTCTTGAGGATTTTCGCCGGATTGCCGCCGACGGCGGTCGCCGGCGGCACATCCCTGGTGACGACGCTGCCGGCGCCGACGATGCTGCCGTCGCCGATAGTGACGCCGGGCAGGATGATGCTGCGCGCCCCGATGAAGCAGTTTTTCCCGATCACGGTGTCGGTCTTGATCGCCCGCGTCATGTCGTGGCTGAGGATCGCCGCATCGAAGGCGACATAGGTGTAGGCGCCGATATGCACGCCCCTGGGATAGGTGAGGTCGACGCGGGCGCTGAGCGAGAGGATGGCGGTCGGATGGATGTCCATGCCCCATACGCGCACATGGTACCAGCGCCGGCAGGCGACGAGAAAGCGTTGCAGCTTGATCAGCTTGTTGAGCGAGCGCATCGGTGCTCCTAACCCGTCTGCATCGCGGCGCGGAGCGCGCCGAGATAGTGTCTGAACGGCATGCGGCCGGACAGCACATACCAGGCGCCGACCGCGACCTTTCTGGAGGCGGCGGCAAAGCCCGCCGCACTTCTCAATCCATGGCGCGCGATGGCCTTCAGCGAGCCCGGATAATAGGCGGTCCGGAACTTCAGGTCGGGATCGCGGTGGCCGACGACCGGCGCGTCCACGAAGCGGCGATTGCGGGCGGCATAATGGGCGCGGATGGCGTAATCCGTGTCCTCGCCGCCCATCAGCGTCGCGCCGACGCCGAGATGCTCGTCGAAGCCGCCGATCCCCCGCGCGATCCTGCCGCGCACGAAAATGGTGTTGGAGGATGCCCGCGAGATCGTGTCCTGAAGGCTCGGGCAGCGCGCGGGAAAGGCTGCGGCCGAGACCGGCTCGGCGCCGTAGCGGCAGAACCAGAAATCGAGGTCGCCTTCCCCGGCAAAGGCCGCGCGGACGGTCTCCAGCGTGCCGGCCGGATACCAGCAGTCGTCGTCGGGAAAGCAGAGGATGTCATCCTCGGCGAGCGCCTGCACGGCCTTGCCGATCAGCATGTTGCGCGCCTTCGAGAGGGAGACGCGGTCGGCGATGGCGTCGAGCCGCACCCAGGCGGGGAGTGCCGCGCGCGCCGCGGCGAGCTTTTCCCCGTCGCAGCGTTGCAGCAGCACGAAGAGCGTCACCGCGGCATCCGGGTTGCGGTTCACGAAGGACTGGACGGAACCGACCATCCGGGCGAGGTATTTGCGGCGGTCCGAGAGCATGTCGCTCGTCGAGATCATCGCGATGGCCGGGCGGCCATCCGTCGTTTTCCCGGCGGCGCTCAATGATCGGCACCCCGCACCGCCTCTCGCGCCTGCCGGTGCAGGAAGGAGAGCAGCCGCCGACGGCCGGCGGAGGCCGCTTCCTCCGCGACCGGCGGCATCAGCGGCCCGTCGAGCAGCCGCACCAGCTCATCCTTGTTTTCGGCGATGTAGATGCCGCGCCGTTCCCCGAGCTTGGAGACGGTGGCAAGCTGGTGGTCGTTGCGATGTTCGCCGAACTCGGCCTTGCGGGGAACGAGTACGATCGGCTTGCGGTACTTGTAGGCCTTCAGCACCGTGCCGATGCCGGCATGGGCGACGATCACCGAGGCCTGGCGGAACATCGCCTCGAATTCGGCGGGCGCCATCGCGGCGCTGGCGCGGATGTTGCGCGGCACATACTGCCCCGCCCCGGTCTGCGCAAAAACCTCGTCGCCGAGCGCCGGGGCCAGTTCGTCCATCATCCGGATCAATCTGTCGAATGGCAGCTGGGTACCGACCGTCACCACGATCATAGCAGTTCTCCTTCGTAAAGCGGACCGCCGGAGCGGGCGAGATGCTGCCATTGCGTCAGCCGCGTGCTGGCGAAATGGCGGGCGATCTTGCCCGAGAGGGACAGTCGTTCGGCGTTGGCGAAACTTTCGACCCAGACGGTTTTCGCGCCGATCAGCCGGCCCATGGCGAGGCACAGCAGGCCGGGTGCGGCGCCGGTCGTCACGATCATCTTGGGACGGACGGAAAAGATGAGCCTGGCGCATTGCCACAGGCATTTGGCGGTATCGAGCGGCCGGTCGCGGTTGCAGTCGCAGACCACCCTGCCGTTGGTGATTTTTGCCTGATCGAGAAGCGCCCGCTTGGTGGTGACGAACAGCACGTTCATGCCGGCAAGCGCCTCGGAGAGCAGCATCAGCTGCTCCCAATGCCCTCCCTCTGAACCGACGGCCACTATGTCCACTTTTGTCGTCATGGTTTTGCCCCTGACCTGGAAATGGGTTTCGTTTCGGCCTTCGGCCTGATGAGATTTGGTTGGTTTCGGCTCCCTGTTTTTATTTAAGAAATATCGGAAATAGGGGCATAGTTTGGCCAAAGGCGGCCCATTTCAAGGATGCTGCGCCGCAAAAAAGCCGTGAAATCCGTCGCGGCCCGGAAAGCCCTAGCGCCGCTGATAGGAGGGGCGCGACCACATCGGAGGCGACGGCCGGACGCGCTGCGGCCGCATGTGGACAGGCACGCGCGGCCGCTCCGAAACCGGCCGGATCGAGATGAAACTCGCCATCACCAGCGCGAAAAGGCTGACGTTGGAACTGATGACGTTGTCGGTCAGGCAGTAGATGAAGAAGCTCGCGACCATGGTGACGAAGAGCGTCGTGCGCGCCAGCGGCCGCGTCAGGAACATGTAGACGAAGATGCCGACGAAGAGCGCGACGATGGTGACGACGCCGAAATAGCCGGTCTCCAGCGCGAGGCGGAGATATTCGTTGTGCGCCGCGATCGTCTTCGTCAGTTCGATCACCTCGTCGGGCACCACCTCGATCTGGTGGCCGAGGCCGATGCCGAAGAGCGGATATTGCCGGCGCACGCTGTCGAGCGCCTGCCAGATCATGTCGCGGCCGGAATTGTTGTCGCTTTCGAAGCGGTCGAGGATGCCCTGCCCGGCGACGATCGCGCCGGCCGCGCCGAGGATGATGAGCGCGTAGGTGGCGAGATAGGCCTTGCCGAGCGTGCGCGCATGGTAGGTGTAGAAGGCGACGATGGAGACGAGCGCGGCCATGGCGAAGGGCATGCGCGCCGCGCAGAGCGTCAGGATCGCCATGTTGGCGCCGCAGACGAAGAGATAGCGCCGGTCGAGGTAGGCGGAGGCGAGCACGGCGGCGATTGCGCCGACATAGCAGATGCTGCCGAGGCCGGAGGGGATGTTGCTGCCCTGCAGGCGGTTCACCGAGAGGAAGTCGACGGCGAAGAGCGGATGGATGCCCACGACGTTGTAGACCGCGCCGATGCCGACGCAGGCGATCGGCGCCCAGGCGAGCAGCCGCAAAAGGAAATTCCGGTCCTCGAGCGTCGGCTTTCCGGCGAGCAGAAGCAGGATGCTGAGAAGCGAGAAGGCCGATTTCAGGTAGCGGCCCATGCCGAAGTCCGGAAAGGCCGTGACGAAGGCGGAGACGGCGGTGGCGCCGATGATGAGCGCGATCATCAGGAGGACGACGCGGTCCACCCGGCGGGTCATGAGGAAGGTCACGCCGGCGGCGAAAAGCAGGGATTTGTGGAGCTGGTTTGCCGAGCCCATGATGCCCAGCGCTTCGGGGTTTATCAGCCATACGGCAAGGTGAACGGCGAGTAAAAGTCTGAACAGCAATGCAGGCCCTCATCTATCGCTTGTCGCTAAAACATAGGGCAAGCGCGCCGCCGAGGCGACCCTCGAAAGGCAAATTCGTGGACGGAAGCGTCGCCGGGAAGCCTTGCCTTTTCCGATCGGCGCTCTTTATCAACAACGCTATGCCGCCGTTTTCCTGACGTTTTTCGCTGCGAAAGGAGAGCCACGGCGGGGTTTGAAAAAAGAACGTCCGTCGCGCGGCCTTAGGCGCCGCGCGGAGGGTCCAAGCAGCACATCGACCATCCCGGATCGGAACACCGATCCGCCGATGCCCGCGAAGCGCAAGGTCGAGCGTGTAACGACGAACCGGAACATCGAGGGCGTTCACGACGATGTGGCGAGACATTTGCCGGGACTACCGCGCCTACAAGAAACCGCTTCTGGCCCAAGGGTTCTGGGCCGTCGCCATCCACCGCTACGGGGCGGCGGTCAACCGCATCCCGAGCCGGATCCTGCGGCTGCCGCTTGCCATCGTGCACCGCATTCTGATCAAGCTTTCGGAGATTTTCCTCGGCATCTACATCGGCCCGCATGTCCAGATGGGCGCGCGCTGCGTCATTGAGCATTTCGGGGCGATCGTCATCCATTCCGACGTGAAGATCGGCAACGATGTGCGCATCCGCCAGTGCGTGACGATCGGCAACCGGTCGATCGATGCGCCGAACGAGGTGCCGACCATCGGCGACAATGTCGATATCGGCGCGGGCGCGAAAATTCTCGGCAAGATCGCCATCGGCGACCGCACCGCGATCGGCGCCAACGCCGTCGTCATCTCCGACGTTCCGCCGGATTCGGTCGCCGTCGGCGTTCCGGCCCGGATATTGCCCCGCAAGGCTGGGGATGGCGGAAACGATCGTGCCACGGCCTCCGGGCGGCGGTAGATTGGCGTTCCCGAGACGATATCGGCTGGCGGCTATCTTGGCCGCCGTGCCGACGCTGGCGTTCGGCGGTTTCGTGGAGGCGGAAGAGATGAAGCCGCTGAAAATCGTCACCTTCGGCACCTCGCTCACCGCCCGCGGCGGATGGCAGGCGCCCTTGCGCGACGCGCTCTCCGAATGCCTGTCGCGGCCGGTCGATATCGTGGTCGTCGCCAAAAGCGGCGCGACCTCGCAATGGGCGATCGGCACGGTCGACGAGGTCGCGCGCGAGGCGCCGGATATCGTGCTGGTGGAATTCTACGCCAACGACGCGGCGCTGAACCGCTTCATGACGGTCGCCACCAGCCGCAGCAACATCGCCGCCGTCCTCGACGACCTGCGCCGGCAACTGCCGAAGGCGCGCATCCTCGTCATGGCCATGAACCCGTTTACCGGCCTACGCGGCTGGCTCCGCCCCTTCGTGGACAGCTATGTCGAGGCGCACACCCAGGAGGCACAGACGCGGGGCATCGAATTCGTGGATCACCGCCCCGCCTGGCACCGCCTCTACGGCGACGACCTTTCCGCCGCCATCCCGGACGGCGTCCATCCGCTGCCCGAGAAGGCGGCCGCCGCAATGGTGCCGACGCTCGCGGTACGTCTCTGCCAGCGATGACGGTCAGGCGTGCTTGAGGCCGTCGATGTAGCCGGCGAAGCCTGCGATGAAGGCGGCGAGGTTCTGCGCGACCTTCTCGTCGGTTATACGGCCCTCGGCGTCGAAGACGGTGCCGGCGCGCGACACCATCAGGCGTCCGCCGAACCACGGATTGGTGCCGAGCGTGCGCAGCACCGGCAGCCATGCCGACTGGCTGAGGATGGTGCCGAAATTGCCGGGCGAGGCGCCGAGAACGGCGACCGGCTTGCCGCCGAAGACGCGTGCGATATCGTTTGCCGGCCGGCTCATCCAGTCGATGGCGTTCTTGAAGACGCCCGGCAGCGAGTTGTTGTATTCCGGCGTGAAGAGCACGAGGCCGTCCGCATCCGCGACCAGATCCTTCAATTGCCGCACCTTGTCCGGAATGCCGTCCGCTGCTTCCACGTCGGCGTCGTAGAGCGGTATGCCGTGGATGGTCTCGGGGACCAGTTCGACGCCTTCGGGCGCGAGCCCGACGGCTGCGCCGAGCAGCGCCGTGTTGAACGATCCCTTGCGCAGACTTCCCGAAATACCGACCAGCTTCATTCTTCATCCTCGACCATGGTTGCGTGGGCGAAGATTGGCTGCGGGCGAGGCTTCGTCAAGAGGCCTCGTCCGCGAACGATGGTCAGGCGGCGAGCAGCGACTTGAGCTTGACGCCGCTTGCAGTCAGCGCTTCCGGCGGCGGGCAGGCGCGGGCGGCGATCAGCATTTCCGAAAGCCGGATGTCACGCGCCACGACATTGCCGCGCCCGATGCCGCTTGCGGCGATCAGCCGGCCGGCCTCGTCCAGATGGAAGAGCAGGAAGGCGCCGTCGCCGAGATCGCGGCGCAGGGTGGTGGCCGCCCCGTCGCCAAGCCCGGCGATCTGCAGCGTCATGTCGTATTGATCCGACCAGAACCACGGCACCGCCGAAATTTGCCGGCCCTCGCCCAGCATGTTGGCCGCCGCGAGCTGGCCCTGTTCCTGCGCGTTGCGCCAGGCTTCCAGCCGGATGCGGCGGCCGCCATAGAGCGCGTGCGGGAAGGAGCAGCAGTCGCCGGCGGCGTAGATATCGGGGGCGGAGGTTTCCAGATGCGCGTTGACGGCGATGCCGTTTTCGACGGCAAGGCCCGCCGCTTCCGCCAGCGCCGTATTCGGCACGGCGCCGATGCCGACGACGACCAGATCGGCGTCGATCGCCTCGCCGCTGCCGAGCCGGATGCGGGCCTGACCGGCATCCTCTTCGAGTGCTGCGATCACCTGCCCGCAGCGCAGGTCGACCCCCTCCTCGCGGTGCCGCTCGGCGACGATCGCGGCGATCTCTTCCGGCACGCCGCGCTTCAGCACGCGCTCCAGCCCTTCGATCACGGTGACGCTCGCGCCGAGCTTGCGGGCGCTGGCGGCCAGCTCCAGCCCGATGAAGCCGCCGCCGACGATGACCACATGCCGGCCGGGCGCCATCATCGGCCGCAGCGCCGATGCATCGGCATGGGTGCGCAGCACACGGATGCGGCCGTCCGCGCGGGCGACGCCCGGAAATGCGCGGGGACGCGCGCCGGTCGCCAGCAGCAGCTTGTCATAGGCAAGGCTTTGCCCGTCGGAGAGCGTGACCGAGCGCGCGGCGGGATCGATTGCCGTTGCGGTCGCGCCGGTCAGAAGGACGATATCGCTTTCCCGGTAGCGCTCGGGTGCGGCAATGAATTTCGGCTCGCGCGCTTCGAGCAGGCCCTCCTTGGAGAGCGGCGGGCGTTCGTAAGGCGCGAACGGCTCGCCGGCGACCAGCGTGATCGCGCCGCCGAACCCCTTTTCCCGAAGCGCGAAGGCCGCACGGCCGCCGCACTCCCCTCCCCCGACGATGACGAAATGAGACATGGCGTGCCCCTCAGATGGAGATGAAGACGGTCCCGCCTTCCACCGTGACCGGATAGGTCTTCAGGTTGATGCAGACCGGGGCGCCCTTGGCCTCGCCGGTCTTGTAGTTGAAGCGGCCGTTGTGCTTGGGACATTCGATGATGTCGTCCATCACCAGCCCGTCGGCGATGTGCACCTGCTCGTGGGTGCAGAGGCCGTCGGTGGCGAAATATTCGTCCTCCGGGCTGCGATAGACGGCATAAGTCCGGCCGCCGTGATCGAAGCGGATGACGTCCTCCTCGTCGATGTCGTCCGCGCCGCAGACCTCGATCCAGTTTCCGCTCATGCTTTCCTCCCTTGCCTTTGATTATTGCGCCGCCATCGGCAGTTCCTGATGAAATTCCTCGCGATAGGGCTTCGCCGTCGCCGGCAGCTCGCGCCTGAGGCAATAGTCTTCGTTGCGCAATTGCCGCAAGAAAGCCGGGATCATCTCGCGATAGCCCGACCAGATCGAGCGGTTCGGCGCCGGAAGATCATGGGCGATCATCGCATGCAGCTTCGGCAGCGCGTGATAGGGCACCATCGGGAACATGTGATGCTCGACGTGATAATTCATGTTCCAGTAGATGAACCGGCTGATCGGGTTCATGTAGACCGTGCGGCTGTTCAGCCGGTGGTCGATGACGTTGTCGGCAAGCCCGCCGTGCTGCAAAAGGCCGGTCAGGACATGATGCCAGGCGCCGTAGAGCCGCGGCCCGCCGATCAGGACGAAGGGCAGGATCGAGCCGGAATAGACGGCCGCCGCCAGCGTCGCGAGATAGATCGCCATCCAGATGCGGGCGATGCGGATGGCGCGCGGCTGCTCCATCTGCGGGATGAAGGTCTTTTCCTCCGCGCCGATGATGCCGCAGGCATTGCGCACCATGTCGATCATGGCGTGCCAGGCGTCGAGAATGCCGAAGAAGTTGAGGACCAGCCGCAGGAGGTCCGGTGGGCGCATGACGGCGATTTCGGGGTCGCGGCCGACGATCACGGTGTCGGTGTGGTGGCGCGTATGGCTCCAGCGCCAGGTCACCGGATTGCGCATGATCATGAAGCAGGCGATTTCATAGACCGCGTCGTTCATCCAGCGCGTCTTGAAGGCGGTGCCGTGGCCGCATTCGTGCCAGCGGCTGTCGGAGGCCGAGCCGTAGAGCACGCCATAGGCGAGAAAGAACGGTACGCTGAGCCACGAGCCCCGGAAATAGACGCCGAGCCCGGCAAACACCGCCATGCTGCCGAGCCACAGGATCGTGTCGCGGATGGCGGCGCGGTCTGAGCGCTGCATCAGCGCCTTCATCTCCTTGCGCGGAATGTCGGTATGGTACCATTCCGCCGCCGCAAGGCCGGTTTCGACGGCCGCCTGCCCGCTTAAGCCCAAGAGACTGTAGTCGCGCCTGATGGTCTGGATCGTCAACTTCGCCTCCCGTCGGCCGCCGCTTCCGTGGCTTCGTAGGATAGGTTGACTTTGCGGGGGCCTCAATGCAGGTTTGATGTAATCTATCAAAATCCATCATATCTCTCTATCATCGGCATGATGGAAACTATCAGGATCGCCCATGCGCCGCCCCACCATTTCCGATCTGGCCAAAGCCTCCGGCGTCAGCGTCGCCACCGTCGACCGCGTCTTGAACGGGCGCCACCCGGTCCGCGAGGAGACGGCGCGGCGGGTCTATGACGCCGCCCAGGCGATCGGTTATCACGCGGTCGGCCTGCTGCGACAGCGCCTGTTCGAGGACCTGCCGCAATACCGGCTGGGCTTCGTGCTGCAAAAGCCGGCGCAGACCTTCTACCAGTCCTTCGCCCGCGAGATCGAAACCGCCGCGCAGGCCGTCACCGGCGCCCGCATCAGGGCGCATGTCGATTTCGCCTCGGCGGCGACGCCGACGGCGATTGTCGATGCGCTGAAGGCCGTTGCCGCGCGCAGCCAGGCGGTGGCGCTGGTGGGGCCGGATTATCCCGCCGTCACGGCGGCCATCGAGGAGCTGAAGGACAAGGGAATTCCGGTCTTTTCCCTGCTTTCGGATTTCGCCTCCGGGGTGCGCGACGCCTATGTCGGCGTCAACAACCGCAAGGTCGGCCGCACCGCCGCCTGGATGGTTGCCAAGGCCGCGAAGCGGCCGGGCAAGGTCGCCTGCTTCGTCGGCAGTCATCGTTTCCACGGGCATGAGCTGCGCGAAATCGGCTTCCGCTCCTATTTCCGCGAGAATGCGCCGGAGTTCGAGGTGGTCGATACGCTGATCAACCTGGAGACCGCCGAGATCACCCATGAGGCGACGGTGGAGCTGTTGCAGCGGCACCCCGACCTCGTCGGCTTCTATGTCTGCGGCGGCGGTATGGAGGGCGCGATTTCGGCGATCCGCGAGGAAAAGCTGGCGGGCAAGCTCGCCGTCGTCGTCAACGAGCTGACGCCGGATTCGAAAGCGGCGCTCGCCGACGACGTGGTGACGGCGGTGATCGCGACGCCGCTGGCGGCACTTTGCAAGGAACTCCTGTCGCTGATGACCGGGGCGCTGGAGCGCGGACAGGCGGAAATGCCCGGCCAGTTCTTCCTGCCGTTCGACATCTTCGTGTCGGAGAACTTGTAGTGGCCTGAATCTTCGCGCCAAACAACCGCGTCTCAAAATGGGCCGGGTTCGCTGGTTCGTTTCATATTCCGCTTCTACGGGACTTTGCCTCTGTGCGTATTGGAACTACCACGAAGGGCTGATGCCTGCCGTCCGCCGGAGATCAATAGGTCGAATGGCGCCTGATCGAGGGGATGATAAGATCAGCATCTCTAATGTACGATGCGGCGTCAACGTCCGTCGGCCAGGAAACTGTTTTGGCGAATGGTTTGGTGGCATGAGAGATTTGCGACTTGATTTCTTTCGCGGCTTGGCACTGTATATGGTTGTTCTCGACCATGCAGGCAATAATCCATTGAATTATCTCACCTATCAAAGAATAGGTTTTTCTGATGCAGCGGAGATATTTATTTTTGTCTCAGGAATTACCTGCGGTCTCGTATACTCTTCCCGGCTCGATCGAGGTGGCTGGGGAATCACGCTCCGATCTCTCTGCGCGCGGGCCGGTAAGATTTATGTTTACTATGCGTCGTCAAGTACAGCCGCTATACTGCTCGCGGCCGCGGCTACCGCGGTTTGGGGGAGCAGAATCCAAAGTCCTGATTTTGGGGGTATAATAAGGCTTTCCGACGTCCATACGGATATCTGGTTGGCGATCTTAATGATTTCGCCACCCGCAACATGCGACATCCTTGTTTTCTACGTCGCGATGACGCTCGTTGGAGTGCCAATTCTGCTCGCGGGATTTCGCTCCAATCCGGCCATGACACTCGTTGCCAGCGCAGGCATTTGGCTCTTGGCGCAGATTTTTGCACCTTACGAGGTCTCGTTCGAAGGATACTGGATAGCGCTCAACCCGCTTGCCTGGCAGTTTCTCCTCGCAATCGGGATGTTTTTTGGCACCAACCCGCGGGCATTCTCAGCAGCAAATGTTCCCGGTCCGATGCTCTGCGGTGCGTGGGCGGTTGTTGCAATTGCGGTACTATACAAATTCCTGGTGAGCGTCATTGCGCCGCATTTTGGGCTCGATCTTCAATGGATGACCCTATCTCATTCGACATTAATCGCGATGAAGATGAATTTGTCGATATTCCGGCTGATCCATTTTCTTAGCGTCGCTCTCCTGGTGACACGGTATATTGGACCGGGAAGCAAACTGATACGATGGCCTGGCTTCGCGCTTGTGATCCAAACCGGTGCGCGGCCGCTGGAACTATACTCCCTATCGATTGTTCTCAGTGTCCTCGCGAATATCTTCGTGAGGGTCTATCGCCCCTCGATTGAAAGCACCCTCCTGTTGGACCTGTTGGTATTCGCCCTGATGGGATTGACCGCCGCCAGTTTATGTCGTGCTCCAGCCATGGCCGGTTGGTGGCAGAGACGATGAAAGCTCGTCGGCCAGTGGGCCTGTGCGCGGAAGACGGCTCGACGTAGCCACACTCAATAGATGATGTAATTCTTGCATGGCACCTGACGTTTCTCGCAGCGATGATGGCGCCTGCCTCATCGCTGCGATGGATCGGCAGGGCACTTTTCGCTAGCGATAGTCTCCGATGGGCAGGAGGGCTGCCGCAACGCTTTGCCAGGAGGATGTGCAGGGATGACTAAGCTTCGCTTCGCGTTGAACCATATGTGCGCGCCGTCGATGTCGATCGAGGCGTTTTTCGCGCTGGCCGCGGCACTCGGGGTTTCCGGCGTCGAGGTCCGCAACGATCTGGAGGGCAAGGCGTCGATCGCCGGCAATCCCGCGGACGTCGTTCGCAAGGCCGCCGAGCGGCACGGGCTCACCATTCTCTCGATCAATGCGCTGCAGCGTTTCAACGAATGGAACGAAGAGCGGGCGAAGGAAGCCGCCGAGCTGATCGCCTATGCCCGCGACTGCGGCGCGAAAGCGCTGGTGCTGGTGCCGGTGAACGACGGCAGCGGCAAGCAAGACGGCGTGCGCCAGGAAAACCTGCTGACCGCGTTGAAGGCGCTGCGGCCGCTGCTGGAAGCCGCCGGCATCATCGGCCTCGTCGAGCCGCTCGGCTTTTCCGTCTGCTCGCTGAGTTCGAAGGCGGAAGCCGCCGGCGCCATCGAAAAGCTTGGCGCCCAGTCGACCTTCAAGCTCGTCCACGACACCTTCCACCACCACCTCGCTGACGAGGCGCCGCTCTTTGCGGCAATGACCGGTCTCGTCCACATTTCCGGCGTGAGCGATCCCGCGGTGAGCGTGGCCGACATGCGCGACGCGCACCGGGTTTTGGTCGACGGCAAGGACCGGCTCGACAACATCGCGCAAATCCGCGCCCTGATCGCCGCGGGTTATCAGGGGCCTCTCTCCTTCGAGCCGTTTGCCGAGGAAGTCCACGCGCTCGCCGATCCGGCGGCGGCGTTGAAAGGCAGCATGGATTTCATCGCGGCGCGGGTTTGATTGCCGGGCCACGACCGGGAGGCGCTACTCGCGCCCCCGGAACCGGCGCTGGTAGGCCGGATCGTAGAGCGAGCTTTCGCGGAAATCGCTTGCCGCCAGCGAGCGGCCGATGAAGATGAGCGCGGTGCGCTCGATCGGCTCGGCCGTAACCTTTTCCTGAATATCGGCCAGCGTGCCGCGCACGACGCGTTCGTCGGGCCATGAGGCCTTGACGACGATGGCGACGGGGCAATCGGCGCCGTAGAGCGGCGTCAGATCGGCAACGACCTGATCGAGGGCGTGGATGGCGAGGTGGATGGCGAGCGTCGCGCCCGTCGCGCCGAAATTGGAAAGCGTTTCGGCGTTCGGCATCGGCGAGGCGCGGCCGGAGACGCGCGTGAGCACGAGGCTCTGCGCGACGGCGGGAATGGTCAGTTCGCGTCCGAGGGTCGCGGCAGCGGCGGCGAAGGACGGGACGCCGGGCGTCAGCGTATAGGCGATCCCATGCTTCTTCAGCCGGCGGATCTGCTCGGCGACGGCGCTCCAGACGGAAAGGTCGCCGGAGTGCAGTCGGGCGACATCCTCGCCGGCGGCGGCGGCCTTCAGATATTCGGCCTCGATCTCGTCGAGCGACATCGGCGCGGTGTCGACGATGCGGGCGCCGGGCCGGCAATAGGTCAGAAGTTCCGGCGAGACGATCGAGCCGGCATAGAGGCAGACCGGGCATTTGCCGATCAGGTCGCGCCCGCGCACCGTGATCAGGTCCGCGGCTCCCGGCCCCGCGCCGATGAAATGCACCGTCATTGTCTTTCCTTTTCTATTCCGATGGTTTGACCCAGGACCATTGCGTCACCGGCATGGCGGGGCGCCAGCCGGTCATGCCGCCGATGGGCGTGGACCTGGCAATATCGATGCGGATCAGCGATCCGCCATGCGCGACATGGGCGCCGGCAAGCGTCGCCTCCATCTCGAGCGTCACGGCGTTGGCGACGAGCCGCCCTCCCCGCTTCAGGCCGGCGATGGCGGCGGTGAGCACGCCGTCCTCGCTGCCGCCGCCGCCGATGAAGATCGCGTCGGGCTCGGCCAGGCCGGCGAGCGCTGCCGGTGCTGCCCCCTCCACGACGGTCAGGCCGGGGACGCCGAAATTTTCGGCATTGCGGCGGATGCGGGCGGCGCGCTCGGCGACCGCTTCGATCGCGATGGCGCGCATCGATGGGTCGCAGAGCATCCATTCGATGCCGATGGAGCCCGATCCGGCGCCGATATCCCAGAGCAGTTCGCCGCGGCGCGGCGCAAGCGTGGAAAGCGTCACGGCGCGGATCTCGCGCTTGGTGATCTGGCCGTCATGCTCGAAAAGGCCGTCGTCGAGGCCGCCCGCGCACGGCAGGACCCGAGCCCCCTCCCCTGCCGTCACCTCGATGGCGCAGACGTTGAGGTCGTTGATGCCGGAGAGCGCGAACGTGTCGGCGACATGATGCGTGACGCGCTCGTCCGGTCCGCCGAGCGCTTCGAGAACCGCAAGCCGCGACCGGCCGAAGCCGTTTGCCGCCAGCAATTCAGCCAATGCGGCCGGCCCCTCGCCATCCGAGGTCAGCGCGAGGATTTTTCGCCCGTCGTGCAGGTGCGGGCGGATGAGGCTGAGCGGCCGGCCGTGCAGCGAAAGCGTGGCGGTCTCCTGCAGCGGCCAGCCGAGCCGGGAGGCGGCGAGGCTGAAGGAGGAGGGTGCGGGAAGCACCAGCATTTCGTCCGGCCGGACATGGCGGGAGAGTGTCGCGCCCACGCCGAAGAAGAAAGGATCGCCGGAGGCGAGAACGACGACGGGACTGCCGCGGCGGGCAAGCACGGCTTCAACCGAGCGCTCGAACGGGCTTTGCCAGGCGATCGCCTCGCCGGTGACGAGCGGCGCGGTCAGCGCCAGGTGCCGCGCGCCGCCGAAGACGACCGGCGCGCCGGCGATCAGCGCCTTGGCGCGCTCGCCAAGTCCGGCTGGACCGTCTTCGCCGAGGCCGATAAGAGTGAGCCAGCGTTGGGGCGCGGAGATGGTGTCAGGCATGGAGAAAACCCGCATTTTGATCCTGGGCGGGACGACGGAGGCCCGCCGGCTGGCGGCGGCTCTCACCGCGCGGCCCGATCTCGACGTGACGATCTCGCTTGCCGGCCGCACGGCCGATCCGCTGCCACAGCCGGTTCCGAGCCGCACCGGCGGTTTTGGCGGCGCCGAAGGGCTTGCGCGCTATCTCCGCGACGAGCAAATTTCGGTCCTGATCGATGCGACCCATCCCTTCGCCGCGCAGATGTCCCGCAACGCCGCCGAGGCCGTTTCGGAAAGCGGCGTGCCGGCCTTCACGCTCCGCCGCGCGCCGTGGGAATGCGTCGAGGGCGACCGCTGGACGCCGGCGGCGGACGTGCCGGCGGCGATTGCCGCGCTCGGCCCCTCCCCTCGCCGCGTCTTCCTGGCGATCGGGCGGCAGGAGGCGCATCACGCCAACGCCGCGCCGATGCACCGCTATCTGGTGCGCAGCGTCGATGCGGTCGAGCCGCCGCTGACCGTACCGGAGGTCACCTATATCCGCGATCTCGGCCCGTTCCGGCTGGAGGACGAAATCGCCCTCATGCGCGGCCACGGTATCGATGCGCTCGTCACCAAGAACAGCGGCGGTGCCGCCACCCACGCGAAGATCGAGGCGGCGCGGCATCTCGGCATCGAGGTGATCATGATCGAGCGCGCGCCGGATGCCGGCCTGCCGGTGGTCACCACGGTCGAGGCCGCGCTCGGCCAGCTCGATCATCTGCTCTCTCCGGCGATGAAGCGCGGCGTATAGACGAGGTCGCTTTTTCCTTCCCGCGCGATCACCCGCGTCTCGGCCGAGCCGATGATGACGCAGGTCGCCATGTCGGCGCTGGAGGCGTCGGCAACGCCAAGCGGGGCAATCGCGATGCGCTCGTCCGGCCGTCCGGCGGCGCGGCCGAAGATGACCGGCGTTTCGCCCGGCAGCCGCTCGCGGAGAAGCTCGAAGGCCTTGCCGAGCTGCCAGGGCCGCGCCTTGCTGATCGGATTGTAGAGCGCGATCACGAAGCCGGCCTCGGCGGCGAGGAAAAGCCTGTTTTCTATGATATTCCAAGGCTTTAGGTTGTCGGAGAGCGAGATGGCGCAAAAGTCGTGGCCAAGCGGCGCGCCGATTCTGGCGGCAACGGCGAGCATGGCGGTAATGCCGGGCAGAACGACGAGATCGACCGCGCGCCATTCGGCCGGGCCATGGTCGATTGCCTCGCAGATCGCCGCCGCCATGGCGAAGACGCCGGGGTCGCCGCCGGAAACGACACAGACGGAAGCGCCGGCGGCGGCGCGCTGTAGCGCGGCCTTGGCGCGGTCCAGTTCCTCGCGATTGTCGGAGGCGAGACGGATCTGGTCGGGGCGCAGCGCCAGCCGGTCGAGATAGGGTCCGTAGCCGAAGAATTCGGAGGCGGCGGCAACGGCGGCGGAGGCCTCCGGCGTCATCTGCTCCGGATTGCCGGGGCCGGTGCCGATCACGGTGAGGCGGCCGGTCATGGCTTGCTCTCCCAGCCGGGCACGAGCACCAGCGAGAAGTAGGGCGCCTCGCCTTCCGGCCGTTCGGCAAGCGGCATCATGGCGCCGTTGCGCATCGTGCCGCGTTCGACATAGACCGCTTCGCGGATGCGGCCCGCCGCTTCCAGCGCGCGGCGGATTTTCGGCAGGTTGCGGCCGACTTTCATGATGACGGCGGCCTGGGTGTCGCCGAGCCGGCGGGTCAGCTCGCCCTCGGCCATGGTGCCCGGCAGGACGCTCAGCACGTCGTCGCCCTGCACGATCGGCAGGCCGGCGAGCGACCAGCAGCCGGACATCGCCGTGATGCCGGGGATGACCTCGGCGGCATAGCGGTTGGCGAGCCGGACATGCAGATGCATGTAGGAGCCGTAGAAGAGCGGATCGCCTTCGCTGAGCACGGCGACCGTCCGCCCGGCGTCGAGATGCGCGGCGACCGCGGCGGCGGACGCCTCGTAGAAGGCGGTGATTTCCCGGACGTAGCCGTCCTCGTCCTTATCGATTTCGGTGGTGACGGGGTAGTAGAGCGGCAGAAGCTCGGTCTCGGGCTTCAGGAGGTGCTCCACCACCGCGCGGCCGTTGCCGCCCCTGCCCTGCTTGGCGAAGAAGGCGATGACGTCGGCGCTCTCGATCGCCTTCACCGCCTTGACGGTGAGCAATTCGGGATCGCCGGGGCCGGTCCCGACGCCGATCAGGCGGCCCTTGGATGCGCCGCTCATAGGCCCGGCCTCGCCAGCGCGTTGATCGCCGCCGCCGTGATCGCGCTGCCGCCCAGCCGGCCGCGGACGATGGCATAAGGCACGCCATAGGAGTTTTCCGCCAGCGCATCCTTGGATTCCGCCGCACCGACGAAGCCCACCGGCATGCCGATGATCGCGGCCGGCTTCGGCGCGCCGTCGCGCAGCATTTCGAGCAGGTGGAAGAGGGCTGTCGGCGCATTGCCGATGGCGACGACCGCGCCAGCGAGCCGTTCCTTCCAGAGATGCATCGCCGCTGCCGAGCGCGTATTGCCGACCGCCTTGGCGATCCCGGCGGTCTGAGCGTCGTGGAGCGTGCAGATCACCGGGTTGGCCGCGGGCAACCGCGCGCGGGTGACGCCGTGGGCGACCATTTCCGCGTCGCAGAAGATCGGCGCTCCGGCGATAAGGGCGGTGCGGGCCGACGCCACGAAATCGGGCGAGAAGACGAAATGCGCCGCCGCCTCGGTGAGGCCGCAGGCATGGATCATGCGAACGGCGACATCCGCCTGTTCTTCCGTGAAACGCGAAAGGTCGGCCTCGCTGCGGATGATGGCAAAAGAGCGCTCGTAGATCGCGTTGCCTTCGCGGATATAGTCGTATTCGGGCATTCCTACCTCTGTCATGGAGCCTTTCCGTTCAGCTCCTCATTGTCACGCAATTGCAAGCGCCGCGCGGATTGCATTCGCGCCGAGCCGTGTAAGGCAGGCGCTCACCGATTCGCCAGCGTCTTTCTCGTCGCGCACGAGCCGGGAAAGGCCGCGCAGCGCCGATTTAAGGTCGCGCCCTTCGATGTAGGCGATCGGCTCGGCCGACGCAGAACCATTTACGACAAGCCCGTAGCCTATTGGCGTACCGACGAGCGTCAGGGCGGCGGGCGCCGGATGGGCGCACCCCTTCGCGCATCCCGAAAGATGGACGATATGCCGGCCGTCGAGCAGCGCCGGCGCTTCGGCGATCAGCGCGGCTGCGGCGTCGCGGGTGCGGAAGAAGGCGGAGGCGCATCCCCCTGCCCCGGCGCAGACGGCGATGCGGTTGACCGGATCGTCCGCGTCGCTGCTCAGCCCATGGCGCGCGGCAAGCGCTTCGAGCGCCGTCGTCGCGGCAAGATCGAGGCCGGGGACGATCAGGGCATGATCGTGCGCGGTGCGGACCTCGCTGGCGCCGAGTTTTTCCGCGGCCGCCAGAAAGGCGATGAGATTGTCGGCGTCGATCTGGCCGAAGCCGAGACGCAGCCCGAGGGCGTAGGCCGCGCCGAGGCGATGCACCCCGGTCGGCGTTGTCCGGCCGGGATCGCTCCCTTCGGCTTCGGCCGATGCCGTGGCGACGAGATCGCGGCCGCGGGCGCGCGGGCCGAGCTGGGAAAGTTGCCGCAGGAGGTCGAGCACGGCGGCTATGGCGGCGTCCGGCGAAAGTGCCGAGGCGGAGAGCCGGGCGGTTTTCGCGGTGCCGGCGACGGCAAGACGCCAGGAGCCGCCGGCCTCGGCCGTCAGTCGGATATCGGCGGTAATCTCGTCCAGCCGCAGGGAGCCGGCGCCGTCGACGATGATGGAGAGCTTTGGCGCAAGCACCGGAACCGGACGCATGGCGGCGATGGCTTCCCGCAGGGCGGCCGACAGCGCCGGCGCATCGGCGCGCTCTTCCGGGTCGATGCCGGCGAGCGCCGGCGTCTCGATGGTGACGCCGCTGTCGATCGCGATGCCGGCCTCGGCGATTTCGGCTGCAAGAGCATCTAGCGTTTCGTGACGAAGGCCGCGTAGCTGGATATTGCCGCGCGCGGTGATTTCGATCAGGCCGTTGCCATGCCGTGCGGCGGCCGCGGCCAACCGGCGAAACTGGTCGAGGGTGAGGCCGGGCGTTGCCGGCCGCAGGCGCACGAGCAGGCCGTCGCCGGTCGCCATCGGCGCTGCGAGCGACGGGCAGGCGCCGCGCACGCGCGCGCCCACGGCGTCCTGCCGTGCGTCCATCGTCTCCATCGCCTGCGCCTTGGTGGCGGTCATCCGCGTCCTCCGTGAAGGACTGTCCTGACATGAACGGCGGCAAGGGGCAACCGCCTGCCGTGGGCGGAGAGCAGCCTATTCGTCGAAATCTTCGCCCTTGCGCAGCAGGTAGATGTCCATGATCCAGCCGTGGCGGGCGCGCGCCGCCTCCCGCGTGGCGAGAATGGCGTCCTTGATGTCGGCAAGGCGGCCGGAGAGCACGATCTCGTTTTCCGTGCCGAGATAGGCGCCCCAATAGATATGGGCGTCGGGATCGTCGATCCTGCCGAAAGCCTGCTCGCCGTCCAGCATGACGACGGCCGTCTCGACCGCGCCGGGAAAGCATTCGGCAAGCCGCCGCCCGGTGGTGATCTGCACCGGCTTGCCGACGAGATTGAGTGGGATGCGGTGGCTGGCGGTGAGCGCCTGAACGCTTGTGATGCCGGGGATCACGGTATATCGCAGGTCGGCCGTGCGGCCGCGGGCCTTGACGCGCTCGACGATGCGGATCGTGCTGTCGTAGAGGCTGGGGTCGCCCCAGACGAGAAAGGCGCCGGTGCCGTCCGGCGAGAGATGGCTTGCAAACAGCGTCTCGTAGGCTTCCGAGAGTGCGGCGTGCCATTCGTCGACGCTCTGCCCGTAGGTTCTCTCCGCCACGCGCCGCGTCGGCACGGCATAATCGACATAGCGGATATCGGACCGGGTGACGTAGCGGGCGCAGATTTCGCGGCGCACATCGGCGAGGTCGCTCTTGGCCACGCCTTTTGTGGGGATAAAGATCACGTCCGCCTTGTTCATGGCGTTGATCGCCTGAATAGTGACATGCTCCGGATTTCCGCTGCCGATGCCGATAAGGTAGAGATGCGTCACGGTCTGGCCCCTGTTTTTTCGCATGCTGTTTGCCGAAAGGGGGCGCGCTTTGCAAGGCGGTTTGGGCAAGTTGGCCGCGGCCAACTCCGTCGCTTAGTCGGCTAATTGCGCAAAGATTGCCGCAAATCCCGAATCGTGCCATTTTCAATACGCTTTTTCGCGGCCGGGCGGCAAAAAAGCGCCTTGAAAAGGAATAGGTGTCTTGGACAGCTTAAGCGTATCGACCACGGATGTCCGAATTGAGCGGCACGCCAACCAGTTGTCGCGTCAATTGAAGCTCTTGCGCGACAAGCTGTTTTCGCCGCTGTCGCAGAAGACGCTGAGGACCTTCACCTCCGGCGAGGCCGCGCAGATGGTCGGCGTCTCCGACGGCTATCTGCGGCAGCTCTCGCTGGACGGCAAGGGTCCCGCCCCCGAAATCACCGCGAACGGAAGGCGCTCCTATACGCTCGGGCAGATCAACGAGCTGCGCGGGCACATGGCGAAGGTGAAGCCGAAGGACGCGCTGAGCTACATGCCGCGGCGGCGGCCGGGCGAAAAGCTGCAGACCATCGCCGTCACCAATTTCAAGGGCGGCTCGGCGAAGACGACGACGACGCTCTATCTGGCGCAATATCTGGCGCTCAGCGGCTACCGGGTGCTGACGGTCGATCTCGATCCGCAGGCCTCGCTCTCCTCCATGCTCGGCGTGCAGCCGGAATTCGACCTCGAGGAAGGCGACACGCTTTACGGCGCCATCCGCTACGACGACAGCCGCAAGCCGCTGAAGGATATCATCCGCAAGACCTATTTCGACGGACTCGATATGGTTCCCGGAAATCTGGAGCTGATGGAGTTCGAACACGAGACGCCGCGCGCTCTGAGCGACCGCCGGCGCGACAATGGCGGCCTGTTCTTCAAGCGCGTCGGCATGGCGATCGCCGAGGTGGAGGACGATTACGATATCGTCGTCATCGATTGCCCGCCGCAGCTCGGCTACCTGACGCTCGGCGCCGTCTGCGCGGCGACCGCACTTCTGATCACCATTCATCCGCAGATGGTGGATGTGGCGTCCATGTCGCAGTTCCTGCTGATGACTGCCGATCTTCTCTCCGTCGTGCGCCAGGCCGGCGGCGATTTGCAGCATGATTTCATCAAATATGTCGTGACGCGGCACGAGCCGTTCGACGCGCCGCAGTCGCAGATCGTCGGGCTGCTGCGCAGCCTGTTCGGCGACGACGTGCTCACCGCGACGATCCTGAAATCCACGGCCATCGCCGATGCCGGCCTGACGAAGCAGACGCTTTACGAGATCGAGCGGGGGCAGGTGCGCCGCTCGACCTACGACCGTGCGCTGGAATCGGTCAACGCCGCCAACGGCGAGGTGCTGGCCGGCATTCACAAAGCCTGGGGACGCTCATGAGCAGACGCGACCGCCTGAAGGGATTGTTCGACGACACCGCGCAGGAGTTGGCCGCGGCCAACTTCGAGGAAGCGGCGACGCGCGGGCCGGCCGGGCCGGTGCGCTCGATGGCGCTGACGCTCGGCCGCATGGAGGAGGAAAGCCGGGCAATGCAGGAAGCATTGCTGTCCGGCGAGCGGATCGTCGAGCTTGATCCCGATCTGGTGGAGGTCTCCTTCATCCGCGACCGTCTGGCGGGCATGCCGGCCGATCTCGACGACGAGCTGGTGCAGTCGATTGCCGAGAACGGTCAGGAAGTGCCGATTCTCGTCCGCGTCCACCCGACACTCAAGGATCGCTATCAGGTCGCCTATGGCCACCGCCGGCTGCGGGCGGCGAAGCTCCTGCAGCGCAAGGTTCTGGCGATCGTCCGCCGTCTCGACGATGCCGACGTGGTGATTGCGCAGGGCGTGGAGAATTCGGCGCGGCGGAACCTGTCCTTTATCGAGCGCGCGCTGTTCGCCTTCAATCTGGAGGCCGGCGGCTTCGAGCGTCCGGTGATCATGAAGGCGCTTTCGACCGACAAGACCGAGCTTTCCAAGCTGATATCGGTCGCCAAGGCCGTGCCGGCCGAGGTGGTGAACGGCGTCGGTGCAGCGCCGGGGATCGGCCGCCGCAAATGGATGGCGCTCGCCGAGGCGCTGGCGGGCAATGCCGTCGACAAACTTCACGGGCTGCTTTCGGCGGCAGGCTTTCAGGCTGCCGATTCCGATGCGCGCTTCGAAATGGTGGTGTCCGAGCTTGCCCGCAAGCCGGAGAAAGCCGCACCTGCCGAATATGAATGGGCGCCGAAATCGGGGGATCGCATTCGCGGCCGGATCAAGTCCGCCGGGCAATCCTTTACGCTCGCCTTGAAGACGGCGGATGCGCCGGCCTTCGGCGATTTCATTTCACGCCGGCTCGATGAGCTTTACGAAGCCTATCGGTCCGAGAAACGGAAAGAAGCAGGAGAATAGACCGCAAAAGAAAAAAGCCTCCGAACGTTGCCGTCGCGGAAGCCTTTCTCATATCTAGACAATCTGAGAGTCGCACTTCCGGGAATCACTGTCAAGCATCATCGGCTTCGTTTTGGGTGGATGGATTTCTTTTGCCTTTGAAAAGGTGAAAGGACAATGCAGCCTGGACATATAACGACGCCCTTCGGGCGGCGTGCGATGACGCTTGGCATGCTGGCAGCCCAGCTGGATGCCGGCGACATCGAACCGAACAAGTCCGTCGACAAGCGGAAGCTTTTCCGCGCGCTCTGCGAGGCGCGGGGGCCGATCGGCGTGTCCGATCGCGCCCTTGCGGTTCTGAACGCGCTCCTCAGTTTCTATCCGAAAGACGAAATCTCCGAGGAAAGCGGCACGGTGGTCTTTCCGTCGAATGCGCAGCTCTCGATGCGCACCCACGGCATGACGGGGACGACGCTTCGCCGTCATCTGGCGGCCCTTGTCGATGCCGGCCTGATCATCCGCAAGGACAGCCCGAACGGCAAGCGCTACGCGCGCAAGACCGGGGGAGGGGAGATCCGCGAGGTCTACGGCTTCAGCCTCGCGCCGCTTTTGGCGCGATCGCTGGAAATCGAGCGCCTCGCCGGCGAGGTGGCGGCCGAGCGGCTGCACCTGAAAAGCCTGAAGGACCGCCTTTCGATCTGCCGCCGCGATATCGCCAAGCTGATCGAGGCCGCACTGGAGGAGGGACTGCCCGGCGACTGGACGGAGATGCAATTGCAGTTGCGGGCAATTTCGCAGAGCCTGCCGCGCTCGCCGCAGGCGGCCGATCTGCGGGAGGCGCTGGCCGGTCTGGAGGCGTTTCGCGATCAGGTCGCCAACATCTTGCAATCAAAGATAAAAACACAAAAACTGGCCGCCACTGGCGACCAGAATGGGCGCCACATAGAGGATTCAAACACAGACTCTCTCTCTGAATTTGAACCGGCTTCTGACGGGAAGCAGGGCGAAAGGCCGGAGGCAAAGCGGCGGACGACCGCCGGGCCGCCGAAATCCTTCCCGCTGGCCATGGTGTTGCAGGCGTGCCCGGAGGTCGCGATCTACGGGCCGGGCGGTACGGTCTCAAGCTGGCGCGACCTGCTGGCCGCGGCCGTGGTGATCCGGTCGATGCTGGCGGTCAGTCCGAGCGCCTATGAGCGGGCGAGCGCGGTGATGGGGCCGGAAAATGCCGCGACGGTCATGGCCTGCATCCTCGAAAGGGCGGGCCACATCCATTCCGCCGGCGGCTATCTGCGGGACCTGACGCAGAAGGCCGAGCGCGGCGAATTCTCGGTCGGGCCGATGCTGATGGCCCTGATGCGGACGAATGCGGTGCCGGCGAGGCGAACCGGCTAGTCCCGGTCGAAGGACCAGCGGTTGACCATGTAGCTGCGCGGCGAGGCACCGAGCATGCGGCGAAACATGGTGGTGAAGGCGGCGACGCTTTCATAGCCCGCTTCGAGTGCGACTTCCGTCACCGGAAGGCCGTCGGCAAGCTGCGGCAGGCAGGCGAAAACGCTCGCCTGCTGGCGCCAGGTGGTGAAGCTGATGCCCGTTTCCTTCCTGAACTGGCGGGTGAAGGTGCGCCGGCTCATGGAAAGCTTGGCGGCGCAGTCGTCGAGCCGGAGATTGGGGGCCGGCCGGGCCATGTAGTTGCGGCAGAGCGCGGCGAGACGGCGGTCGGCGGGGAAGGGGAGACCGAGCGGCCGCTCTTCGAGCGTCAGCACCTCCTCGACGAGAAGGGAGAAAACGAGGTCGGCCTTGCGGCTTTCCACCAGCTCTTCCTGCAGGCGGATCGCTTCCAAGAGCAGGCTGCGGGCGAGTTCTGTCACTTGCAGTACGCGCGGCGCATGGCGCTCAGCCTCGTCGTCCCGCGGCGTGACGTAGACCGATTTCATGCTGACGTCGCTCAGCATTTCGACGCTGTGCTCGACGCCGTGGGGTATGTGCAGCGCGTGGCCGGGCGGGATCATCCAGCGGCTGCGGTCGCTCGCCACCAGCACGACGCCGGAAAAGACGCAGAGAAACTGCGCCCGGCGATGGCTGTGGCGCGGAACCGTATAGCCTTGCGGCGGCGTCGAGCTGTGCACGAGGACATCGGCATTCGATCCCTCCATCCAGCGCATGGTGTGGTCATGGTCGTCATGCAGGCGGGCAATCAGCTGGCGGGAGAGCTTTTCCATTTTTGGCCCAATCGCGAAAGAATTGGACCAGACCACAAAAGAAGGTCAGCGGCAAGCCATGTACAAAGGCGACAAATGGCGGTGCTTTGCAACCGGCCGATCAATGAGGACCTATTTCGATGAGTCAGGTAATGACGGGCACGGCCGCCCGCTTTGAAAAGACGACGATTTCCATCGTGCTGGCGGTGAGCTTCTGCCACATGCTGAACGACATCATGCAGTCGCTGCTGGCGTCGCTCTATCCGCTTTTCAAGGCGAATTATAATCTCGATTTCGTGCAGATCGGCCTGCTGACGATGACGTTCCAGATCACGGCCTCGCTGCTGCAGCCGGTCGTCGGGCTGGTGACGGACCGCTGGCCGATGCCCTATTCGCTGCCGATCGGCATGGCGAGCACCTTCTGCGGGCTGATTCTGCTCGGCAATGCCGGCAACTTCTCGCTGCTGCTTTTGGCGGCAAGCCTGATCGGCTTCGGCTCGGCCGTGTTCCATCCGGAATCCTCGCGTGTGGCGCGGCTTGCCTCGGGCGGGCGCCACGGTCTGGCGCAGTCCCTCTTCCAGGTCGGCGGCAATGCCGGCACGGCGCTCGGGCCGCTGCTCGCCGCCTTCATCGTGCTGCCGTTCGGCCAGCACAGCGTCGCCTGGTTCTCCGGCATCGCCATGGTCGGCATGCTGGTTCTGACCTGGGTCGGCGCCTGGTATGTCGGGCATCGCCGGCAGAACGCCAGCCGGCCGGCCGCAAGCCGCGCCCTGCCGCTGCCGCGCAACCAGGTGATCTGGGCCGTGCTGATCCTCGTCCTGCTGACGGCGACGAAAAACGTCTACATGGCCAGCATTTCCAGCTATTTCACCTTCTACGTCATCGACAAGTTCCATCTTAGCGTGCGCGATGCGCAGCTCATGCTGTTCCTGTTCCTCGGCTCCGTTGCAGTCGGCACGGTCGCCGGCGGCCCGATCGGCGACCGTCTCGGCGCCCGCTTCGTGATCTGGTTCTCGATCCTCGGCTGCATTCCCTTCGCGCTGATGCTGCCTCATGCGAGCCTGTTCTGGACGGTGGTCCTGACGGTCGTCATCGGCCTGATCCTGGCGTCCGCCTTCCCGGCGATCGTGGTTTTCGCGCAGGAACTGCTGCCCGGCCGCGTCGGCCTCGTCGCCGGCGTCTTCTTCGGCTTCGCCTTCGGCGCGGGCGGTCTTGGCGCAGCCCTCCTCGGCAACTTCGCCGACACCCACGGCATCGCCTTTGTCTACCGGATCTGCTCCTACCTGCCCCTGCTCGGTCTCCTGACCATCTTCCTGCCCCGGCTTCATCACCGCCGCTGACGAATATCTGACGGAAGCAATCGACACGATTGCTTCCGCTTGGAAAATTTAGCGAGAGAAAACAGCGCTCTGAATCGAGCGATCCATGAGAATGCGACCGTAAATGGGGGTAAAAGGGGCAGATTGGGAGGCAAGGCAACATCGATGTGCAATTCGGCCTTCGCCGGGTTTCTATCACAGTCCCGAATGCCGCAGCAACGCATCATGCGCTGGCGCTGGCGCTAATCCGCCAGAACCGCTATCCCGAAGCCGTGGCCGAGCCTGAGGCGCCCCCTCCGATCCCCGCTTTTCCTATGTCTACGCTGTCGCTCTTTAGTCCACCGGCCAAGCCGGCAAAGGAGCGAAGGTGGTCGCGGACGCGCTCAACCGCAACCCCAACGATGCCGACCTCCTGACGCTCGCC
>Ga0153956_1000878_pt1 | contig 30374 bp, 24 predicted proteins | sample TSFL040MetaG_FD_104704 | JGI IMG/M metagenome (GOLD analysis project Ga0153956, IMG submission 104704) | Attine ant fungus gardens microbial communities from Florida, USA - TSFL040 MetaG | ecosystem: Host-associated > Fungi > Mycelium > Unclassified | place: USA: Florida, Wekiwa Springs... | reverse complement strand
TGAATGATCGTGGCGACGTGCAACGTGCGCACGGCGCGCGCGGGGTTGGAGTCAGCGCAGCAGCCGCCACGCCTGCTCGATGCAGGCGAGCACGAAGCCGGCCAGGAAGAACAGGTAGCTGTAGCGCAGGTAGCGGTACTTGCGATGCGCGAGGTACCAGCCGATCGAGTAGAGATCGTTCGCCAGGGTGAGATAGACCGATCCGTCCGGCTTCATCGCATGCGCGATCTCGCCGAGGAAGCGCTCGCGCGGCAGCTCGGCGAAATGGCCGAAGAACATCAGGTTGAAATCGCGCGGCAAGGCGTCGCCGTCGAGCTTCATCGCGCGATGCTTGGGCAGCACGGCGAGGATCGCCAGCAGCAGCGCGGCCAGCGTGAACACCGCCAGCGTGATCACGGACACGCGCAGTTCCGGATCGGCGACGCGGCCGAGCGCCAGGGTGAGCACGATCGACGACACCGTGATGATGATGTTGGCCTTGGTGTCGGCCATGCTCGACAACGCGACGTGGTGCTGCTGCGCGGTGCGCAACAGCACGTCGCCGGTATTGCGTTCGGGAATGCGCGCAAACGCCTCCGCGACCGTGGAACGCTCATCCGCCATTGCCACACCTCCGTGCCGACGGCGCATCTTAGCAAGCGTGCCCGCGGGCTTTTCCTTCTCCTTCCGGGGGACCGGAGGCCTTCGCCGGAGCCTCGCTACGGCGCGGTCGCGCGCTTTTCCGCCCACGCGCCGAGTTCCTTCGTGCCGACGTGCTCGCGCAGCGCGTTGCATTGACGGATGCCTTCGAGCGCCTGGCCGAGGCCGCGCTCGCCGCCGATCAGCTCGTGGACACGCGGCGCGAAGAAGTCGTCGAGCTCGGCAGCGGCCGCCATAGTGCAGCGGCCGCTGGCGACGCTGGCCGGCAGGCGCGGCTGCGCAAAGGCCGGCAGGCGATCGCGATAGGCCGCGTAGTGCTGCTGCAGCCATCGCCACAATGCGGCGCGGTTCTCCGGTTCGGCTTCCTGCGCGCCGTACAGGCGCGACATTTCGCCGATCTGCACGGCCGGACCGATGCCGTAGTCGCGCACGCGTTCGCCGAGCGCGGGATCGCGCGTCGCGCCGAGCGCCGCGACCAACGCGTAGCGCTGCGCGGTATCGCGGTTGCGCTCGAACGCGGCCTGCGCGGCATCGAACGCAGGCGCACCGCCGTCCTGCACTGTGACCTTCAGCGCGGTTTCGAGCAGGTCCGCGTCGGCGCGCGCGAGGTCGGCCTTGCCGCCGTCGAGGCCGAGCGCGGCACGCCCTTGCCGGGCGAGCTCCGCGCGCGTCTGCGCGTCGCGCACCTGCATCGCGAGGAACTCGGCGAGGCGCACGCGCAGCGCGGTCGCGGTGCCCGCCTCGTCCGGCTTGCGGCGAAAGCCGAGCTGCCGCAGGCGCGGCGCGTACAAGTCGCGCGCGAACGCATCGAGCGAGGCTTGCAGCGGCGCATCGGCGAGCTGCTCGCGGATCCATCCGAAACTGTCGAACAGCGCCGTCGCGACCTGCGGCATGTCCGATGCAGCCAGCGACGGCATCGCATCGAGTACCGCCGCGGGACCAAGTTCGCCGCGGCGAAACGCGCTGGAAAGCGCATCGGCGTAGACGACCTGTTCCGGTGCGTTGAGCTTTGTCGCCGCAGCGCCGAGCCTGGCGAGATCGGCGGCGGCGAGATCGAAGCGGTAGTAGCCGCGCGCGTCAGCGTTGGGCAGGTACCAGTCGGGGCAGTTGCCGTCGACGTCGAAGCGCTTTTCGCGACGATCTAGCAGGAAGCATTGCGTGGCAGAAGCCGCGCCGCGCCCGAAGCGCGCGCAGACCGGCACGTCCCAAAGCGGCTCGCCCTCGGCGAGCACGCCGTACGGCAGGTAGCGCGACTGCGCGAGCGCGAGCGTGGCCTTGCCGCCCTTGCATCGGAGTTCGCTGCGGACCAGCGGAATGCCCGGCTGGTCGAGGAAGCTGCGCATGCCCTTCGCGAACGCCTCGCCCTTGCCGCTGGCCTGTGCCAGAGCCGCGACCAGGTCGTCGGAACTGCCGCTGCCGAACGCGTGCCGCGCGAGGTAGGCGCGCATGCCCTTGCGGAAGGTGTCCTCGCCGACCCAGTTCTCGAACATCGCCAGCACGCTGGCGCCCTTCTGGTAGGTGATGCCGTCGAACGCGGTCTCGATGTCGCCGCGGCCGCGGATCGGCTGGCGCACCTTGCGCGCACCGAGCAGGCTGTCGCTCGCCATCGCGCCGAGGCGGCTCTCGAGCGCTTCGAGCGCGCCGTGGTACTCGGGTTTCAGCGCGATCGTCGCCTTCGCCTGCGCCCAGGTCGCATACGCCTCGTTGAGCCAGATGTCGTCCCACCACGGCACGGTGACGAGATCGCCGTACCACTGGTGCGCGATCTCGTGCGCGTTGATGTTGAACACGCCGCGATAGCGGTCGGCCGGCGAATGCCCGTCGACCAGCAGGTAGGCGTCGCGATAGACGACGAGTCCGGCATTCTCCATCGCGCCGGCGGCGAAATCGGGCGCGCCGAGCAGGTCGAGCTTGTCGAACGGATACGGCTGCGCGGTGTAGTCCTCGTGGAACTTCACGAGCGCCGGCGCGACCTGCAGCGCCCAGGCCAGCTTCTTCGCGCTGCCGCGCGGACCGATGCCGCGCAGCGGGACCGCGTGGTCGCGCACGGCGTTCGGCGGGATCGGCGGCGCATCGACGACATCCCACGGACCGACCGCGAACGCGACCAGGTAGGTCGGCAACGGCCGCGTCGTCGCGAACGTCAGCGTCTTCGAGGCGCCGTCGGCCGATGCTTCCTCGCGCAGCAGGCGCGTGTTGGCCACGGCGACTTCGCTCCTCGGCACGGTCAGCGAGAGGTCGAACGGCACCTTGAAACGCGGCTCGTCGAATCCGGGAAACGCGTAGCGTGCGCTGACCGGCTCCATCTGGGTGACCGCATAGGCATCGTCGCCGACCTCGACCTTGTACAACCCTTCGAGCTGGCCGTTGAACGGAGCGTCGTACGCGAGCGCGAGCTCGACGTCCTGCGCCGGCAGGCGGCGCGCGAAGGCGAGTTCGAGCACGCCGGTGTCGCCGTGCACGATCGGCTTCGCCGCCACGTCCGCCCCGCCCGCGTCGACCAGGTCGACCTTGCCGATCGCGATCTTCTGCGCGTGCAGCCAGACGCGGTCGGTCGCCCTGGCCAACCTGACCTGGATGCGCACCTCGCCGCTGAAGCGTTCCCGGCGCGGATCGATCGTCAGGTGCAGCGCGTAGTGCAGCGGCCGCGCGTCGTCCGGCAGCTTGCCGGTCGGGACCGCGTCGCCGGCGCGCGCGTGGCAGAGCGGAGGGGCCGCGGACAGGGCAAGCGCCACGAGGACTCGCCCCACGGCGGCAAAACACGGAACACGCGGCATCGGAAGTCGTCCCACAGGGCAAACCCGCACCAGACCACGGCACCGGGACCGCGGCAATGGGCAAGAGGTCATGGCGATTCGCCGGGACTCGGCCCGGCCCCGAGGGCCGGGCCGCAAGGAAGAGGTGGGCGACGACCGCGGGGGAAGTCGTCGCCCGGGCCGGCAGCGTTCGGGGGAGAGAGCGGTGCCGGTCGAACACAAGGCGGTTGGCCCGCCTCGCAGCACAGGACGGACGAAGGGCTTCCAGCGTCGCAACGGATGCTTTCACCGTACCCGATGCGCCGGACGGCACATGTGGAAAACGGGAAAATCCATCAATGCAGACGATGATTGATACGGATTCAATTGAATGCTTCAATCCACGAATGAACCTGCGCGATCTCCGCTACCTGGTCTCCCTCGCCGAGCACAAGCACTTCGGCCGCGCCGCCGCGGCGAGCTTCGTCAGCCAGCCGACCTTGTCGACGCAGATCAAGAAGCTGGAAGACGAGCTCGGCGTCACCTTGATCGAGCGCGCACCACGCAAGGTGCTGTTGACCGAGATCGGCCGCGAGATCGCGCAGCGCGCGCGCGCGGTGCTCGACGAGGTCGAACAGATCCGCGCGGCAGCCCTGCGCACGCGCGATCCGGAATCGGGCACGGTGCGCCTCGGCATCTTCCCGACCCTGGGGCCGTACCTGCTGCCGCACGTCATCCCGGCAATCCGCCGGCGCTTTCCGCGCCTCGAACTGCTGCTGACCGAAGAGAAGACCGAGACCGTGCTGGAACTGTTGCGCGGAGGCCGCCTCGACGCCGGCATACTCGCGCTGCCGATCCACGACGACCAGTTGCACCAGGAATTCCTGTTCGAGGAAGACTTCGTGCTGGCCGTGCCCGAAGGCCATCCGTTGGCGACGCATCCAAGCCTGAAACTCGGCGACCTCGAAGACCAGAACCTGCTGCTGCTCGAAGACGGCCATTGCCTGCGCGACCAGGCACTGGAAGTGTGCCAGCTCGCAGGCGCGGGCGAGCGCAGCGGATTCCGCGCCACCAGCCTCGAAACCCTGCGCCAGATGGTCGCGGCCGGCGTCGGCATCACCTTGCTGCCGAACCTCGCGGTGAAGCCGCCGGTGGCGCCGTCGGCCGACATCCACCTGATCGGGTTCCGCGGGCATGCGCCGAGCCGGCGCATTGCGATGGTCTGGCGCCGCAGCTCGGCGATGACGCAGTTCCTCAAGCAGTTGGCCGACGTGTTCAAGGCGCTCCCGCGCGAACTGCTCGATTCGCACGCCGCCGCGCAGCCGGCGCGCAAACGCGCCGCGGCGGCGCGCGCGCAGGAATAAGATACGCGCGGCCCTTTTCCGGTTTGAGAAAGCGCAAGCGATGGGCTAGGGTCGCGAACAGGAAATCATCCGGGCCGCGAGACGGTCCCCACGGAGCAATCATGAGCAACCCCGCACCACCCATCGTCGTTTCCAGCCGCGACCTCGAACGCATCGACGCGCTGCTCGAGATGCCGGCCCATCGGAACGTCCCCGGCATCGCCATCCTGCGCGCGGAGCTGGAGCGCGCCACCATCGTCGACCCGGGCGAGATGCCGCCGGACGTCGTCACGATGAACTCGACCGCGCAGGTCGTCGACGTGGGCAGCGGGGAAAGTTACGAACTCACCCTGGTCTACCCGCGCGAGGCGGACGGCGACCCGGGCAAGGTTTCGGTACTCGCACCGGTCGGCAGCGCGATCCTCGGCCTGCGTGTCGGCGATTCGATCCAGTGGCCGATGCCGGGCGGCGTGCAGCGCGCGCTGCGCATCGCCGCCATCAGCTACCAGCCCGAAGCGAGCGGTCACCTGCACCGCTGACCGCGGCGACGCCGCATTCGACTTCCCCGCGCGCAACCGCGACCCGGGCGACGTGTCGCCCGCGTCCGCGCGCTCCGCCGCGCAGTTGACAGCGCGATCGCGCTGAACGCATATCGATGCGATGACCCGCTCCTACCGTTTCGGCGATTTCCGGCTCGACCCCGCCACGCGCGAACTGCATCGCGGCGATGCGGCGGTCGCGGTGCCGCCCCGCGCGTTCGACTGCATCGTCTACCTGATCGAACAGCGCGAACGCGCGGTCGGGCGGGACGAGCTGATCGCCGCGGTGTGGGGCAAGGCCGACATCGGCGACGGCATGCTCGGCCAGACCGTGCTGTCGGCGCGGCGCGCGCTGGAAGACACCGGCAAGGAACAGCAGTTCATCCGCACGGTGTTCCGCTTCGGCTATCACTGGGTCGCTGCGGTCGAGGAGATCGACGGCAGCGAAACGGCGGCCGTGCCGACCGTCGCGGCACCCGAACCGATGGAGGCTCCGGCACCGGCGGCCGAATCGCCGGACGGCGCGAAGCCGCACCGCGATCGCGCGCGCCGCTGGCTGCCGCTGCTCGCAGTCGCCACGCTGCTCGTCGCCGTCGCCGCCCTGTCCGTCCTGCTGCGACGTCCGCACGATCGCGCAGCGCCGCCAGCGGAATCGCCGCACGCCGCGCGCGGCACGGTCGCGCTGGTGCTGCCGGTCACGGTCAACGCCGGCAGCGGCTTCGATTGGGTACGCCTCGGCCTGATGGACCTGATCGGCGCGCGCCTGCGCGCCGCGGGGCTCGCGGTGGTACCGAGCGACAACGTCGTCGCGCTGACCCGTCGCGCGGGCGGCGATGCCCCCGGCGAAGCCGAACTCGCCCGGGCAGCCGGCGCGAGCCTCGTCGTCGATGCGTGCGCCGAAGCGCTCGGCGACCATTGGCGCGTCACCCTGCGCACCTCGTGGGGTCGCTCGCCCGCCTTGCTCGCGACCGGCGAATCCACCGACGCGCTTGCCGCCGCGCGCAGCGCCGCCGACGATCTGGCACGCCAGCTCGGCTACGCGCCGGCGCCGGAGCGAAGCCACGAAGGCGGCGAGCCGAACCTCGGCGACCTTTCGCAGCGGATCGAGGCGGCGATCCTCACCGACCGCCTCGACGAAGCGCGGATGCTGATCTCCGCGGCGCCGCCGGCGCTGCGCGCGCAACCGGAAATCCACTTCCGCCTCGCCCAGCTCGACTACCAGAAGGGCGACCTCGACGCCGCCGCTGCAGGCTTCGAGGCGATCGCCGGTGCCGTCTCGGCCGAACAGGACCCGATCCTGCATGCCCGCGCGTTGACCAGCCTCGGCGCGATCGCGGCGACACGCGACCAACCGGAACGGGCCACGCGCCGCTTCGACGAGGCGATCGAGCTGCTGCGCGGCGAACATGCGGCCGACGCGCTCGGGAAGGCCCTCAACGGCCGTGCCAACATCGCCGCGTCGGGCGACCGCTACGATGCCGCGCTGCAGGACTTCGCCGAGGCGCGGATCGCCTTCGAGAGTTCCGGCAACCTGCTCGCGCTGGCGGTGCTCGACTCGAACCTCGGTGCGCTCGACCTGCGCCGCCTGCGCTACGCCGAAGCCGAGCCGCTGTTCGCGCGCGCCGCCGAACGCTTCGCGACATTCGGCATGCACGCGGCCGAGCTGAATGCGCTGACCGCCGCGGCCGAGATGAAACTGGCGCTGCTGCAGCCCGACGCGGCGCTGGCGATGGAGCCGCGCCTGCGCGAACTGGTCGCCAGGGTATCGGATCCGGCGCGCCAACGCGCCGGCGAGCTGACCCGCGCGCAGGTCCTGATCGCCAACGGCCGCTTGCGCGAAGCCGCGGCTGCCCTTGCCACGACGCTCGACGCCGCGCAACGCGCCGACGATCGCGCCGCGCTGGCGCACGGCCATGCGCTGGCGGCGCAACTCGCGCGTGAACGCGGCGATCCGCGCGCGCAGCTTGCCGAAGCCGATGCCGCGCTGGCGCATTTCACCGCGACCGACGACGCGCGCGAGCTCGCCACGACCCGGCGGCTGCGCATCGAAGCCTCGCTCGCCGTCGGCGACGACGACGGCGCGAATGCCGGCCGCAGCGAACTCGCACGCTTCGCGGAAGGCTCCGCCAATGCCGCGGCCCGCCTGCAGGCGGACCTCGCCGCGGCCGATTGCGCGGCGGCCAGCGGCGATGCGGCCGCCGATGCCGCCTATGCCAAGGCGCTCGCCGCCGCCGACACGCTGCGCATTCCGCTCGACCTGCGCGACGTCGCCATCGCCTATGCGGACTGGCTCGTCGGCGGGAAGAACCTCGCCCGGGCCGGCGCGGTGGCCGAGCGCATCGCCGGCTGGGCCGCGCGAGACTATGCGAGCGCGCTGCTGCAGCTGCGCATCCAGACCGCGCTCGGCAACGCGGCGCTGGCGCGGGGCGCCCGGGCGCGTGCCGCCGCGCTCGCCGGCGAACGGCTCGTGCCGGGCGAGGCGGCGAGCGGCGCGGACGAAGCACGTTGAGCCGGCGCGGCGCGCGCCGCGCCGGCAACGCTTCGGCCGGACTTTCGCTCGCCTCGGCGCGCCCGGCGCGACCGATGGTGCCGCTGCGCCGTCGTGTCGCGTGCCGCGCAATCAAGCACTTGGCATCGTCTTGATGGGAAACGCATGCGTTCCATACAAGTCGCGAATGCGTTTGCCGCGGCGCATCCACACCATCGCCATGACGGCCATCCCGGCCGCGGAGGAACGAACATCATGCTGGTCCTGAAACACCGGGCGCTCGCAGCGGCGGCGCTGTCCACGATCCTGTTCGCCGCATCCAGCCTTGCCGCGGACGGCCAGCCGGACCCCGGCTTCGGCGTCGCCGGAATCGCCTACCTCACGCCGGACGACGTCGAGGCGCGCGAGCTGCGGCCGTACGCGGGGCTCGCCTTGCCGGACGGCAAGCTGCTGTTCGCCGGCGAGCGCAACAAGTTCATCCCGTCCAGCCCGTTCGACCCGCACATGCGCGGCATGCTCGCGCGCGTCAACGCCGACGGCAGTGCCGACACCACGTTCGGCAACGTGTCCGCCATGCCCGGCGTACTGGTGCTGCCCGACCTCGTGCCCGACACCGGCGCCGGCATGCAGGTCATCGAGGCGATGCAACGCCTGGACGACGGCTCGATCGTCGTCGCCGGCACCGCGCAGGCGTTCGGCCCGCTGCGCGGCTTCGTCGTCAAGCTCGATGCGGACGGCACGATGGACCCGGCGTTCGGCGATGCCGGCGTGGTGCGCCTGCCGAATGTCTACGCGCATGCGCTGGCGATCGACGGCCAGGGCCGCATCGTCGTCGGCGGCGAAAAGTCGATCGACACGCTCTCGCACAGCTTCGTCACGCGCCTCGCCGCCGACGGCACGCCGGACACCAGCTTCGGCGACGGCGGCGAAGTCGTGATCGACTGGGACGGCGTCGCCGAGCAGGGCGGCTCGATCACGTCGCTGGCCGTCATCGCGGATGACGGCATCCTCGTCGGCGGCTCGTACGAGGTCTACGGCATGGGCATGGGCGGCGATTTCGCGATCGCGCGGCTCGGCGCGGACGGTGCGTTCGACACCACGTTCACCGGTACCGGCTGGCGCGTGTTCCACAGCGACGACCTGCCGGCATCGATGCAGATCAACGGCATCGACCGCATGTTGCCGACCGCCTCTGGCGGCGCGGTGTTCGCCGGCCACTACAACGACGACGACAACGGCACGCAGATCGTTCTCGGCCGCGTGAACGCCGACGGCAGCACCGACGCCACGTTCGGCGACGCGGCGACGCCGGGTTTCCAGCCGATCGCGATCGCGCCGGAGGCGTGGAACCGCTATCCGACCGGGCTGGCGCGGCAAGCCGACGGCAAGCTCGTGGTGTCGGCCAGCTATGCGACGCCGGACAAATCGAAGTTCGCCGCGCTGCGCACTTCGGCCGACGGCGCGCTCGACACCGGCTTCGGCGACGCCGGCATGCTCGTCGCCGACCTCGCCCCGGACGGCGTGTTCAGCGATGCGTCGGTATTGCTGCTCGACGCCGACGAACGCCCGGTACTCGCCGGCATCGCCGAACCCGCCCCGACCCCGCCGTTGTACTACCTCGCCATGCTGCGGCTGACGCACGATGTCGCCGACGACCGCATCTTCGGCGATGGTTTCGAGATGCCCGTCGCACCGGAAGCCGCGACGCGCTGACATCCGCCGCGAATCGTCCGGCAGCGCCGGTCGCGATGCCGTGGCCGAGCGCACCTGGACGAAGCCTCCGGAATCGTTCCCTGCCCGTCATCTCCGCGAAGGCGGAGACGGCGGGTATTTCGAGGCCCCTCGAACGGCCGGTCGCCGCATGCATCGCCGTGTGGCTGGCGGAACGCGTTCCGGCGACACGTGCGTTCAAGGCATCTCGCCGGCACGAGACTGGCGCCGTCGCCCGGCATCGCCCCGGCGTGGAACGGCACATCCGACGAATCCGCGCGCCCGTCCCGGCGCCGCAAGCCCTACATCCCGCCACGCACTTGACGCCGTCCGCGCCTGCCGCTAGATTTGCACAACATACTAACGCGTTAATACATCATCGCAATGAAACGCCGCCAGATCGAACCCGAACTCGACTCCGACCGCGCCGAGCGCTCGCTGTGCGAAGCGCTGCTCTCGCTGCGCAGCGTCGAGGAGATGCGCGCCTTCCTCGACGACCTCTGCACGCCGGCCGAGCGCGAGTCGATGCGCGACCGCTGGAGCGTGGTGCCGCACCTGATCGCGGGCGAGCCGTACTGGCAGATCCACGACGCGACGGCGGTGAGCATCACCACGATCGGGCGCGTCGCGCGCTGCCTCGAGCAGGGCGCCGGCGGCTATGCCCTCGCCGCGGCGCGCACGAAAACGGCGCGCAAGCCGGCCGCCCGGAGCGCGCGATGAACGAGAACCGCGACCGCCTGCGCATCGCCGTGCAGAAATCCGGGCGGCTGTCCGAGCAGTCGCTCGACCTGCTGCGCCGCGCCGGCCTGGCATTCCGCTCCAGCCGCGACCGCCTGTTCCTGTACGGCGAAAACATGCCGGTCGACGTATTGCTGGTGCGCGACGACGACATCCCCGGCCTGCTCGGCGAAGGCAGTTGCGAACTCGGCATCGTCGGCCGCAACGTGCTCGACGAGCAGCGCCTCGCCGCGCCGGACGCGGCGGCGCCCGCCGAACTGCAGGCACTCGGCTTCGGCGGCTGCCGGCTCGCGATCGCGGTCCCGGACGGCGGCCCGATCGAATCGGCCGCCGATCTCGCCGGACTGCGCATCGCGACCTCGTATCCGGCCCTGCTCGGCGAATGGCTGCGCGCGCAGGGCATCGACGCCGAGATCGTGATCCTCAACGGGTCGGTCGAGATCGCGCCGCGCCTCGGCAAGGCGCACGCAATCTGCGACCTCGTTTCGAGCGGCGCGACCCTGGCCGCGAACCAGTTGCACGAACTCGTCGCCGTGATGCGCAGCGAGGCCGTGCTGGCGTCGAGTCCGCGTGCGCAGACGCCAGCCACGACGATGCAGATCGAACGCCTGTGCGGACGCATCGCCGGCGCGCGGTCCGGCGACGGCGTGCGCCTGCTGATGCTGCAGGCACCGCGCACGGCATTGCCGGCGATCTCGCGCCTGCTGCCCTCGCGCGACACGCCGAGCGTGCTCAGCCTCGACGGCCGCCCCGACGACATCGCGGTGCAGGCGTTGTGCAGCAATGCGCTCGACTGGCAGCACCTGGAAGAATTGAAGCGCCTCGGCGCGAGCGGCCTGATGGTGTTGAACGTGGAGCGCATGCTCGCATGAACGTCGCCGACACCGCCGCGCGCGGCACTGCCGCGGCCACCGTTCCCACACTCGCCACGATCGACTGGAACACGCTGGACGAGCGCCGGCGCGTCCATGCGCTGGAACGGCCGCAGCCGATCCGCGACGAGGCGCAGCTTGCGGCGGCACGCGCGATCCTCGCCGACGTGCGCGTGCGCGGCGATGATGCATTGCGCGAACTGACCGCGCGCCACGACGGCTGCGAACTCGCCGCGTTCGAGGTGACGACCGACGAGTTCGCCGCCGCCGAAGCGGAGATCGGCGCCGACGTGCGTGCCGCGATGCGCAACGCGATCGCGCGCGTCGAGGCGTTCCACGCCGCGCAGGTGCCGCCCGCACTGCGCGTCGACACCGCGCCCGGCGTACGCTGCGAACAGCTCATCCGGCCGATCGGCCGCGTCGGCCTGTACGCGCCGGCCGGCAGCGCGCCGTTGCCGTCGACGGTGTGGATGCTCGGCGTCCCGGCGCGCATCGCCGGCTGTGCCGGGATCGTGCTGGCGACGCCGCCGCGCAAGGACGGCAGCGCCGATCCGGCGATCCTCGTCGCGGCGAAACTGTGCGGCATCACGCGCGTGCTCAAGCTCGGCGGCGCGCAGGCGATCGCTGCGCTCGCCTACGGCACGGCCTCGGTGCCGCGCTGCGACAAGCTGTTCGGCCCCGGCAACGCGTGGGTCACGGCGGCCAAGCTCGAGGTCGCCGCCGATCCGGCCGGCGCCGCGATCGACATGCCGGCCGGCCCGTCCGAGGTATTGGTGATCGCCGACGATGCGGCCGATCCGTCCTTCGTGGCCGCCGACCTGCTCGCCCAGGCGGAACACGGCGCGGATTCGCAGGTGTTGCTGGTCAGCCCGAGCGCGCGCCTGCTCGAAGCGGTCGCTCGCGAAGTCGACGCGCAGCTCGCCGCCCTGCCGCGCGCGGCGATCGCGCGTGCAGCGCTCGCGCACGCGCGCCTGATCCGCGTCGCCGACCTCGACGAGGCGGTGAGCGTGTCGGAACGCTACGCGCCCGAGCACCTGATCGTGAACGCACGCGATGCGCGCGCGCTGCTGCCGCAACTCGCCAACGCCGGCAGCATCTTCCTCGGCGCATGGTCGCCGGAGACCGTCGGCGACTACTGCGCCGGACCGAACCACGTGCTGCCGACGCTCGGCTTCGCGCGCTCGTTCGGCGGCGTCGGCGTCGACAGCTTCCTGCGCCGCGTCAACGTGCAGGAACTCGATGCCGGCGGCCTGCGCGGCATCGGCGGCGAGGCCGCGCTGCTCGCGCGCGCCGAACGCCTCGAAGCGCATGCGCGCGCGGTCGACGTGCGCCTCGACGCGATCGCGCGCGCGACGCCGGAGGCGCAGGCATGAGCATGCTCGCACGCGTCCGCGCCGACCTCGCCGCGTTCCAGCCCTATGTCTCGGCGCGCAAGACCGGCCTCGACGGGCGCATCCGCCTCAACGCGAACGAAGCGCCGCGCGCGGACGACGGCGCCGCATTCGGTGCGAACCGCTATCCGGAACCGCAGCCGGCCGCATTGCGTGAGCGGCTCGCCGCGCTGTACGGCGTGCCGCAAGCGCGGCTCTGGCTCGGCCGCGGCAGCGACGAGGCGATCGACCTGCTGCTGCGCGCGTTCTGCGCGGCCGGGCTCGACAACATCGTCACCCACGCACCGACATTCGGCATGTACCGCATCGGCGCGCAACTGCAGGGTGCGCAATGCCGCGCGCTGGCGATGCGCGCCGCCGACGGCTTCGCGCTCGATCCGGAACGATTGCTCGCGCTCGCCGACGGGAACACCAAGCTGGTCGTCGTCTGCTCGCCGAACAATCCGACCGGCGCGTTGCACCACGACGCGCTCGGCTTCCTCGCCGAACGCCTGGCCGGACGCGCGCTGCTGGTCGTGGACGAGGCCTACGTCGAATTCGCACAGGCGCCGAGCGCGACCGCCCTGGTCGATCGCCACGACAACATCGCCGTGCTGCGCACCTTGTCCAAGGCGCATGCGCTGGCCGGCGCGCGCGTCGGCGCGCTGGTCGCGGCCGACGACGTCGCCGCGTTCGTCGCGCGCATCGCCGCACCGTATCCGCTGCCGCTGCCGTCGATCCAGCTGGCAATCGCCGCGCTGCAGCCGGAGGCGCTCGCGCGCACGCAACGGCGCATCGCCACCACGATCGCCGAACGCGAGCGGGTCGCGCGCGCGCTCGCCGCATCGCCTTCGGTGCGCGAGGTGTGGCCGTCCAGCGCGAATTTCCTGCTGGCGCGCTTCGACGACGGAAACGCGGCCCTTCAACGGGCGCTTGCGGCGGGCATCGTGCTGCGCGACGTGTCCGCGCAGGCGGGACTGGAACACTGCCTGCGCATCACGGTCGGCGCGCCGTCGGAGAACGACGCGTTGCTTGGCGCGCTCGACCGGCGTGCCGCCGCGACTACCACGGTCGTGGAGCAGCGCGCGTCGTGAGCGCCCCGAAAATCCTCTTCGTCGATCGCGACGGCACCCTGATCGAAGAGCCGGCCGACCAGCAGATCGATTCCTATGCGAAGTTCCGCATGGTGCCCGGCGCGATCGGCGCCCTGCGCCGCTGCGTCGACGCCGGCTACGAGCTGGTGATGGTCAGCAACCAGGACGGCCTCGGCACCTCGAGCTTCCCGCATGCCGACTTCATCGGCCCGCAGAACCTGCTGCTCGACATCCTGGCCGGCGAAGGCGTCCGCTTCCGCGAGGTACTGATCGACCCGAGCCTGCCGGGCGAGCACGCGCCCACGCGCAAGCCCGGCGTCGGTCTCGTACGCCATTACCTCGGCAACGGCGCGCTCGACCGCGAACGCAGCGCGGTCGTCGGCGACCGCGAGACCGACCTGGAATTCGCACGCAACATCGGCATCCGCGGCCTGCGCATCGGCGCGGACAACGACTGGGCGGCGATCGCGCGCGGCCTGCTCGACGCGCCGCGGCGTGCGCGCGTGCAGCGCGAGACGCGCGAGACGCGCATCGTCGCCGAGGTCGATCTCGATTCGCGCGCGCGTCCATCGATCGCCAGCGGCATCGGCTTCCTCGACCACATGATCGAGCAGCTCGGCGTGCACGGCGGGTTCTTCCTCTCGTTGCGCTGCGCCGGCGACCTGCACATCGACGAACACCACACGGTCGAGGACTGCGCGCTCGCGCTCGGCCAGGCCTTGCGCGAGGCGCTCGGCGAGCGGCGCGGCATCGGCCGCTACGGTTTCCTGCTGCCGATGGACGAGAGCCTGGCGCAGGTCGCGATCGACCTTTCCGGCCGACCGTGCTTCGTCTTCGAGGGCACGTTCCCGCGCGAAAGCGTCGGCGCGCTCCCGAGCGAACTCGTGCCGCATTTCTTCCGCAGCCTTGCCGATGCGATCGGCGCGAACGTCCACCTGTCCGTGCGCGGCGACAACGCCCACCACATGATCGAGGCCTGCTTCAAGGCGGTCGGTCGCGCGCTGCGCGATGCGATCCGCCGCGACGGCAACGCGATCCCGAGCAGCAAGGGGACGCTGGCGTGAACGTGCGCGCGGTCATCGTACCCGGCGGCGGCGCGAACTTCGGCTCGCTGCGCGTGGCCTGCGCGCGCATCGGCGTCGAGACCGAGGTCAGCGACGACGCTGCGCGCATCCGCGCGGCGTCGCACGTACTGCTGCCCGGCGTCGGTGCCGCCGCGCATGCGATGCGCGAGATGCGCGAACGCGGGCTCGATCGCGTGCTGCCGACCCTGTCGCAGCCGCTGCTCGGCATCTGCCTCGGCATGCAGCTGTTGTTCGATTCGTCCGAAGAGTCGCTCGATGCGAACGCGCCTGCAGGCGGAACGCCCACAGCCTGCCTCGGCATCGTACCCGGCGTCGTGCGCCGCCTGCCGGCCGCGCCGAGCTGGCCGCACATGGGCTGGAACACGCTGCGCGACCGCGCCGACCACCCGCTGCTGGCCGGCATCGGGGGAGGCGACTGGTTCTACTTCGTGCACGGCTTCGCCGCGCCGGCCGCCGCGGACACCATCGCCGCGAGCGAACACGGCGGGACGTTCGCCGCCGCCGTCGCGCGCGGCAACGTGTACGGCGCGCAGTTCCACCCCGAGAAATCCGCGGCGGCCGGACGCCGCCTGCTCGCCAATTTCTTCGCGCTGACATGAAGATCATCCCCGCGATCGACCTGCGCGACGGGCGCGTCGTGCGCCTCGAGCAAGGCGATTTCGCACGAACGCGCCACTTCGACCACGATGCGGCCGCGCTAGCTCGGCGCTATGCCGAAGCCGGCGCCGCATGGCTGCACGTCGTCGACCTCGACGGCGCGCGCGCCGGCAAGCCGATGCAGGCCGAATTGCTCGCGCAGATCGCCGCGAGCGGAATCCGCGTGCAAGCCGGCGGCGGCGTGCGATCGCGCGACGATGTCGAAACGCTGCTCGCGGCCGGTGTCGCGCGTGTCGTCGTCGGCAGCGTCGCCGTGCGCGAACCGGCCACGTTCTCCGAATGGCTGTCCTCGTTCGGCGCGGAACGCCTGTGCCTCGCGCTGGACCTTCGACGCGGCGAGGATGGGCGCTGGCGCTCGGCGCTCGACGCCTGGCAGTCGCAGAGCGACACCGACTGCGCCGAGCTGCTGGACGGGTTCGCCGACGCGAGCCTGCGCCACGTGCTCAGCACCGACATCGCGCGGGACGGCATGGGCGAAGGCCCGAACCTGGCGCTGTACCGCGAACTCGCCGCACGCTGGCCGCAATCGGAATGGATCGCCTCGGGCGGCGTGCGCGATCGCCGCGACGTCGACGCGCTGGCCGCGACCGGCGTCGCCGCTTGCGTCGCCGGCACCGCGTTGCTGGACGGAACGCTCGCGCTCGAGGAGATCGGCCGATGCTCGCGCGGCGCCTGATTCCCTGCCTCGACGTGGCCGACGGCGTCGTTGTCAAGGGCGTGCGCTTCCGCGACCATCGCGTGGTCGGCGACATCGTCGAACTCGCGCGGCGCTATGCCGACGAAGGCGCCGACGAACTCGTGTTCTACGACATCGCGGCGAGTCCCGAACGGCGCCGCGTCGATGCGCGCTGGATCGAGCGCGTCGCGCGCGAACTCGACATCCCGTTCTGCGTCGCCGGCGGATTGCGCTCGATCGCCGACGCCGAAGCGGTGCTCGCCGCCGGCGCCGACAAGGTGTCGGTGAACAGTCCGGCGCTGGCTCGGCCGGCGCTGGTCGACGAACTTGCCATGCGCTTCGGCAGCCAATGCGTGGTGATCGGCATCGACGTCGACGGCGGCGATGCCGGCGCGAGCGAGTGGCGCGTGATCGCCGACGGCGGCAAGCCGGATACCGCCAGCGACAGCGGCCGCGACCTGCTCGACTGGGTGCGCGAGGTCGCCGATCGCGGCGCCGGCGAGATCGTGCTGAACTCGATCCGCGCCGACGGCGTGCGCGGCGGCTACGCGCTGGCGCAGCTCGCGGCGGTGCGCATGGCGACGACCTTGCCGCTGGTCGCGTCCGGCGGTGCCGGCCGGCCGGCGCATTTCGCCGAGGCGTTCGAGCGCTGCGGCGCCGACGCGGCGCTCGCCGCGAGCGTGTTCCATTCCGGCGAGATCCGCATCGATGAACTCAAGGCGTTCCTCGCCGCGCGCGGCATCACGGTACGCACATGAACGACTTCCCGATCGAAACCCTGGACTGGGACAAGAACGAGGGCCTGTTGCCGCTGGTCGTGCAGCACGCGCACGACGGCCGCGTGCTCATGCTCGGCTATGCGAACCACGAGGCGCTCGCGCTGACCTTGCGGACCCGGCAGGTCCATTTCTGGTCGCGCTCGAAGCAACGGCTGTGGCGCAAGGGCGAAAGCTCGGGCCACGTGCTGGAACTCGTTTCCATCGCCGCCGATTGCGATCGCGACGCGCTGCTGTGCCAGGCGCTGCCGGCCGGGCCGACCTGCCATCGCGGCACGTCGAGCTGTTTCGACGGCGACGGCGCGGCGCATCCGTGGCTCAACGAGCTCGAAGCGCTGATTGCCGCGCGCGAAGGCGCCGATCCGGCGTCGAGCTACGTCGCCAAACTGCTCGCGGCGACGCCGGCGCGACGCGCGCAGAAGGTCGGCGAGGAAGGCGTCGAGGTTGCGCTGGCGGCGGTCGCCGGAAGCCGCGACGAACTCCGCGGCGAGGCCGCCGATCTCGTGTTCCACCTGCTGGTGCTGTTGCGCGGCGCCGGACTCCCGCTGGCCGACGTGATCGGCGAGCTGGCCCGCCGGCATCGCGATCGGCATTGACCCGGCCGCGGGGCTCACATCTGGCGGAACAGGTGCAGGTAGGTGCGGCTGACCGGCAGGACGTCCTTGCGGTCCTTCAGGTGGATGCTCGCGGTTTCGTTGTCCGCGCGGACGACGTGGCTGACGGCGCGCAGGTTGACGACGACCGAACGGTGCACCTGCGCGAACTGCGCCGGATCGAGCTGCGCGACGAGTTCCTTCAACGGCGTCCCGATCAGCGCCTCGCCCGCCTGCCCCGCGTCGTCGCGCCACGCGACCAGGGTGTATTTCGCGTCGGAACGCAAGTATCGGATGTCGTCGACGGGAATCAGGCGCAGGGTTTGGCCGACCTGGGCGCGAATCCAGCGCAGCGGCGCCGCGGTCGCCCCGCTCCGCAATTGCACCGCGAGCTGCTGCAGCAACGCTTCGGTGTTCGACGCCGGCTGCGCGGCACGGAGCCGCTCCTGCAGGCGCGCAACGGTATCGGCGAGCCGGACCGGATCGACCGGCTTGACGAGGTAGTCGAGCACGCCTTCGGCGAACGCCTGCACGGCGTAGTGATCGTAGGCGGTGACGAACACGAGATGTGCGCGACGGCCGACATGGCGCGCCGCTTCGATGCCGGACACGCCCGGCATGTGCACGTCGAGGAAACAGATGTCCGGGCGCCGCGCCTCGAACTGCTCGATCGCCTCGCGGCCGTTGCGCACCTGCGCGACGACGTCGAGCTCGGGCCAGGCCCGCGTCAACTGCCGCACCAGCGCATCACGCAGCAAGGGTTCGTCTTCGGCGACCAGGGCCGTCGGCCGGGGGCGCGTCATCCGGTCGCTCCGCGAGCCGGAAAATCCAGCTCGGCACATACGCCGCCGGACGCCTGCGCGCTCACGCGCAACGTCGCGGTGCCGCCGAAAGCCAGCTGAAGGCGCTCGCGCAACGTCGACAGGCCCGTGCCCAGGCCGCGGCTGGCCGCACGCAGGCCGATGCCGGTGTCGCTGACGCGGACGAGGCAGCGATCGCCGTGCCGTTGCACGCGGACGTCGATGCGACCGCCCTCTTCGCTCGGATCGATGCCGTGGCGCACCGCGTTCTCGACCAGGGTCAGCAGGGTCATCGGCGGACAGCGCAGCGCCGCGGCGGCCTCGTCGACGTGCAACGCGAATTGCAGGCGATCGGGAATGCGCATGTGCATCAATTCGAGGTAGGCCTCGACCAGTTGCAGTTCCTGTCCGAGCGTCGTCGCCGGCTCGTGCAGGCGCGGCACCGCCGCGCGCAGGTACGCGACGAGGCTGCGCAGCACCGCGGCGGCCTGCGGCGATCCGGCATCGACCAGCGCCTGCACGTTGGCCAGCGTGTTGAACAGGAAATGCGGCGCGACCTGCGCCTGCAGCAGACGCAGCCGCGCATCCAGCGCCTCGCGTTCGAGTTCGCTGCGCTGCAGTTCGAATGCGAGTGCCTGGTGCCGGGCCAGCGCATCCTTCTGCCTCACCAGCGCACCCAGCGCGGCCCACGGCGCCAGCAGCAGGCCGAGCATGCTGAGCCCGACGAAGCCGCCGACGCGGTCCATGTCGTGCCAGAACGGCGGTTCGCCGGCCGGCGTCGACAGCACGTAGATCGCGAAGGTGGCCAGCGGCATCGCGAGGGCGACCCCGGACACTTGCAGCACCCAGCGCGCGAGCCAGGCGGGCAGGCGCCTCGGCCATTGCTCGAACACGCCGAACACCAGCATCGCGCTCAAGCCGAGGATCGAGGTGCGCAGCAGCAGCGACGACACGCTCGATTTCCAATCCAGGCCGAGCAGCAAGCCGGATGCCATCGACAGGCCGAGCGCGAACAGCAGGCGCCGCCATCCCAGCATCAAGGCCAGGCCACGGGGCTTTGCGGGAACGGCAACGACGGGCATGGCGGCGGCGGGATCGGGTCAAGCGCCGAGCATGGCGGCAGGCGTCGCCATGTCAAGCAACGCCCAATACCTGCGGCAGCCACATGAATGCGACGGCGGCACCGATTCCGGCCAATGTCAGCACGACGGCCACGGCTAGGCCGGCCGCCATCGCCATGTGCGCACCCGGATTGCGGCCCGCGCGGGCCTGCATGTATCCCTGCAGCACCGCCAGCGGCACGAGGTATTGCGCAAACGCGAGGAAGGTCAGGAACGGACCGCTGAACGTCTTCGGATCGAAACCCGCCGGTCCCTGATTGACCACGATCCAGAGCATCAGGCCGATGCGAAAGAACCAGACGCCGCTGACCGCCAGGAACAACCGCAGCGCCCAGCGCCGGTGCGCGTCGACGCGGCGCGCGCGCGCATGGCGCCAGGCCATTCCGGCGAAGCCGAGGATCAGCAGCGCATTCACGCTGATCGCGATGTGCTGCGACAGGTCGCCGACCGAACCGCGTATCCACACCATCGACAGGCCGCCGAGACTCATGACGCCGGCCGCGACGACATACGCGCGCCCGATCCAGCGATGAACCTGGGGTGCCTTGCGCCGAACCTGCGGCAGCAACTGCATCGCGCCGGCGAGGATGATCGCGACCGCGAACGACAGGTGCAGGCCGACAACCGTGTTGAACGCCGTGTCGCCGGCGACGAAGCCATGCGGCATCACCTCGTTCCACAGGTCCGGCCGCCCCTGCAATGTGACGCGTCCGTAGAAACCGGCGACGTAGGCGGCGAACAACAACTGGCCGGACACGGCAATGCCGAGCCAGGTCGCAGCCGTCGTGCGCAGCGCCGGCTCCGCGAAACGTTGCCAGCCGGCGGAGGCGCGTGCGGCAAGGACAGTTGGAATCGCGGGGCCGGTACCGGCGATTCCCGCGGCTTCGATGGATGTGTGCATCGCTCGCCTCGTCGAAAACTTCGTCGGCACGCAGTTTTGCCGGCGGAGCACGAGGGCGATACGGCGTTGACGACGAACGACGCGATGAGCGTGACGAACGACGCCCGGCATCGACGGGACCGTGCGTCCAGGGTGGCGCAGCGAAGCGAATGGCGCGGAATCGGCGCCCACGGGTTCCGGCGTGCGTGCGGGGCCGACCGCTATTCGATCCCGGCGACGGGATCGAAACCGTTCTCGAAGATCAGGTCGGCATCGGCCGGGGCCGGTGGCGTGAAGTCGCCCTCGAGATGCAGTTGCATGCCGTTGTTGCTGCCGGCGATCGCGGCGTTGATCTGGCTGGCGAAGCCGCCGCAGTCGGTCGGGCCGACCGGCGGAATCGCGAATCCGCTGTCGGACATGTCCAGTCCGTCGGCGGAACCGGTGCCGGTCAGCGTCACGCTGATCGGCTGGAGGACGCAGGTTCCGACCGGAACCGGAATTCCGGAATAGGTGGCGCTCACCACCTTCAGGCTCATCGTCGCGACGGACAGTGCCGCGACGCCATCGGCGGCGACCTGGCCGCTCGAGTTGTCGAGCTGGCTCAACTGGTAGGTGACGACGGCCGGCGGAGAGGTGATCGTGGCCTGCGGGAAAGTGAACTTTCCGGTTGCTATGGCACCCGTTGCGCCGTCATACGCCGAATTGGAGAACGTGCCGCCGGCCGGCAATGCACCCGCATTGCCGTTGACGGTCATCGTGCCGGCAACGGGGAAGTCCACGGCACCAACGACGCCCGGCACCGCCAGCACGGCCGCAGCCAACGTCGCGCGTGCGACACGATTGAACAGGTCCGCAGACGGCGTCGCTCGCATTTCCCTTCCCCTTGTGGCGACCCGTGCGCCGAAGGCGCGGGATCGGTGCTTGCGGTGTGCCGGCAATTCATGCGGACGGATTCGACCTCGAACCCGGTCGTCGACGAGATGGCCGCCGTCGCGCACGGGGACGGCGGCACACATCGACGCGTCGCGACTCACTTCTTCTTTTTCTCCGGCTCGGCAGTCCATCGCTTCAGCCACGCGTTCACCGTGTCGTGCCACTGCACGCTGTTGTGCGGCTTGACGACCCAGTGGTTTTCGTCGGGGAAGCGCAGGAATTCGCTCGGGATGCCGCGACGCTGCAGCGCGGTGAACGCGGCGAGACCCTGTTCGAGCGGGATGCGGAAATCCTGGTCGCTGTGCACGACCAACATCGGCACGCGCCAGTCCTTGACGTGGTTGACCGGATTGAACTTCTCGTAGGCGGCCGGATCCTCGTACTGGGTCTTGCCGTTGTGCTCCCACTCGTCGAACCACAGTTCCTCGGTCGAGTAGCTCATCATGCGGCTGTCGAACACGCCGTCGTGCGCGACGATGCACTTCCACGGCTCGTTCCATACGCCGGCGATCCAGTAGGCCATGAAGCCGCCGTAGGACGCGCCGAGCGCGCAGGCGCGATCGCCGTCGAGGAAGCGGAACGTGTCCTTCGCCGCGGCCCAGCCGAGCTTGAGGTCTTCCAGCGGCGCGCCGCCCCAGTCGCCGGAGATCGCATCGGTGAACTTCTGGCCGTAGCCGGTGGAGCCGTGGAAATTGATCGTGACGACCGCGAAGCCCTGGCCGGCGTAGGTCTGCGGATTCCAGCGGTAGTGGAAGTCGCTGGTCATCGCGCCCTGCGGGCCGCCGTGGATGATGAACGCGACCGGATACTTCTTGCCGGCGCGATAGCCGACCGGCTTGACCACGTAGCCCTGCACGGAATCACCCTTCGCGCCCTTGAACGTGAAGAACTCGGCATCGCCGAAGCGGATGTTCTTCAGGCGCTCGGCATTGAAGCGCGTGACCTGCTTGAGGCCCTTGCCGCGCAGGTCGGCCACATAGACGTCCGTCGGATGCGTGAAGTCCTGGCGCGCGACGAGCAGGTTCTTCCTGCCGACGTCGAAGCCGGTGACGGTACCGCCGTCGACGACGCGGCCGGCCTTGCCGGTCGCGACGTCCACCGCGAACAGCGGATGCTCGCCCTTGTCGTCGGCGGTCGTGTACAGCGTCTTGCCGTCGGCCGATTCCTTCAGCGCCGACGCCGAGCGGTCCCACTGCGGATCGATCTCGCGCGCCTGGCCGCTGGCGAGGTCGAGCGCCATGATGCCGAAGCGGTCGGCTTCGAAACCGGGGCGCTTCATCGCGAGGTAGTACAAGGTCTTGCCGTTCGCCGACGGCAGCGGATAGCCGTCCCACGCCGGATTGGCGGCGGTCAGGTTCTTCGGTTCCGAGGCGCCGTCGGCCGGCACCGAGTAGATGTCGAAGTTGGTCGACCACGGCTCGGTCTTGCCGGCGATGCGCGCGTCGAAGTAGACCGTCGCGCCGTCGGGGGAGAACGCGTATTCGCTGTCGTCGCCGAACGGCTTGGACGGCACGTCGCCGTCGATGCCCTTGCTCAACCGTCGCGGCTCGCCTTCGACGCGGCCATCGGCGCCGAGCGCGGCGATGAACAGCTGCGAGCGGCGACCATCCGCCCAGGTATCCCAGTGGCGCACGAACAGGCTGTCGTAGACGGTGCCGCTGGCCTTGTCGGCCTTGCGCTCGTCGAGCTTCTTCTTCGTGCAGGCAAGCGTGTCGCAATCGGTGAAGACGTCGGCCGACAGCAGCACCTGCTTGCCGTCCGGCGAGAACTTGAAGCTGCCGACGTCGACCGGCAGGAAGGTGATCTGGCGTGCCGCGCCGCCCTTGGCCGGCACCTGCCAGAGCTGGCCGACGCCGTCCTTCGCGGCGAGGAAATACACGCCGGCGCCATCGGCCGACCAGCGCGGGCTGCTGGCGTTGAGCGTCTTCTCGGTCAGGCGTAGCGGCTTGCCGCCGCCAGCCGGCGCGATCCAGATGCCGTTGACGCCCTTGTTCGCGTCGTAGTCGGTCTCGCGCACCTGGAATGCGAACTGCTTGCCGTCCGGTGACAGCGACGGATCGTTGACGCGATCCATCATGACCAGATCCTGCACGTTGAACGGATGCGCGCTTTCGGCGAATGCCGGCGCGACGAAGCAGCACGCGAGCGCAGCGACGATCGATTTCATGCCAACCCCTGCAACGGAAAACAATGATGATACGGCCTGCGCGAAAGCCGACCAAGCGGCGCAGGACGAGCGATCGAAACGCCAGGGCGCGCGATCAGCGCTGCGCGTCCTCGATCGCGACGCCGTGGCTGGACAGCCACTCGCGGACCGCGTTGCGCTGGCTGCGCGCCGACGAACTCAGCGCGCCATCCTTCGTCATGAACAGGTAGCGCTGGAACGTCACGCCCTGCACGTTCTTCAGCGTCGGCGAAGCGCCGGCCTGCAGCAAGGACAGCACGCGGCCCATTTCATTGATCTGCGCGGCGACGTGCAGCGCGGTGTCGCCCTGGCGATCGGCCGCGTCGAGTCGCGCGCCGGCTTTCAGCAGGCGATCGGCATTCGCCGCGCGTTCGGACATCAGCGCGGCCATCAGCGGCGTCGCGCGCGTGATCGTGTTCGGCGTGTCGGGACTCACGCCGCGCGCAAGCAGCGTTTCGAGCCAGTACGGCGTGTCCGCCTGCGCCGCCAGATGGACGGCGGTGGTGCCGCCGTCGTCGCCGCGCGCGGGATCGGCGCCGGCCACGAGCAGGGCCTCGAAACCCGCGCGACTCTGGTTCAGCATCGCCCATTGCAGCATCGGCAAGCCACGCGCGCCCTGCGCATTCGGATTCGCGCCGTCGGCCACCAGTTGGCGGATGCGCGCGGCGTCGCCGGCCTTGACCGCTTCGGCCAGCACGGCCGCGGCGGGGTCGGTGAAGGTCTTCTGGGTCGTCATCGAGGCGGATCCTGGCTGACTGCAAGCGATGCAGGCCAGCAGCATAAGCGAGGCCGACAGCACGACGCGAATCGCGCTGGCCGGCAGGGTGATGCGAAGGAAGCAACTCATCGGCTGGCGACCCGCGACGCCGCCGCGGAACGCGGCGGACGCCCAACGATAGCGGATACGTCATGCAACGGGGTGGAGGGCGCGATCACCAGTTCCAGGGCATCGCCTTGCTGACCTTGTCGCCGACCCAGCTTGCGCCGTCGGCGATCTTGCCGCCGACCCACTGGGCGCCTTCGACGGTCTTCTGGCCGACCCATTGGGCGCCTTCAACGGTCTTCTCGCCCACCCACTGCGCGCCCTCGACCGTCTTTTCGCCCACCCACTTGGCTCCGTCGACAGTCTTCTCGCCGAGCCACTGGGCCGCACCACCGAGCTTGTCGGCGGTCCACTGCACGCCGTCGCCGAGCTTGTCGGTACCCCAGGCGACGAAGTCGCCGACCTTGTCCACGCCGGTGCTGAGCAGGTTGCCGCCGCCCTCGACGAGTCCGGCGATGAAACCGGCCGGCTTCTCCAGCCCGATCGCCTTGCCGGCGTCGCGGATTTCCTGCCCGACCGTATCGGTCGCATTGCGGACTTCCTTGCCCGCGGTCGAGAGCGTGTCGGAAACCAGCTTGCCGCCGGTGTCGAGCACGCCGTTGGCGACGTCGCCGACGAGATTCGCCGTACCCGCGACGACCTTGCCGTTGGCGAAGTCGGTCTGGATCGTGTTGGCGATGTCGCCGGCGATCTGCTTGCCGCCATTGACGGCGTCGGTGACGACGTCCTTGACGCCGCCGATCGTCGTGCCGAGCGAGTTGAAGCTGAATTCGCCCAGGTTCTGCACCGTGTTCAGGACGAGGCCCGGATCGTTCGGCTCGTGCGCGGTCTGCGTGCGCAGCGCCTCGACATACGAGGTGTTGTCGCCGCTGCCGCCGTGCGCGCCGATGATCGGCGTGAAGCCGGACGGCAGGTTCACGCGCAATTCGTGGCCGACCGCGTTCGGCGGCGACATGTTCAGGATCGGAACGACCGGCAGGTCCTGCTGCGCCAGGGTCAGCGGATCGGACTCGACCACGTAGCGCCGCACCTGGCCGCTGTCGGCGACGTCCGAACGCGCCGCGTTCGGATTCAGATCGAGGCTGCGCAGCGTTTCGTTGCTGAGGCCGGCGGAGTTGAACGTGACGGCCGAGGCATTGGTCGCCAGCGCCGCCGCGGACGCGAGGCCGCCACCGAGCGAATGGCCGGTGAACGCGACGTTGCCCTCGCCGAACTCGACCTCGGCCTTCTTGGCGAGCTGGATCGCCTGGTTGTACTGCTTGGTCTCGAGGCCGAACGCCTGCCCGGCATCGGCCTTGATGTCGGCGAACTCCTTCGGGTTCGTGCCGGCATAGGCGACGACGTACTGGCCCTGCGGATTCTGGTAGATCGCGGCGCGGAAACCGGTCGAGGGATCGTCGAGCGACGCGGGATCGATGTTGATGCGGTTGCCGTTCGCATCGACCATGTGGTCCGGATGATCGCCCGGTGCCGCTTGCAGGCGCGTCCAGCCGGCGGCCTTGAGGTCGGCTTCCGACTTCGTGCCGATCGCGTGCGTGGTCGAATCCGGGAGATCGTAGGAATCGTTCGCCATCTCGGCGAATTGCAGGTCGCGCTGCGGCTGCGGCTGGGTACCGGCGACCTGGCTGCTGAACTGGCCGTCGCCCTGCGGCGGCGTGCCGCCCTGGGGCAGCTGGGGCACGGCCTGCGCGGCGCCGTTCTGCGCGTCCGACTGAGGAATGTAGGGTTGCTGCCCGATGTAACGGGAACCGCCGATATCCATCATGGCCGAGCCTGCCGCGTCGTGGGGGACGCTCGGAAAATGCCAGCCCGGCGCCGCGATCGATAGCTAGGACAAACCCTTGGGTCGCGCCGACGCTACCCCGCAACCGGCGGGGGCCGCCCGCCGCAGCCGCCGATCGGCTATGTTCGCCGCCTTTCGTGCGCGCGTCCGCGCGTGGAGATCCGCATGACGACCGCCATCACCGACCCCATCCAGCGGCCGGACGAGTTCCTCGGCCACCCGAAGGGCCTGTACGTCTGCTTCTTCACGGAGATGTGGGAACGCTTCTCGTTCTACGGCATGAAGGCACTGCTGCTGCTCTACCTGACCAAGTACCACCTGTTCTCCGACGACAACGGCTACAACCTCGTCGGCGCCTACGGCGGGCTCGTCTACGCGATGCCGGTGATCGGCGGCCTGATCGCCGACCGTTGGCTCGGCATGCGCAAGGCGGTGGTATTCGGCGGCATCCTGCTCGTGCTCGGCCATCTCGGCATGGCGATCGAAGGGCATCCGGCAACCAGCACGGACGCCTCATCGGCCGGCGGCGAGATCGTGCGCGTGATCACGCGCGACCAGGGCGGCTTGCAGGTGTTCTACTTTTCGCTGGCGCTGATCATCATGGGTGTCGGCTTCCTCAAGCCGAATATCTCGACCATCGTCGGCAAGCTCTACGCGGAAAACGATCCGCGCCGCGACGCGGGCTTCAGCATCTTCTACGCCGGCATCAACATCGGCGCGACGATTTCCGGCGTGCTGTGCGGCTGGCTCGGCGAAACGTACGGTTGGGGCTGGGGTTTCGGCGCGGCCGGCATCGGCATGCTCGCCGGCCTCGCGAACTTCCTGTACGGGCAGAAGCATCTGCACGGGCACGCGGAACCGCCGAATCCGTCCGCACTGCGCGAGCGCATGTTCGGGTTGCTGACGCGCGAACACGCGATCTACCTCGCGGCGATCGCCGGCCTCGTCGTGATCTGGGGCCTGATCCAGGCCCATTCGCTGTTCCTCGCGATCATTCCCGGCGTATTCGAGCCGAGCCCGGTGATCCTCGCGATGCACGTGATCACGGCCTGCCTGCTCACGGGCGTGCTGTGGTTCATGTTCACGCGCTGCACGAAGGTCCAACGCCAGCAGATGAGCGTCGTGATCGCGTTCATCGTGCTGTGCCTGGTCTTCTTCACGCTGTACGAGCAGACCTACGGCTCGTGGGTGCTGTTCTCCGACCGCGTGATGAACCACCGCGCGCTCGGCGTGGAATGGAGCGCGAGCGAACTGACCTCGCTCGGCGCGCTGTTCATCCTCGTGCTCGCGCCGATCTGCGCCTGGCTGTGGCCGCGCCTGGACGCGCGCGGATGGAACCCGAGCAAACCGGCGAAATCCGCGTACGGCCTGATCCTCGCCGGCGCGTCGTTCCTCGTGCTGGTGTGGAGCGCGCGCCATCCGCAGGCGAACGGGCTGACCGGCATCTGGTGGTTCGTGCTCGCCTATTTCGTGCTCGAAGCCGGCGAGATGCTGCTGTCGCCGATCGGCTTGTCCGCGGTGACCGAACTGTCGGTGCCGGCCGTGACCAGCCTGATGATGGGCGCGTGGTTCCTCGGCACTTCGTATTCGGAAGTGCTCGCCGCCGCGCTCGGCAAGCTATCGTCGATGGAGATTGCCGAGGGCGAGGTACTGAACGTCGCCGACGCGCTCGCCAGGTACGACGCGCTGTTCGTCTACTCGGCGAAGATCGGCATCGCCTGCGGCCTCGTCACGCTCGCGCTGACGCCGTTCATGAAGCGCTGGATGCACGGCGTGAAGTAGCCGCGCGCCGGGAAAGCGGGCCGCCGCACTGGCAGCAGCCCGCTCCGTCGCCGGGCGTCAGTTCGCCGCGACGCCGGTCGATGCGCCGAGGTTGCGCCCGAGGAAATCGAGCATCTTCGTGTACAGCTCGACGTTGTTCTCGGTGCGGTAGAAGCCGTGGCCTTCCTTGTCCTTCATCAGCCACTCGTACTTGTATCCGCGCTTGTCGAGCGCGTCGCGCAGCGCATAGGCCTGGGACGGCGGCACGCGCTCGTCGCGCCCGCCGACGACGAGCATCAGCGCGGCCTTGATCTTGTCGACGTTCGCGGCCGGCGATCGCTGGCGCAGGTCGGCCTGGTCGGTGCCGAGCACGTTCTGCAGGAAGCGCTTGCCGTACAGGCCGCGCGGGATGTCGCCGTCGCGGTACATGAGGCCGAGGTCGTAGACGCCGACGTAGCCGATCGCGCAGCGGTACAGGTCCGGCTCGCGCACGACGCCTTCGAGCGCTGCGTAGCCGCCGTAGCTGGCGCCGTAGAGGCACAGGCGCTTCGAATCGGCATGGCCCTGGCGCACTGCCCAGTTGGTCGCGTCGGTGAGGTCGTCCTGCATCGCGCGGCCCCACTGCTTGTAGCCCATCTGCAGGAAATCCGGCCCGTAGCCGCCGGAACCGCGGTAGTTCAGCTGCAGCACGGCGTAGCCGCGGCTGGCGAGAAGCTGCACGGCCGGATCGAAACCCCATTCGTCGCGTACGCCGTGCGGGCCGCCGTGCGGATTGACGACCAGCGGCAGGTTCTTGCCGTCGCTGCCGCGCGGCAGGGTCAGGTAGCCGTTGAGCTCGACGCCGTCGCGCGCCTTGAAGCGGATCGGCTGCATCCGCGCCATCTGCTCCGGCTCGATCCACTTGCGCGCGCTGCCGACGTATTCGGCATTCTTCTTCTGCGTGTCGAACAGGTAAAAATCGCCCGGGTTGCGGTCGCTGAACACGTGCACGAGGCCGAACTTGCCGTCGTTGGCGAACGTGCCGAACAGCGCGACCTGGTCCGGGAACGCCTTCTGCGTCGCCAGCGCGAGCCGCGCCTGGGGCGAGTTCGCGTCGAACACGTGGAACGCGGTCCTGCCGTCGTGCGTGACGACGCCGTAGGCATCCAGGCGATCCGGATCGAGCAGCAGTTCGCCCGGATCGGCACCGCCTTCGTACAGCAGTTCCTTCGAGCCGCTTTCCAGGTCGAAGCGGTACAGCGCGTCCGGCTTGCCCGGCCGCGAGACGTCCGCGTAGAGGTGGCGGTTGTCGCGCGCGAACAGGCGCGGCGTGACGAACACCTTGCTCGTCTTCGGATCGTTGAAGACGCGCCACTCGCCGTCGTCGCCGGAACGCAGGTACATGACGGGATTGAGGTCGTCGCCCGGCGCCGTGGCGACGCGGACCTTGCCGCGATGGTCGGCCACGAACGAGGCGCCGGCCTTCGGTCCGACGCCCACGCGCCGCGTCTGGCCGGTGTAGACGTCGAGCGTCTCGACGCTCGGCGGCGCGTTCTCGCTGTTCTGCCAGTCGAACGTCTGCACGAGGATGTTCTTAGCGTCGCCCGGGATCGTGTCGATGACGAAGGCGCTGGCATAGCGCTTCTCGGCCCCGCGCTTGATGTGCGAACCGGCGGATTCCGCGCCGCGGTAGCCGAACAGCTGCGTCGAACCGCTGCCGTCGGCATTGATCGCGTACAGTTCGCCGTTCGGGCGCGGCCGGTCGACACCGCCGAGCTGCTCGGCGACCGAGGCGACCAGGCGCGTGTCGTTGACCCACCAGAACTGGTCGATCACGTTGGCGCCGGAAGCGTGGATGCTGGCGCTGTGCTTGCCGTTGGCGCGATCGATGACGACCACGATGGTCGTGTCGTCGAGCGGCATCTTGACCGCGAGATACTGGCCGCCCGGCGAGATCGCCATCTCGGAGAATTCGGGCTTCTTCGCGAAATCCCCGATCGGAACCACCGTCGCAGCGGCGGATTTGGCCGGCTCCGCCGGTATCGTTTCCGCTGCGCATGCCAGCATCGGCATCACCGCGAACAGCATGACATGAATCCATTTCATTGCTTTCCCTCCCCTGGTTGATCGGTTCGACGGCCGGTGCGCGGCCACGCGCGCCGCGCTCCCATAACTCCCGGCTGCAACTCGTCCGCGCCATCGGTCGGTGCGCCGCGCCGCCGCAGCCGCAGCCGGCGCGGCGACGCACCGAAAATCGCCCCGCCGCGTTCTTCGCCGGCTACGCCTTCGCCTTCGCGCTGCCGGTGGACGGCACGCGCCCGTACCGGTCTTCCAGCCGAACGATGTCGTCTTCGCCGAAGTAGTCGCCGCACTGCACCTCGATCAGGTGGATGTCGGTGCCGGTCGGGTTTTCCAGCCGGTGCACGGTGTTCATCGGGATGTAGGTCGATTCGTTGCGGTTGAGCAGGAATTCCTTCTCGCCCACGCGCACCTTGGCGGTGCCCTCCACCACGGTCCAATGCTCGCTGCGCCGGTGGTGCAACTGCAGCGACAGCACATGGCCGGGCTTCACGGTCAGGCGCTTGACCTTGCAGTCGTCGGCATCCTCCAGCACGGTGTAGTTGCCCCACGGCCGGTGCACGGTCTGGTGCACGCTGGCGGCGGCGTGGTTCGTCGCGCGCAGGCGCTCGACGACGAGCTTGACCTGCTGCGCGCGCTCGCGGTGCGACACCAGCACCGCGTCGCCGGTGTCGACGATGACGAGATCGCGCACGCCGACCGCGGCGACCATGCG